>Ga0207715_100368_pt1 | contig 11491 bp, 10 predicted proteins | sample A23M3SouthBayCA_FD_187732 | JGI IMG/M metagenome (GOLD analysis project Ga0207715, IMG submission 187732) | Aerobic enrichment media from Eden Landing Ponds, California, USA - A23 M3 (SPAdes) | ecosystem: Environmental > Aquatic > Marine > Unclassified | place: USA: Emeryville, California... | reverse complement strand
CGACGGCCGGTCGTTCCTCCACTCCTACGACTGGTCGACCGACCCGAACGGCGACGCCCTCGAAGCCATCGTGGCCGGCCCGCTCGTCGTCACGCAGTGGATCAACGCGCAGTACTACTTCGCGACGGTCGACAACGCGGCCTACGGGAGCGGCTCGAAGGTGACCCAGAACCCCGTCGGCAACGTCGGCGTCTACCAGGGCAACGGCGGCGACCTCATGTCCGGGCTGCCGCTGCAGTCGCTGTACGCCGCGGACGACGAACCCTACCACCAGCCGCTCCGGCTCTCGACGGTCGTCCACGCCCCCGTCGAGCGCGTCACCGACGTGCTCGCCGACAACCCGACCGTGGCGGGTCTGCTCGACAACGGCTGGCTCTCGCTGACGGTCGTCGACCCCACGCAGGACCACCGCGCGTTCGAGTACGACGGCGAGCTGGAGTGGCTGCCGATGTCGGAGCCGGTGGCGACGGCCCCGGAACCGACGGTCGAGCCGCAGGCCGCCGACGACTGAGCCCGGTCGACGGCACGAGGCCGACAGCCGGACGACGCCCCCATCCCACCCACCGCCACCGAAGGATTATGGGCGGCGCCGAGCAGAGAGGAGGTGTGAACACCCCCGCCGACCAGGTGTCCAGAGCGGAGGCCCAGGCGCTGCTCGAACGGAGCATCGGTCCCGACGCCGAGTTCCGGCCCCAGCAGTGGGACGCCATCGACGGACTGGTCAACGAGCAGGAGCGGCTCCTGCTCGTCCAGCGCACCGGCTGGGGCAAGAGCACGGTCTACTTCATCGCCACGAAGCTGCTCGGGGAGCGCGGCGCGGGGCCGACGCTCATCGTCAGCCCCCTGCTGGCGCTGATGCGTAACCAGATACAGGACGCGAGCGCACAGCTCGACCTCGACGCGTACACCATCCACTCGAACAACACCGACGAGTGGGACGAGGCGAAGCGGCGCGTCGTCGACGGCGACTGCGACGTCCTGCTCGTCTCGCCCGAGCGCCTCGCGAACCAGGAGTTCCGGACCGAGGTACTCGCCGAGATGCGCGAGGCGTTCGGCCTGCTGGTCGTCGACGAGGCGCACTGCATCTCGGACTGGGGGCACGACTTCCGGCCGGACTACCGGCGCATCAAACGCATCCTGCAGGAGCTGCCGGACCACATCCCGGTCGCGGCGACGACGGCGACGGCGAACGACCGGGTGGTCGACGACGTGACCGGACAGGTGCCCGACCTCCGGGTCGTCCGGGGCGACCTCGTGCGGGAGTCGCTGCGCATCCAGACCGTCGAGCTGGACTCCCGGGCGGACCGACTCGCCTGGCTGGCGGAGAACCTGCACGGGCTCCCGTCCTCGGGCATCGTCTACTGCCTGACCACCGACGAGGTCGAGGTCGTCGCGACGTGGCTGAACCGGCAGGGGTTCGACGCCGAGCCCTATCACGGCGGCATGGACGGCGACCGACGGAGCGAGCTGGAGGACGCCCTCCTCGCGAACGAGGTCGACGCGCTGGTGGCGACGAACGCGCTCGGGATGGGGTTCAACAAGCCCGACCTGGGCTGGGTGGTCCACTTCCAGCGCCCGCCGAACCTCATCCGGTACTACCAGGAGATCGGGCGGGCGGGCCGCGGGCTCGACGAGGCCTTCGCCGTCTTGCTCTCGGGCGAGGCGGACGACGACATTGCCGAGTACTTCATCGAATCGGCGTTCCCGACGCCCGCGGAGTTCGACCTCGTGCTGGAGACCATCGAGGAGGCCGACGCGCCGCTGTACAAGTACGAGGTACTCCAGCGCGCGAACGTCTCGTGGAAGGTCGCGTCGAAGTGCCTGGACCTCCTCCGGGTAGAGAACGCGGTGCTCCGGGTCGACGACGGCTTCGAGCGCACGACCAAGCGCTGGTCGTACGACCACGAGCGCATCGAGTCCATCACGGCCCAGCGCTACCGCGAGCTGCGGCAGATTCAGGATTTCGTCGCCACGGACGACTGCCTCACGCGGTTCGTCGACGACGTGCTCGACGGCTCGCTCGACGAACCGTGTGGGCAGTGCGCGAACTGCGCGGGCGACTTCTTCCCGCGAAGCGCGCAGGACGAGGCGCTCGTCGAGGCCGCGGTCGAGCACTACGAGGCCGAGTCGTGGAGCGAGCTCTCCCCGCGCTACTACATGCCTCGGCGCGAGGGCGGGAAGACGAAGATCGACGAGGACCGCAAGCCGGCGGACGGCCGCGCGCTCTGCAACTACGGCGACCCCGGCCTCGGCGGGACGGTGCGCGAGCAGTACGAACGCGAGGGGCACTACGGCGACGACGTGGTCGACGCGGCCGTCTCGCACGTCGTGGACGAGTGGGAACCCGATCCCGAACCCGGCTGGGTGACGGCCGTGCCGTCGCTCTCGGGCGATGGCCGTGTCGAGGACCTCGCCGCCCGCATCGCGGCGCGGCTGGGCGTGCCGTACGTCCCCGTCCTCCGGAAGGTCGAGGCGACCGCACCGCCCGAGGAACTGCAGAACGCCTACCAGAAGCGCTGGGACGTCGACGGCGTCTTCGAGGTACAGGGACCGATGCAGGACGGTCCCGTCCTGCTGGTGGACGAACTCATCGACACGCGCTGGACGCTCACCGAAGCGGGGCTGATGCTCCGTGACGCCGATAGCGGCCCGGTGTACCCGTTCGCGCTCGCGAAGCGCACGCGCTGGTGAGCACGTCGCGGCGTTCGAGGCGCAAGAGCCATATTGACTGAACAGTCAGTTAGTACCGTGAGTCGAAACACGATTCCGCGTCCGTGGCTCGCGGCAGCGCTCGACGGCCTCGCCGTCGGCCTCGGCCACGCCTATCTCGGGCGGTGGCGCCGAGCGTTCGGCTGGCTACTCGTCTGGGCGGCCGTCGCCACGGCGGTCGTCCCGACCGTCCCGCTGTCCGGTGGGGCACTCCTGTCCGCGGACGCGCTGCTCCGATTGAGCCCGCTGGTCCTGATCTCGTCCGTCTGCGCGGCCGACGCGTACGTGCTCGCGCTCATGCGGGTCGACGCGTCGCCGGAGGCCGACAGCCCGCCCGACTGCCCGTCGTGCGGCGTGACCATCGACCCGGAACTCGACTTCTGTCCGTGGTGCACGACCGAGTTCGAGACGGTCGAAGGCGAGGTGACCGAACGATGACGCGGGCTGGAGCCGTTCGGAAGATACTTTCGCGCGGTCCGACGAGTTGGGTGATGTATGACAGGTAGCGACGGGGAGTCCGCAGACACGAAGACGGCCATCATGGAGGCGACCTACCGGGCGCTCTGTCAGCACGGCTACGCCGATCTCACCATCCAGGACATCGCCGACGAGTTCGAGAAGTCGCGCTCCCTGCTGTTCTACCACTACGACACGAAAGAGGAGCTGCTCGTCGACTTCCTCCGGTACCTGCTGGACTGGTTCGCTGACGACCTCTCCGCCGACGCCGACGCGGAGCCACCCGCACAGCTCCGCGGGCTGCTGGAGCGGACGCTCCCGGCGGAGCTCGACGAAGAGGCGGAGAACTTCCACGTGGCGCTCGTCGAACTACGCTCGCAGGCCCCGTACGTGGACGAGTTCCGCGAGCAGTTCACCCGGACCGACGAGTTCCTCTCCGACACCATCGCCGCGTACATCGAGGCCGGCATCGAGGCGGGCGCGTTCCGTGACGTCGACGTCGACGAGACGGCCGCGATGCTGGTTGGACTCATCTACGGGACGATGTTCATCCGCGTCTCCACGGGTGACGAGACGTTCGCCAGGTCACTCCGGGACGCTGTCCTCGGCTACGTGGACCGGCTCGAAGCCTGAGCTGCTCGGGAGCGAAAGGCAGGAAACTGGGAGCTTGAGACGGCTCCCGGTCGACACGTGGGGTGCGGGACGTGTCTGTCGGCGGTGAGCTGGCAGTGTGGTGGAGTGCCAGCATGGTAACTGACTGCCCAGTCAGTATAGAACTTCCGATGTTGACTAATCAGTCAGTCAGCCTATTGCAGCACGTTTATATGGACTGACTGGTTAGTCAGGGCCGATGGAAACCGTCAGTACGAACCTACAGACACCACCCGACGGAGGGTGCCGATGAGTCGGACCGACCGGCTCGTCGGAGCGATAACCGACCACACACGCATCGTCATCGCAGTGATGCTACTCCTCACCGCCGCCTTCGGCGCCGGTGTGGTGAACCTCGACCAGTCGTCCTCGCTCGACCAGTTCCAGAGCGATACGGAGGAGTCGAAGAAGCTCTCGTACATCAACGAGAACTTCTCCACCGGCGATCAGAACACGACGTCGGCACAACTCATCGTCCGGGACGACGACGTCCTCGACAAGGAGACGATGGTCGACGTCCTCGAACTCCAGCAGGAGTTCAGGCGGAACGGGACGATAAACGAGACGCTCGTCGAGCAGAACGCCATCGTCGGCATCCCGAACATCGTCGCGACCGCGGCCATCCAGGCCGACATCGGGGCCGAACTCCGGCGCACTAACGCCGAGTTCCAGCGGCTGAACCGGACCGTCGCCGAGGAGCGCGCTGCGCTCCAGCAGGCCGGTGCAGAGCTGGAACAGCGCGGTGCGACGCTCAACACGACGACCGAGGAGCTCCGTTCCGCGCTCGACACGCTCCGTGCGAACCCGAACGCGTCCGTGCGTACGGAGTTCGAGTCCGTCAGCTCGGCGACCACCGTCGAGTTTACCGACGAGGACTACGCGACGTTCGAGCGCGCGGCCGAGCAGCTCCGGAGTGCTGAGAACCGCAGCGCCGCCGAGGCCGCCTACCGCCTCGGGACCCAGGGCGTCCTCGCCGACCAGTTCGAGGCGCTCCAGTCCCAGCAGGAGACGCTACAGCAACGGCAGGCTGACCTCCGCGAGCAGGGCGAGGAGCTGAAGACGCTCGGTTCCGAACTCAAGTCGCTGAACGCCGAGCTACAGAACGCGAGCAACCCGACGCTCGACCGCCAGGTCGAGACGCTGCAGGCGATGAACGAGTCCGAGATCGACGACACCATCGAACTCGTCCTCGGCTCCGAGTCCGGCGGGCAGGCCTTCGCGTTCATGCCGACGTACTACGAGCCCGGCGAAACCTCCGTGAACGCGACGATGCTCGTCGTGACGCAGACGACGGCTAGCGAGGCGTCGGCCGGTGCCGCCTCTGACCGGCTCGTCGACTCGCAGCTCGCGATGGAGACGGTCGCCGCGAACGCCGACGTAGCGGCCGACGACGTCATCGTCTTCGGCACCGGGAAGATCTCCGACGAGATCAACCGGTCGATGACCGACTCGCTGGCCATCGTCGGCCCGCTCGCGCTGCTGTTCGTCATCATCGCGCTCGCCGTCGCCTACAGGGACGTGGTCGACATCCTCCTCGGGCTGGCGGGCATCGGCGTCGTGCTGACGTGGACGTTCGGTGCGATGGGCTGGCTGGGCATCTCGTTCAACCAGATCATGATCGCGGTCCCGGTGTTGCTCATCGGGCTGTCTATCGACTACGCGATCCACATCTTCATGCGCCACCGCGAGGAGCGGCAGAACGAGAACACCCCCAGCAGCGTCTCCGGTGCGATGCGTGTCGCCCTCGCTGGCGTCGGCATCGCGCTGGTCTGGGTGACGGCGACGACCGTCATCGGGTTCCTCTCGAACCTCACGAGCCCGGTCCCGCCGATTCAGGACTTCGGCGTCGCGAGCGCCATCGGCATCAGCGCCGCGCTCGTCGTCTTCGGGCTGCTCGTGCCCGCACTGAAGATCGAGGTCGACGGCCTGCTCGAGAACCGCTTCGGCTGGGACCGCCGGAAAGAGGCCTTCGGGACCGGTGGCGGCCGGTTCAGTCAGATCCTCTCCGTCGGTGAGACTGCCGCGCGGAAGGCACCCTACATCGTCATCATCGCCGCCGTTCTGCTGAGCGCGGGCGGCGCCTACGGCGCGAGCCAGGTGGACACCACGTTCAACCAGGAGGACTTCCTCGCGGAGGACCCGCCGGACTGGACGAAGGACCTCCCCGAGCCGTTCAAGCCCGGCGAGTACGACGCCAAGGCGAACCTCAACTACGTCAACGAGAACTTCCTTCGGCAGGACTCGCAGGCACAACTCCTCGTCGAAGGCGACGTCGCGTCGGCCGCGACACTCGAACAGCTCCAACAGGCACAGACGACTGCAGAGGAGAGCGACAGCGGCGTCGTACAGGTGCTCTCCAACGGTGAGGCCGACATCCGCGGGCCGCTCTCGGTGATGGAGCAGGTCGCCGCGAACAACGAGACGTTCAACGCGACGCTCGCGGCCGCCGACACCGACGGCGACGGCGTCCCCGAACAAAACGTCGACGCCGTGTACGCCGAGCTGTTCACCGTCGCGCCCGACCAGGCGGCCGGAGTCATCCACCGGACCGACGGTGGCGACTACGAGGCCGTCCGGATGGTCATCTCGGTCCAGGGAACCGCGTCGATGGGCGAGACGACCGACGAGATGCGCGCCCTCGCGGCCAGCATCGAGGCCGACTCGGAGCTGACCGCGACCGCCACTGGCCAGACGATCCTGTTCGACATCGTCTCCGACCAGCTGCTCGATACGGTCATCGAGAGTCTGCTCATCACGCTCGTCGCCGTGTTCGCGTTCCTGATGTTCACCTACCGCATCACCGAGGGGAGCGCCCTCCTCGGGGCGGTGACGCTGGTGCCGGTCGTGCTCAGCGTCACGTGGATCCTCGGGACGATGTGGCTGCTCGACATCCCGTTCAACATCATGACGGGGATGATCACCAGCCTGACTGTCGGGCTGGGCGTCGCCTACAGCATCCACATCTCCGAGCGCTACAACCAGGAGCTCGAACGCGCCGACTCGATGTGGGACGCGATGGAGACGACCATCACCGGCACCGGCGGCGCGCTGCTCGGCTCGGCCGCCACCACGGTCGGCGGCTTCGGGGTGCTCAGCTTCGCCATCCTGCCGCCGCTCCAGCAGTTCGGTATCATCACCGGGCTGACGATCATCTACGCGTTCCTCGCGAGCGTGCTGGTGCTGCCGAGCCTGCTCGTCGTCTGGACGCGGTACGTCGACCCGGATATCGGCGAGTCGGAGTCGGAGACCGCGGCACCCGTCGGGACCACCGCACCGGAGGCGGAGGACTGAGCCGATGGTGTCCGAGTCCGAGGCGGTCGACGCACTCGAACGACTCGGGCTGACCAGCTACGAGGCCGGCGTCTTCATCGCCCTGCAGAAGCTGGGCTCGGGCACCGCCCGGGAGATTGCCAGGTGCTCCGACGTTCCCCGGTCGCAGGTGTACACCACCGCCGAGTCGCTGGAGGACCGTGGACTCATCGAGGAGCAACACGCCACGCCCATCGAGTACCGGGCGGTCGCACCCGACGAGGCACGGGCGCGACTGTCGGACCGGCGGCGTGACGACGAGCGCCGGGCGTTCGACTACCTCACCGCCGTCGAGCACTCGCTCCAGGACCAGTCGGACACGTCGGCGGATATCTGGACCCTCCGGGGGTGCGACAGCGTGACTCGCCGGGTCGTCCAGTTGCTCGACGAGGCCGACGACCGCGTCGTCTTCGGTACCGCCTCCGTCGAACTGTTCCCCAAGACGGTTCGGGACGTGCTCGCTGGGCTCGCCGAAGACGGCGTTCGGGTCGTCGTCGTGAGCCGCGACCCGGAGGTCCTGGCCCACGCCGAGTCGCTCCCGGGCGTGGACTCCTGGTCGCTCGACAGGTCGTACGTCACGGACATCGAGGGCGGGCGCCTGCTCACCATCGACGGGGAGGCAATCCTGCTCAGCGTGCTCGGGGCCGGCGTCGAGCAGTTCGACGAGGAGCACGCCCTCTGGAGCAGCGGCTCGCAGTTCGCGACGGCCCTGTTGCAGCTGGTCGACGGCTGGTTCGACCGGGAGCTGGCCGTGGCGTAGGCCGGGGCCGAACCAGTCGTCGCGTCCGAGCACCACACCGAGCCGACCGACGACCGGCGTCCGACGCCGAAGCCGGTCGTGCTCGCGACGCGGTGGTGAGTCCGCAACGAGTGAGAGGTATCCCCGACCACCGAAATGTACAGGGCGGTCCGCCGCGCGGGGGACGTATGGGAAAAACTGTCGACGACCTCCGGAACGAGATCAGGGAGGCCGTCGGGCGGTACGAGCGGGTCGAATCGACGGCGTTCACCAAGGAGGCGCTCGCTGCGATCTGCGAGGCGGTGGAGTACGACATCGGGGCGGGCTCGCTCCCGTCCAAATCACGGATGCGGGCGGGAATCCGCCGACAGGTCGGCGAGCTGCCCGAGGACGACACCGACCGCGCGGAGACCGCGTTCAGGAAGGCGGAGCTCGAGGCCATCGCGGCCGCGCTCGCGGAGTAGCCGCCGGCAGGGCCGGGGCCAGCCGACCGAGTGGCGGGTGTCGGCCCCGGTATCGACGAGACACCCTGCTGGTTCCGAGCCGACAGCAAAGCGAGGTCGTCCGGCGCGCTACCCGACGACCGTGGCGTCGGCGGAGGTGCCACCACGGTTGAACGACGTTATTTTCACCCGGACCACGTCGCCGACCGCCGCACCCGAGGGCACGTCCTCGGCGAAGACGACGAACCCCTCGACCTTGCCGACCGCAACGCGCTCGCCGGAGTGGTGGTCGCTGAACTCGGTGATGCCGAACTCGACGGTGTCGCCGATGTCGACCGGTGCGTCGCGCTGCTGGGCCGACTCGTGGGCGCGCTTCGACGCGCGGGCGTCGCTGCTGCCGCGTCGCCGAAGGCCGACCACGACGGCGACGAGGAGCACGACCGCTGCCACACCGCCGGCGATGTAGAGCTGCTGCATGGACGCGTGGTGGCCCTCGACCCGCATATAGGTTGGAGCTTCACTCCTCGGGACCGGTGCGACGAGCACGAGGACGATTCGAACTGACCAGCGGCGCGGACGGTCCGCCTACGGCTCGGGTGCCTGCCACGCAACCGCAACGCCGACGAGACCGAGCAGTCCCGCGACGAGGAACGCGACGTCGTAGCTCGTCGCGTCGATGAGAGCGCCCCCCACGATGGGTGCGGCGAACGCCCCCGCGAGCCCGACACTCGTCAGGAAGGCGACGGCCGTGGCGGCGACCGCCGGCTCGACGAGCTCGCGGACGTAGGCGAACACGAGGCCGAGGCAGAGCTGGATTGCGAAGCCGGCGACCAGCAGCGCGGCGACGACGAGCGCCACGGTGGGCAGGAAGGTGAAAGCGGCGACGACCGGTGTCGCGGCCACGAAGGACGCGAGCACGACCGGGCGACGGCGACCCCCGAACAGCCGGTCCGAGAGCACGCCGCCGCTGATGCGCGAGAGCACACCGACGGCCGGGAACAGCGCCGAGAGCGCGCCGCTCGCGACGAGCGTCAGGCCGAGTTCGTCGGTCAGGTAGGACGGCGCCCAGCTGTTGACGAACAGGTACAGCGAGTAGCTGAGGAAGCCGAGGATGCCGACGAGCCAGACGCGGCGGTCGGTGACGACCCGCGAGAGGTCCGCGAACGTGGGCGTCGGCGTGTCGGTCGCTCGACCGCTCCCGCGGCTGGTCGGCCAGAACAGCGCGAGGCCGACGAGGGAGAGCGCGGTGAACGCCGGGAAGACCGCGGGCCAGCCGAACGCTTCGGCGACCAGCGGTGCGGCAGCCTGCCCGACGGCGAAGCCGACCGGTCCGCTGGCGGTGAACGTCGCGACGGCGGTCGCCTGGCGCTCGGACTCGAACGACCGCCCGACGACGTCGATACCGGCGTTCCAGACGACGACGTAGGCGAGCCCGCCGAGCACGCGTGAGGCGAGCACCAGCGCGAAGGACTCGATGCTCGCGGCGTACCAGCCCCAGACGCCGGCGACGAGCAGGAGGCCGACCGCGACGGCGACCGCGTGCCGGGAGTTCGTCCGGTCGAGGACGACGCCGGCCGGGATGCTGGCGACGACGGCGGTGCCGAACATCACGCTGACGATGAGCCCCGCCGCAGAAGGGCCGATGTCGAGCGACTGGCGGATGAGCGTCGTCACGCTCGCCGGCGCGAGCTCGTAGGCACCGAGCGAGACGGACATGATGCTCGCACCGACGAGCAGCCCCCAGCGGGCGCGCTCGCTGGAGACGGCCGGTCCCTCGGACGGCCCGTCCTCGCTGGTCGCGTCGGTCGTGGACACGGCACACCGGTTCCCCCGGTGGCCGTATCAAGCTGTTGTGGGAACTGTTCACTGATGTCACGTCTCGTTGCGGTCGGCGAGAGCGTGGCCCCTGCCGTCACGTGCGTACCCCCGGCCAGCACGACCGCTTCGAGTGGTTCGGCTGGGTCCGAACGACGCCTCAGTCGCTCGTTCTCCAGTTGAAACGGAGGGGGATGCGGGAGACCAACACGGCTATTCGTGACGGGTACCTAGCGGCGCCCATGCGACGACGTACGTTCCTCGCGAGTTCCGCTGGTCTCGGTGTCGCCGGTCTCGCAGGCTGTCTCGGAGGCGGAAACGAAAACGTGACTGTGGCGGACGGGGAGACGATAACGCTCACACCCGTCGACAAGACGTACGAGTGGTTCCAGAGCGACGCCGCCCGGTTCGTGGACGCTCGTGGGACCGGCCAGTACGAGCAGTCCCACATCGTCGGGGCCGTGAGCAGTCCGGCCGCGAACCCGGGCGGGCCGGGCGACCCGGTGATGGACTGGCCCACCGACGCCCGCATCGTCTGCTACTGCGGCTGTCCCCACCACCTCTCGTCCCTGCGTGCCGCTCACCTCCAGAAGAACGGCTACTCGAACGTCTCCGTCATCGACGAGGGGTTCTTCGAGTGGGCGGACCGCGGCTATCCGATCACCGGCCAGTCGAGCACCGCGTTCTACGAGATCACCGGCGAGACGGACCCGGCGGACGCCGGCGAGATGGCCTGGGTGCGTGACCTCGCCTCGGACCAGGACGAGGCCGCACCCATCGCCGCGGACGGCTCGTACACCGTCCACGTCCGGTTCGCGGACATCACGGACGACACCGTGTTGACGCTCTCGACACCCTCGTACACCGTCGAGGCACCGCTGGGCAGGCTCACCGACGGACCCGTCACCGGCCCCTGACCCGGGGACGCGTTACCCTTGCGCCTGCTCGAGCAGGCAGGAGATGCTGCAGTAGTAGTGCCGAATCTGCTGGGTCGAACCCTTGTACTCCATCGGCTTGACGACCTCGATGTGCGTCTCTGCCTCTTCGTCGATATCGTCCATGCAGACGTTACACTGAGTCATGTCCTATCGAACCCCCGTGTGGTGCCACCCGTGCACTGAGACCGACCCCATGTGACTGGTGTACACGACCCTGCGGACTACACAATCATAAGGTTTGTAGCCACTCACCTGGATGAACCGGGATGTTCCGGGCTCGACTGCCTCAGCGGCCGGTCTCGTACGCGCCGTTACGCTCGCGACGGGCACGCTCGCGGACGACACTCGGCGTGCGACAGCGGCCCGGCTCGTCCGTGACCTGCGGGACGGTGCAGTTGTTGCAGTTCTCACAGAGTGCGCCGGTCCCCGGC
>Ga0207715_100367_pt1 | contig 11498 bp, 9 predicted proteins | sample A23M3SouthBayCA_FD_187732 | JGI IMG/M metagenome (GOLD analysis project Ga0207715, IMG submission 187732) | Aerobic enrichment media from Eden Landing Ponds, California, USA - A23 M3 (SPAdes) | ecosystem: Environmental > Aquatic > Marine > Unclassified | place: USA: Emeryville, California... | reverse complement strand
GATTCGGTCCACAGTGACTTTCATCAGGTTCTCATTAGGAATGAGGTCTTCTTGTTTCGGTGAGTCGCCGGATGTTGACGGTTGGGTTTCTTCGTCAGTAGAGTCTGAGTCCCCATCATTGTACAATGGCGTATCATATGAGTCAATCTCTCCAGTAGCCATGCGGTATAAAATTTGGACGATGTCTTCAATGGCTTCTGCATGTAGTTCTAAGTCACCTGGTGCGGCGCCAGTCTGGGCAAATGAATCGATATCTTCGCTGAGCGCCTGTAACGAATCTAATGCGACGCCGATTCCACCTGCGGTTCCAGCTTCAGTTGTGGCGAAGTCAGCGAATTCGACTAAATCAAGGTCCTGTCCGTCAGTGAGGTCTCTTTCATCATCCGCCATCGTAATCGGTGGGACACAGACTTCAACAACTTCATCAATCCCTCTATCCTGGTCAGACACTGTATTTATATATCAGTCTTCGAAGTTATAATCGTATGCGTCCCGTCGATCTATCGCAATAGCGTGAAACGACGGTTAGATTGAGTGTTGTGAGACATTTGAGAATTCATTCATCAGTCCGGAGGAACTTGCGTTTAGGTTTTTCTTTCGATGTTTTTGGCGCGCCGTGAGTTTTCGGGTCGAATTTCCTGTCCTCGACAGATTGTGTGGCTGATTTTTCGCTTCGGGAGGCGGTTGCTGAGTTCCCGTCGTGGTGGATCGGGATGTTCGGCGTTGAGTTATGATTGTGATGGGTGCCAGCAGGAGCGTGACTGAGGAGATTGGCTAAGTGATGGTCTCGATTTGTGGACTGGATGCTGAATTTCAGATTATCACCTTCGTCGATCTGTTTCCCATCACGAGCATTGACAACGATTCGCTTCGTCGCCTGAGGTAACTTCACGATCGGGTTCCCGGAGTTGGTGAAGTCAGAGACAGTACCGGTGTGCGTCTCGTTTACTGAGATACCCACGATAATCGATATACTCACCATGCCGTCATATGTTTTTGGGTGCCAATAGCATAGAATCGGGGACGACTTTTCAGAAATCTGGCGAGTAGAGCACCTGATACCGTCCATCTGAGTTGCACTCACGTTATTGCGTCCATGTCCGTCGTGGCGAGCGCTTGCGCAAGGAGTTCCAAGTCATCGCGGTATTCGAGCGTATCGAGCCAGCGGTCGGGAAGCACATCGGCTCCGAAGCGTGCCCCTGCCAGTGCGCCCGTGACTGCGCCGAGAGTGTCCGTGTCCCCGCCGCGGTTGACCGACGTGACGATGGCCTCCTCTGCAGTGTCCGCGGTGAGTGCATCGTACAACGATGTCTGAAGCGTGTGGACGACGTAGCCTGTATTCTCCAATTGGTCTTCGTCAACGAGAGCTGGGACAAGACGGATCGTTTCGACGAGCTCGTCCGGAGCCTCACCTTCGATGCGAGCGATCGCGTCGGTCAGTGGATCGTCGCCATCGTTGAGATACCCGGCGATGGTGTGGTTGAGGAGGACACAGCCGTACTGGCACCGCGGGTCGTGGTGCGTGATGGCGGAGGACTGCTTGCTGACGCGTGCAAGCGTGTCCGGGTAGTCGGCGAACGCGATGGCGTGCGGGGCGCATCGCATGATGCTGCCGTTCCCCGCGTTCGAACCTTCAGGGCGCCGTTGCCAGACTTCCCGTCCGGAATCTCGCCAGGAGGTGCCAGACTTGTATTCGGTGATGGCGTCGGCGGTCATGAGGCCGACGTCGAATGGGCCGTTTTCGTACCAGGCTGCGAACCTGTCGGCGACATGCTGTCCGTCGAATGCGCTTTGTTCGATGAGACTCCGAGCAATACATAGGGCGAGGTCGGTGTCGTCTGTCACGGTGCCAGGGGGTTTGCCGTGCGTGCCGTGCCCGACCATGTCGGTGAGCGTGCCGTGCTGATCCGCGATCTGTGCTGGTGAGCGGAACTCGACCGGCCGCCCGAGAGCATCCCCACAGGCCAGCCCGAGAAGCGTTCCTTTCGCCGCATCTTCTGAAGCCATTGCTCAATATCCCGTTCCAGTGAATCTTAACGATGCGGGGGCAGAATTCGTCCCTTCCTCATCAACGTGATAGTGATCGTTCACCCCGTTGCACTTATTCCCTTAGAAAATAACAACGTATCTACCAGATGGCTGAGATCCTACATACTAGTGACACTCACCTCGGATTCAGACAATATCATTTAGATGAACGGCGCCAAGATTTTGCTAATGCCTTCGCAGAGGTAATTTCAGCTGCGATCGAGGAAGATGTCGACGCTGTTGTTCACGCTGGTGACTTATTCCATACCAGCCGACCTGGTATCACGCCACTACAAACGGTCTTGACCGAGTTACAGCGATTGCAAGATGTTGGGATTCCATTCTTGCTGATCGTTGGAAATCATGAGCGAACGCATGACCGAAATTGGGTTGAATTGCTCGCCGAAGTTGGTTTAGCCACACGGCTGGATGCTACGGGTACCCAAATCGACGATACGACGATCTATGGGTTAGACCACGTGCCACCGGGCCAACGTGATCGACTCGAATACGATTTTGAACCGGCTGAGACGGAGAGTGCAGTGCTGGTCGGTCACGGGTTGTTCAAGCCGTTCGGGCATGGGGATTGGAGCACCCAACGGATCCTAAAGCAGAGCCCGGTAGACTTCGATATCATGCTCGTCGGAGACGATCATGGGGCGGACTACAGACTCGTTAGCAGAGGTAGTTCCGACACAGACGATCTGAATAGCGGTGATGGATCCACTCAAACGCAGACACCGTCGTCTTCGAAACGAATCCCGTTGAGCTACGCTGGCTCCACTGAGCGCACAAAAGCCGATCAGCGCCAGCCACGCACCTATTCGCTCGTAACGATTCCGCCAGACGGTCAAGTAGACCCTGAAGCACACATCGATCGTCGAGAGATCGAAAGTGCCCGTGAGTTCGTCTACATCGATATTCCACTCCACCGCGGAGAGGGAATCACCACCGTCGAACAAACAATTCGGGGGCAAACAGATTCGCTGGACGGCGCTGTGCTGAAAGTGACGCTGATGGCCGCTGAAGAGGAAGAACCCATTCCTGCTGACGCTGCTGAAGAGGACGCCAGTGAGACGATGTCTGAGCCGGCTGTTCAAGAACGAGTCCCTGTGGGACCAATTGAGAACTTAGGCTCGGAACTTGGTGCCCTAATCACTCGGGTGAGTGACCGGCGAGATTTACTTGAGGATGACCGCGAATACGAAGCAGTTGAATTCGCAGACGTTGACGCTGCTGTCGAAGAACGACGGCAAGATCTCGTTGTCACGGAAGCAGCTGACCAATTTCTTGAAATGGCGATGAACACCGAGAAATTCGTCGATAGCGGCATGGCCGACACCGCTGAAGAAACAGTCCAGGCATTGCTTGAGCAGGAACCACTCGACTCATTTCACGTTACGACGGATGATGCGCCCGGTGATGATGGTGTAAGCGACGCTGCGGAGACTCCCTCTGAACCACCATCACCTGCGGGACGTGACAGTGAGGAGATCGACAGCGGAGCATTACTCGAAGACGCGCTTGAGGAACTCGAAGACTGAGAACCAATTTTAAAGACAACCACGCTCACATCATGCAATTTCAACGAATTCGCGTCCAAAACTGGCGGTGCTTCACAGACGAGTCAGTCCGGTTCAAAGACGGAGTCACGGTCCTATACGGGAACAACGGATCCGGGAAATCCTCGCTCTTGGAAGCCGCGTTCTTCGCACTGTACGGGACCGATGCGTTAGAAGCCGGCACGACAATGGATGATGTCGTCACAACTGACGAGGACACGGCCGAAGTAACGTTATCGTTTGCTCATCGAGGAGAGTCCTACGAAGTAACCCGGGAAATCCGGGTTCGCGCATCCACGACGCAGTCTGCCGATCTTACCACACCCCCTGGCCAGCCCGATCTTAACCAAATCAATGCTATTGACGAGCTGATTCAAGAGGAACTGCGATTAAACGCTGAAGACTTCCTCAACAGCGCGTACGTCCAGCAAGGGGATGTCTCCCGTCTCATCGATGCGACGCCAAAACAACGCCAGCGAATTATCGATAACCTGCTTCAGATGAGCAAGCTGGAGCGATACCGTGCGCGCATGGATAGCATTGAAACCGGTATAGGTAGCGCTGTTGACACTAAGAACGATCAGGTCAAGGAACTAAACGGCCAAATCGCTGAATATGACGAAGCTCAGATTCAATCCAGACAGCAACAACTCCACGGATTCGAATCAGAGCTTGATGACACACGGGACACTCTCACTCAGAAAATCGAGTCGCTGGAAGACGAGCAAGCAGACGCAGAAGAGATCGTTGACACTCAGGAAGCAGCCAAAGAGACAGTCCAGGAAACACGCGATGATGTCGAGACGCACATGGAGCAGTTGGCCACCGCTGTTGACGAGCACCAGTCACTCCAGACTGATCTTGAAGATGCAGAAACGAACGTAGATCAGCATCAGACAGACATCGATCACCTCTTATCAATTGGTGACAGTGACCTCGCAACGGACTTCGATGCCATCAAGGATATCGTTGATGCGGTCACTGCCAGTGCCGACGACGTTGTCACGGACGATTTGGAGGAAGTGACAGACGAGAGGCGCCTGCCACAATCGGACGCGGAGCTCAAGGATATCGCAGTGTCCCTGATCGACAAAAACAGTGACGAGTCCGAAGAGAAAACTGTGCATGGTACCGATGCTATCCTGGATCGTCTCTCACCAGCGGTCCCACCGCTAACGCCGGCCGTATCAGGTGCGTCTTCTGATCCTGAACGCAGCACAGTCGAAACAACTGATGCGATTAACGAAGCGGATCTTGACCCTCTAATTAACCCCAACGTAGAGATCGAGGTCTCGTCAGTTCAGGTTCCGAATCCAGGGCTGGACGCGGAGCCCGAAACGCTCGAATTGTCCGAAGCTGAAGAGGCACAAGACGCCACTAGAGATGTTGTGTCGGAGATTCGGGACCGTCTCCAAACGCTTGAGGACGCCGCCGAGGACGCTCGATCGGAAGCTGAACGTTTCACACAAGATGCGCACGACCACGAACGAAAAGTGGACACCGCACTGGATGACGCGTCTGCAACACTTACCGAGATTGCGAACATTCGCAGTGCTCATGCTGAGTTAGCAGACCACCGCCAGCAGTTCCACGAGGAAATCGACGCGTCACCGTTCGATATCGATGGTGAAGCCACCGATCCAGTCGCAGTCTTCGAGACCTGCATCACCACGTTAGACAAGCGAATCACACGCCTGGAAGTCGAACGCGACGACTACCGTGACAAAGCAACTAAACTCGGTGAGCGTATTGAACAGGCCGACCGGTTGCTCGCCGAAGGGAACTGTCCAGAGTGCGGCCGACCAGTCGACGGCGCACCGAACGTTGAGCATCGAGAGGAGTGGAAGGATGACCGCGCTGCCGCCCAAGAGATGGTCGAAGCACTCAAACACGGCATTGCGGAGTTGGAAGATCGACGCGAAGCAGCTGCGGATCTACTTGACACTGCTACAGACTTGTATGGCGACGATCTCACCGTCTCCATCTCGGGTGCTGGCACCACGACGACCGCAATAGAAGTCGATCCAGACACAGACCTCGAACCGCTTCACGAGAAAGCAGCCAGCCATCACCTCACCGCCCGAGACGAACGGCAAGCCGCACAGCAAAAACGATTCCAAGCGATCGTCCAGCATCTTTCGGCATCTACCCTCACGCGTGCAGCAGAACGTACCCTTGCACACCTCACCCGAGGACTCGCACAACAAGACCTGCTAAGCCAACTTGAAGGAGCAGTCGACCGGCGCACAAATGCAGAGCGAGACCGCGAACTCGCTGAAACGAAACTCGATACACAAGCCGCAGAGGCTGCCGATTCGCATACCGATCTGCAAGAAGCTATCGGAGAATACTCCGAAGCAGTAGACTCGTTCGAACCAGAGACACTCGATCAAGCCAAAGAGAATGTGGCCGAAATCACCGACGAGCTCGACGATCTCGATGATGATCTTGAAGACTTACGAGCTACGGAACGTGCCGTCAGTGAAGATCTCGGCGATCTTGGCCAGCGACTGACGCAATTGAGTAATCTCCGTGATAAGCGGGATACGCGACAGCGTGAGGCAACTGCCGTCGAAGCCCTCAATGACCAAGTCACAGAGTTAGAGGAGATGTTCGTGACACTTCGAGCGGACCTGCGGGAGCAAAACGTGCAGCGTCTCGAAGACCTTCTGCAAGAAATGTTCGAAACGCTGTACCGGAATGATGCGTACGCCGACATCAAACTGGATCGGAATTATGACGCCACCCTCATCGAGAAAGGTGGTGGCGAACTCCCACCTACGAAACTGTCCGGAGGAGAATCAGCAGTGTTCAACCTCTCCCTCAGAGGTGCGATCTACCGCCTACTCACAGAAGGCTTCGAAGATGACGTCCCACTGCCACCCCTCATTCTCGATGAGCCAACCGCACATCTCGACGACGGCCACGTCGACCGTCTCAACGACGTCGTCGAAGCCATGCGGACCGCAGGTGTCAAACAAACAATCGTCGTCAGCCACGACGAAGGCCTCATCGATAGCGCAGACCATCGTATCCACGTCCATCAACAACAGGGCACGAACAGATCCAGCGCCGACCCCGAAACCACTCTCCCAATCGATCTCTAAGCTCTGTTAGCCTGCATGAACCAACTCCTCTCAGAACACTCAGTCCCTGCCTATCTCCGTAGCAGAGTCGAGACAACAACCTCACAGACGGTGGCTCCGGAGAACGCTGTCAATATCAGAGCGTTGCTTTGATAGCGTGTTTGAGTGCCTCTCGTCACATCTCTCAACAATCGAAGTCAGCACGTTTGGTGTGGCCGTTCGAGAATTTCGAAGATCTCTCGGGCGCGGTACTGCTTATTGCGCTCTTTCCCTGTAACCTCTTCCAGAACGCCTTCTTCGTGCAGAGCGTCGATCCCGCGGTAGGCCGTCGACCGCTCGATATCAAGCCGTGCTGCGACTGTTTTGTTCGTCACGTATGGATGCTCGAAGAGCGAGCACGCGAGCCTGTTTTTCCCGTACTGGACGCCGCCGTACTCGTCCTCATGAATTTGGTGGTGCTAAATGCAAATAACGGCGAATATCTGAACAGTTCGTTGCGTTATAATATAGAAATGCAAGGATAGCCTCTGTGAGGATGGCTTGTTTGCACGGCCGCAAACGCCCCGGTCGACATGACGGAATCTAACCGAGACCTGATGAATAGGAGAATAGTTGATATGTAAAGCGAATGCACTAGGGAGTATTGGAATGGCTGTTTTAGACGACTTGTCCGGGTTTGAGTTCGAGGACATGATGGAGGACGTGTTCCGGAATCTCGGGTACGAGAACGTACGTCAGGCCGAGAAAACGGCCGACGAGGGCCGCGACGTGTTGATGGAAGAAGTCGTCGACGGAACCCGACGAGCCATCGTCGTCGAATGCAAGCACACGGACTCCGTCGGTCGGCCAGTCGTACAGAAACTGCACTCCGCCATTTCAACGTTCGACTTCGACGGGCCCAAACGTGGGATGATCGTGACGACCGGCCGGTGCACGGGCCCAGCACATGAGTACGCCGAACGGCTTCGAGAAAACGGCGATCCGTACCCGATCGAGATTATCGAGGGGGAGGACCTCCGTGAGATCGCTGACGAGGTCGGTCTGGACCTATACAACGGTCGGATCGAAATACTCTGCGACGAGACGCTTCGCCCGTACGATCCAACAGGGTCGCCGTCAGCGCCGGTTCAGCAGGCGTTTCGTGATATCGAAAACATCGACGCCGGAGCAGTACCGGACCCGCAGTCACACGTCACGTTCCGACCGACAGTGACAGTGACAGCCGATACAAACGCGGTCTTCAAGACATCAGTCGGTGTCATCCACCGGATCGACGACCGGTCACGGTTCGTCATTCACGCTGACCGCGGGAATCCAAATGTCGCCTCCGAGGAGGTCGCTTCCCTCGTTACAGAGAACCGTCACGCAGCGACCGATCTTGACGACGGTGCGTTCGAGGATACATTCGACAGCGTCGAGCAACGCCGGTTCGGGCAGACGCAAACGGAGTACAAGGAGTGGGCCGTCGATCGGCTCCGAACGCTGCATACGACAGACGTGACGTACACCGGTGACAACAACGTCACGTACACGAAGACGTGTGAGCCGAATCTGTCCGACATCTCTGTGCAATCGATCGATGCCGTCTACCTCCCCGATGTCCGCCACACGGTCCAGTTACAGGAGTACTCGTACCCGTACCAGTACTTCGCCGCTGGTCCGTCGCGCGTCACGACCGAGGACGGTATCCATCAGTGCGTGCACTGCGAGAAAAGCGGTTCGACGAAGACGTACACGTACTGCGCGAATTGCGGCGCAATCAGCTGTGAGAAACATACCAAGACTGAGCGATTCGAACAAGAACCAGTGTGTACCGGCTGCGCCGTCACTGAACGGTTCGCGCTGAAAACGAAGTACTTCTACGACGACGACAATCTCACTGCATTCCGCGAAGAATACGACGAGATGGCGATTCACGAGAAGGCCATGGAGAACACACTCCTCGCCGGGAGTGCCCTGCTACTGGTCGTGCTCTTGTTTGTTGGACTCGGTCTTCTGGTGATCTGATCAGGGCACGCTTTGTACCAGATGGTCATTAACCGATCCGCTCTGGTTCTGACACCAGCGTTTATCGACCCGGACCGAACCGTTCGGCTCGCAATCGAGATCGACGACGACCCCGCGGAAATTTCTGTGGAGCCGCTCATCAAGGTGATCCGGTCGATCCGAGCGTGAGAATCTGAAGACTTCTTAACGGTTGAGAGTATGCGAACGTGGTCTGATCAGAGACGTGTTGAGTGCGCCTGGACAATTGGGCGGTCACGTTCGAGAATGGCCGCCAGCTTCTCGCTTCGCGTGTCGATGTCGATCTCCTCGTGCTTCCAGTTGCGTTCACTCTTGTCCTCCCACACACCGTAGAGTGTCGCCCGTGGAAGAACGAGCACGCCGAAGAGCACGGTGAGTTCGTACAACAGTGTCGCAATCTGTCCCCACGTCCCGGTGAGGCGACGGGGTAAATCGATATTAAAGTCGACGTGGACGGCCGGGACTTTCCGCTCGCGGGCTTCGTCGACGAAGCCGTAGTCGTTGGAGAAGAGAATTACGCCAGTGGGTTTATCGCCGTAGTACTCGGCGCAGCCGCTGATGATGTTGGAGTCGCCCCTTTCGGTCGGTATGATGTCGTGTGGCCGCGTTTCTCGTAACCGGCGGTACTCTCGCAGTCCGAGTCGTGTCTCCCGGTTGTCTTCGGTCGGCTGTCCGGCGAGACGCTCGTATTCGGGGCCGAACGCGTCAACTAATGCCGAGGCGGGCATCGCGTCCTTTCCGTACCGGTAGCTGATACTCAACTCTCTGTCGACGCCTTCGAGCAACGCGTACCCGTTGACGGGTGCTTTGCCACCCGGTTTCGTGTGTAATACTGGATCGATGCCGAGAACGTCGTGCATCCGCCACGGCAAGAGATTTGTGTCGAAGCCAGCGTACCGCGGCGGGTGGCCTTCCTGCAGATCCTGATACCCGTACCGAGTCATGAACGTATCGAGGTCGGCGCGGTTTTGAATATCGACGAGCCCGCTGGCTGTGACTGCCTTCACGTACGCCGCTTCGTTCGGGAGTTCCTTACGAATCGTCCGTCCGTACTCCCGTTCTACCTCGTCGAGCGCATCCTCGTACGTCACTGCACCGGTGGTCATGCTGACGGTGCTGTCCGTGGCATCACCGAGGTCGATCCGGAGTAGTTCGCCGATTTCGTCCGCCGGGTGGACGACTGAGAACGATTCCTCGCCGAGCTCGTAGAGCCCGTTCAACAGGAGCATCAGATCATCGTGTGCGAGTTCCATCAGAGGATCTCCGTGAAGTCGTACAGTTTCGCCGCTGTATGTGGGATCTCGGGATAGATGCGGCTGAAGTAGTCACTCGATTCGAGGTAGAAGTAGAAGACGTGGTCGGCGTCGTACGTCATCCCGGCGTTGAACGCGATGACGGACATGAACTTCCGACCGGGCGTAACGTCAACCGCCACGTTCGCTGCCGAGTCGCGTGCGTCAGTAATTGCCTCCTGGAAGTGGGTGGCGATGCCCTGGAAGTCCGTCTCGTGTTCGATGTATGCCGTCTTGATAGTCGGGCTCTCGACGCCATTCTGCTCAAGCAGCGTCCGGGTGAGGACCTTCGTATCTGACAACGCATCACCGAGCCCGGGGTTGTCGAGAAAGTACACCGTATCAGGCACGAATGCGGTTTCCAGACCGTCCCCGGCGCACGCCGCAGCGATCGGATTCACCATCGCTTCGACAGTCGTACTTCCCGAACTCACCCAAACATTATCCATTGAATTTATCATTTCATCAAAGTCTGATAAACGTTTACCTGCCTGATACTGCTCGAAGCGCGAGAGTGCCCTCAACACTGTTTCACGGACGACCTCATTGTCGTGGCGACCGACGATATCGACGGCGCCGAGGATTGCAGCTTCCTCGATGAGTGGCTGATACGGGCGGTTGGAGACGTTTCACCAGTCGACCGCACTCGGTCGTGCGGTCATCTGGTACCGGCCTACAGCTTTCCGTATGATTACCGATCGAACACAAAGACCAGCGTCACTCCGAGGTCTCCGCCCCTCGTGGCGCTTCCGGCCGGCAGAGGGTATCGAGCAACTCTAGTTCTTGTTGCAGGGACTCGTCACCGATAGCACTCTCCTCCGCTTCGAGGTATGTCCGGAGTTTGTCGAACCGGGCAGTGTACTGGTCAGGGATGACCAGCGGAATGGACTCGCGCTCGTGTTCGCCACGCTGGTGGGGGAGCAACCAGTCGTCGACGCCCGTCGCGTTGTCGGCTCTGTCGTGGACAGTACGAGCCCACGCGCGGAGTTCTCGGGCGTACCGGGCAAGCGCCACAGCTTTTCGTACCCCGTCGTGTGCGAACGACTCGGCAGCCTCTGGCATCGAGACCGAAACCTGTTCGGTCTGTTCGCTCCCATCGCGTTCCGTCCACGATACCTGGAGTTCGAGTGTCGCGTCCGGTGCAGCTTGTGTGAGCCGTACCAGAACAACACCACCGCGGGCTTCACCGTCCTGCTTGGCCGAGGGGAACAACGTCCCGACGTGCATCAGTTGCTCACTGTCAGCGTCGGCGGACGGCGACCCGTGGACTGCCTCGATCTCGTAGCCCGTCGCGTCCAGTTCCAGGTCGAGATTGAACACGAGCGGCGTGACCATGTAGTCGAACTCTTCGCCGAGCCGCTGCTCGAACTCGTCTCCCGAGTGGATGAAGTAGTGGTTTGCGCCGCGGATCCCCGACACCGTGTCAGCCAGTTCGGCGTTCGCGTCCAGCCCCATGCCGACGAACGTGGTGTGGATACCGTCAGCGGCGGCCTCGGCGAACCGCT
>Ga0207715_100366_pt1 | contig 11503 bp, 10 predicted proteins | sample A23M3SouthBayCA_FD_187732 | JGI IMG/M metagenome (GOLD analysis project Ga0207715, IMG submission 187732) | Aerobic enrichment media from Eden Landing Ponds, California, USA - A23 M3 (SPAdes) | ecosystem: Environmental > Aquatic > Marine > Unclassified | place: USA: Emeryville, California... | reverse complement strand
AGCCGAACACGCACACGTGCCCGGTCTGTCTGGGCCTCCCGGGTGCGCTGCCGGTCGTGAACGAGGCCGCCGTCGAGTCCGCCGTCAAACTGGGCAAGGCACTCGACGCCGACGTCCCCGCCCGGACCGGGTTCGACCGGAAGAACTACTTCTACCCCGACCTCCCGAAGGGGTTCCAGATAACCCAGTACGGGGCTCCCATCTGCGCCGACGGCGAACTCGAGGTACGCCACGAGGGCGACCGCCGGACGGTGCGGGTCCGCCGCGCCCACCTCGAGGAGGACCCGGGCTCCATCGAGCACGTCGGGGGCTCCATCGACACCGCCGACTACACGCTCGTGGACTACAACCGCGCCGGCGTGCCGCTGATGGAGGTGGTGACCGAACCCGACCTGCGGAGCCCCGGCGAGGTGCGGGCGTTCCTCGCGAAACTCGAGGAGGTCCTCGAGTACCTCGGCGTCTTCGACAGCGGCCGCGACGGCTCGCTGCGCGTCGACGCCAACGTCTCCCTGGTCCCCGCAGACCGGGTGCCCGAGGGGGGCGTCGTGGACCCCGAGGACCTGGAGGCCGCGAACTACACCGAGGTCAAGAACATCTCCAGCCACCGCGGCGCGGAACAGGCGCTGGCCTACGAGGTGACGCGCCAGAAGAACGCCGTCGAGCGCGGGCGCGCCGTCGAGCAGGAGACCCGCCACTGGGACGAGAGCCGCGGCGTCACCGTCTCGATGCGGACGAAGGAGGCCGAGGCGGACTACCGCTACTTCCCCGAGGCTGACCTGCCGCCCCTCGAGGTGGCCGACTGGCGCGACGAGATAGCCATCCCCGAACTGCCGGACGCCCGCCGCGAGCGCTTCCGGAGCGAGTACGGCCTCGGCGCGGAGGCGGCGTCCAAACTGACCTCGCGCAAGCAGGTGGCGGACCTGTTCGAGGCGCTGGCCGACACCTACGACCCCGACCTCGCGGCGACCTGGGTCGCCGACAACCTGCTCGGCGAACTCAACTACCGCGACATACCGGTGTCGGCGGTCGCGGACCGCCTCGACGAGGTGGAGCGCCTCGTCGAACTCGTCGCCGAGGGCGAGATAACCGCCAAGAACGCCCGCGAGACCGTCCTCCGGCGGATGCTCGACGACGGGATGGCTCCCGACGCCGTCGTCGAGGACGAGGACCTCGGCCGCGCGGACGACGACGCGGTCCGCGCGGCGGTCGAGACGGCCATCGACGAGAACCCGGACGCCGTCGCCGACTACGAGGCCGGCGAGGACGGCGCGCTGAACTTCCTCGTGGGACAGGTGATGCAGGAGACGGGCGGGAGCGCGGACCCCGGCACGGTCAACGAACTCCTGCGCGAGGAACTGGCGGCGCGCTGACCCGGCCACCGGGTCGGGACCGGACGCCGGTCCGGGACACCGACTCGCGCACGCGCCGGCACGCGCCGCCACGCGGGCGCACACCCGCGCAGTCCTGCGGTTTCGGGCCGAAACGCTTACCACCTGACGCCGGCCTACTCTGTCTCGAGACCGTGGAGCTCATCGTCACCGAGAAGGAGAACGCGGCCCGCCGCATCGCGGAGATACTGAGCGACGGCGCCGCGACGGGCGAGACGCGCGCGGGCGTCCCCGTCTACCGCTGGGGCGACACGCGCTGTGTCGGCCTCGCGGGCCACGTCGTCGGCCTGGACTTCCCCGCGGAGTACAGCAACTGGCGCGACGCCGAACCCGTCGAACTCGTGCACGCCGACGTGGTCACGACTCCGACGAAGGGCGACATCGTCGCCGTCCTGCAGGACCTCGCGGCGGACGCCGACCGCGTCGTCATCGCCACGGACTACGACCGCGAGGGCGAACTCATCGGCAAGGAGGCCCTCGACCTGATTCGCGACGTGAACCAGTCCGCGACCGCCGAGCGCGTGCGGTTCTCCTCCATCACAGAGGGCGCGGTGCAGGAGGCGTTCGCGGAGCCGGAGACGCTCGACGAGGACCTCGCGGCCGCCGGCGAGGCGCGACAGGTCGTCGACCTCGTCTGGGGCGCGGCGCTCACCCGCTTTCTCTCGCTCTCCGCGCGGCAGATGGGCGAGGACTTCATCTCCGTCGGCCGGGTCCAGTCGCCGACGCTGAAGCTCGTCGTCGACCGCGAGCGCGAGATAGAGGCCTTCGACCCCGAGGACTACTGGGAACTGTTCGCCGACCTCGGCGCGGACGGCGAGGTCTTCGAGGCCCAGTACGTGTACGAGGCCGACGACGGCACCGAGGCCGACCGCGTGTGGGACGGGGCGAGCGCGGAGGGCGTCCACGCCGACCTCGCCGACGCGGGGACGGCCACCGTCGCCGACGTCACGTCCTACACCCGCACCGACGCGCCGCCGGCCCCCTTCGACACGACGTCCTTCATCTCCGCCGCCGGCAGCCTGGGCTTCTCGGCGAACCGCGCGATGAGCATCGCCGAGGACCTGTACACCGCCGGCCACGTCAGCTACCCGCGCACGGACAACACCGTCTACCCCGAGGGCCTCGACCTGGCCGACCTCCTGGACGAGTTCTCGGCGACGCGCGAGTTCGGCGACGACGCCGACTCGCTCGCGGGCGGCGACCTCGACCCGACCGCCGGCGACGAGGAGACGACCGACCACCCGCCCATCCACCCGACGGCGGACGTGCCGGACCGCGGCGCGCTCTCCGAGGACGAGTGGACCGTTTACGAACTCGTCGTCCGGCACTTCCTCGCGACGCTCGCCGACCCGGCCGAGTGGGAGCACCTCCGGGTCGTCGCCACCGCCGCCGGCCACGACCTGAAGGCCAACGGCAAGCGCCTGCTCGAGCCGGGCTACCACGCCGTCTACCCGTACGGCTCGACCGCCGAGAACTACGTCCCGGCCGTCTCGGAGGGCGACGACCTGGCGCTCGAGGACGTCCGCCTCGAGGCCAAGCAGACCCAGCCGCCGCGCCGCTACGGCCAGTCGCGGCTCATCGAGCAGATGGCCGACCTCGGCCTGGGCACGAAGTCCACCCGGCACAACACCATCGAGAAGCTGTACGACCGCGGCTACGTCGAGGACGACCCGCCGCGCCCGACCCGCCTCGCCCGCGCCGTCGTCGAGGCCGCCGAGGAGTACGCCGACCTCGTCGTCGACGAGGAGATGACCCGGCAACTCGAGGCCGACATGACCGCCATCGCGGAGGGCGAGTCCGACTTCGAGGCGGTCACCCAGTCATCCCGCGAGGCCCTCGAGCGGGTGTTCGAGGAACTGACCGAGTCCCGCGAGGAACTGGGCGAGTTCCTCACCGAGTCGCTGAAGGCCGACAAGACCCTCGGGCCCTGCCCGGAGTCGGGCCACGACCTGCTCCTCCGGCGCTCCCGCCAGGGGTCGTACTTCGTCGGCTGCGACGGCTACCCCGACTGTGAGTACACCCTCCCGCTGCCGAGCGACGGCGAGCCACAGTTGCTCGACGAGCGCTGCGAGGACCACGACCTGCGGCACGTCAAGATGCTCGCCGGGCGCTCGACGTTCGTCCACGGCTGCCCGCTGTGCGCCGCGGAGGCCGCCGACGAGGCGGCGGACCGCGTGATCGGCGCGTGCCCGACCTGCGGGGAGACCCACGGCGGCGAACTGGCGATCAAGACGCTCCGCACGGGCTCGCGGCTCGTCGGCTGCACCCGCTACCCCGACTGCGACTACTCGCTCCCGCTCCCGCGCCGCGGCGACATCGAGGTCACCGACGAGCGCTGCGAGGAGCACGACCTGCCGGAACTCGTCGTCCGCGACGGCGAGGACGATGACGACCCCTGGGACCTGGGCTGTCCCATCTGCAACTATCGCGAGTTCCAGGCCCGGCGGGACCTCGAGGACATCGACGGCATCGGTCCCGCAACAGCAGAAAAACTGTCCGAGGCGGGCATCGAGAACCCCGCGGACCTCGCGCAGGCCGACGCGGAGTCGGTGGCCGAGACGGTGGAGGGAGTGAGTGACGAGAGCGTGCGGGAGTGGCAGGAAGCGGCGTAGCGGAACTCGTCTCCGCGGGCGGGATTGACGCCACACCCATTCGCCACAATGACTTTCTGCCTGGGGTACACGTCACCTGCATGGCGAACGAGTCTACCTACCTCGGTCTTTTCTTCGTCCTCCTCGGCCTCACGGTCTACTTCTTCCCCGGATGGATGGCGCTGGTCCCGGGCCGGGTCTGGGAGCGGAACCCGGAGAAGGCGAAGGAGAAACAGAAAGTTCGGGCGGCTCTCAGAGGATTTGCCTGTGTGGCGATAGGTTTGCTGTTCATCGCGTGGGGACTCTCGCAGTAGACCCGCGTCAGCGGACCGATTTCACGCGTGCCCCTCCACCCCCACGGGCCCGTACGGTTCCTCCAGGTACTCAATCTCCGAGTCCGTCAGCGACACGTCCAGCGCCTCCACGGCGTCCTCCAGGTGCTCAACGCTCGTCGTGCCGACGATGGGCGCGTCGACCCAGTGCTTGTGCAGCAGCCACGCGAGCGCGACCTGGGCCATCTTGAGGTCCTTCTGCTCGGCGAGTTCCTCCACGCGCTCGTTGACCTCGTCGCCGCCGTTCCCGCGGTAGGTGTCGATGCGGCTGGCGAAGTCGCCGTCGTCCATATAGCGGCCGCGGGTCGTCTCCAGGAACTCCTCGTGGGGCCGGGTGAGGTAGCCGCGGGCGAGCGGCGACCACGGGATGACGCCGACGCCCTCCTTGTCGCAGAGCGGCAGCATCTCGCGCTCCTCCTCGCGGTAGGCGAGGCTGTAGTGGTTCTGCATCGAGACGAAGCGCTCCAGCCCCAGGCGGTCGCTGGTGTGCAGGGCGTCGGCGAACTGGTGGGCCCACATCGAGGAGGCCCCGATGTAGCGGACCTGGTTCCGCCGGACGGCGTCGTCGAGTGCCCGGAGTGTCTCCTCGATGGGGGTGTCGTAATCCCAGCGGTGTATCTGGTACAGGTCTATCGTGTCCATTCCGAGGCGGTCCAGGCTGTGCTGGAGCTCCTGCTCGATGGCCTTCCGGGACAGGCCGCTGGCGTTCGGGTTGTCGTCGTCCATCCCGCCGTACACCTTCGTCGCGACGACGGGCCAGTCGCGGTCGCGGTCGGCGAGGGCGTTGCCGAGGACGCGCTCGGACCCGCCGTTCGAGTACACGTTCGCCGTGTCGAAGAAGTTGATGCCCAGGTCGATGGCGCGCTCGATTATCTCGCGGCCCTCGTCTTCGCCGAGGACCCAGTCGCGCCAGTCGTCGTCGCCGAAGCTCATGCAGCCGAGACAGATGCGGCTGACCTCGAGGCCGGTGTCGCCGAGGGTGGTGTACTCCATGGGCGGGAGAGGGAGCGAGCGAGCAAAAAGCTCCGGGCGCCGGCGATGTCGGGGGGTGATGGGCGGGTGTCGGCCCTCGCCCGCACGGTAATTTCAAGGCTGCCCGGCCCCTCGAACCGGTAGATGCGCCTGGACGACTACGTCGAGGGCCTCGAACCCGACGAGTCCTACGAGCGGCGCAAACTGGCCGAGGAGAAGTCCTACGCCGTCCTCGACCACCTCGACGACGTCGCCGAGTCGTTCCAGGCCGCCACGCAGAAGGACAAACTGTTCGGCTCGACGGCACCCTCGGTGTTCGTCGGCCGGCACGGCTACCCGGAGGTGTCGGCGGGCATCCTCTCGCCGATGGAGTCCGCCGAGGACGCCGAGGCCTTCGCCACGAGTGCCGACTGGTACGGGCAGGGGCTTGACATCGAGTCGGTGCTGACCCGGCGCTCGGGCCTGCTGAACTCCAAACGCGGCGCGAACGTCGACGTGCACGACACCTGGGACGGCTTCGTCGGCGTGCAACGCGAGGTGGCGATGGCCGACCGGCCGGTCGACGTGGAGATCGGGCTCTCGGAGACGCCCGAGTTCGACTTCAGCGTCGACGACGTGACGACGCCGACCGGCCCGAACGCCCGCGCGGAGACCGCCGACCTCGCGGAGAACCCCCACGTCCCGCAGGAAGTCGAGAAGACGCTCCGCGACGACGACTGGGGCGCGGAAGGCGCGATGACGTACCTCTACCGCCGCGACTTCGACGTGTACGACATCAACCGCGTGCTCTCCGCGGGCGGCCTCGGCACGGCCGAGCAGCGCCGCCTCGTCCCGACCCGCTGGTCTATCACCGCGGTGGACGACACGGTCGGCAACTTCCTCCGGGGCAAGGTCCGCTCGAACCCGTCGGTGTCGGGCGTCCAGGTGTGGGTCAACGAGTACCTCGGGAACCGCTACTGGGTCGTGCTCGCGCCGGGCCAGTGGGAGTACGAACTCGTCGAGATGAAGTCGCCGGGCAGCGTGTGGAACCCCGACCAGACGGGGCAGGTGTGGATGGGCAGCGCCCACGAGGGCTACGAGGGCCGGACGGGCTACGTCGACGAGACGGCCGGCGCGTACTACGCCTCGCGACTCGGCGTCCTCGAGTACCTCGACCGCGTCGGCAGGCAGGCGAAGGCCCTCGTGCTCCGGGAGGTGTCCGACGACTACTGGGCCCCCGTCGGCGTCTGGCAGGTCAGAGAGAGCGTGCGCAACGCCTTCGACGGCGCGCCGGCGGCCCACCCGCGCGCCGACGAACTGCAGGGCGAACCGGGCGAGGCCGGGTCGCTCGGCGAGGCGCTGCGGACCATCGTCCCCCAGCTCCCCGTCTCGATGGCCGACCTGCGACGGAAGTCCGAACTGGCCGCCGGCCTCCAGTCTACCATCGGCGACTTCGGGTAGCGTTTTTGTGCGCGGGCCGTCACCCGTGCCCATGGAGGAACGCACCCGGGTGCGACTCCGTGCGGTCGGCCTCGCGGCGCTCTTGGCCGTGGGCGGCTTCGTCCTGGGCGTCGTCGTCGGGAACGTGCTGGCGCTGGTCCTCGTCATCGGGTTCGGCGTGGCGCTCACCGGGCCCGTGAGCCTCGGCGTGAGCCTGGTGAGCATCCAGGGCATCGCCTTCCCCCTCGTCGCGCTCTGGTACCTCCGGCGGAGCAACCGTTCCGTCGACTTCCTCAACGTCCGGATGCCGTCGGGCCGGGACCTCGCCGTGGCCGTCGGCGCGTGGCCGGCCCTCCAGGTGCTGGTCGTCGTCACGCTGGTCGTCCTCGTCACGTTCTCGGGCGGCACGGAACCGGCGAGCAACCAGGCCGGCGAGACGGCGATGGAGAACCCCGAGATAATCCCGCTGCTCATCCCGCTGGTGTTCCTGTTCAACGCGCCCGGCGAGGAACTCCTCTTCCGCGGGGTCATCCAGGGGTCGCTGCGGGACCACTTCGGCCCCGGGGCGGCCATCGTGCTCGCGACGGCCATGTTCGCGCCGCTGCACATCTTCGCGCTCATCGGGTCGCTGCAGGCGATGCTGGTGACCATCGCCGGCCTGTTCGTCCCCGGCCTCGTGTTCGGCATGGTGTACGAGCACACGGAGAACCTCGTCGTGCCCTCGCTCACCCACGGGCTCTACAACGCGACGCTGTTCGGACTGGTGTACGTCGCCGCGACCACGGAGGGCTCCTCGGCGCTGCTGACCGCGGCGGTCCCGCTCTGACCGGCCGGTGGCTACGCGTCCTCGGCGGTCTGGACCGGACCGCGACCGACGACGTCGCGCACCGCGTCCTCGAACTCCTGGCGGCGCTCGAAGTAGGGGACGTCGACGTCTTCGAGCACGTCGCCGAGTTCGCGGGGGCCCTCGGGCGTCCGGATGACGGCGTCGCCCTCCTTGCGGGCGACCTCGCTTTGCTCCATCCCCCAGGTGAGCCGGCTCGACACGCGGGCCAGCGGCGCGCCCTCGACCGCCGGCCCGTCGCCGAGTTCGACGGCCGGCTCGTCGTCCTCGGCCTCGCCCTCGTCCTCGTCTGCCATGCGCGCCGGTTGTCCCGGCCGGGGTGTATTCCTTTCGATGCCCGTGCCAGGGGTCCGCCCCGCGTCTGACACAACCTTTTAACGCCGGCCGCCGTGGGTCCGCGCATGACGAGCCTCGGGGAGGCGTACGACCGCCGGGCGGGCGCCGTGAGTCGCGAGCGCCTGTACCTGGGCACCGGCCTGTTCGCCGGCGGGGCCCTCCTGGTCGTCGCGGCCATCCTCGCCGGCGGCACGACGGTCCTCTCGGGACTCGGCTTCTCGCTGTTCGAGTCCCGGGAACTCGCGGGCGTCCTCGGCGGCCTGGGCGTCCCGGCCGTCTTCCTCGGCATCTTCGTCGTCCTCCCGGCGACGCCGCTGTACCGCGCCGCCGCGGCGGTCGGGGCTGGCATCGCCGTACTCGGCGTGATGCTCTTCCGGTACGCGTACCCCGACCAGTGGTACTCGGCGAGCGGAGCCCCGACGACCCTGACACTGTTCGTCGCCCTCGTGTACTTCGCGGGCCTCATCACCACCTTCTGGTGTCTGTTCACCGCCGTCGCGACGTTCAAGCGACGCAACGACCCGGGCGGCACCGTCTCGCTCACGTTCACGGAGGGCGGCGAGACGAAGACGGTCCGCGTGGCGGCAGGGGACGCCGACGCCGCGCGCGAGGCGCTCAGCGGCGGCGTCGGCGTGTTCGGGAGCCTCGGGAGCGACTCGGGGGCCGGCACGACCGACGGCGGCGCGACGACCCGTGACATCCAGACGCCCGGTGCCGGCGGGGGCGAGGTGCTCGACGACGACCCCCAGCCGGACCAGAGCCCGGACACGCGGGCCGACCGCTACTGCGGCAACTGCGAGCACTTCAGCTACGTCCGCGCCGAGAGCGGCATCGAGCCGTACTGTGGCTTCCACGGCGAGCAGATGGACGACATGGACGCCTGCGAGGAGTGGTCGCCGAACGCGAGCGGCGAGGCACGCGACGTGGACCGCGTCTGAGTCAGTCCGGGAGCCGTTCGCGGAGGTCCGCCCAGTGGCTCCCGCGCCAGAAGCACTGTCCACAGTCGCGACACCGCCAGACGGACTCGGCGTCGGGGTCGGGGACGTCCGCCGGCGTCTCCGCCCCGGCCGGCACCCGCTCCAGCGGGCCGTTGCAGGCACCACAGCGTGTCGGCTCGTCCAGCGTCAGGTCGTAGCCGGCCGCTGCGACGGCGCTCAACTGCTCGTCGACGTCTCGCGAGGTGAGAAGCACGGCATCCGGCACCCGGGACGCCAGCGCCCGGTCGCGCGTGAGGAGCACCCGGTCCTCGTCGCGGGCGAGGGCCAGCACCGCGTCGTCGGCCTCGACGCCGCGGTCGAGGGTGTATGCCGCGTCGTGGCCACACATGCGCAGGAGCCGCGCGAGGCTGCCACACATCGCGTCACACAGGAACCGCGCCATCAGTCCCCGAGGAACGCCCGGACGCCCCCGGCGTCGCGGGTGTTGAGCACGTCGCCGGCCTCGGCCCAGCCCCGGCGGACCGTGTGGACCCCGAACGGCAGGTAGTCGTACTCCTCGAGGCCGTGAGCGTCCGTGTCGACGACGACGGTCGCGCCGGCCTCGACCGCCGTCTTGACGCCCTCCCCCGCCAGGTCGAGGCGGTGGGGGTTGGCGTTCACCTCCAGCGCTACCTCCTCCTCGGCTGCGGCGCCCGCCAGTCGCTCGACGTCGAGGTCGAGGCCGGGACGCTGGTTCAGCAGCCGACCGGTGGGGTGGCCGAGCACGTCGACCTCGGGATGCCGGACGGCCGCCACCAGGCGGTCGGTCCCGTCGCCGTCGAGGCCGCTGTGGGGCGACGCGACGACCAGGTCCAGGCCCGCGAGCACCTCGTCGGCGACGGAGACGCCGCCGTCGGCGTCGACGTTCGCCTCCACGCCGGCGAAGACGTCGATGTCGGCCTCGTCGTCCACCTCGCGGACGGTCGCTGCGAGTTCGCGGAGTTCGTCGTCGGCGAGTCCGACACCGCCGACCATCCCCGGCCCCGTCGCGTGGTCGCAGACGCCGACGTACTCGTGGCCGACGTCGGCCGCGCCCGCGACCATGTCGGCGACGGTCTCGGCGCCGTCGGACCAGTCGGTGTGGACGTGCAGGTCGCCGCGCACGTCGTCGGTCTCGACCAGGTCTGGCAGCGTTCCGTCGGCCGCCGCGTCGAGTTCGCCAGTGTCCTCCCTGAGTTCGGGCGGCATCCAGTCGAGGTCGAGCGCCGCGTACACGCCCTCCTCGGTCTCGCCCGCGATTCGTTCGCCGACACGCTGGCCCTCGTCCGGGTCTGCCACCCCGCTCACGTCGAAGACGCCGTACTCGTTGACCTTCAGGTCGGCGTCGAGCGCCAGGTTCCGCAACCGGATGTTGTGCTCCCGGCTGCCGGTGAAGTACTGGAGGGCGCTGCCGAACTCCGCGGGGTCCACGACGCGGAGGTCGACGCGCTCGCCGGCGACCCGCACCGACGCCTTCGTGTCGCCGGCCTCGATGACGGACCCGACCCGCTCCCAGTCCGTGAGTGTCGCGACGGCGTCCGGTCCGGACTCGGCGGCCGCCAGCACGTCCACGTCGCCGACGGTCGGTCGCCAGCGGCGGAGCGAGCCGGCCGCCTCGACGCGCTCGATGGCCGGGTCCGCATCGAGGTGGGCCAGCACGTCGTCCGCCAGCGGTCGCGCGTCGCCGAGCAGCGTCCGCTCGCGGGACTGGCGGGCGAACTGGATGCCCTCGCGGATGTTCGCCTCGCTCTTCTCGCCGAACCCCTCGACCGCCCGTATCTCGCCGGCCTCGGCCGCGCGTTCGAGGTCGTCCAGGTCGGTGACGCCGAGCGCGTCGTACAGTTCCCCGACGGTCTTCGGCCCGACGCCCTCGACGGCGGTCAGCGCCGGCATGTCCACGGGCAACTCCTCGCGGGCGTCCTCCAAGGCCGCTATCTCGCCGGTCTCGAGGTACTCGGTGACCTTCCCGGCGATGCTCTCGCCGACGCCCTCGACGTCCTGGAGGGCGTCCTCGGCCGCGAGGTCGGCGACGTCGCGGGGCTCGTCCCGGAGGTTCTGCGCCGCCGTGCGGTAGCTCCGCGGGCGGTACTCGTCGCCCTGGGCCTCCAGCAGGTCCGCCAGTTCCTCCAGTCTGGCCGCGACCTCAGGGTTCCGGCTCACGGGCCACCCCGCCGACCCCGGTTCGTCGCCTCCTCACGGCCGAGCGCCCGCTTCAGGAAGGTGAGCCAGCGCTCCTGGTCGGCGCGCGAGGACTCCTGGGCCCGGCTCTCCAGGTCGGGTTCGGCGAGGTCCGAGAGCGCGTTCAGGGCGCGGTCGATGCCCACGACCTCCGCGGCGAGGGCCTCGCCCTCGGCGAAGGACACCGCGCCCTCCTCGATGGTCTGGCGTCGCTCGAGGCGCGCCCGCCGGAGCTGCTTCGTCGCCCACTCGAGTTCCTCGCGGCGCTCGGCCGGCACCCGCTCGGCGGTCCGGACCTCGAAGACGAACTCCCGGAGGGGGAAGGACTCGCCGTCGAGGGTGATGTCCTCGGGGACGTCGGCACCGACCGTCGCGGCCTCCCGGTCGACGCGCTCGAGGAGCTGTTTCCGCTCGTACTCCTTCACGGGTGGAGGGTCGGCGGCCAGCGCAAAAAGTCTCGCGTCGCTCTCCGCTCACGGCTCCCTTC
>Ga0207715_100365_pt1 | contig 11548 bp, 12 predicted proteins | sample A23M3SouthBayCA_FD_187732 | JGI IMG/M metagenome (GOLD analysis project Ga0207715, IMG submission 187732) | Aerobic enrichment media from Eden Landing Ponds, California, USA - A23 M3 (SPAdes) | ecosystem: Environmental > Aquatic > Marine > Unclassified | place: USA: Emeryville, California... | reverse complement strand
ACGACCACCTCGACGACAACGGCTTCATCGTCCCGGGCCTGGGCGACGCGGGCGACCGTGCGTTCCGCACGACGTGAGGACCTGAACGCCTTTAACTGCCGAGTGCGACGGTCCGTCCATGACCGACGACCCGTGTGACGACTGCGGCGAGCCAGTCAGCGACGCGCTCTCACGGACCGTCCAGCTGGCGGTCGACCGCACGCAGATCGACGCACAGCGGCTCTGCCCCGACTGTTTCGCCGACTGGATCGACCGCTATCAGCACGAGATGGGGACCGACGACGGCTCGTCGGTCGACATCGACGACGACGATATAATCGTAGACTGAACCCCTCCGCTTCGTGTCGAAAGCGCCCGCCTGCGCCGGGATCGACGTGGAATTTCTCCGGGGGAAACGACCCGTTAGTTCGCTCTGTAGTCGACGGGACCGATACTGTGTGGAAAAGTGGCATGCAGACGCACCCCAACTCGAACCCCTTCGTTTCGGCTCCGAACCACACGACAGAGCCGTGGTGCCGGGTGAAATTCTCCGGGCGAAACGTACCCCTGTATGGCAATTATGTACTTGGTTCGTGGGGATGGGTGAGCCCGTCCGCCGTGGCCGGCGACGCTGGCGAGCGCGGTGGTGCCATCGCCGCCCGAGCAGTCGAGTCGGCGGGTAAAACTTTAGCCTAGCCGCTCTGAGGGCACACAACGGAACCAGAGGACGACATGTCAGACACCTCCGAAACCATCGAGGTCCTCCACGTCGACGACGACCCGGCGTTCACCGAGATCGTCGCGACGTGCCTCGAAAACGAGGACGAACGGATGACCGTCAGGACGGCGACGAGCGCAGCCGACGGCCTGGCACTGCTCGACGACACCGACGTGGACTGCGTCGTCTCCGACTACGACATGCCCGGACAGACCGGCATCGAGTTCCTCGCGGCGGTCCGCGAGCGCCACGGGGAGCTCCCGTTCATCCTCTACACGGGGAAGGGCTCGGAGGGGGTCGCCAGCGAGGCTATCTCGGCCGGCGTGACGGACTACCTCCAGAAGGGCACCGGAAGCGAACAGTACGCCATCCTCGCCAACCGCATCGGGAACGCCGTCTCCGCTCGACGGTCGGCCGACGAGGCGGAGCGACGGCGGCAGCGCCTGGAGGAGACGACCGCCCGGCTCGAGGTGCTGTTCGAGGACTCGCCCGACATGATCAACATCCACGACGCGTCCGGCTCCATCCTCGACCCGAACGCGAAGCTCTGCGAGGCGACCGGCTACGAGCACGACGAGCTCACCGGGATGAAGGTCTGGGAGCTCGACCGGACAACCACGCCTGCCCAGGCGACCGACGCCTGGGACGGGATGGCTGTCGGGGAAAGCCGGCGATTCGAGGGCGTCTACGAGCGCCGCGACGGCTCGACGTTCCCGGTCGAGATCCACGTGAAACGGCTCGACCTGGAGGGTGCCGACCGGTTCGTCGTAATCAGCCGCGACATCTCCGAGCAGCGGGCGCGCGAACGACAGCTGGAGCGCAGCGAGCATCGCTACCGCGCCCTCGCGGGGAACCTGCCGAACGGGGCCGTCCTCGAGTTCGACACGGAGCTCCGCTACCTGAGCGCGGACGGAGACCTGTTCTCGCGTCCGGGCGTCGACCGGGAAACTTACGTCGGCAACCGGCTCGACGAGGTGTTCGAGGGCGAGACGCTCGCGATCAAACGGGAGATGTACGAGGCGACGCTCGACGGCGAGACCTGCCAGCGACGGGTGGAGTACGACGACCTGGTGTTCAGGGTGTACACCATCCCCGTCCGGGACGACGGGGGGGCCGTCTTCGCGGGCATCGTGATGACCCAGGATATCACCGACAGAGTCGAACGCGAACAGAAGCTGGAGCAGCTGCGGGAGCGCACCCAGGAGCTGATGTACACGGCAACGGTCGAGGAGAGCACCAGCCTCGCCGCCGCGGCCGCGGACGAGATAATCGACGCTCCGTTGAGCGGCATCCACCTCCTGAACGACGACGGGTCGGCACTGGAGCCGGTCGCCGTGGCGGAGTCCCTGCCGGACGTCTTCCCTGACCTGCCCCGGTTCGAGCGGGGCGGTGCCCCCGGTTCGCGGGCGGCGCTCGTCTGGGACGTCTACCGGAGCGGGGACCCGGTCTCAATCGACTCCCTCTCGGACTCCGACCGGGTGACCGAGGAGAGCCCGGCCGAGAGCGTCGCCATCCACCCGCTCGGCGGCCACGGAGTGTTCATCATCTCGTCGAAGGCCCCCCGGGCGTTCACGGACACCGACCAGCTCCTCGCGGAGATACTCGCGAACAATCTCGAGGCGACGCTCGACCGAGTCGACCGCGAGCAGACGCTCCGGACCCGGGAGAACCGCCTCCGGCTGCTCCACGAGGCGACGCGCGACCTGATTCGCGCGGAGTCGACGCGGGAGGTGACCGAGCGCATCGCCGAGGCCGCCGAGGAGATACTCGGCTTCTCACTCACCGTGGTTCGGCTGTACGACGCCGACGAGGGCGGGCTGGTGCCGGTCGCCCAGACGGAGCAGGTCGCCGAGGTGCTGCCGGAGCGAACGGTGTTCACCTCGGACGGCGGGAGCCTCAACTGGGAGACCTTCGACTCCGGGACGGTGCGCATCATCGACGACATCGAGGCCCTCGGCGACGTGTCCGACAGCGGGACCGGCCTGCGGAGCCTCATGATGCTCCCGATGGGCGAGTTCGGGACCATCTCCGTCGGTGAGACCGTGCCGCGAGCGCTCGACGACACCGACGAGTTCCTGGCACGCATCCTGGCTACGGCGGGGGAGACGGCGCTCCAGTCCCAGGAACAGCGGGCCGATCTCCAGTCGCGCCAGGAGGCACTCCAGCGCCAGAACGAGCGCCTGGAGGAGTTCGCGAGCGTCATCAGCCACGACCTGCGCAACCCGCTGAACGTTGCGAGCCTGAACCTCGAGCTGGTCGCCGAGGAGTGCGACAGCGAGTACCTCGACGGCGTCGAACGCGCACACGACCGGATGGGGGCGCTCATCGAGGACCTCCTGACGCTCGCCCGCGAAGGGCAGACGCTGAGCGAGGTCACGGACGTCGAGCTGGCGCCGCTCGTGTCGAACTGCTGGGGGAGCGTCGACACGCGCGGCACGTCCCTCGTCGCCGAGACGGACCGGACGATTCGGGCCGACCGGGCGCGACTCCGACAGCTGTTCGAGAACCTGTTCCGGAATGCGGTGGAACACGGGGACACGAGCGACGAGCCCGCCGCCGATACCGGTTCGCAGGACGCGACGACCGACGGGAACGGGCCGGCGACCGACGCCGGGCTGACGGTGACCGTCGGCGACCTGACGAACGGGTTCTACGTCGCCGACGACGGCCAGGGTATCCCCGAGTCCGAGCGCGACCAGGTGTTCGAGACGGGGTACTCGACGAGCGCCGACGGGACGGGCTTCGGGCTCAGCATCGTCGAGCAGGTCGCCGAAGCGCACGACTGGTCGATACGGGTGACCGAGAGTGAGGCCGGCGGTGCGCGGTTCGAGTTCACCGGCGTCGAGTTCGTGACCGAGTAGCCCTCAGTGCTCCCCGTGCTCGTCGCCGTCGCCCGCGGCGGACAGGCCCGCGCTGGGCGGTCGCTCCAGTGCGGGTTGGGCGTCGTGGTGGTCGCTGTAACCGTCGAACCAGCGCCGGATGCGCTCGATGCGGTCGACGACGTGGCCGGGCTCGCCGGACCGGGAGAGCTCGTGGCCCTCGCGCGGGTAGCGGACGAACCGGGTGTCGGTCCCGGTCTTGCGCAGTGCCCGGAAGAGGAACTCGGCACCGTCGACGGGTACCCGGAAGTCGTTCTCTGCATGCAACACCAGCGTCGGCGCGTCGATGTCGTCGGCGTGGGCGACCGGCGAGTGCGCCCAGAGGAACTCGGGGTCAGCCCACGGGTCGGTGCCGAAGTCGCCCTCGACGAGATGGTACGCGACGTCGGTCGAGCCGTAGAAGCCGAGGAGGTCGTAGACGCCGCGCTGGGCGACCGTCGCGTCGAACCGGTCGCTCGTCGCCGCCAGCCACGCGGTGAGGTAGCCGCCGAAGGAGCCGCCGGTGAGGAACACGTTCGAGGCGTCGACGGCCGCGCGGTCGGTGACGTGGTCGACGCCGGCGAGCACGTCCGCGCCGGTCACGTCGCCCCAGTCGCCCTCGATGGCCTGCATGAACTCGGCCCCGTAGCCCGCCGAGCCGCGCGGGTTGCAGAAGAAGACGGCGTAGCCCGCCGAGGCGAGCGACTGGAACTCGTGCCACATCGTCCCCGCGTCGGACCACATGATGTGCGGGCCGCCGTGGACGTTCACGACCAGCGGGCTCGTCCCGTCGGCGTCCGGCGGCGTCAGCAGCCAGCCCTGTATCTCGTGGCCGTCGCTCTCGAAGCGGAGTTCCTCGGGCTGGGGGACTGCGACACCGTCGAGCACGTCCGCGTTGACCCTGGTGAGCCGGTTCCCCTCGCCGCCGCCCGGCGTCGAGATGAACACGTCGCCGGGGTGGTCCCACTCGCTGGCGGTGTAGGCGAGCACGTCCCGGCCGACGTGGGCCGCGTCGACGTCCATCCCCTCGCCCGCGACGACCGTCGACGGGTCCGGCGCGTCGTCGCTGTCGTCGGCGTCCCAGGGGAACCGCCGGAGTACCACGGAGCCATCGTCGGGCGTGGTGACGTACAACCGCTCCTCGTCGGCCCCCCACTCCAGCACGGAGTGGTACGCCATCGTCCGGTCCATGCCCGCCGTCGGCGTCCGCGTCTCGTCGTTCGCGGCGTCGTACACCCGGACCTCGGTCTGCTGCAGGGTGGAGCGCTCCGCCGGCGTGTGGAAGTACGCGACCCGGCCGTCGCTCGCGGCCCGGACGAACCCGCCCCAGCCCTCGTCGCGCGTGACCAGCTCGTCGTCCTCGGGCTCGGCCGGGTCACAGCGCCGTATCTCTATCCGGATCGCGTCGTCGGCATCCGTCTCGGCCTCGCGCGGCACCTGCCGACCGAAGTACAGCGTCTCCGCGTCGCCCCACGTCGGCGAGAAGTGGTCCGCGTCGCACTCGGTGACGCGCGTCACTGCATCGCCCGCGCTCTCCTCGCCGTTCCCGACGCCGTCCACTGCGTCCACGTCGACGACGTACACCTGCGGTCGCCGCCGGTCGAAGTACCGTCCCTCCGCCCGGTACACCGTCCGGTCGACGACCCGCGGGTCCGGCTCCTCCGGCTCGTACGCTTCGTCGACCCACCGGTCCCGCCCCGCCTCGCGGTCGTCCGGGGCCACCTGCTGGACGAACGCGAGGTGGCTCCCGTCGGGACTCCAGACCGGCGTGGCGACCCCGCCCGCGACCGACGTAATCTGTCGTGCCTCGCCCCCGTCGGCCGGAACCACCCACAGCTGGCTCCGGTCGCCATCGCCGCGGGTGCTCGTGAACGCCAGCCGGTCACCCGAGGGCGACCAGCGGGGCGCGGCGTCCTGCCCCTCGCGGACGGTGAACCGCTGTGACTCGTCGCCCCCGACCGGCGCGACGTACACCGTCGCCTCGTACTCCTCGTCGTCGCTGGGTACCGTTCGAACGTAGGCCACCCGCTCGCCCCCTGGCGCGACCCGCGGCTCCGAGACGCTCGCGAGCTCGTGGAAGTCGCTCGCCTCGATGGAATCCATGGCCCTGCGTTCGGCTGCACGTGGGTTAGGCGTTCGGTTCGGGGAAACACGCCGGACTACGACAGCTCGACGCGCCCGCTCGTCGCGCTCCGGAGTCGGTCCCGGAGCGCCTCCGCCTCCGAGACGGGGACCCGCACGTCGAAGCTGACGCGCTCGGCGTAGTCGGCGTCGAACTCGCAGTCCCAGCCTTCGAGGATGCCACGGACGGTCCCCGAATCGTCGTAGTCGACGGTGACGCCGACGGCCTCGTGCGGGCGCTCCTCGACGACCCCTGCGGCGTCGAGCGCGTCCTTGACCGACTGGCCGTAGGCGCTGACGAGGCCACCGACGCCGAGGTTCGTCCCGCCGTAGTAGCGCGTGACGACGACGACCACGTTCTCGACCGCCTGGCCCTGGAGCACGTTGAGGGCGGGCTTGCCCGCGCTGCCGGAGGGTTCACCGTCGTCGCTGGCCCACTCGCGGAACGGGTCGGCGCGGACCCGGTACGCCGGGACGTTGTGCGTCGCGTCGTCGTACTCGGCGCGTATCTCGTCGACGAAGGCTTCGGCGGCGGCGACGGTTTCCGCGGGCCTGATGTGGCCGATGAACTCCGACCCCTGCACGGTGAAGGAGGTGTGTGCCGGGCCAGCGACGGTCATGTAGGTGTCCCCGGTCACGGGGCCGCCTCCGCGTCGCCGTCGCGGCTGTCGTCGGCCGCGCCGTCGGCGGTGTCGTCGCCGAACCGCTCGTGGTAGAGCAGCACGAGCAGGATGCCGAGCAGCACCGTCTCGATGGTCTTCGTCGTCACGAGCCAGATGGAGCCGAAGAGGTGCTCGACGAGCGTGCCGAGCGTCGAGCCGTGGGCGTGGCCGGTGGACTCCCAGGCGTAGGCGATGACCTCGTTGCCCTCGGGGTGGCCGCCGAGCAGTAGCCAGCCGACGATGTACGTCAGCGCGAGAACGATGCCGAGTCCGTAGACGTAGTCGCGCCGGAGGCCGTACGCGGCCAGCCCGATGCCGACGAGCACGGCGAGCGAGGAGAGCACGAACAGTGCCTGGCGCGGGTCGGTGAGTGGCTCGCCGACCTGCGCGTACAGGAGCAGCGGGCGCAGCCCGATCCAGAGGTGGATGCCCGCTGTCGCGGCCGCGAGCTGCGCCGCGGTGAAGCGCAGGGCGACCTCGACGTTCTCGTCCATAGCCGAACTCGGGCCGCCGAGCTCAATAGCGCGTCGGTTCGGCGCTACTGGAGCTCTATCTTCCGGACGAACGGCAGGGCGCGGATCTCGTTGATGAGGTCGCCCGGCAGGGGCTGGTCGGTGACGAGGTGGAGCTTCGGTTCGTCGGTGAACTCGGGGTCCTCGCTGATGGTCTGCCGGATGGAGATGTCGTGCTCGGCGAGCAGCCCGGTCACCTGCGAGACGATGCCCTGCTGTTCGGCGTCGGAGACCTCGACGGTGAGCACGGTCAGGTCGAGCACGGGCGCGAGGTCCATCAGGCTCGGTACCTGCGAGATGTTCTGGAAGATGCGTCGCAGTTCCTCGTCCGCGAGGATGGCATCGGTCGTGGAGTCGACGACGCGCCGGTCGACACCGATCTCGCGGGCGATGCCCGTGTTGGGGATCTCGATGCCGCCGGAGACCACGCGCCCCTCGTCGTTCACGGAGAAGCCGCGCTCGAGCAGCAGCCGGATGACCGCCTGCTGGCTCGGAGAGCCCTCGAACTTCTCCATGATCTCGTCGAACATGCCTGTCCGAACCGACGACAGGAACCGCGAAAGAACTGTCGACTCGGGCTACAGCTCGCCCTTCGTGCTCGGCGTGTCGCTCCGGCGTTCGTCGACCTGGGTCGCGTCGTCGAGCGCCCGTGCGAGCGCCTTGAACAGCGCCTCGACCTCGTGATGTGCGTTGTCGCCGTCGACCTCGCAGTGCAGGGTCAGTCCGGCGTTCATCGCCAGCGACATGGCGAAGTGCTCGGCCATGTGGCTGGTGAACTCGCCGACGGACGGCTGGGAGAACTCGCCGTCGAACGCGAAGTAGGGTCGGCCGGAGACGTCGACGACGACGCCGGCAACTGCCTCGTCGAGCGGCACCTTGCGGTCGGCGTAGCGGACGATGCCGCGCTTGTCGCCGAGCGCCTCCGCGAACGCCTCGCCGAGGACGATGGCGACGTCCTCGACGGTGTGATGGTCGTCGATAGCGAGGTCGCCGTCGCAGTGGACCGTCAGGTCGAACAGGCCGTGCTTGGCGAACGACGCGAGCATGTGGTCGAAGAAGCCGACGCCGGTGTCGATCTCGCTGTCGCCGTCGCCGTCGACGACGAGGGTCAGGTCGATCTCCGTCTCGGCTGTCTCGCGCGAGACGGCCGCGCTTCGGTCGCTCATACGGCAACCCAACCACCGCCCGGGCAAAGCCGTTGCGCTCGCCGCAGCCCACAGCGTCCGCCGGGTGCGTCCCGGTCCGTGAGACGGATGGGACCGCATACCGTACCGGCGACCACAGCGGCTCGGCGCTCTCAGCCCCCGTCAACGGTGACTGCAGACGGACCGGTCCAGAACCAATATTACTGCCTCAGAGGTGGTTGTAAAACATTAAAACGCCTCTCAAAGCGTCAAAAAACGTCAGTATTCGCGATAAAACGGGTCGAAATAGACGAAAGGCTCGCCCCGTTATATGATGGTCCCGACTGTAGGAGTGGATGCGAATCAGGTGTCCCCGATATGGCTCCCGCAACTCCAAACCAACTCCCTTCGATTCCGAGCCCCGTCAGCGAGCGACTGAGCGTGAGCGCGGCCGTCGCACAGCTCCGGATGGCGTGCTTCTGGCTCGCCGTCGTGTTACCGTTCGCGTACCTCTCGCTGCTCGCGTCGGGTATCGACTCGACTGCAGAAGTGCAGGCGTTCCTCGTACTGCTCGGGCTGAACCTCGGGACGCTCGTCGTCGGTCACGGTCACCGCAGCGACCGGAGCGACGACTGACCGCGCATCCGTCCCGGGGACCGCCCTGAAAAACCCGCCCTCCTCCCACACCACACCATCGTTCCACTGTCCTACAGCGGTGGGTCTCGCGACACTGCCTACGGAGACTCGACCGCGGCCATCGCCTCCCGGAGCGTGAACCGGCCCTCGTACAGCGCGCTGCCGACGACGACGGCGGCTGCTCCCGCGTCACGCAGCGCCCGAACGTCGTCGAGCGTCGCGACGCCGCCGCTCGCGACGACCGGAATGTCGACCGCCTCGGCCAGTCGCCGGACCGGCTCGGTCTGGACGCCGTCGAGCCGTCCCTCGACGTCGACGTCGGTGAACAGGATGCCCGCCGCGCCGAGGTCCTCGTACTGGTCCGCGGCCTCGGCGGGGTCGAGGCCAGTCCCTTCGGTCCACCCCGAGACGACGACCTCGCCGTCTTTCGCGTCGAGGCTCACGAGCACGCCGTCGGGGTATTCGTCGCTGATATCGGCGACGATGTCGGGGTTCTCGACGGCGGCGGTGCCGAGGATGACCCGGTCGACGCCGCGGTCGAGCAGGTCGACGGCGTCCTCGGCGGTGCGGATGCCGCCACCGAGCTGGACGGTCACGTCTACCGCGTCGAGGATGGCGTCGATGGCCGGCGCGTTTGCGCGTTCGCCCTCGAACGCGCCGTCGAGGTCCACCAGATGTAGGGTACGTGCGCCCTGATCGATCCACCGTTCGGCCGCCGCGACGGGGTCGCCGTACGTCTTCTCGGTGCCGCGCTCGCCCTGGACCAGCTGGACCACCTCGCCGTCCTGTACGTCGACCGCGGGGACGACCTCGAACTCGGGGAACATGGCCGAGGATGGGCGACGGCAGGAGGTAAGTGCGACGGTCCCGGGACACCACCCGCTTCGTTCCCCCTGCTGGAGACGGTCGCCGCGTTCTGGCTGTTCCGGTGTGTCCCATCGCTCCAGGGGACGGCAGCCGACGCCATGTCGTCCTGCGACGGGGCGTTGGACCACGCTTTTAGCATGGGTGGACATACGGGGTGGTAGATATGGTCGAGCTTCTCTTCGTCGTCGGTATCGCCGTCGCGGTGTTCGTGGGCTTCAACATCGGTGGCTCGTCGACCGGCGTCGCCTTCGGCCCGGCAGTGGGCAGCGGGACGCTCTCGAAACTCCTCGCGGCCGGCCTGATGACCGGGTTCGCGCTGCTCGGCGGGTGGACCGTCGGCCGAGAGGTCGTCAACACGATGGGCGGGCAGATCGTCCCCCAGACGCGGTTCACGCTCGCGGCGAGCGTCGCTGTGCTCTTCTTCGTGGGTTTCGCACTGCTCATCTCGAACCTCTCCGGCGTCCCCGCCTCGACGTCGATGACGGCGGTCGGCGCTATCGCCGGCCTCGGCGCGGCCAGCGGCAGTCTGAACATGGAGAAGATGGGCGAGATAATCTCGTGGTGGCTCATCGCACCCGTGATCGCGTTCTGGCTCTGTGCCGTCATCGGCCGGTACTTCTACCCGTACCTCGTCTCGAACATCGACCTCGAAGCCGACGAGGACGGGAACGTGACGACGAAACAGCGGATCGGACAGGTGCTGGTCGTCGTCATCGGCTGTTACATGGCGTTCTCGGCGGGGGCGTCGAACGTCGCGAACGCGGTCGCGCCGCTCGTCGGGAGCGGCGAACTCGGCCTCGAACCCGGCATCCTGCTCGCCGGCGGGGCCATCGGGCTGGGTGCGTTCACCATCGCACGCCGCACGCTGGACACGGTCGGGAACGACCTGACCGACCTGCCGCTGCTGGCGGCGCTCATCGTCGAGGCCGTCAGCGCCAGTATCATCACGTTCCTCTCCGCGCTCGGTATCCCCGCCTCCCTCGCCGTCTCCGCGACGATGGCCATCGTCGGACTCGGCTGGGGCCGTGCGACCCGCACGACGAAGATCAGCGAGGCCGCCGGGAAGGCAGTCAGCGGTGAGGCCCCCGAACAGGTGACGCCGGATAAGAGCGTGAGTGCGGCGCTCAGTGCCGACCAGCCCGGCGGGGAGGTCGCGCGCATCGGCGAGGAAGAGGCGAACGAGCTCAAGGCGAGTGACCTGTTCAACCCGGGAACGACCGCCCGCGTCATCTCGCTGTGGATACTCACCCCGAGCATCTCGGCCGTTGCGTCGTTCCTGTTGTTCTCCGCGTTCCCCATCTACGGGTGAGGACCGACAGCCGAGAGAGTCTTTCAGGATTAATGCGCATGTTCGTGAGGGCCAGAACAGCAAGTTCTTAGGGTAGGGGGAACCAACCGTCGGGTGATGCCCACGGTAGAATACCTCAACTACGAAGTGCTGGACGACCACGGCTGGGACATGGACGACGACGACCTCTTCGAGAGCGCCGCCGACGCAGACCTCGGTGACGAGGACTACGGCACCCTCGAGGTCAACCAGGGCGAGTACATCCTGGAAGCGGCCGAGGCGCAGGGCTACGACTGGCCCTTCTCCTGCCGCGCTGGCGCGTGTGCGAACTGCGCAGCCATCGTCAAGGAAGGCGACATCGACATGGACATGCAGCAGATCCTCTCCGACGAGGAGGTCGAGGACAAGGACGTCCGCCTGACCTGCATCGGTTCGCCGACCGCCGACGAGGTCAAGATCGTCTACAACGCGAAGCACCTCGACTACCTCCAGAACCGCGTCATCTGAGGTCCCTTCGACGTTCGAGCGTCGATCTCCGTCCTTCGAGCGTCGCATCTAACTGATTATCTCTCTCCGTACCCACTGCCCGCCGGGCGGTAGCTACGGGTTCTTCCTGTCCACTCCACAGCAGGGCGACGAGTACCGAACAGGAACCGCTCCGCGTCGCGCGGTCGGTCTGGCACCCCGACTGCTGGACTATCGCGACCACCGACCGGACCCGCAGAGGATTACGAAGTTCCTAACCACCGTCGGCGTGCGTCGGGAACCGGTACTCGCTTCCGT
>Ga0207715_100359_pt1 | contig 11783 bp, 11 predicted proteins | sample A23M3SouthBayCA_FD_187732 | JGI IMG/M metagenome (GOLD analysis project Ga0207715, IMG submission 187732) | Aerobic enrichment media from Eden Landing Ponds, California, USA - A23 M3 (SPAdes) | ecosystem: Environmental > Aquatic > Marine > Unclassified | place: USA: Emeryville, California... | reverse complement strand
CCCGACGACGTGCGGGCCCTCGCCGAACCGGTGCTCGCCCACCGGCTCGTCCTCACGCCCGACGCGACCGTCGAGGACGTCGGCAAGCGTGCGGTCGTCGCCGCCGTCCTCGAGAACGTCGAGGTGCCGACCGTCGCCGGCCTCGGCGAGGACGGGGCCGCGGCCTGAGGTCCCGTGAGCGACACGCCGACCACGCTGGGCCCGCGGGCCGCCGTGGGCGCGGTGCTGGCCGTCGTCGCGCTCGGGGTGGTCGCCGGTGCTGTCGGCACCGGAATCGTCCCCGAGCCGGAGCCGCCACCCGACACCGGGCCCGAGGACCGGATGGACCTCGAGGGAAGCGGCGGGATGGGCGCCTTGCTGCCGGGCTGTCCGGCCCCGCTCCGGTCCGGCCCGGTGCTCGCACTCGCGCTCTTCGCCGTCGTCGCCACGACGGCAGCGCTCGCCGCCCGCCGGGGCCCACTGGTCCCGGTCACCCTCGGCGTGCCACTGGTCGTAATCCTCGCGGCCAGCTGTGTGTCCGTCCCGAGGCTCCCCCTGCCCGGGGCCTCCCTGCCCACGGTCCCATCCTGGGTGCCGGCAGTCGTGGTCCTCGCGTTCTTCGGGCTGCCCGCCCTCGCGGTACTCGTCTCCGCCCTGGTGTACGGAGTCCGCGAGGCGGAGCTGTCGGGGGACGACGAGCCAGAGGACGACGCCCTCGCGGCCGTGGGGGAGACGGCGGGTGCCGCGGCCGACCGCATCGAGGACGCCTCGCCCGTCGAGAACGAAGTGTACCGCGCGTGGGAGGCGATGGTCCGCCAGCTAGACGTCGAGGCTCCCCAGACCGCGACGCCCGAGACCTTCGCCGAGGCCGCCGTCGAGGCGGGGATGGACGGAGACGACGTCGCGAGACTCACCGGCCTGTTCGAGGACGTGCGCTACGGTGGCCGCGACCCCGCCAGCCGCGCCGACGAGGCCGTCTCGACGCTCCGCCGCATCGAGGACGCCTACGCCGGGGGTGACGCCGAGTGATCTCGTACCCGGGCAACCGGCGGGTCGGGACCGCCCTGGCCGCGGTCGGGTTCGCGTTGCTCGCAGTCGGTGCCGTCGTGGGGCTCCCCCTCGGCGACCGTCACGACCCGCTGGTCCTCGTCGCGTACCTGACACTGCTCGCGGCGGGGACCTACTTCGCCGGGCGCAACGCCGACATCGCGGACGTGTGGGAGCCGGTGCCGACCGAGCGCGGCGAGACCGTGCCGGTGCCGGGCGACGGCCGGCCCGGGAACTGGCGGGCGCGCTGTCGCAGCGTGCTCGTGCCGGCTATCGCCAGGCGCGAGGGCTGCAGTCGCGCCGCGGCGCGCGACCGCGTCCAGCGTGGCGTCTGGACCGACGACCCCGTCGCGGCGGCCGCGCTGGCGGAGGACGTGCCGCCGCCGCGCAAGACGTGGTTCTTCGGCTTCGTCTCCTCCGAACCGGACCAGGCCGAGCAGCGGGAGCGCGCGGTCGCTGCCGTCGCTGCGTACGTGGAGGGCCAGCCGTGAGCACCGCCCACCGGACCACCCACTGGACGGGCGTGGTCGCCGCGGCACTCCTGTTCGCGGGGGCGGGCGTCCTGACGCGCCAGCCCGCCGCCCTGGCCGCCGGTGCCGTGGCGGCGGCCTACGCTGGCTACGCGGCGGTGGTCGGGCCCGGCACGCTCCCGCCGGCCGCCCGCCGCGGTGACGCCGTCGCCGTCGAGCGCTCCCTGAGCGACGACACGCCGTCCCCGGGTGCGCCGGTGACGGTCACCGTGACGCTCGAGAACGAGACGGACCAGGTGCTGCCGGACGTGCGCGTCGTGGACGGCGTCCCGCGGTCGCTCGGCGTGGCCGAGGGGACCCCTCGCCACGCCACGGCGCTCCGCCCGGGCGAGCGGGCAACGTTCGAGTACGCCGTCGCGGCCCGGCGCGGGCACCACACGTGGCGGCCGGCACAGGTGGTCGTCGCGGACCCCAGCGGGGCCGTGGAGCACGAGACGCAGGTGGCGGCGGACGCGACCGTGGACGTGCGCGGGCCGGTCGAGGACGCCACCGCGATGCCGGTGCGTGAACAGGCCACGCCGGTCGCCGGTCGCGTGACCACGGGGTCCGGCGGCTCCGGCGTGGCGTTCCACTCCACCCGCGAGTACCGCCACGGAGACCCGCTCTCGCGCGTGGACTGGCACCGCCTCGCGAAGACCGGGTCGCTGGGCACCCTCGCCTTCCAGGAGGAGCGCGCGGCGACGGTCCAGCTCCTCGTCGACGTCCGCGAGGCGGCCTACCTCGCGCCGGCACCGGAGACGCCCCACGCCGTCGACCTGAGCGTGCGCGCCGCCCGGCGCGCCCTGTCGAGTCTCCTGGACGCCGGGGACCGGGTCGGCGTCGGGTCGTTCGGGCGGCCGGTCGACGCCCGCTGGCTCGACCCCGGCACCGGTCGGGACCACCGTCGACGCGCCGACGACGTCCTCGCCGAGGGCGACGTGTTCTCGACCCGACCCCCGGAGTCGCCCGTGTACGCGCGGTTCCGGCCGGACCGCCGCCGGGCGCTACGCCGTCGCCGGGTGACCGAACTCCACCGTCGGCTGCCGGACGTCGCACAGGTCGTGCTGTTCTCGCCGTGTTGCGACGACTACCCCATGCGGGCCGCGACGCGCTTCGAGGCCCTCGGCCACCGCGTCACGGTGGTCAGCCCGGACCCGACGCGGGACGACACCCCCTCGCGGACGCTCGCGCGCCTGGAGCGGAGCGAGCGCCTCCGTCGGCTCCGGCACGCCGGCGTCCGCGTCGTCGACTGGGCGCCCGACGAGGACCTCGCCGCGGCGCTCGGCCGTGCGGCCGCGAGGTGGTCGCAGTGAGCCTCGGCGGTGACGTCCAGGCGGACGCGGACCAGGTCCAGCACCTCAACGAACTCGACCGGGGCGGGCGCGACGCCGAGCGGCCCGCCCGGACGAGCGCGCTCCTGGCGACGGGGGCGGCGCTCCTGGCGGTGCCCTTCCTCCCGTGGCCGGGGCACGCGGCACTCGGTGGCCTCGGGGCCGGGCTGCTGGCGGCGGGGTCGCTCGCCGGCGAGAAGCGACCGGTCCACCTCGGCGCGACCCTCGCGGCGTTCGCGGCCCTCTTCGCCGGCGTCGGCGGTGCCGGGGCGCTGCACACCGTCGTCCCGACGCTCCTGACCCTCGTCGCGTGGGACGTCGGCCGCTACGGCATCCGCCTGGGCCGACAGCTCGGACCGGACGCCGACACGCGCCGCGCGGAACTGGTCCACGCGGCGTCGACGACCCTCGTGGGGGTCTGCGGAGCCGCGCTCGCCCTCGCCACGTTCTCGCTCGTCGCCGGCGCGGTGCCCACCCTGGCGGCCGTCGCCTGCCTCCTGGGGGCGACGCTGCTCCTCGTCTCCTTCGCCTGAACTCAAGGCTTATCCGTGTCTCCCCCCTACACTGCGCCATGTCCCAGGACCGCCCGCCGGGTCGTCGCACCGTCGCCGGGACCGACGAGTCGCTGACGCCAGCCCAGCGGCGGTCCCTCCGCAACAGCGCCGCGACGGTCGCGGCGCGGACCCGCGACTACCTCCCCGGCGAGTACGCCGTCGGGACGGAACTCGCCGCGGTCTCGAACGGCGTCCGCGCGCTGGTCGCGGTCCAGCCGCCGGTCGGCCAGCCCGTGAGCGCCGGGTTCACGCCGGACTTCGACGAGGACCCGCTGCTCGACGACGCCGAGCGCGACGAGGTGGCCCGCGGACTCGCCGCGAGCGCCGCGCTCCAGGTCAAGCAGGCGATGGCCGAGCACGACGGCGACCCCGTGGCGCGGTAGGCCCTGGACGCGGTGGGGGGAAGGATTTTGACGGTTCCGTGTGCTCCGGGAGCAATGCCTGGAGACGGCGGGGCGTGGCCCGAGACGGTCGACCTATCTGGAGAGTGGAACTTCGCCCTCGACCCCGAGGACGTCGGTGTCGAGGCGGCCTGGTACGAGCGCGCGCTCGAGGGCTCGATATCCCTCCCGGGCACGACCGACGAGGCGGGCGTCGGCGACCCGGCCACCGGCCGGGAGACACACCACCTCACGCGGACCCGCCGCTACGAGGGCGCGGCGTGGTACCAGCGGACCGTCGAGGTCCCCGAGCGGTGGCTGGACAAGCACGTGGCACTCGTCTTGGAGCGCTCCCGGACGACGACTGTCTGGGTCGACGACGCACGGGTCGGCACGCGGCGCTCGCTGTCGACCGCCCACGAGTACGACCTCACGGACCACGTCGACGCCGGCACCTGCCGCCTCACCGTCCGCGTCGACAACGACTCGCCGCCCGTGACGTTCGGCGGCGTGCAGAACTCACACCAGGCGACGGCCGAGACGCAGACGAACTGGAACGGCATCCTGGGCGACCTGTCCCTGCGCGCGACCGACCCCATGTGGATAGCGGACGCCCGCCTGCGGTTCGGCGACGCCGGGGGGACCGCGACGCTCGAACTCGACGTCGAGAACCGGACTGGTGACCGCCTCGCCGGCCACGTCCGGACCTGGGTGTCGGGGCCCGAGGAGACGGACCCGGACCCGACCCCCGCAGAACCGGACGCGGCGGCCGGCAGTGCCGACGTGGCCATCGACCCGGGGGAGCGTTCGGTCACCGTCGACCTCGACCTGGATGCCGGGGCCCACCGGTGGGACGAGTTCGACCCCGGCGTCGACGACCTGGCGGTCGAACTGCGCGGGACGGCGGCCGGCGAGGAGGTGGTTCACGGGACGCGTGTCCCCCTCGGCCGGTGTCTGTTCGAGCGCGACGGCACGCAGTTCTCGGTCAACGGGCGGACGACGGTCCTCCGCGGAGAGACCAACTGCTGTGTGTTCCCAGAGACCGGGTACGCGCCGATGGACGTCGACGCGTGGCGGGACGTGTTCCGGACGGCGAAGCGCTACGGGCTCAACCATTACCGCTTCCACTCGTGGTGCCCGCCGGAGGCGGCGTTCGACGCGGCGGACGACCTCGGGGTCTACCTCCAGCCGGAACTGCCGTTCTGGGGGACGGTCTTCGAGAGCGACGCCGCGCGGGCGTTCTACTACGACGAGGCCGAGGCCATCCTCGACGCGTACGCCGACCACCCCTCGTTCGTGCTGTTCTCGCTCGGCAACGAACTCTCCGGCAGCCGGGAGGCGGCCCGCGAACTCGTCGCGCACTGCCGCGAGTACGACGGCGACCGGAACCTGTACGCGGCCGGTGCGAACAGCTTCCACGGCGAGCCCGAACAGCTCGAGGGCGACGACGTCTGGGTCACGATGATGACCGGCGGCGAGTACCGCCCGGGGGCCCTCGACGCGGCCGAACGGGCCGCGGGGCTCGTCCGCGGGTCGTTCTCGCCGCACACGCTCGGGCACATCAACAGCCAGCCACCCGCCACGGACCGCGACTATCGCGAGGCGATAGCCGACGTCGACGTCCCAGTCGTCGGCCACGAGATAGGCCAGTTCCAGACGTACCCCGACTACGACCCAATCGAAAAGTACGACGGCGTCCTCGAGCCCCGGAACCTCGCGCTGTTCCGCGACCACCTGGCGGCCCACGGCCTGGCCGGGCGCGACGGCGAGTTCCAGGCCGCCTCTGGCGCGCTGGCGGCCGCCTGCTACCGCGAGGACGTGGAGGCGGCGCTACGGACACCGGGCTTCGGCGGCTTCCAGTTGCTCGGCCTCCAGGACTTTCCCGGGCAGGGGACGGCCCCCGTCGGCCTCGTCGACGCGTTCATGGACGACAAGGGAATCGTCGCGGTCGACGAGTGGCGCGAGTCCTGCGCGCCGGTCGTCGCGCTGGCCCGGCTGCCGTCCCGCGTCTGGACGGCGGGAGAGACGGTCCCGATCTCCGTCCAGGTCGCGAACTACGGCCCCGACGCCATCCCCGAGGCGACGCCGTACTGGACGCTGTCCACGGCCGACGGCGAGCGAGTCGCTGCGGGGCGGGCCGCGCCGACGACGGTTCCGCAGGGCGACCTCGCCACGGTGGCGGACGCCGAGGTTCCGACCGGGGACGTCGACCCGCCCGCACACCTCGTCCTCGAGGTCGGCCTCGAGGAGACCGACGTGTCCAACACCTACGATGTCTGGGCGTACCCGGACGACCGGACAGCGCCGACCGACGACCTCGTGGTCCGGCAGACGTACGACGAGGAGACGGTCGCCCGCCTCCGCGACGGCGACACGGTCCTCCTGCTCGCCCCCGAGGGCGGGTGGGACGGGTCACTCGAGGGCGCGTTCCAGCCCGACTACTGGTCATACGGTAGCGACTGGAAGCGCGGGCAGGCGCCGCCGGGGACGATGGGGCTGCTGGTCGACGCCGACCACCCGGCACTCGCCGCGTTCCCGACGGACACGCACAGCGACTGGCAGTGGTGGCACGTCGCCAAAGGCTCGAACCCCGTCGTCCTCGACGACCTGGGCGGCGGGTACGAGCCCATCGTCCGCGCCATTGACAACCCAGAGCGGAACCAGAACCTCGGCGTCGTCTTCGAGGGGACCGTGGGGGACGGCGCGTTCCTGGCCTGCGCGGCCGACCTGCGCGCCATCGACGACCCCGCGGCCGAGCAGTTGCTGGTGAGCCTCTGCGAGTACGTGGGTTCGGACGCGTTCGACCCGGAGCGGGGGTTCACGGAGCGCCAGATGGCGAAGTTCTTCCAGTGAGGAGAATCAGCTGTTCGGCGACCCGTCCCGGCGCCTGGGGCCGCGTGGCGGCGACTTGAACAGCGCGTCCCCGACGGCCAGCGCCGCCAGGACGCTCCCGGCCGCGACGCCGTCCCGGAGCGGCAGGCCGGCGGCGAGGGCCGCGAGCGCCCCGCCGGCGAGCGCCAGGGGGATGGCCGCGAGGAGCACGTCGTAGCGGTCGCCGGGCAGTGCGACGGGCGTGTCGCGACGGTCGCTCGTGGCCATCGAACTCACCTGTACGTTATTAGGTGGTTTTCCCACTTCAAAATTGGTGGTTGGCGTGGTCCTGTCGGGCTCGGGAGAATCGCTGGCGCTGACTCCGTTCCCGTCTCGCGGTTCGTCGTTCGCCTGTTCGGAGGTTCATCCTCCGGTCGGAACCTCGCTGGCCTCTCCGCTCGGCAGTTCAGCGGCCTCTCCCGTCCGGTCGGACCCTCGCTCGCCTCGCGGTTCACTCCGTTCACCGCTCGCCTGTTCGGAGACCCCTCGCGTCGCTCGGCGTCTCCTACTTCCCCCAGAACGGATCCCTATTCCGCCGCTTCTCCAGGTACATCGACAGCGCCTCCAGTTCGTCCGCGGGCAACTCGTCCGTTAACTCCTGCTCGAGCACCTTCGCGTGCTTCTCCGGCAGGTCCACCCACAGCGTGTCGCCCTCCTCTATCTGGCGGCCGACGGTCGGGCCCTCGATGGCCGCGCTGACGCGCTCGCCGGCGCGAGCCTCGTCCACGTCCTCGCCCTGGTTCTGCAGGCCCTGGACGGTGCCGACGCGCTCCGGTTCGTCGCCCTCGAACAGCGCGACCGGGACGTTGTTCTTCAGCGTGCCGGACATGACCTCCACGCCGACGACGGCCGGGTTCGACTGGCGGAACGTGTGGTCTGGCAGGAGGCGGATGCGGGCCGGGCGGACGATGTTCTCGAAGACGGCCTCGCGCTGCTCGGCCTCGATGCCCTCGACGAACGCCTCGTAGTCCTCGACGAGGCGGTAGATGACGTCGTTGGTGAACACCTCGACGTCGCTCTCTGCCGCGCGGCGCTCGGCCTCGGGCAACACCTCGACGTTGAAGCCGAGGATGGCGCGCTCCGTGGGCTCCTCGATGGTGCTCGCGACGCTGACGTCCCGCGGCGCGACGTCGCCCACCTCGGCGCTCATGATTGGCACCTCGGCCTCCTCGAGCGCCGTCGCGACGGCCTCGAGGCTCCCCAGGGTGTCGGCCTTGACGACGACGCCCTCCTCGCCGGTGTCGACCTCGACCTCGGCGAGTTCGGCCCGGACCTCAGCCACGACCTCCTCGACGGCCCGGTCGCCGACGACCCTGACCGGTGCGCCGGCCATCGCGTCCTCGAGGTCCGGCGCGGCGATCTTGACGCCGGTGGCGGCCGCCACCCGGTCCACCGACTCGAAGCGCCCCTCCGCGCGTATCTCCGCGAGGGGACGGGGCTTCAGCAGCGCCCGGACCTCGGTGACGATGGGGTCGTTGAGTCCGCCGACCACCACGGTGTCGTCCTCCGCGACGGTGCCGTCGTAGAGGATGACGTCGAGAGTCGTACCAAAACCCTGCTCCTCGGTGACCTCGAGCACCGTGCCGACGCCGGGCCCCGTCGCGTCGACGGCCATCTCGTCGCGCAGGTAGCGCTGGGAGAGTCCCATCAGGACGGCGAGCAGGTCCGGGACGCCCTCGCCGGTCTCCGCGCTGACGGGGACGACGCCGACGTTGTTCTGGAAGTCGCTCACCCGCCAGTAGAAGTCCGCGGAGAAGCCCGAATCCGAGAGGTCGCCGATTATCTCGTAGAGGCGTTCGTCGAGCGCGGACCGGACGCGGTCGCTCTGGGCCTCGTAGCGCCCCCGGATGGGCGACCCGGGCTCCGGGTTCCACCCCGGTATCGTGTCGACTTTGTTCGCCGCGACGACGAAGGGGGTCTCGGTCCGCCGGAGGATGTCGATGGCCTCCTCGGTCTGGGGCTGGAACCCGTCGGTCACGTCCACGACGAGGATGGCGATGTCCGCGAGGGCACCGCCGCGGGCCCGCAGCGTCGAGAAGGAGTGGTGGCCGGGCGTGTCGATGAACAGCAGGCCCGGCAGGTCGAACTCCGAGGGGTCGACGAGGCTCCCCGCGACGGAGGACACGACGTCGAGTGGGACCTCCGTCGAGCCGATGTGCTGGGTGATGGCGCCGGCCTCGCCCTCCGTGACGGCCGAGCCGCGTATCTCGTCCAGCAGGCTCGTCTTGCCGTGGTCGACGTGGCCGAGGACGGCGACGATGGGCGTCCGCAGGGTCTCGGCGGCGTCTGGGTCTGGGTCCGACATGGAATCACCGCAGAACGCGTGCTGGCCGAGAGTGGGGCAGGCCCCCGTATAACTCCATCGTCACGGCCGCCGGAGGCCAGCGCTTATGCCGGCTGGCGGCCCAGTGGCCGGCATGGCCCACGACGGCGCGACGGCACGCCTGACCCTCGGCCGGGACGACGCGGAGTTCGTCAGGCTGTGGCTCGTCGCGCTGGCGACCTACGGTGTCGGCGACGTACTCACGACGCTCGTGCTCCTCGAGGGCTCCTCGCAGGTGAACGAGCTGAACGCGTTACTGCAGTCAGTCGTCGGCGCGTACGGCGCGGCCGGCCTCGTGGCGGTGAAGGTCACGGCGTATGTCGTCGCCATCGCGGTCAGCGTCTACGGCGACCGCGTCGACGATCCCGTGCTCTACTACCTGCCGCCGGCGTTCCTGGCGGTCGTCGGCGCGTTCGCCGCGGCGTTCAACCTCCGGCTGCTGCTCGGGTAGGTCAGGACAACTCGACCATCGTGAACCCGAAGTCGATGGTGACGGAGTCGCTCTGTATCTCGTTGCCGGCGCTCGCTGCCACCTCGTACTCGACCACGAGGGTCGCCGACTCGCCGGCCGCCAGGTCGGCTATCGCCACCGGCTCGTCGTCGAGTTCCGAGAGCGGCCGGTAGGTCGTGGCGTCGCCGAACACGTACGTCCGGCTCCCGTTCGCCCGCTCGACGGCGACCCGCACCTCGAGTACGGGCCCCAGTTCGCCCGCGCCGCGGCCGGGGTCGCCGCCCGACGTGTCGACGGCGGCCTCGGGGCCGACGAGGCCGTTCTCGTACCCGACGACGGTCAGGTCCGTCAGCCGGACCCGGCCCGGGACCGTCCCGGTGTTCGTCAGCGTCCCCCGGTTGACCCAGGCCGTCCCCGGCGCGACCTGCTCCGCGGAGGCCAGCGACGCGCTGGCACCGCTCCCCCCCGTCCCGGTTCCCGAGCCGTTGCCACCCGGTCCCATGTCGAGGTCGAACGCGACGTTCCGGACCGAGACCTCGAACGCGTCCTCGGCCGTCGCACGGGCCACCTCGGTTCCCCCGTCGAAGAGCACGGCCGTCACGGCGACCCGCCCCGTTGTCCGCCGGACCGTCCCGGGGTCCGGATTCGCGAAGGCCCCGGCCCGGGACCCATCGGCGTAGGTGACCGCGCCGAGGACGGCACCGAGGTCGAGCGGTGAGGTGCCGGTCGCGCTCGTCCGCCGGACCTCCGCCCAGCCCCGGTCGGGCACGTACACCTGGACGACGAGGGTGACGCTGTCGACGCGGTCCGTCGTCCAGTCGAGTCGACCGCCCACCGTCCCTCCGAGGGAGCCGACGGTGCCGTCGTCGCTGCGGACGGCCGGGGGGTCCGACGCGTCGACGGAGAGCGAGGCGGTCACCGGTGTCGGCGTCGCCGTCGCGGCGACTGGCGTGGCGGTGGTCGTCTCCGACGCTGTCCGAGTTGCCGTCCCCGACGCTGTCCGAGTTGCCGCCCCCGACTCGGTCGGCGTGGCACTGACCGTCGCCGTGGGCCCCGGCCCGGTTGTCGCGCTTCCCGGTGTCGTGGGGGTGGCTGTCGGCGTGTGGGTCGCAGTCGGTCGGTCGGTCGGCGGCACCACGGTCACCGTCGGCACAGGTCCCGGCCCGTCGGTCGTCGTGTCCGTGACGGGTTCGGGGTCACCCCCGAAATCGTCCGCGAGGCCGCCGGTCTCCATCGCGACCTGGACGGGGTTGAAGCCCCCCAGCCCCGTTCCCAGGAACCCCAAGACGACGACCAGAAGCGAGAGCGCGACGCGGACCCGGCGGGACCAGAGAGCGGCGCCGGCACCCGCGACAGAGCGCGGCAGCCACCAGGGAACGCCACGTGCTCCACCGACCTGGAGGACGACGGAGCTGTCGAGGACTGTCTCGCCCGCCGATAGCGCGTCACCGCCCGTCCGTCGCTCTCGGGTGCCGTCCTCGCGGCCGACGAGGCACCCGGACGCCGAGGGGGAGCCGTCGTGGCCCGTGAGCGTCGCGACGAGGTGACCGTCCCGTGGCACGGTCTCGCCGCGCCGGAGGAGCACGCGGTCGCCGTTCTCGAGGCGGTCCGGCCCGACCCGCTCCACGTCGAGGGGGAAGTGGCGGCCGTCCTGGTCGCCGGTCAGCCGACGGACCGTGTCGGACACGGTCAGTCCTCCCCGTGTCCGAGTCCCCCGTCCTCCTCGTCGGTCGGCGCGAGGTAGTAGGTCGCCGCCGACCCGTCCGCGAACGCGAGCGTCACGGCGATGTCGGCGTTCGCCTGGTCGACCACCGCCAGTCCGCTCTCCGCGACCGACCCGACCCACTCGACCTTGAGGAAGCGGGCGGTGCCGGGGTCGATGGTCGCCGCCGACGGTCCGGCGCTGACGGCGTACGTCGAACCGTCGGCGACGAACGGCGTGCTCTCGTCCTCGGCCAGCGTCGTCCCCGGTCCGGTCGCGCCGCTCAGGGCCACCTTCACGTAGTCCATCGTCGCGTCCCCGTCGACGGTCGTGTCCACGGCGAACGAGGCGACGGTGACACCCTCGTCGCCCCCGTTCGAGAGTTCGAACTTCACCGTCTCGCCCTCGTACTCGCCGGCGCCGGTGGCTGCGAGTCGCTCGGCCGCCGACGAGCCGAAGTCGCCAGCGGCGACGATGGAGCCGCTGCCGACCTCCTCGTCCGCGAACACGGCCAGGCTCCCGGCACCAGCGCCCCAGCTCGCGAGCCCGAAGACGATGCACGCGACGAGCACCGACCGGAGCGCGCGCCGGCTCACGGCTCGCCACTCGCCTCCGTCTCGTCCAGGTCCACCCACT
>Ga0207715_100358_pt1 | contig 11795 bp, 9 predicted proteins | sample A23M3SouthBayCA_FD_187732 | JGI IMG/M metagenome (GOLD analysis project Ga0207715, IMG submission 187732) | Aerobic enrichment media from Eden Landing Ponds, California, USA - A23 M3 (SPAdes) | ecosystem: Environmental > Aquatic > Marine > Unclassified | place: USA: Emeryville, California... | reverse complement strand
GGGGCGGCCGCTCCCGACGGTCGCGGCCCCCCGTTCCTCGAAAAAGCTGGACCAAAAAGACCGCTACCGCTACGCCTCGTCCACTAGCTCGTCCGCCAGCATCGGCACGAACGCCCCGATGTCCGTCACGCATCCACCTTTTCTCGCTCGCTCCGCTCGCTCCAAAAGCTGGACCAAAAAACCGCTACCGCTACGCCTCGTCCACTAGCTCGTCCGCCAGCATCGGCACGAACGCCCCAATGTCCGTCACCATCCCGATGGCCTGCGCGCTCCCCCGGTCGAGCAACTGCGTCACCGTCGCCGGATTGATGTCCACGCAGACGACGCGGGTGGTCGACGGCAGGCAGTTGCCGACGGCGACGCTGTGGAGGAGCGTCGAGAGCATCAACACGAGGTCGGCGTCATGGGCCTGCTCGCGGATGGCGTTCTGGGCCTCGACGGCGTCCGTGATGGTGTCGGGGAGCGGGCCGTCGTCGCGGATGGACCCCGCGAGGACGTAGGGGACGTCGTTCTCGACGCACTCGTACATCACGCCCTCGCGCACCAGGCCCTCCTCGACGGCGGCCTCGATGCCGCCGGCGCGGATGACCTCGCTGATGGCGTAGATGTGGTGCTTGTGGCCCTTCCGCGGGTGGTCCATCGTCTCCATGTCCATGCCGAGGGAGGTGCCGTAGAGCCCGCTCTCGATGTCGTGGACGGCGAAGCCGTTGCCCGCGGAGATGGCGTCGACGTAGCCCTCGCGGACGAGGTGGGCGAGGTCGTCGCCCGCGCCGGAGTGGATGAGCGCCGGGCCGGCGACGACGAGGACGTCGCCGCCCTGGGCCTGGGTCTCCGCGACGGCCTCCGCGACGTCGGCGATGAGTGACTCGGAGGGGCGCTCGCTCGACACGCCGCCGCGCATGAAGCCGAAGGGACCGCTGGCGTCGCGGGGCCGCTCCGGAGGCTGGACGCGGATGCCGGCCTCGCCGGTGACGACGAGGTCGCCCTCGCGGACGGCGTTCAGGACTTTCGTCTCCGCCGTGCCGTCCGCGGGGTCGACGACGATGGCGCAGTCCATCTCCACCCGCTCGACGTCGACCCACTCGTCGTCGACGCGGACCTGCGTGGGGTGGTTCGTCGTGGAGTAGAAACCCTGCGGGACGACCTGGTCCGCCGGCGCGGGTTCGAGGGTCGCGTCGACGGGGTCCGGGATGTTCGCGCCGTTCTGGTGGAGTTCGTGGACGATGCTCTGGAGTTCGTCGGCGTCGTCGGCCTCGACGCGCAGCCGGCAGTAGGACACCTCGTTCTTGTGTTTGCCGACCGTGAACTCCTCGACCTCGAAGGAGCCGCCCATGTCCATCACGATGCCGAAACAGCGCTGCATCGTGCCCGAGTCGATGATGTGGCCCTCGAGTTCGACCACGCGGGCGGCCGTCATGCCCGCACCGACGGCGGTGGCCGGTATCAGCGTTGGGATGGGGTCGGCTCCGCCCGCACGCGGCGCCAGTCGAGGCGGACGTAGTGGACCAGCGCGCCGGTCAGCCCGTCCGCGGCGACCCGTCGGCCAGACGTCTCGGCCAGGACCCGTCGGGAGTAGGCCGTGTCGTGGCTCCGGCCCAGGCGGCGGCTGAAGGCGGTGTCCTCGTTCGGCACGTCGGGGAACCCCCCGACGTCGTCGTAGGCGTCGGCGCGGACGAACAGGTTGAAGCCGGGGAGGACCGGGCGCGAGAGCCGCGGGAAGACCCGGTTGATGACCGCCTGTATCGCGAGTGCCCGGCGCGGGCCCGTGACGCGACAGCGCGAGGACGCCGCGGCGAGGTCCCGGTCGCGGAGGAACCCCAGTAGCGTCTCGAGGTGGTCGGGGGAGACGACCGTGTCCGCGTCGACGAACGCCAGCACCGCGCCGTCGGCCGCGCGGGCACCGAGGTCGCGACCCGCGCCGATACCCCCCGTCTCCTGGTGGCACACGCGGGCCCCGCGACGCCGCGCGACGGCGACCGTCTCGTCGTCGCTGTCGCCGTCGACCACCACGACCTCGTAGCGGCGGTCGGTCCGCTGGGCCGCGATGGCGTCGAGCGCGGCCGGCAGGTACGCCGCCTCGTTCTGGGCCGGGACGACGTAGCTGACCTCCGGCGACCCCATCGGCGGCCGTCCGCGGGCCGCGGTGTTAGCTCTTCGCCCGGTAGCGCTCGTGCCAGTCGCCGAGGTGCCCCCGGATGGCGCCGGTCGCGCTCCCGACGTTGAGGAGCTGGTCCCCGGCCTCGACTTTCGCCCGGACGTCGTCAGGCCCCGACGTCAGGTTCCCGACCGGGACATCCGCCGCCGCGGCGGCCTCGCGGATGGCGGAGACGCCGGCCTCGACGTCCGGGTGGCCGGTCTCGCCGGGGTGGCCGTAGGAGACGGAGAGGTCGTTCGGCCCGGCGAAGACGAAGCCCAGGTCCGGGACGGCCGCGATGTCCCCGGCGTTCTCGACGCCGCGAGCCGTCTCGATGGTGACGCCGACCACGGTCTCCTCGTCCTCGGTGGCGGGGTAGTCCGCCGCGCCGCCCCAGCGCGCCGCCCGGGGACCGGCCAGGCCGCGCTCGCCGGGCGCGCCGTCGTGCTCGAACCGCGCGGCGCGAACGACGGCGCGGGCCTGCTCGGCAGTCTCGACGCGCGAGGCGAACAGCGTCCTGACCCCCGCGTCGAGGCACTTGCGCACGGTCGCCGGGTCCGGCGACGGGATCCGGACGACGAGTTCGATGCCGCTCGCGTCCGCGGCGCGCAGCAGGTTCTCGAGCGCGGGCCCGTCGAGCGGACTCGGCCCGGCGTGCTCGAGGTCCGTCCAGACGAAGTCGAAGCCGAGGTCGCCGAGGAGTTCGACGACGGCGGGACTGTACAGGTTGTCGAGGACGCCGAAGGCAGGGTCGCCGGCCTCGAGGGTCGGTCTGAGGTCGTTCGTCCGCTGGGCGTGGGTCACGGTCGGTGTAGGGCGGCCAGGAGGAACGTTCTTTGGGCTGTCCGGACGTCCGCCGGTGATCGACGGCCGCGACGGACGCCTGTCCCGGTCACTCCTCGAGGATGCGGATGTCGTCGAGCATCCCCGTCCGCCGGGTGCCAATCCCGCCGTACAGGTGGGTGTCGTCGGTCGCCGAGAGCGAGGCGAGGGTGGTGCCGTCGGCGTCGCGGAGGTCAATGTCGATCGTGCCGTCGGTGCCCCAGTCGACGACGAAGTCGTAGACCGTCCCGGCCTCTATCGAGAGGCTGTCGCTCTCCGCGAGCGTAGTGGTCTCCGGGTCCGTTCCCTCGTCGTCCGCGACCCTGAGAAGCTGTATCGCCTCCGCGTCGGGCCAGTACCGGAGCAGGTAGCAGTTCTCGAAACTCTTGATACCGAACGCGACCCCCATCACGGGCGTCGTCTCGGTCGCGGCGACCGCCGCCGCGAAGGTGTCGCCGGCCCGCGGGTAGCGCGGCAGGTCGACGAACGAGGCCACGAATCCCTCGCCCTCCCCCGTGCTCTCGAGGCTGTACTCCCCGGAGGCCACCGGGTCGGCTGCCGAGACCGCGTACTGCTCGGTGGCGCCGACCCACGCCGACAGGTCGCCGTCCGCGAAGTCCTCGACGAGGCCTGGCCCCTCGGCCATCTCGTAGGTCGTGTCGTGCGTCTCGACGGCCGTCGCCTGCTCGCTCAGCCAGTCCTTGGTCCCCGTCGCCGGGACCGCCACGGGGTCGGTGTTCGCCGGCAGGTCGGGGTAGCCACCGACGGCCTCCTCGTGGTCGATCCAGGCGTGGTCGAGGCCGGACCCGCCGGGCAGGTTCCCGTCTGTCGGCGCCCAGTTGACGACGGCGTGCACGATGCGGCGGTCGTGGTAGGTCCGGTCCGCCGGCCGCGCGCCGGCGTTCTGGACCACGTGCTCTTCGGTCTCCGCACCGGGAAGTGCCTCGAGACCCTCCGGCCACACCGGCGACGAGTCGACCTGGGTGACGCCGTCGCCGACCAGTGCCTGCTGCTCGGGACGCGTGTAGCTGTCGGCGACGTGGATCTCACCGTCGTGTGTGTCGTACATGTTGATCGCCGGTGCGCCGACGTCACCTCGCAGGAAGGCGTGGCCCACGATCGACGAGGTGGTGTTCGCCGAGCAGTTGATGCCGTTCCGGAAGTCGTAGCTGACGTTGTTGACGACCACCGACGTGCCCGACTGGAGCCGGGGGTTCCGGGTGAGGTTCGACGCCCAGAGGTTGCCCACCATCGCGATGCGCTCGTAACCGGAGCCAACGAGCGACCCGGCGGAGTGGCCGTTGCCGCCGGCGTGGAACTCGGAGTTCCGCAGCGCCTCGCCGACGATGGAGTTGGCGATGGTCATGTCCGTCCCGTAGCACGACAGCGTCTCGTCGGTCCCCCACGTCGCGGTGACGTGGTCGAACACGCCGTGGGCCGGGCTCTCGGACGTGCCGACGGCGTCGCCGGCCCCGGCGTCCGGCGTGTCGTCGCCGCGCCGTACCCGGACGTGCTGGACCACGAACTCCTCGGCGTCGAGGTGGAGGCCACCCTTCACGAGCGTGATGCCCGGCGAGGGCGCGGTCTGGCCGGCGAGGTAGAACTGGCCCTCCTCCACAGCGATACCACCGTCGAGGTCGATGGTGCCGCTGGTCTCGAAGACGACGAGTCGCGGCCCGGCGACGTCGAGCGCCGCGGCCAGCTGCTCCCGGGTCGGCTCCCGGACCACGACGACCGGGGTGTCGTCGTCGAGCCACTCCGTGGCGGAGGCGAACCCGTCGCCGGGCGCGAACGCCGAGTCCGTCGTCAGCGTCCCGGGGCTGTTCTCGCCCTCGCCCGGCGTCGCGACCGTCGTGGCGGGGGTCGCGACGGCGTCACTGCCGCCGGCCTCGACGGTCGCCCGCACCTCGTAGTACCGCCGGCTCGTGAGCCCGGACACCTCGTGGCTGAACTCCCCGGCGGTGACTGTCTGCGACTCGCCGGCCGACCAGTCGGCCCGGGGCACCTCCCGGTACTCCAGAGTCACGTCCGCCGACGCGCCGTCGGCGAGGTTCGCGGAGGCCTCGACGGTCACCGCGGTCGGCGACGACGCACGCACCGACTCGACGTCGAGGAGCGGGCTTGTCGTGAACGAAGGGTTCCACGTCGCCAGGCGCTCGCCCGTGCTGGTCTCGATGACGGCCCGGAACTCGTACTCCTGTCTTGGATTCAGGCCGGTCACCTCGGCCTCGAACGTCGCCGGCGACGTGAGCGTCTGCGACTCGGTGGTCTGCCAGGCGTCCGCCCCCGCCTCGCGGTACTCGAAGTGCACCTCCGCCGAGGTCGCCTCGCCGAGCCCGTCGACCGTTCCGGTCAGCGTCACCGCGGTCGACCCCGGGTCGTCGGGGAGGGAGATGGAGATGCCGAGTTCCTGCGACGTCGCCGTCGCAGTCGGGGTGCTCGTGCGCTCGGTGTCGGTCGGTGTCCCGGTCGGGGTGGACGTCGGCCCGTCCCCGGTGCCGCTCTCGCACCCGGCGAGCCCCGCCAGCCCGCCCGCGCCGAGCGTCGCGAGGAGTCTGCGCCTGGTGTGGGTCACGCGGGCCTCGTCGCCGCGACCTCCGTTGGATGTCACAGGGTGGCACAGCAGTCCCCCACTGAAATACGTAGTGGCGCCCTCGAGAGAATCGAGTGCCGGCTCGTCCGTCGCTCGGGAGGAACGCTCTTTGGGCTGTGGCCGGGAGGTACGGGCGGCCGATGACGAGAATCAGGGGCCGAGCCGGTGTCGGCAGCCGGGCGTGAGGAGCCCTATGAGTGCCGAGGCCGCTATTTCCAACGGTAGACGGCGTCTCTGGGGAGGTCTGTCTGTGGCCACGGTAGACATAGGCCCCGGTCAGATTTCCATCGAGCGGGTAGACACGGATTTATGAACGTTGCCGAGTAATCACGCTGCATGGCAGCCGAAATTTCCGACCGAGTACGAGAAATCGCAGAGGCTCGCGGCCTTCCAGAGTCCGAGGTGTTCGAACGGGCACTGGAACGAGGTCTCGAAGACCTGTGGGAGGACCTCGTACTCGCACAGTACCTCGACGGCGAACTCGACCGTGAGGGTGCCATCGAGCATGTCGGTCGGACGAAAGTCGAGCGAGCGGACCGAGAGCGCGAGGTCGTCGAGGAAGACGTCGACTGGGGCCTCAACGCGTGACGCTTGCGGCTGTCTCGGATGCGGGACCGCTCGTTCACCTCGCCGAAATCGGTTCGCTCGAACTGCTCGCGACGTTTGACACACTCCTGGTTCCAGAGACAGTTTACACGGAGGTCGAGGCCGGTGGTGTTCCGGACGGAGTGGCCGACCTCTCGTACGAACTCGTCGAAGCCAACGAAGGCCGAGTCGGAGCTGAAGAGTTGGACGCCGGGGAACGCGCCGCAATCGCGGTCGCTGAAGGGCGGGGCACCGTTCTCCTGACCGACGACCTCGCTGCCCGAGAGGCAGCATCCGACGCAGGCGTCGAAGTACGCGGTTCTATAGGCGTCATCGCGCTAGGGTATGGTCGCGGATTGCTCGACAGAGACGAAGCGGCATCGAGGATGCGAGCACTCCAGCGTGAGACGAGTCTCTTCGTGACCGAGGGAGTTGTGGAGCGCGGCATTCAGATGCTGGACGAACAGTAACGGGACGAACGAGGGCTACAGGCGCGCAGAACACGTTCACTGTGGATAGATTGTGAGTCGTGAGTGCCGAGACCAGTTCCGTATCCCCACGCCGACCGAACCGCTTTCCCCTGAACCGGTCAAACGACACCCAGTGACAGCAATCGGTGTCGTCGGCGCGGGCGCGGCCTCGGCCGCGACTGCGTTCGCGCTGAACCGCGCCCTCGACGAGGTGACCGTCACCGTCTTCGAGAAGTCCGGCGGCCTCGGCGGGCGCGCGGCCACCCGCCGGCGCGACGGCGTGACCTACGACTACGGGGCGAACTACGTCACGGCCGATGACGAGGGGGTCACCGACCTCCTGACGGAGACGCTCGACACTGCGGGACTCGTCGACGTCACCGACCCCATCTACACGTTCGACGCCGCGGGCACCGTCTCGCCGGGCCGCGACGCCGACGGACACCGCTTCACCTACGAGCGCGGCATCACGCAACTCGCCAAGCGGCTGTTCGCCCGCTCGAACGCGACGGTCCACCGGGACACGCGGGTGACGGCCCTGCGTCGCGACGGGGACCACTGGCACGTCACCGCCGGCGGCGACCGGTGGGGGCCGTTCGACGCCCTCTGTCTCAATCCACCCGCGCCACAGAGCGCCGCCCTGCTCGCCGACGCGGCCTGGGACGCGCCGCTCCGAGCGGACCTGGTCGCCGCGCTCCGCGACGTCGCGTTCCGCACCTGCTGGACCGCCGTCCTCCACTACCCGTTCCGGCTCGAGCGGCCCTACTACGCGCTGGTGAATCCCGAGAAGACCCACGACGTCGGGTGGGTCGCCCGCGAGGAGTGCAAGGACGGTCACGTGCCCGAGGGTGAGTCGCTGCTGGTCGTCCAGGCCGGGCACGAGTGGTCGCTCGCGCACTTCGACGACCCGCCGGCCGAGAACGCGGCGCGCCTCGCCGCGTCGGCGGCGGACGTGCTGGGTGACGATAGGCTCCGGGAGCCCGACTGGACCGACCACCAGGGCTGGCGGTACGCCCAGACCGCGGGGGAGGCGCCCACGGCCCTGCTCGACGCGGCCGAGGCTCACGGCCTCTACTTCCTCGGCGACTGGACCGTCGGAACGGCCCGGGTCCACGCGGCGCTGCGCAGCGGCCTCGACGCGGCGGAGCGACTGTGTCGGTCGCACTGACCGTTCGCACGTGAACCCAGCCAGGAACCGACGCGACTGGTCCTCAGGCGCTGGTCGTCGTCACCGTCTCGTAGGTGACCCCGGTTCGCGTCGCGACCGGCTGGAGGACGTAGGACCCGGTCTGGCCCCGCTTCACCGGCGTGACGTCGGCGGTGAAGGTCGTGCGCTGGTCCTCGCGCACCTCGAAGGCGTGTTTGAACTGGAGCGGGGCGTCACCGGGCGTGTCCACGTCCGCGGACCCACCATCGGTGAGCGTCGCGTCGACGCCGGAGACGTCGAGCTGGAGGAAGGCGTAGGTGCCCACGTCGACCTCGCGCTCGTCGACGAGTTCCGTCTCGCCGTCCTGGAGCTGGACGAGGTCGGCCGTCTGGGGCTCGTCGTACGCGTGGTACTCGCGGTCGTCGCTCTGGTCCACGTCGTCTGCGGCCTGGGTCCGGACGCCGTCCGTGGAGGGCGAGTCGGTCGTGGCCCCGTCGGTTCCCTCCTCCCCGGCCTTCAGCCAGAACCCGTCGATGGTGACCACACACCGCTCGAAGTCGGAGATGTCGCCGGGTTGGTCCGTGACCGCGGTGGCGAGCGTGCCGGTGGCCGCGTCGCCGCTCCCGATGCAGCCGGCGAGGCCCGAGACCCCCGCGAGGCCGACCGCGCCCGCTGCCTGGAGGTACCGTCGCCGCGACGTCGTCGTGTCGTCGATTGTGTCGTCCATGCCCGCAGAGACACGAGTCGGAGCGGTGTAAGCCCGGTGACCGTGAGCCCCGATTCAGCCGATTCGGGCCGATTCTCGGCCGTTTCAGGGCGGACGCGTTCCGGGCCGGAGACACAGTGACCGCTCGCCGGTCACACTGTTCGAGAGCGAGGGACGGTTTAACAAATCCACGTGCCACGTTTGGCAATTATACCGGTTTTCCGGCGATTCCTTAGTAGCCGGATTAATAAATAGGGGGGCCCTACGAGGCAGTAATGCCGCCCGCAGACGCGAACGACGCCGGTGGTGACGGCCCACCTCCCGGACGCCCGCCCGTGGCCGACGGCGGGAGCGTCTCGGAGGAGGAGCGCGACCGCCCCGAGGCGGACGGCGGGGGCGACCCCGTCGAGGTCCGGATCTCGGTCCCCTCGATGGACTGTGCCTCCTGTGCGGGGACCGTCGAGACCGCACTCGAGCGCGTCGACGGCGTCAGCGACGTCGAACCGTACCCGACGACCGGGCGTGCCGTCGTGACCTACGACGCCGAGGTCACGACCCGGGGGGCCGTCGTCGAGGCCATCGAGGGAGCCGGCTACGAAGTGACCGGCGTCGAGGGCGACGAGGCGGGTCCGGACGGAGACCACGGACACGACCACGAATCGGGAGACGCAGCAGGCGGTGTCTGGCGCAGTCGGCGCGCCGTCACGACCGCCGTCAGCGGCGTCGTGCTCGCCGCGGGCCTGGGACTGGAGTTCGGACTCCCGGGGGCGAACGGCCGGGTCGCGAGCGTGCTGGACGAACCACTGCTCGTCGCCGACGTGCTGTTCCTCGTCGCCGTCGTCGTCGGCGGCCGGGCCATCGTCCGCGGGGGCTACCACTCGGCGCGGAACCTGCGCCTCGACATGGACTTCCTCATGTCCACCGCCATCCTGGGGGCGCTGGCTGCCAGCCTCGCCTTCGGCGAGTCCCTGTACTTCGAGGCGGCGACCCTGGCCGTGCTGTTCAGCGTCGCGGAACTCCTCGAGCGCGCGTCGATGGACCGGGCCCGGAACTCCCTGCAGGAACTGCTCGAACTCTCGCCCGACGAGGCGACAGTCAGGCGGGACGGCGGGACCGAGACGGTCCCGGTCGACGACGTCGCCGTGGGCGAGGTGGTGGTCGTCCGCCCAGGCGAGAAGATACCGATGGACGGCGTGGTCGTCGACGGCGACAGCGCCGTCAATCAGGCGCCCATCACGGGCGAGAGCATCCCCGTGGACAAGACGACCGGCGACGAGGTGTTCGCCGGCACCATCAACGAGCAGGGCTACCTCGAGGTCGAGGTGAGCGCCGCGTCGGGCGACGACACTCTCTCGCGGGTCGTGGAGATGGTCGAGGACGCCCAGGCGAATCGCACCGAACGAGAGCAGTTCGTCGAGCGCTTCGCCGGCTACTACACGCCCGCCGTCGTGGCGTTCGCGGTCCTGGTCACCCTCGGCGGGCCCGCCGTCCTCGGGGCGAGCTGGCCCGAGGCGGTCGTCATGGGCCTGACGCTCCTGGTGCTCGCGTGTCCCTGTGCGTTCGTCATCTCGACGCCCGTGTCCGTCGTCTCCGGCGTCACGAGCGCCGCGCGGAACGGCGTCCTGATCAAGGGCGGCAACCACCTCGAGTCGATGGGTGCCGTCGACGCCGTCGCCCTCGACAAGACGGGTACGCTCACGAAGGGGGAACTGACGGTGACCGACGTCGTCCCGCTCAACGGCAACACCGAGGCGGACGTCCTCCGGTGTGCGCGCGGACTGGAAGCGCGCAGCGAGCACCCCATCGCCGAGGCCATCGTCGAGCGCGCAGACGGCACCGCGGTCGACGCCCGCGAGGTGGCCGACTTCGAGAGCATCACCGGCAGGGGCGTCAGCGCCGACCTCGACGGCACGCCCCACTATGCCGGGAAACCGGACCTGTTCGCGGACCTTGGCTTCGACCTCTCGCACGTCCACGCGACGACCGACGGCGGCGCGGTGACGCGGACCAGCCAGTCGCTGTGCGAGCGCAACGACTGCCTCGACCTGCTCGCGGACACGGTCCCGGCGCTCCAGTCGGCGGGCAAGACGGTCGTCCTCGTCGGCACCGAAGACGAACTCGAGGGCGTCATCGCCGTCGCCGACGAGGTCCGGCCCGAGGCGGCCCGCGCCGTGGAGCGGCTCCGGAACCTCGGCGTCGAGCGGACCGTGATGCTCACCGGCGACAACGAGCGGACCGCCGCGGCCATCGCCGAGCAGGTCGGCGTGGACGAGTTCCGCGCCGAACTCCTGCCCGAGGACAAGGTCGCGGCCGTCGAGGACCTCGACGAGGCCTACGACGGCGGCGCGGCGATGGTCGGCGACGGCATCAACGACGCGCCGGCGCTGGCGACGGCGACGGTCGGCGTGGCGATGGGTGCCGCGGGCACGGACACCGCGCTCGAGACGGCAGACGTGGCGCTGATGGGCGACGACCTGTCGAAGTTGCCCTACCTCTACGAACTGGCGGGCACGGCCAACGGCGTCATCCGCCAGAACGTCTGGTCGAGCCTGCTCGTCAAGGCCGGGCTCGCGCTCGCGGTCCCCTTCGGGGTGGTCCCCATCTGGCTCGCGGTGCTCGCGGGAGACGCGGGCATGACCGTCGGCGTGACCGGCAACGCGATGCGGCTCTCGCGTGTCCGGGCCGACTGAGCCGCCGTCGTCGCGGTCGGACGGGCATCGGTAAGGGCCTGGAGTCCCCTGGACCAGACATGGCCGACGCGGTGCTCGTCTACGACGACGACTGTGGCTTCTGCACCTGGTGGGCCGACTTCTTCGCCCCCCGGACGGACCTCCGGGTCGTCGGCTTCACCGACCTCGACGAGTCGCTCCGCGAGCGCCTGCCCGAGGACTACGAGCGCTGCTCGCACGTCGTCACCGACGACGGCGTGTTCTCCTGTGGTGGCTCGCTCGAGGAGGCGACCCTGCACACTCGGTTCGGACGGCACCTACGGCCCGTCGTGGAGTGGCTGCGGAGCGTCGGGGCCTACCGGGCGGTCCGCGAGGGGGCGTACGGGTGGGTCGCGCGGAACCGCGGTCGGCTCGGACGTGTGCTGTCGAAGACGCCGCCGGCGCGGCGGTGAGTGGCGGTTTCCACTGGCGCTCCGGTCAGCAGTCTCGCCAGCGGGCGTTCGGGTCCGCCCCGTCCGCCAGCGGCCGCAACGCCACGTCGAACTCGTACGTCTCGACCGGCACCCGGTACGCCTCGAACGTCCAGGGGCCACAGCTCCCCGACCCGAGCCCGCAGTGCGCGGCGTCGAGCGCGACCGTCACGTCGTCGCGGCGCTGTATCTCGTGGGG
>Ga0207715_100357_pt1 | contig 11801 bp, 9 predicted proteins | sample A23M3SouthBayCA_FD_187732 | JGI IMG/M metagenome (GOLD analysis project Ga0207715, IMG submission 187732) | Aerobic enrichment media from Eden Landing Ponds, California, USA - A23 M3 (SPAdes) | ecosystem: Environmental > Aquatic > Marine > Unclassified | place: USA: Emeryville, California... | reverse complement strand
GCGCGGCGTCCGCGGTCGGTGAGTTCGTATTCGCCGTCGTGTTTCTCGATGTAGCCGATCGCCAGGAGCCACGTATAGTGTTTGATCGGGACGTGGTCTGCGGGTTGGTAGTCGATGTATGCCCCGGCGAGGATGGTGTCGCGCTGGTCGAGCGGGATGGGGTCAACTGCGACCCGTGCGAGAAGATAGTCGAAGCCGATGACTGTCGTCCGGAGTGCATCGAAGAGGATCTCGTACTCCCGATCGCCCGACTCGTCGAGCGCAGCGAGGAATCGGTCACCAGCCTCGGTGAGAAAGACAGTGCCGGTTGCTTCGGGGAGTGAGATGAGGCCGAGATCTTCGATAAAGGGAACTTGCTTGTCGAAGGTAGATTCGCGGGCGTCGAATTCAGTCTCGAACCATGCCCGGAACTCGGTCTTAGTGGGTGCTTCGGTCGCGATATACCGACACAGTGCGACGAGGTTCGCGAAGCGATCGCTAGCGCCTCCGAGGAAGCGGACCGCTGTCGGGTATCGGTCGTCTTCGTCGACTGTGACCGGGTATTCCGTGAAGATTGGATCCGAAGTGGGGTCGTCGGTTCGAGAGTTCGCCCCATCCTCAGGCGGCATGCTCTGTGCATGTGGAGATTGGTGGATGAAGATTGGGATCGAATGGCCACGATGGGTCCAAGCTGTCTCCTGGTGGTCCGCTTGGGATCCTCCTCGAGCATTATATCCATCATCAGGTTCTTGGGATGGCGTATGGCTGGCGACTGGACGGTTAGTGCGGTTTCAGAAGAGTTCTCTGCAGAGACGAAGCAGAACCTTCGGGACCTCTACTCGAACACTTGTGCGATATGTGGTCAGCGACGCGAGTCTCCGTTCGGTCACCCTGAGACTGAAGCCGCGCATGTTTATCCAGCCCAGCACGGTGGCCCAGATAGGGAGACGAATGGGCTGCTACTCTGTCGACGCTGTCACTGGGGATTCGATGCAGGCTGGTTGAGTCTCGAAGACGACCACCAGATCATCGTCGCATCCGACGAATCCACCGATGGCTACGAATACTTCCAGCAGTTTCGCGATCAGTCTTTGATCGCTCCCAGTACTGCGGACCTCGCTCCAGCGACGCGCTTCATGGAGGTACATCGGAAGCTATTCGGCTTTGATTCCATCGACAGCGGTGACCGCTTGACCTTCGGAGGGCTGCAAAGCGGTGCAACGCGCCTCGTTGATGGACGGCGTGTGCGTATCGAAGGGGCTTCAGACGAAGCACTCGTTGTCAACTGTCGTGTCACGGATGTCGGCCCACAGCAAGTGCGCTGTACCCATCACCGAACGTTAGAGACTCGGCCGGTCACGGGCACAGACCTCCCTGACCCTTTCTTGGACGATACGGCAGAGATCTCATTCGAGGACCTATCGCAGCGAGTTCAGGAGATCAAAGAGACTCAGACGGGCATCGCGCAGAAGTGGGAGTGGGGACGGCTGTTCCGCAGGGCTCGGGCGACCTCCGGACTCTCCTACGAGGAAATTGCGGAGGAGATTGATGTTCCCGGGACAAGCGCGCTTCAAATTGAGCGCTCAGAGGGAGTTTACGAGATGTTTCCCGACCGGGGGTATGAGGAACACGGACTCTCGTATTCTGCTATCGCTGAGCTACAACGAGTGTTCAGCAATACTGACGACGTCAGAGCCGCATACGATTGCATCATCGCAACCGGGCATTCACTCACGGTCAAGGAAACCCGTGTCTGGGTGGAACTTCTAATGGCCGATGCCGACGTGACACGCGAGGTCGTCAGAGAAGAGGTGCAAACATACGAAGAGTTGCGGAGGAAGGGCCCATCTGAGAGCGTTCGACGGATCCTCGATGTACACGCTGAGTATACATCGAGCTACGGGTGGGAGTAACCAGAGGAACTTGCTAGCCGTTCACCCTACAAATCATGGCCGCCGATAGCAGGATCTAACGAATCTTTAACTTCGACATCGAGAGGGGGATCAGTCCGTTATCGGTCGATATATTCTATTTATGGGATAGTTGGGTTTAAAAAACCTTATTGTTGATCTGTGGTTGATGAACCGTGATCCAAGCCGTCGATACCGAACTAAGTGGCTCTGTTGAAATCCTCAGAGAGTTACAGATACGTCCGGTAGTCTGACCGGATGCAAGCCCTCCCAAAATCGCAGTTGCTCCGGTTCGTTGAGCAAGCATATCACTTGGCTCGACGAGCTGTCGCTCGCTACTCCTCGAAGTTCTCGAAACGCCGGTACACACTCCACCAGCACATCGTCCTGCTGTGTCTCAAGGTGCGGAAGAATACGACGTACCGAACGCTTCTTGACGAACTCATCGAGATGCCTCGGATTCGAAGCGCTATCGATCTCAAGGAACTCCCCTCTCCTTCGACGTTGTGTAGGGCGTTCAACCGACTCGATATGGCGGTTTGGCGTGTCCTTCTCAACCTCTCAGTTACACTTCTCCCGACGAACGGGGTTGTCGGTATCGATGCCTCCGGGTTCGACCGGAGTCACGCCTCGAAGCACTACACAAAGCGAACGAAGTTGACGATCCAGCAGTTGAAAGTCACGCTTCTCGTAGACACGAGGTCGAACGCGATCATCGACGTACACGTAACGACGACACGAAAACACGACTCACAGATTGCGCCGTCGCTCATCAAGCGAAACACCGGAGAAGTAGTGGTTCTCCTTGGCGACAAAGGATATGACGACCAGAAGGTTCGCGCGTTAGCCCGTGAAACTGGTGTTCGCCCGCTCATCAAGCACCGCGAGTTCTCGTCACTCCACAAAGCGTGGAACGCTAGACTGGATGCCGACCTCTACGGTCAGCGCAGTCAGAACGAGACCGTAAATTCTCGCCTCAAACGCAAGTACGGTGCATTCGTCCGCTCACGGCGCTGGTGGAAGCAGTTCCGTGAACTCGTTGTCGGCTGTCTCACTCACAACATCGACAACGCACTCTGAACGTTAGATATAATAACTGAACAGAGCATGGTGACTGGGCGATTCTGAGGATAGGACGAGTGAGCCGTGATAGTGACTCAGTTCGTATTGCCAGTAAATTCGTAATCACAAGGGCGTGGGATGAACATAGAGCTCATCCAGTCCGGACCCCACGTTCCGATCTGCACACTCATTATTGCACACTCGGTCTCAGTGTCGAGATCGCTCTTATCGGGATCGAGTTGTTGCCATGGTCCGTCGTTCAGCCGGATCGAGTAGGTGTACTCTGCAATCGTCCCCCAATCGGAACTCTTCTGACCATAATATGTATCATCGTATCCCCTCGCCTTTGGCTCCAGTTCAGCCCGGTCTTCAAACACCGTCGTATCACCATCTTGGATTTTCACGCGAACGGTTTGGGTCTCGTCTTTCCAGTTGGTCACACCGAACGCGAGTAGTTGGGGAGGTGACGATAAGAACTCGGTCACAGCCGAACACCCTGCAAGCGTTCCCACCCCGACGACAGAGAGTGACTGGAGGACTTCTCGGCGATCCATTGCGATAAGTGATAGTGACACGAGAGCGTAATACCAATTGTGGGTTTGGAGGACTTCAGTGGTCAATTCGCACACCTACCTAACGGCTATTCCAGCGAGACAACTGTTGGAACGATAGGATTTCAACAAAGCCACAAATTTCAATCAAAGGTCAACCGATGACCTAATCATCAAGCCAAAAGGAGGTAACAACCCAAATGAATGGACGGTAACTAAGATTTACTCAGTCGGTTAGTTCAATTACGTCATCGAAGCTCTGCTGATTCTCATCTCTCTTGAGTTCTTCCATAGGCATGAATCGGAGTTTGCTGGTTCGGAGGTACTTTTCTTGGTACTCGAACGCCAGCCAGTTACGATTCATCTGTTCAGAAACCCAACCTGTCATATTTGAGCCTGCAAAAATGTCGACAACGAGATCATCTGGCTGGGTGAGGAACTGAATAAAGAACTGCGGTAGGTCTCGCGGGAACCGAGCTGGATGTGGATCAAGATCGACTTCCTTACACGCATTGAGATAATGAGTGTTTGACGCAGTGTTAGCGAGTTCAAGGACGTTGTCAGGTATCTTATCCTCAGGAAGAGTCAGGCGGGCAAGCTCGTCCAGTTTGTCAGCCTCACCAGCGGCCTGAATGAGGTCATCCGAGACACCGGCATCGTGAAGTATATCCCCAAAGTCTGGAATCTCGTCTGGTGATTCAACAATATCCCAGAAGTTTGGACGAATGGCGCCGTCTTCCTTTGGCTTGTCAAACTTGTCGCTGATATTATGCTCACTAGGACGAAGCTTGTCTTCATACCCGTCCTCCATAAGTTTCTTTTGCGCATCGCTGTACTCCTTCAGAACACGCTTATTGTCGGCGTCCGGCCGTTCGGTCTTCGATAGCCACCAGACGTGGTTGACAGCATCCTTGAGACGGATGCGCTCGATCGTAACCCACTGGGCGGGTGTCGGGAGCTTGGCCGGGTTGTACCAGTACATCTCCTGAGCCAGATGGAATGGCCCATCCTCACCGACTAGTTCAGTGAGAAGCTCAAAATGATAAGTGGAGCGAGTAGGAACCCCTTTTGTCCATCCCCCCCCGATGTCGATGACGAGACTACCATCGTCCGCTAGAACGCGGTACGCCTTCTCGGCGAACTCCATGAACCACTCATTATATTCCTCTGGTGACTCATTCCCGTACGCTTTCTCCCGACGGAGAGCGAACGGTGGCGAAGTAACAATGAGATCAACCTCGCCCTTGGGGAGTTCGTCGAGCAATTTTCGGCTGTCGCCTTGGTATGCTGCACCCTTCTCAGTAGTGTAATACGGCTCAGATTCCAATAGGTTCATGACGTCACTTTGTTCGTCCATAGTTGACTCAGAGGGTTCCGTTGGTCCAGTTATACCAGACATGTCGCCCCCCGATACGTGATAGTATCGTTTTTCGAACTTCGGACGGAGTGGGTATGCGGCATTCAAAAAACGTCAGGTAGGATGGTGATAAAAAATCTTTCACCGTTGCTGGAATCGTGTTAGTTAAGCGTGAAAGATGAGGCGGCGTGATTTTTCGGTGTCCATGCCAAAAATCACCCGTCTCAGCGGACATAGCGAGTGGATCGATTTGGATTTTGTGGAGTGTGAGCGGACTTCCTAGCCGGCGATGGCGTTGGGTATTCAATCGAACATTGCGGGACTTTCGTTGTCGAATAACTGTCGAGCTCCTCGACGCGCTGGGTATCCAACGGAGTCGGAAAGCGGTCCACGATTAGGTCCAGAAAGCCGGTCTACAGCCTGAATCTGGAAGATCACTGAATCAGATCGCGCTTGACGAGACGGTGATTCGGATCAACGATCAGCAGTTCTGACTGTACGCCGCCGCTGATCCAGCGACGAACGAACTCCACATCCGCCTCTTTTCAACGACGAGGACCACTCTTTCCGAGATCTTTCTGCGCGAACTACACCAAAATCACGATGTCGAAACTGAGGTCTTTCTCGTTAATGGGGCTCAACACCTCCAAACCGCACTGCAACGAACTAGACTCCGATTTCAGATGCGTCGCCATAGAAATCGGAACGCTGTCGAACGGATATTTCGAGAGCTGAAGCGCCGAACCTCGTCATTTTCGAACTGCTTCAGCCACGTCGAACCGAAAACAGCCGAAAACAGCCGAAAACAGCCGAAAATTGGTTACAGAGTTTTGTTCGCTGGCACAATGCTGCAACACTACCAATAAAAGATTGATCAAGTCTAAGCGTCTCGGAAAGATCGTGATCCGGGTTTTGAAGAAAGATCGAACGACCTAATCAACTTCACCCCTACCTACTGATCTTGCAAGAATGCTCATAACCGATAGGAGTTGCTACCGTAATTGATAGCCAGAGAGTGATTTTATATAATATCAAAGTATACCTTTGGTATCATGACGGACCGGTATTCCAAATCAGAAATCCATGAAGTGTTTATTGAAGCGCTCGGAAACCGAGTTAAATCGCATGCAGAAACTGATAAAGTGCCATTCGAAGCTACACTTGAGAGTCCACTCCCGACAGCAGTACGAATATATGCATTCAATGTGACGCATCCAACTGGAGGGCGACCAAATGGTGAGCACAAGGCACAGCTTATTCTTCCAGACCAGAGTCGGGGCGAGCGTGCTTCATTTGACACCTCAGGCGGTCATCTAGTGATGTTACTAGGTTATGTTCCCGACTCAGACATATTTGTCCTGTGGGATGCAGGACTCCACCGGAATTTTGCCTATTCGAAGAACGTTCAGGTAAAAGCAGAGACAGTGTTCTCTGCAATTGGAGGGGAGCTTGGCACGCAGGAACGGCGGCTGCAGACAGGGAAAGAAACGGTCATAACGTCTAATCAAGACCGCCTTGCAGATGCTATTATTCGACGTGTTGAATTGACTGAAGAGCGGCTACTCTCAGACTGATGATGAAGTCAATCAGTGACCTCGAATTCAAGACATCATATCATAAAGGCGAGGATGACATCGCTAAGGACTTCTATTTACCCTGCATGGCTCAAGCCCGTCAATACGATCGGGCCGTTGGGTTTTTTCGAAGTTCGATTTATCTCATTGCTTGGGGAAGCCTGAGCGAGTTTGTATCCAACGGGGGAACGATGCGCATCATCTGTTCGCCGGTTATGGATTCAGATGACGCAGATGCAATCGAAGAAGGGTATTCTGCTCGCACAGACAATGGTACTGGAGAGGCTCTCCGTCAAGAAATCACTGAGATGTTGGATTCGCCGAGCCTTAGCAAGCCGACAAAAGTACTAGCGGGCTTGGTAGCAGAGGGGATCATCGAGTTCAAGATTGCGACAATCGGTGAAGATGCCGCGCCGCGCCACCAACGGCTGTTTCATGATAAGGTCGGCATCTTTCGGGGCGATCAAACGCCGGGTAGTGACGCAGTGGTATTCAAAGGATCGATGAATGAAACGTGGGCTGGACTATCGATGGATGGCAATCTTGAATCTGTGGACGTCTACCTTTCATGGGGGAACGAAAGAGAGCAGGAACGCGTTGAGGATGAGATCTCGTATTTCAATGATCTCTGGTCGAATGAATACAGTGGGGACGTGACGGTTCGGGATTTCCCGGATGTTGCTCGTGACGAACTTGTATCAGCTGCAGATGACACTGACTGGAGGCCTCTTTTGGATGAGATTGTGGAGGATATCGAAGCTGAAAAATCAAGATCACCAGATACTGGTCCAAACCCACGAACCCCATTACCTCACCAGCAAGACGCCCTTGACCAATGGGAGGACCGCGGTCGGCGTGGTATTCTGGAGCATGCAACCGGGAGTGGAAAAACTTTCACTGCACTATGTGCTATCAGAGAAGCTCTCAAACGTGATGAAACTCCTGTAATCTTTGTCCCCAGTACTGATCTTCTATCTCAGTGGAAGAAAGAATTAAAGACGACAAATCAGGATCTGGATCCAGATGTGTTAATCTGCGGGGACGACAATACAAGATGGCGTAGAAATAGCTTACTTCGAGACTGGACGCGTGCCTCAGAAGAGACACGAATTGTCCTATCCACGATGCAAACAGGTCGGACCTCGACATTTAGGGCACTACTGTCGGGGGGCGATCATATATTCATTATTGCTGATGAAGTCCACAGGATTGGGAGTCCTGAGAATCAAAAGTTGTTAAGAATCGAGTCCGGTCCTCGGCTCGGTCTGAGTGCGACGCCACGGCGAGCTGGAGATCCCGACGGGACAGACGCTATAATGCAGTACTTCGAAGGAATCGTTCAACCGCCATTTACACTTACTGACGCAATTAACGCTAAGCGTCTAACACCATATTACTATCACATACACACAACAGGGTTGACCCCTGACGAACGCGAAGACTGGTTGGAACTATCAAAGGATATCAGCTCGCGGTATGCGCGCTTGGCTTCCAACGATGAGTCGAATATATGGGAATCGGAATCGTTGAAGCACCTTTTAATTCAACGAGCTAATATCGTGAAGCAGGCTCGAAATAAGATAGAGTTAGCGTATAATGTGATCCGTGAGCATTACGAGCCGGGTCATCGCTGGTTGGTTTATTGCTCTGACTTAGAGCAATTATCTGCAGTATGCCAACGTCTTCGAGCTGCGGATTATAACGTGTTAGAGTATCATAGCAAAATGGATGGAAATCGTGAGCAAACGATAAGGTACTTCGAACGAAATGGGGGTATAATTGTGTCCATCAAGTGTCTTGATGAAGGAGTGGATATACCAAATGCTACTCACGCGCTGATTCTTGCCTCGTCAAAGAATCCTCGTGAATTTATTCAGCGACGAGGCCGAGTCCTCAGGAAAAGTGATAATAAGCATTTTGCGCAGATCCACGACGCTGTCGTCGTACCAGATGGTATTGAGGGAGATGACGATACACCCGTCGGAAATATCCTACGTGGCGAGCTGGCCAGATCGATTCAATTTGCCGAGGATGCGGTAAGTGCACGCTCAGTAGCAGATTTAAAAGAGATTGCTGTTGAAGCGGGAATTGATTATAAGCAAGTAGCTGAAGACGGCTTCGAGAGCGATGATAACGATGACTGACGATATATCAGATATTAAAGATACACTAGAAGCAATCCGCACTGAATCGTACACAGACTTACCCACTGGGCTAGTTAACGATCTCGTTCAGATAGAGTACGATACACTAGAGGACCGAGAAGAATCGCTACAGCGTGTCCGGAAACGTGTTGAAGATTCATTGAGCGAGGACAACTAGATGCTACATTTCAACTCTATAACACTGGAAAATTTCGGACCATACAAGGGCCAACAACAGATTGAGTTTCCTGAGCAGGCAGGTGTAGGTATCATATATGGTGAAAATATGCGCGGAAAGACAACGCTGCTAAATGCAATTAGATGGGCGCTTTTCGGCGAAATTCTTGGCCGAGGAGAGCGGGAGATCTCGCCAGAGGAACTTATAAACTGGGAGAGTAAAGAGGAAGGAAATCATTCATTTAGAGTTACACTTGAGTTTGAATTTGAGGGAGACGATTATCAATTGATCCGGGAGTATCGGCCCAAAACAGAAGGGGTTGAGCCTAATAATGCCGAGGACTACACACAGGATGGTTTCCTCCGAGAGAACGGTACGATACTCGGGCCCGATGAGCAAGAGCAGCGACTGAATACGATTTTGCCTCGACAGATATCGAGATTTTTCCTCTTTGACGGGGAGCTACTCCAGCAATATCAGGATCTGCTTGTCGATCAAAGCGAGATGGGAGAGAAGATTCGTCTCGCAATTGAGCGAATTTTGGGTGTGCCCGTATTGAAGAACGGGCGCACAGACCTCCGTACCTTGTTAGATGAAGCGGAATCAGCGGTTGCTGATGCAGCCTCCAAGAAAGCCGAGACAGAGGAACTCGGATCACAAATCCAAGCCACACAGGAGCGGGTAAAGGGGCACAGGAATGAAGTAGAGAAATTAAAATCTGAACGAGGTAACCTGGTAGATAAACGGAACAAAAAACGGGCCGAACTAGAGAATATAGAAGGAATCCAGACCCAAATTGAACGGAGGGAATCGATTGAAGCAGAGATTGAACAACTGGAAGAGCGTCTTGAAAGGAAAGAAGAAAAGCTAGAAGACGTTCTTTCTGATGCTTGGTATGCTGCGCTCGATCCAGTGTTGCAAGACCGGCTTGAAGAGCTAAAAGACCAGCGAGAAAAGCTTCACCAGGGTCATATAGATACACAAGTTGCAGATGAACTCGCCCAGCGGCTTGAAACCGCTAGTCGTACCGGCACTTGCCCAGTCTGTGATCAAGATTTGGAGGAAGGTGATGAAAGCCATCTTACAGATGAGATCAAAAGTCTCCGAGAGACTGCGGAGACCGATGGGGGGAGTCAAGGAGAAGAATACGATGATGTGGTACGAGCGATTGGATCGCTTCAGGATGTACAACGGACGAATCCAAAAGAACAGATAAACGATGTATTAGATGATCTCGCATCAATCCGGGTAGACATTGCGGCTAAAAAGGACGACATTGATGAAATCAATCAGAATATCGACGAGTCAGAGGCTAAGAGGGCGACTAGTCTGCGGAAAGACGAGGAGAAGCTAACGAAGAAGATCGGTATCAAAGAGGACGCGATTGATTCAGAACAGGAGAAATTGACAAAAGCGGAGGAGAATCTGGATAAACTCCAGGATAAGCTGGATCGGATGTCAGACGGTTCGTTTACAGAAGAAAAAGAACGTCGTAAACTGTATGAAGATCTATTTGACATATTTGACAAAGGGGTAAGCTCCTACCGCGATGAACTCCGTGATCGTGTTGAAGAAGATGCCTCTGACATCTTTATCGAGTTGACCACAGAGCCGGAATACGCACGACTTGAAATAAATGAGAACTATGGGCTAACAATCGTTCACGAGAGTGGCGACCGTATCACTGTTCGGTCCTCAGGTGCGGAGCACGTTGTTGCATTGGCTTTGATGGGAGCGCTACAAAACAACGCGCCACTCAAAGGACCGATAATCATGGACTCGCCATTTGGACGGCTGGACAGTGGTCACGTACGCAACGTTGTTGAGGCGCTGCCAAATCTGACTGATCAGGTTCTACTGCTAGTATACCGTGATGAGTTGGATCAACAGGAGGCTCGCGAGATACTTGGCGGACAATTACGAAAAGAATACTCCATGCGTCGAGAGTCTGCCCGTCACACTAAACTGGTCGAGGGAGGTGAGATAGATGAGTGATGACAAGACGACACTCGGACTCACGCCGGAAAATCAAGACTTCATAGATGAATTGGAGCCGCCATTCGGTAGCGGTCTAGATGCTGCGCGATTTGCAATGGCAATCGCTATTAGAGAGGGAGCAACTCCTGGCGAAGTCAGCAATACAAATACAGTATGGAATCGGGGAACATTCGATGGGGATGGTGACTTTCGAGACCTCGTAGTCGCGTTGTATCCAGAGACGAACGCACCCTATCGAGATATAGAGTATTTCATAAATAAAGGGTTGGATATGATTAGAGAGCATAAAGAGGAAAGTAAGAGCTTGAACCTGCAGGAGTTGATGTGAGTGACTTCGTGAATCGGTCCTGATCGAATAGTCATATTATCGGCCTTGTTTAGACGCCGAATTTTGGCTCGTCGAGAGCCTGTACTCCGATCAGGGTTACCCAGACACCGTCAGTTCAGCTCGTCCGATCACTTTGGCAGCCCAGATCGCCCAGTTGCTGCAACCAATCCAAGCTGATCAGATCCATCTCGGCGCGGAAATCATCAATACTCGTCGACGATTCCGTCTCCGACAGTCGGAAAATACTGCTCTCAACGCCTCTTACGAGCGTCTGAACACGGCCCATATTATCAAGACAGAATAGACACACAATTATTTTGTAGGACGCAAAGTCGCTACTGAAGAGTTCGAGGGAAACCAGATTTAAAATGGTAACTGAAAGATCCAGGCTGGAGGATATTCATTTACTCTAATCTCCCATATCTGTCGCTCTTCTCTGTTGATGCTGTCTTCAGCAGCCACTCTAGCAATACATAGTTTCTTCATACGCCGGAGTGTTACACACTTTTAATGGTTGATACGTGGTTTACTACGGGAAACTACGACTCCCGAGATATAGCGAACCCGATCTTCGCAGCCTATGATATGGAGGTACGCTCTTGTGAAGTACATTGTTGGTGAGTCAGAGAACTGCTCGGACAATCTCTTTGAGTGCTTCTCTACCCGGTTTGCGGAGGATTCGTCGCCGAAGTTGGAACGGTCTGAGATACGCTGTCAGTT
>Ga0207715_100356_pt1 | contig 11820 bp, 11 predicted proteins | sample A23M3SouthBayCA_FD_187732 | JGI IMG/M metagenome (GOLD analysis project Ga0207715, IMG submission 187732) | Aerobic enrichment media from Eden Landing Ponds, California, USA - A23 M3 (SPAdes) | ecosystem: Environmental > Aquatic > Marine > Unclassified | place: USA: Emeryville, California... | reverse complement strand
GCCCGCCGACGCGTTCCCGACGGACGAGTTCGAGACGCGCGAGGCCATGGTCGAGCGCTACCGCGAACTCGGGACGCTGCTGACGGTCGGCGTCGTCCCATAGGGTTTTCTCGCCGCTCGTCCAACTCGGCCCGTGACCCGGGCCCGTCGGACCGTCCTCGCCGGCCTGCTCGTCGCCCTCGTCGCCCTGGCGGCGGCGGTGCTCTTCGACGTGCTCGGCACGGTGTTCTTCGCAGTCACCGTCGCGTACGTGCTCGCGCCGGTCCAGGACCGCCTGACCGACCACGGGTTCCCGGCGCGGATGGGGAGCGCCGCGACGACCGCGGCCGCGGCCGTCGTCGCGGCCGTGCCCCTGGCGGTCGTCGGCTACCTGGCCTACCGCCGCCGCGAGGACCTCCAGGCGCTCGTCAGCGACCTGCCAGACGTCTTCGTCGGCGATATCGCCGGCCTCCACTACGAACTGCCGCTCTCGACCGTACAGGCGTACGCGACGGACGCCGTCCAGGGACTCGCCGCGACGGCGGCCGTCGCCGTCCCCGTGCTCGCGCTGAAGGCCGGCCTCTTCGTCCTGCTCGTGTTCGGTCTCCTCGCACGGAAGCGCGCCGCGGCCCGCGCGCTCCTCGCGCCGGTCCCGGCCGCGTACCACGACGTCGCCTTCGCGCTCCACGAGCGGACCCGCGACACGCTTTTTGCCATCTACGTGCTCCAGGTGGTGACCGCCATCGGGACGTTCGCGTTCGCGCTCCCGCTGTTCTACGCGCTCGGCTACCAGTACGCCGTCACGCTCGCGGTCCTGGCCGGCGTCCTGCAGTTTCTCCCGATTATCGGGCCGAGCGTGCTCGTCGCCGGCCTCGCGGCCTACGAGGCCAGCGTCGGCGCACCCGGCGCGGCGGTCGTCGTCCTCGGTCTCGGCCTCCTCGTCGTCGCGGCGCTCCCGGACCTGCTCGTCCGCCCGCTCGTCGCCGACCGCACGGCGCGGCTCCCGGGGGCCCTCTACTACGTCGGCTTCGTCGGCGGCCTGCTGACGCTCGGTCCCGTCGGCATCGTCGCCGGACCGCTGGCCGTCGCGCTGGTCGTCGAGGCGGGCGACCTGCTCGCCGACTCCACCGGCGCTGACGCGGACGGGACCCTGGGCCCGCCGGACGACGCCCCAGAGGCGGTCCCGGACGACGGCGACCCGTCGTGACTCAGCGAACGTCCTCGACGGTCACGTCGCCGGTGACCTCGCGGCCGTCTTCGAGCCACGCCGTGAGACTCCCCTCGAAGAAGCCGACGTCCGGGTACTCCAGCCACCGGAGGACGACGTAGGTGTGGCTGATGCGCCGCGCCGTGTTGCAGTACAGCACGACGCGCTTCTCGGGGACGATGCCCCGGTCCTCGAGCAGTGACGCAACCGCCTCGCGAGGCTTGAGCCCCCGCGTCTCGTCGTCCACCACCTCGCGCCAGTCGAGGTTGACGGCTCCGGGGATGTGTCCCGCCTCGAACTCGTCGACGGCGCGGGTGTCCACGAGGACGGCGTCCGGGTCGTCGCGGGCGGCCGCGACGGCCTCGGCGTCCACCAGCGGCGTCTCGGCCGGCTCCGTGACCTCGTACGTCGTCGGCGCCACGTCGGGGGCCTCGCGGGCCACCTCGTGCTCGCGCTGCCAGGCGCTGAAGTCACCGTCCAGGAGGCGGAGGTCCCGGTGGCCGTACAGGAGCGCCGTCACGAGGAAGCGCGCGGCGAACACGCCGTGGTGGTCGTCGTAGGCGACGACAGTGTCGCCGGGGCCGATGCCGGCGTCGCCGAGCAGCGCCGCCCAGTCGTCGGGGTCCGGGAGCATCCCCGCCGCGCCTTCGCCGGTGCGAAACGAGTCGAAGGGGACGCTCGCGGCCCCCGGGACGTGGCCGATGCCGTCGTACTCCCAGGCGTCGCGCACGTCGACGACCCTGACGTCGTCGAGGTGGGCGGCGAGCCACTCCGCCGAGACGAGCACGTCGCGGTCCATGTCGAGCGGGTGGAGCGGCCGACCGGTTACGCTTTCGCTCCCGGCCGGTCACAGTCCGGGGCAGTTCTTGCCGCCTCCGGACACCACCCTCGGCACCTCGACAGGAACGGGCGGCGTGGGACACCGTCGCACCCCCGCGCCAGTCACCGGCAACGATTGCCTCCACGCCCGATGAACGGGGGTATCTGCCGACGTATCGGGGGATTATGGGGACGGGGCCGGTAGGTGGGTCCGCAATGGTCGAAGACGGCAACTACGCGAACGACGTACTCGTGAGCCCGGACTGGGTCGAGGAGCGCCTCGATACGTTCCAGTCCGACGACGCCGGGCACCGCCTCGTGGAGGTCGACGTGGACACAGAGGCCTACGAGGAGGCCCACGCCCCCGGCGCCATCGGGTTCAACTGGGAGAGCCAGCTCCAGGACCAGACGCGACGCGACATCCTGGAGAAGGATGACTTCGAGGACCTGCTGGGCAGCCACGGCATCAGCGAGGACTCGACGGTCGTCCTCTACGGCGACAACTCGAACTGGTTCGCGGCCTACGCCTACTGGCAGTTCAAGTACTACGGCCACGACGACGTGCGCCTGCTCGACGGCGGCCGCGAGTACTGGGTCGAGAACGACTACCCGACGACCGACGAGGAGCCCTCGTTCCCGGTCGTCGACTACGACGCCAGCGGCCCGCGCGAGAGCATCCGCGCGTACCGCGAGGACGTGGAGAACGCCATCGAGCGCGAACTCCCGCTCGTCGACGTGCGCTCGCCCGAGGAGTTCAGCGGCGAGATTCTCGCGCCCCCGGGACTGCAGGAGACCGCCCAGCGCGGCGGCCACGTCCCCGGCGCGAAGAACATCTCCTGGGCGGCCGTGACCCGCGACGACGGCCGCTTCAAGCCCCGCGAGGAGCTCGAGGCGCTGTACGCCGAGGAGGGCATCGACGGCGACAGCACGGTCGTCGCCTACTGCCGCATCGGCGAGCGCTCGTCGGTCGCCTGGTTCGCGCTGCACGAACTGCTGGGCTACGACGACGCCATCAACTACGACGGCTCGTGGACGGAGTGGGGCAACCTCGTCGACGCCCCCATCGAGACCGGCTCGAACTGACGGACCGACTCGCTCGCCGCGGGCGCGGTTCTCCCATCTTTTGCGCTCCGCCAGCGGAGCATACAAGCGGCCCCCGGCCGAACCGCGGGGCATGGACGCGGACGCGTTCGTCGACGGCGTCAGGGACCGCAACGACACGGCGCTCTCGCGGCTCGGCTCCTCGAAGGCGCTGTACGCCGACACCGCCGGCGAGATGGCCCCCGCGGCGGTCCTCGAGGCGGCCGCGACCGCGGAGTATCGCGCCGCGGAGACCTTCGACGCCTGGGCCGACGACGAGGCCGACCCGACGGCCGTCGACGCCTGGGCGGCGGTCGCCGACGCGGAGCGCGACCACTACGAGACGGTCGTCGGCCTCCTCGACGGCGAGCACGACCCGGGCCCGGTCCCGGCGGTCCAGGCCCACCTCCGTGACCTCGACGACACCGTCGAGCGCGCCGGGGCGTTCGTCGGCCGCACGCTCGTCGCCGAGGCCTCGAAGAGCCAGCTCACGGGGTTCTTCGTCGGCGAGGCCGACCCGGGGACCGCCAGCACGTTCCGCGACCTCGCGGGCGACCTCGACGGGCAACTTGACCGGGCCGGCGACGTCCTCGCGGCCGTCTGCGGAGACGAGGCTGACGAGCAGCGCGCGGCCGACGCTGCCGACGCGGCGGTGCAGGTCGCCTACGAGGAGTACACAGAGCGCCTGGAGTCGATGGGCGTGAACCCGAAGCCGGTCTGCTGACAATCGGGGTGGCGTCGCTCACGCTCGCTCGGTCCGAGGCCTGGCTGGCTCGCGGCTCGCGCCTCGCGGCTCACGGCTCCCTGTGGTCGCCGTTCGCGCGTTCGGTGGCGCTCCCTGCGGTCGCGCCACCCGCTCCCGCTCGCTCAAACCGAGGCGCTCACTGCGTTCGCGCCTCGCGGCTCGCGGCTCCGCCGCTCGCTCTGCCCGAGGCTCCTCCTTGCGGTCGGAGCCTCGCGGCTCGCTCCCAACGCGGAACGTTTACGTGCGACCGTGGAGTACGACGCGGTGCTCGCAGTCCCATGGGGTAGCGGCCAATCCTGAAGCCTTCTGGGGGCTTCGACCCAGGTTCGAATCCTGGTGGGACTATTCTGCGCCGACCATCGGGAGGAGCGAATCGTCCACGATTCGATTCCTGCCAGCCGCAGCCCGCGCAGCCGAGCGGTGCGAGGTTCTGACCCCAGGGAAGCGCCTCGAGGCGAGCGGGGAGTAACGCGACCCGTGAGCCAGTGAGCGCCTCGATACCGGCCAGCGGCGCGAGCGCTGCTGCTGTCGCTGCCTGACTCGACGGCGGCCGCGACGCTCGCCGCCGGGTCGGTGGTTCGGACGGGCCACTACGCGCACACCGGGCAGCGCCTCGAGAACATGGGCGAGAAGCTGACGCTCCCGGCGCGGTACCGGCGGCAGATACGTGCGGAGCCGCACTACGTGGACGGGGTGCGTGCTGCTCGGCGCAGCGGCGGGGTACGTGGCGGTCGCGTCGACCGGGCTGGCGCTGGTGGTCTGAACGCTGACGCTGCTATTTCGTTGACAGGCCACCACAACCTTGATTCGCGTAGAGCGTCAACGCTGTCAACAGAGATGTCGCATCAGGTCCGTCTCGACGACGACGTGTACGAACGCATCAGAGCGAACAAACGCGACGACGAGTCGTTCAGCGACGCGGTAGAACGGCTCATCGGCGGTCGGTCGCTCCGAGATCTCCGCGACGTCTTCGACGACGACCAGGTGGACGAGATGCGTGACGCCATCGAGGCCGCCGACCAGGCCGACCGCGAGGAGGTCCGGGACGTCGCGGAGCGCTTCGAATGATCGTCGATACGAGTTTCGTCCTGGACGTCATCGACGACGTCGACGCGGCCGTCGAGACGGAACGGGAACTCGAAGTCGACGGCGTCCCGCTGGTGATGCCTTCGATGACGGTGCTGGAGCTGTACATCGGCGTCGGGAAGGTGGCGACCACCCGGGAAGAGCGTCGGCGGGTCGAGGCCGTCCTCGACTCCTACGCGCTGGCGGACATGACCCCGAGCATCGCACGTCGGGCCGGCCGTCTGCTTGAGGGGCAGATGGCGGAGACAGCAGGAAATCAGGGCCCTGGAATCGGGAAGGGGGACGCGGCCATCGCGGCGACCGCCCTCGAGCGCGACGAACCGGTTCTCGCCGCCGACGGCCACTTCGGGACCATCCCCGGTGTCACTGTGGAGACGTACCGGTAGGTCTCCCGCGGACGTGCAGGTCACCGACGCAATCGTTTCCTGCTGGGAGTTCCCTCGACGTCCTCCCGTTCCGGTGCCGTAGCCGGGCCGGTGCAGGTCACCGACGCTGCGACTGACCGGTCAGCCGTCCAGCCCCGCCTCCAGCACCCGCGTCCCGGTAATCAGGAACCACCCCTGCCCGTAGAGGTTCACGGCCTGCGGGGCCTCCGGCCCGCCGGGCATCGCCGCGTTCCGCTGGACGGCACCGTCCTCGGTCACGACCGTTTTCGCGGCGCTGACCGCGCGCTCGGCGTGCTCGAGGTAGGACTCGTCGAGCAGCCCGCGCTCGACGGCCTCGGTGAAGGCGAAGGCGTACTGGAGCGTGCCGGAGGTCTCGAGGTACATGCTCGGGTCGTCGACGAGGTGGTGCCAGAACCCGCTGCGGTCCTGGTAGTCGGCCATGCTCTCGAGGTGGGCGACGACCATCTCTTCGAGCGTGTCGCGCTCGTCGTGGTCGTCGGGGACGTACCGCAGCGTGTCGAGGATGCCGTTGGCCATCCAGCCGTTGCCCCGGAGCCAGAGTGACCCGTCGGGGTAGCTGTTCGGCGTCTCGCGCCAGATGTGCCGGTAGAGGTCGGTGTGCGGGTCGCGCAGGTGCTCGTCGTGGACGAGAATCTGGTCGACGGCCTCCTCTATCGCCGCCGGCGTGTCGGTCAGCCGGCCGTAGCGGGCCATGAACGGGCACATCATGTACACGGCGTCGATCCAGAGCTCGACGCCGTCGATGTGGTGCGAGAGGCCGCCGTCCTCGGTCCGCGGCGCGTCCTCGTGGAAGTACTCGAACTGGCGACGGCAGGCGTCGAGGTAGAACTCCGGCCCGCCGTCCTCGTACACCTCCAGCGCGAGGTACGCCACCGCGCCGGCGTCGGGCACGGGCCTGAACACCCGGTGCTCGTCCCACTCGGGGACGACGTCGATGGAGCCGTAGGCCATCTGGCCCTTGCTCGACTGCGAGCGGACCGCCTTGTCGACGTACCGCTCGGCGACCTCGGTGTGGCCGTCGTCGTCCGTCGCGAGGAGCCCGCGCAGCACCATCGGCCGCTCGCCCTGGATGAAGTCCTCGAAGTTCATCTCGAGCGTGTAGTCGGCGACCGTCGGCAGCAGCGTGTCGAGTGACCGCTGTTCGACCATGGGCCACCTGCGGGCGACCGAACCATAAGGATGGACGGTTCGCTTCGGTCGTCGACAGCCCGGTGACTGACGGTCCCGCCCGGGGAGCGGACGAAGTTGTTTTCCCCCCGCCCGGAGGAGGACCGGTATGGACGTCTACGGCATCATCGGGAACCCCGTGGAGCACTCGCTGTCGCCGCCGATGCACGAGGCCGCGTTCGAGGCGCGGGACATCGACGCGAAGTTCGTCACCTTCGAGGCCGACCCGGACCGCATCCAGGCGGCGTTCCGCGGCGCGGACGCCCTCGGCGTCGACGGTCTGACCGTCACGCTGCCGTTCAAGGCCGACGCCCTCGAGTTCGCCGAGCCCGACGACCTGGCCCGCCGCGTCGGCGCGGTCAACACGGTCGACTTCGGCACGGACCCGCCGGCGGGGTACAACTACGACCTGACCGGCGCGATGCGGGCCTTCGAGCACCACGACGTCGCCCTCGACGGGGCCAGCGCGGTCGTGGTCGGCGCGGGCGGGGCCGGGCGGGCCCTCGCGTTCGGCTTCGACGAGGAAGGGGCCGAGGTGGCGGTCGTCAACCGGACCGTCGAGCGCGCCCGCGAACTGGCGGCAGAGATAGAGGGGGCGAGCGGCCACGGCCTCGACGACCTCCCGGCCCTGATGGCCGAGGCGGACGTGGTCGCCAACGCCACGAGCGTCGGCCTCGAGTCCGACGAGTCGGTCGCGCCGGCGGACGCCTGGCACGCCGACCTCGTCGCCTTCGACGCGGTGTACACGCCGCTGGAGACCAGGTTCCTCCGCGACGCGGCGGCCGCGGGGGCACAGACCATCGACGGCGCCCACATGCTGGTCTTCCAGGGCGTCGAGGCCTTCGAGACGTGGACGGGCGTCGAGGCCCCCGTCGAGGTGATGGACGAGGCGCTTCGCGACCGCCTCTGACCGACCGGACCTTCTTTCCTTCCGCCGACCCAGGCCCGGGTATGCCACCCGCTCCCGACGTCGGCGAACTCGTCCCACCCGACCGCACCCTCATGGGCCCCGGCCCGAGCGACGTCCACCCGCGCGTCCTCCGCGCGATGAGCACGCCGCTCGTCGGCCATCTCGACCCGGCCTTCGTCGATGTCATGGACGAGGTGCAGGACCTGCTGCGGTACACCTTCCGGACCGACAACGAGTGGACCATCCCCGTCTCCGGCACGGGCTCCGCGGCGATGGAGGCCGCCTTCGCCAATCTCGTCGAACCGGGCGACACCGTGCTCGTGCCGACGAACGGCTACTTCGGCGGGCGCATGGCGAGCATGGCCGAGCGCGCGGGCGGGGAGGTGGCCCACGTCGACGCGCCGTGGGGCGAGCCACTCGACCCGGCGGACGTCGCGGCGGCTTGCGACGCCCACGACCCGGACGTCGTCGGGTTCGTCCACGCCGAGACGAGCACCGGGGTCCGCCAGCCGGACGTGCCGGCCATCACCGACGCCGCCCACGACTACGACGCACTCGTGATAGCCGACTGTGTCACGTCCATCGGCGGCGTGGAACTCCGCGTGGACGAGTGGGATATCGACGTGGCCTACGCCGGCGGACAGAAATGCCTGTCCTGCCCGCCGGGCGCGAGCCCGCTCACGCTCACTGACGAGGCGATGGCGACGGTCCGCGACCGCGACGAGCCGGTCCGCTCGTGGTACCTCGACCTCTCGCTCCTCGACGACTACTGGGGCGAGGAGCGGGCGTACCACCACACCGCGCCCATCACGAACGTCTACGCGCTCCGGGAGGCGCTCCGCCTCGTCGCCGAGGAGGGCATCGAGGCGCGCTGGGCCCGCCACCGCGCCGTCGCGGGCGCGCTGAAGGCCGGCCTCGAGGCGATGGGTCTCGAGATGAACGCGCCGGACGCGTACTGGCTCCCGAGCCTGAACGCCGTCCGTGTCCCCGACGGCGTCGACGACGCGGCCGTCATCGACCACCTCCTCGCCGAGTACGACCTGGAGATAGCGAGCGGGCTGGGCGACCTGGCGGGCGAGGTGTGGCGCGTCGGCTGCATGGGCCACTCGGCCCGGCCGGCGAACGTCACCTACACGCTCGCGGCACTCGGCGACGCCCTGACCGACCAGGGGGCTGACGTAGACGTGGCCGCCGGCCTCGCCGCCGCGACCGAGGCGCTGGGCGACCGGTAGCCCCCTACCTGTCGTCGCCGCCCGCACCCGCGCCAGCGTCGGCCTGCCCGTCGCCCGGCTCCTCGACGCGCTCGAACGCGTCCCGGAGCCGGTCGTACTCACCGTCGAGGTCGTCGGCGCGGTTCTTGGCGTTGCGGAGGTGGCCGTACAGCGTCGACCACTCGTCCTCGACGGCGTCGAAGCGCTCCCGGAGGCGGTGGAGGTCCTCGCGGATGGCGTCGGCCTGCTCGGAGAGGCGGCGGGCGCGGACGCCGGCGCGGAGCAACTCCAGCTTCTGGCCGAGCGTCAGCGGCGAGACGACCTGCACGCCGCGGCCCGCGTACTCGCGGAGCAGGTCGTGCTCCTCGGTCACGAGGTGGTAGTAGACGGCCTCGCTCGGGACGAAGGCGATGGCGAACTCCGCGGTCCCCGCGGCGGGGCGGACGTAGTCCTCGGCGACCTTCTCCAGTTGGCGCTCCACGTCCCCCCGGAACTGGCGGGCGAGTCGCTCCCGCTCGGCCGGGTCATCGGCGTCGCGGTACCGCTCGTAGTTGTCCAGCGGGAACTTCGAGTCGATGCAGATGGTGCCCGCCGGCGCGTCCACGTGGGCGTCCGGCGTCGCCCCCTCGACCACGCGCTCGCGGATGCCGTAGGCGTCTGGTGGCAGGTGGTCGGCGAGGATGACGTCGAGTTGCTGCTCGCCGAAGGCACCGCGGGCCTGGGGGGCACGGAGCATGTCCTCGATGTCCGCGTGGAAGTCGCTGATGTCCCCGGCGTGACGCTCGACGTCGTCGACAGCGCTGTCGAGGCCCATCTCGCGCCAGGTCTCGCCGACGGCGGCGGTCAGGCGGTCGCGGTCGACGTCGGTGCCGCCGACCGCGCCCCGCAGACGCCAGACGGCGGCGAGGGTGAGGAGCGCGACGAGCAGGCTCGCCGCGGAGACGACGAGCGCGAGCGTGACCATGCCGCCCCGTGGACGGGCGACGGCTTGGGGTTTGCCCCGTCAGATGACGGTCGCGGCGTACGCGAGCGACGAGCCGAGCATGAGCCCGACGAGCAGCAGTGCCAGGACCTTCTGGCGGTCCATGGCGGTGCCTGGGTGCCGCGGGGCTTGAATACTGGGGTCGTGGCGGTGCGAGCGCTCAGAGTGTCGCCACGTATCCCGCGATCTCCTCGACGACCGTCGGGTCGAGCGTCAGCGCCCCGCGCCAGTAGTTCGTCCCGCCGTGGCGCTCCGCGACGAGGGCCGCCGGGCTTTCCGTGGGTGCGTCGCCGTCGCCGTCGGCCGGTTCGAACACCACGCACCAGCTCTCGCGGTACTCCTCTGTCGTCCCGCCGTGGACGGTCACGTCGAGGTCCGCGGGGGGCGACCAGTCGGGGACGCCGTAGAGGTGGACGTCGACGCCCGCGGCCGCGAGGCGCTCGTACACCTGCCGGGTGCCGCGCTCGTCGTCGACCCGGGAGAGCCGCTGGAAGAGGGTCCGGAGGGTGCCGTCGCCGGCCGCGAGCGCTCGCCCCTCGACGTAGCGGGAGAGCACGGTCAGGAGCAACTTCTCCTTGTTCGACGCCGGGTAGCCCCGGACCTCGAAGAGCGTCTCGTCGAGTGCGGGGAGCACGTCGGGCACGTCGTCGGGCGCGACGCCGACGTCGCTCGTCCGGTACGCGTCCGAGTTCGTGAGCAGGACCGCGTCCATCACGGCCGCGAGGGGGGAGACGGCCGCGACCTTGCCGTTTTCCAGCACGACCACGAGGTCGTCGTCGGCGTCGGGCAGCGACACGTCCGCGAGGTCCACGGGCTGCTCGGCGAACACCTCCTCGAGCAACCCCTGCACCGCGTCAGGCTCGGTCCGGTTGACCGTGCAGACGGTGCGCTCGGGCGCGTCGAACGCGTCGAGCCACCGACCGAAGGCGGTGTCTCCCATCAGTCCGGGAACTCGTGACCGACGGAAATATCGCTTGGGTTCCAGCCGTCCCCCGATGCACCTCCCTAATTTGGATTTAATTAACTAAACCACTCCATTATTTTTGAGGTCCCTAGGCTTATTTACATACCAATTTTTCGTGTGTCCATGGCAAGTGAAGGCTTGTCAGGCGAGGAGCGTACAGGGTCGGAATCGTCGCTGACCGGGCTGTCACGCCGGCGGGCCATCCAGGTCGCCGGGGCCGGGGTCGTCGCCGGGGCGACCGCCGTGGGCACCGCGTCGGCGAGCAGCCACGACGCGGTCGTGTACAACGGCGGGAGCGGGTTCGTCGCCGAGAACGGCGGCAGCCAGGTGTACAACGGGTCGGACTTCATCGACGCCATCCAGGCGGCGGTGAACAGTCTCACGTCGGGGCGCACGTCCAAGGAGAAGGTGCGGGTCGACGCCACGGGAAACACCGGGAGCGCGTCGAGCGCACACGCGGTAGACATCCCGAGCAACACCATCATCGACGTCCCGGGGTCCATCGACGTCAACGACAGCGGGGACCCGTGGATCATCCCGGCGCGGGCACAGAGCGTGTCGAACATCGAGTTCCAGCGGTTCAACGTCACCGGCAACCCGCGCTATGGCATGTTCATCCGGAGCTGTTCGGACGTCGTCATCGACGACGTGAACATGAGCCTCTCGAACGGGCTCGGCGTCCGCATCGACGACGGCGACGGCGGGCGCACGCAGAACGTCACGCTGAACAACGCGACTATCTCTGGGTCCGGCACCCACGCCGTGGAGACGTACGGCGTGGACAACATCGACATCGGGACCGTCACCGCGACGGACATCGCGACGGGGTGTGGCCTGCTGCTCAACGACACCTCGGACGCGACGGTCGACTACGTCGACGCGACGCGGTGTGACCAGGGCGGCGGCTACGCCGGCTTCCGCTGTGCGAACAGCGCCGGCGGCAACATCACCGTCAACCGGGTCGACGCGAACGACTGCGGCCGCGGCATCTTCACGGTGTCCGGCAGCTACGGCATCGACATCTACGACGTGGACCTGGACAACAACGGCGGCAACCTCATCCAGGACACCCAGGACCTGACCATCGACGGCGGCTCCATCAGGAACACGAACAGCAGCGGCATCCGGCTCGACTCGCGGGACTCGAACGACCACCACACCACCTCGAACGTCACCGTCGAGAACCTCACCATCGAGGGGAGCCAGGGGTGGGGCGTGTACGAGACGGGGCCGAACACGAACAACAACGCCATCCTGAACAAC
>Ga0207715_100353_pt1 | contig 12005 bp, 11 predicted proteins | sample A23M3SouthBayCA_FD_187732 | JGI IMG/M metagenome (GOLD analysis project Ga0207715, IMG submission 187732) | Aerobic enrichment media from Eden Landing Ponds, California, USA - A23 M3 (SPAdes) | ecosystem: Environmental > Aquatic > Marine > Unclassified | place: USA: Emeryville, California... | reverse complement strand
CCAGACGACCTCCTCGCGCCAGTCGCCGAGCAGGTCGGCCTGCAGACACGGGTTGCCCTTGGTGTAGTTGTTCGAGCGCGTGCCCTCGAACGTGCGGAGGGTCTCGAGTTCGCCCGCCTCGGGGTCCCAGCGGTCTATCTTCCCGGTGCCGGCCCACGCCTCCTCGCGGTCGAAGTCGTGGTCGAGCAGTTCGCGCAACTCGTCGCCGGTCCACCAGATGCCGAAGTTGACGCTGCTGGGGGTGTCGTCGATGCGCTCGCCGTCCACGGTGCGCAGGCCGACGCCGGCGAGCGCCCAGCACTCCGCGCCGTCGTGGGCGGGGTCGATATCGGCGGCCATCCCGCGGCCGGTGTCGGTGCCGGTGTGCTCCCCCCAGATGAGGTCGCCCGTGCCGGCGTCGCGCATCGACGCGCCGTGCTCGGCCCGGCTGGACTCGTGTATCTGGAACACCTCGAGGCCCTCTCTGGACGGGTCGAGGTCGCCGCAGTGCAGCGCGTCGCCGTGGCCCCAGCCCGTCGAGTACAGGCCCGTGCCGTCGTGGTCGATGACGCAGGCACCGTAGACGATCTCGTCCTTCCCGTCGCCGTCCACGTCGGCGACGGATAGCTGGTGGTTGCCCTGCCCGGCGTAGGCCTCGTTGCCGTCGTCGGAGTCGAAGGTCCAGCGGTGGGACAACTCGCCGTCGCGGAAGTCGAACGCCGCGAGCATCGTCTTCTCGTAGTAGCCGCGGGCGCAGACGATGCTGGGGTGTTCGCCGTCGAGATACGCGACGGCGCCCAGGTAGCGGTCGACGCGGTTGCCGTAGTAGTCGCCCCAGTCCGCGACGTTGCCGCGGGCCGGGCGGTAGTCGGTGCGCGCGAGTTCTTCGCCCGTCTCGCCGTCGAAGACCGAGAGGTACTCCGGGCCGGAGAGCACGCGGCCCGTGTGGTTCCGGTAGTCGGCGTCGGGGTCCCCGATGGTCTCGCCGTCGCCGGTCACCGTGCCGTCGGCGGTCCGGACGGCCACCTCGGCCGCGCCGTCGCCGTCGAAGTCGTAGACGAGGAACTGGGTGTAGTGCGCGCCGGCGCGGACGTTCCGGCCCAGGTCGATGCGCCAGAGGTGTTCGCCGTCGAGCGTGTAGCCGTCGAGAATCTGTGGGCTCGTGTGCCCCTCGTGGGCGTTGTCCTTCGAGTCGGTGGGGTCCCACTTGAGCACGATGTCGTAGGAGCCGTCGCCGGTCAGGTCGGCGGCGCTCGCGTCGTTCGCGACGTAGCGAACCGGCCAGTCGACGTCGTGGTCTGGGTCCGGGTCCGCCGGGCGGTCCAGGGGGACCTCGCGGTAGCCGTCCGCCCAGACCTCGACCGGGCCGGAGCGCTCGCCGGCCTCGCCGTCGACGACGGACTCGACCGCGTAGGTGGCGTCCGCGCTGCCCTCGGCGTCGCGGTAGTTCGTCGCGCCGCCGAGGGGGTCGTCGGTCAGGCACTCGCCGTCGCGGTAGACGTGAAAGCGGACCCCGTCTGGGTCGTCCGCGCGGAGGCGCCAGCGGACGAGCACGCCGCCGTCCGCGGCCGGGACGGCGACGACGCCGCGGTCGAGGGCCTCCATCTGGGGCGTCACGTCGGGGTCACCACGGTGCACGCGTCGTGTGTCTGCTCGGGGGGTGTCACGGTGAGTGCTCGCTCGTGACGGAGCCGGAAAACGGTGTGTGTCGCGGTAGGGTACTGGGGCGAGCGCCGGCCCGCCACGAGCGCCCGGGCCGCCAGTCAGCCGTCCCGGCCGTCGAAGGGCCGCTGCAGTTGCAACACGCCCTCCCGGTCCTCTATCCGGAAGCGGTACAGGTCGGTGTTCTCCGAGTCGGCACCCCGCTCGAACAGTTCGGGACGCCAGGAGACGTCCATCTGTGCTTCCACCTCCGCGCGCTCGTCCTCGGGGACCCGCTCGAGCGTGCCCTCCAGGCGGACGCTCCGCCAGTTGAACGGGGCGTCGATGCGGTAGACGAGGAACGTGGCCCGGTCCGCGCGCTCGGTGAGCCGGGCCTTCCGGCTCTCCTCGCCGACCACGTACACGAAGTACAGCGTGGCCTCGCCGTCGAACCAGTAGCTCATCGGGCGCAGGGCGGGCGCGGTCTCGGCCGGCAGCCCCAGGACGCCGACGGTCTCGTTCGCGAGCGTCTGCTCGATGTCGTCGTCGGTCATGCGCCGCATCCCGTACGGCTCCATCTCGTCGACTACCACGGGCCGTCACCTGCCGTGCCGCCTCGGACTGTCGTGTCCGCCGGGGCGGGCCGGGCCGGGGTCCGGCGACCGCGCGCGGCGGAACGGAGGCTCGTCGTCACGGGCCGACAGACGCACACCACTGTCATGAATGCTGTCCGCGGTTCCCGCCCGCTGGGAGCGTGCCCTGTTCCAAACGCAGGGGCGGCCGCCGCTTCACGACTCTCGCACCGCGAGGAGGCTGCTGTCCCGGTTGTGACTGGGGTTCGTCGTGACGTAGAGCGCGTCGACGACGACCCGCGGCGGGCCGACGGTCGCGGCGACGTATCCCTTCGACGTCCCCGCGGAGATGCCGCCGGGAACGTACGACTACAAACTCGAACTGGGCACCCCCGAGTCGGAGCGCGACGTCGTCGAGCCGTTCACGCTGACCGTTCTCGGCTGACGCTGTCGAGGTCGGTCCGTCTCGCTCCCGCTATCGTGGAGACACCGTCTCGGCCCCCTTGGAAAGTTACGAGATACTGCGGGCACCATCGAACCGCAAAACCATCATCAGTAGAGCACGTCGTCGATGTCCTCCTCGTCGGTCTCCGCGCTCGAACTGACCCGCCCCGTCCGCATCGCCGCCTTCTCACCGTTCGAGAGCGGGACGGCCGACGACCGGAAGGCGTCGATGACGTCCTCGCGCGACTCGACGGCGTCGTGGATCAACCACGAGAGGAGCGCTTGCTGCGTGACCGACTCGCCGGTCCGGAGCCGAATCTCGGCCTGGAGTTCCTCGAAGCGGACCTTGGCGTCCTCGTCGACCTTCACCGCGGCGGCCGTGTCGGGGCCGACGGGTCGCCTGGCCGTAATCGTTTCCACTGGGTGTCGTCTTCCACGACGGCCGGCTCCGGTTCGGGGCCAGTCGGGGATAGTCCCCGTCCGGCCGGGTCGAAGACGGGGTCGACGATGCCTCTGGGTGTCCGGACCGGAGTGGCTCACTGTCGGGGGACCGCCCCTCACCGCGCGTCCAGTATCTCCAGGTCCCGCTCGAGGAGCGGCTCAACCGCCGGGCTCCGACAGTCGACCCGGAGTCGCTCGTCGTGCCAGGCCTGCCCCCCTTTCCCCTTCCACACGCCGTAGAGCGTCACCTTGGGCAGCGTCAGCACGCCGAAGAGCACCGTCAGCACGTAGAGCGTGTCCTGGATGGCCGACCACGACGCGGTCATCGACTCGGGGAGGGCATCCGGGAACTCGACGCGCTGTGCCAGGATGCGGTGTGACTTGGCCAGTTCGACGAAGTCCCGGTCGTTGCTGAAGAGCAGGACGTCCTTCCGCCCGTCGGTCTGGTACTCGTCGTAGGCCGAGACGATGGCCTCGTCGCCGGTGTCCGAGGGCACCTCGTCGGCGTAGCGGTGGTCCCGGAGCTGCCGGTAGTGTATCTCGCCGAGGCGGCCCTGGCGGTTCGCGCCCGCCGGCTGGTTCCAGAGCGCGTCGAACTCGTCGCCGAAAGCTGCCTCGAGCGCGCGGGTGTCGTCCCGCTTGTAGTTCCAGTCCAGTTCGTCACGGACGCCGGTCGCCAGCGCGTACCCGTTGACGGTCCCGTCCTGTCCGGGCGACAGCCCGAGCCGGTCGGCTAGCTGCCACGGGACGAGATTGGTGTCGAAGCCCGCGACCACTGGCTTGTGCCCGGCGCTCAGGTCCGGGCTGCCGTGGCGGTCCAGGAAGGCCTCGAGCTCGGCAGCGTTCGAGGGCTCGAGGAGCCCCCCGGCGACGAACGCGTTCACGTACGCCCGCCACTCCGGCAACTCCTCGGCCGCGGGGTCGCCGTGGGCCTGCTGGACCGCCGTCCGCGCGTCGGCGTAGTCCTCGGCGTCCGCGAGGACGCGGACCTCGCTCGCGTCGCCCGGGCCGAGGTCGAACTCGAGGAGGTCGCCGACCTCGTCGCTCGGGTGGGAGACCGTCACCGGCGTCGAGTCTGTCTCGTAGAGGGCGTTGCTCAGGACCGTCAACTGGGTGCGGCGGAGGTCCATCTCAGAGCGCCTCCGTGAAGTCGTAGAGCCGCGTCGCGGTCCGCGGAATCTCCGGGTAGAGCCGCCCGAAGTAGTCCGGCGAGTCCACGTAGAAGTAGAAGACGTGCTCGGCGTCGTACCGCAGCCCCGCCGCGAAGGAGATGGCGGACATGAACTTGCGACCGGGCGTGATGTCGACCGCGACCGCCCCACCGTCTTCGTGGGTCGCCTCGACGGCGTCGCGGACGTGAGCGTGGATGTCCTCGAAGTCGACCTCCCGTTCGAGGCTGGTCACCTCGACGTCCGGTTCGGCCCCGCCGTAGGCGGTGACGACCTCCGCGGCGAGGTCGAGTGCGGTCGTGACCTGCTCGCTGACGCCCGGGTTGTCGACGAGGTTGAGCCTCTCGGGGACGAACCCCCGTTCACAGGCCGCGATTATCGGGTTCACCATGGCCTCGACGCTCGTGCTGGCGGTGGTGACCCATGTACGCGTCATGTCGTCGGCCTGCGCGGGCCGCGGCAAAAAGGTGCCCCGTGGAAGAGACACTCGACTCGTTCCAACGACCCTGAACGTTCCGCTGCCCTATGGCAACTACTTTGTGAGCAGGGCCCACAGCCCCGACCATGTCGCAGACCTACGACCGGGGCCGGGTCGAGAGCTTCGGCCGGTGGAAGGAGTTCACGGCCGGGATGTGGGCGTGGCTCCTCCACAAGTTCACGGGCTGGGTCCTCGTGGGCTACCTGTTCACGCACATCGCGGTCCTGAGCACCGCCATCCCGGCGGCCGACGCGTCGCCGTCGGCCATCGCGGACGGCGCGGACACCTACACGACGACGCTCCAGGGCCTCGAGAGCATCCTGCTCGTCCGCTTCCTCGAGGTCGGCCTGCTCGCCGTCGCCGTCTTCCACATCCTCAACGGCGTCCGCCTGCTGCTCGTGGACCTCGGCCTGGGCCTGGAGTCTCAGGACACCAGCTTCTACGTCTCGCTCGTGCTGACGGGCGCTATCGTCGTCGCGAGCGTCCCGACGTTCCTGGAGGGGGCCGTCTGATGGCGGAACGCTACTCCTCCTTCCAGCCAGGGTCGACGCTGTGGCTCCTCCAGCGCGTCACGGCGGCGTTCCTCGTCGTCACGCTCGCCTTCCACTTCTTCCTCCTGCACTTCTACAACCACGCGCCGGAGATCACCCTCCAGGGCAGCGCCGGGCGGATGGACGTCCCGGTGTACTTCGTGACGATGATTCTCTTCCTCGCGACGGCGGCGTTCCACGGCGTCAACGGCGTGTACAACGCGCTCGTGAACGCCGGCCTCGACGGCACGCCCAAGGCCGTCGTGAAGTGGGGGCTCATAGTCGCCGGCCTCGCGCTCGTCGGGCAGGGCATCCGCCTCGCGGTGGCGCTCGCGGGGGTGTCGGCGTGAGCGCTGACACTGACGCGGAGCCAGCCGCGGACGAGGCCGACGCCGAGGCCGCGGCTGCCGACGCGGAGACAGCGGCCGCGGAGGACGAACCCGACGACGACGAGCCCGGACCCCGGGCCCGTCGCATGGCAGCGAAGGCCGAGCGCCGCGCGGAGCGAGAGGCGGCGGAGGCGGCCGAGGAGGCCGAACTCGAGGGCGAGACGGTCGAACTCGCGGTGTACCGCTACGACCCGGAGGTCGAGGCGAAGCGGGACCCGCACTTCGACTCCTTCCACGTCCCCTACGAGGAGGGGATGACCGTCCTCGACGCGCTCATCTACGCCCGCGACGAGTACGACCCGAGCCTGACGTTCCGCCACTCCTGCCGGCAGGCGGTGTGTGGCTCCGACGCCTTCTTCGTCAACGGCCGCCAGCGACTGGGCTGCAAGACCCAGCTCTCGGCCCTCGAGGAGCCGGTGCGCATCGAGCCCCTGCCCCACCAGGAGGTCGTCAAGGACCTCGTCGTGGACATGCAGCACTTCTACGACCAGATGGAGGCTGTCGAGCCGTACTTCGACCCCGACGAGACGCCCGACGACGCCCTGGAGGAGCAGCGACAGTCCCGCGAGAACAGAGAGCGGGTCAAGATGTCCACCCGCTGCATCTGGTGTGGCGCGTGCATGTCCTCCTGCAACATCGCCGCTGGCGACAACCAGTACCTCGGCCCGGCGGCCATCAACAAGGCCTACCGCTTCTACTTCGACGAGCGCGAGGGCAGGGAACGGCAGACCGAACGGATGGAGGTCATCGCCGAGAACCACGGCGTCTGGCGCTGCCAGACGCAGTTCTCCTGTACCGAGGTGTGCCCGAAGGACATCCCGCTCACGGAGCACATCCAGGAGCTGAAACGCGAAGCCGTCAAGCAGAACCTCAAATTCTGGTGATACGATGAAGGAACACGACGTCCTGGTCGTCGGCGGCGGCGGCGCGGGCCTGCGCGCGGCCGTCGCGGCCGACGAGGCCGGTGCCGACGTGGCCATCGTGACGAAACTGCACCCCGTCCGCTCGCACACCGGTGCGGCGGAGGGCGGCATCAACGCGGCGCTCCAGGACGAGGACTCCTGGGAGGACCACGCCTACGACACGATGAAGGGCTCGGACTACCTCGGGGACGCGCCCGCCATCGAGACCCTCTGCAGGGATGCGCCCGAGGACGTCGTCGAGATAGAGCACTGGGGGATGCCCTTCTCCCGCGAGGACGACGGGCGCGTCTCCCAGCGCCCGTTCGGCGGCCTCTCCTTCCCGCGGACGACGTATGCGGGGGCCGAGACCGGCCACCACCTGCTCCACACGATGTACGAGCAGGTCGTCAAGCGCGGCATCCGGGTCTACGACGAGTGGTACGTCTCGAACCTCGCCGTCACCGACCACGACGACCCCGAGGACCGCGTCTGCCACGGCCTCGTGGCCTACGACGTCCGGACCGGCGACATCGAAGGCTTCCGCGCCCGCGACGGGGTCGTCATCGCGACGGGCCCGCCGGGCCAGATGTACGACCACACGACGAACGCCGTCTCCTGCACCGGCGACGGCCAGGCGATGGCCTACCGCGCCGGCGTCCCCCTCGAGGACATGGAGTTCGTGCAGTTCCACCCGACGACGCTCCCCTCGACGGGCGTCCTCATCTCCGAGGCCGTGCGCGGGGAGGGCGGCCACCTCTACAACAGCGAGGGGGAGCGGTTCATGTACGAGCGCGGCTACGCGACGAACTGGGGCGAGGTGGCCTCACGCGACGTCGTCTCCCGCGCGGAACTCACGGAGATAAACGAGGGCCGCGGCTTCGAGGACGACTACGTCCTGCTCGACATGCGCCACCTCGGCGAGGAGCGCATCCTCGACCGCCTCGAGAACATCCTCCACCTCGCGGAGGACTTCGAGGGCGTGGACGGCCTCGAGGAGCCGATGCCCGTCAAGCCCGGCCAGCACTACGAGATGGGCGGCATCGAGACCGACGAGAACGGCGCGACGTGCATCGACGGCCTCTACGCCGCCGGCGAGGCGGCCTGCGTCTCCGTCCACGGTGCGAACCGCCTCGGTGGCAACGCGCTCCCGGAACTCATCGTGTTCGGGAAGCGCGCGGGCCTCGCGGCCGCGGGCGCGGACCTCGGCGAGGCCGACATCGAGACCGGCGAGACGGCGGACGTCGAAGCCGGCGAGGTGGACACCGACGTCCCCCTCGGGAGCGTGGACGACGACGAGGTCGCGGCCGACGGCGCTCCGGTCGTCGGCGACCCCGACGTGGTCATCGGCGACGCCGTCGCCGCCGAGCGCGAGCGCGTCGAGACGCTGATGGAGCGCGAGGAGGGCGTCCCCCACGCCGAGATACGGAACCGCGTGCAGGAGTCGATGACCGCGAACGTCAACGTGTTCAGAGAGGAGTCCGCGCTCCGCGAGGCGCTCGCGGACATCCGCGAGGCCCGCGAGGACTACCAGGACGTGGCCGTCGCCGACCCGTCCTCGACGTTCAACACCGACGTCCTGCAGGCCATCGAGACGCGCAACCTCCTCGACCTCGCCGAAGCCCTGACGATGGGCGCGCTGGCCCGCGAGGAGTTCCGCGGCGCCCACTGGCGCGCCGAGTTCCAGGAGCGTCGCGACGACGAGTGGCTCAAGCACACGCTCGTCGCCTGGAACGGCGGCGACCCGGAACTGTACTACAAGCCGGTCGTCCTCGAGGGCGACTCGCGGACCTACGAGCCCAAAGACCGGTCCTACTAGGTCGCCCCCTTAAGGTGGCTCCCCTCCAAGTGGCAGATATGTCCGGTGGGTTGGGGTCGCGTCGGGGTCGCCAGCCGTCGCCCGAGCGGTCGCGACGGGAGGAGGGTCTGGCCTGATGTTCCAGCCGCTGCCGTGGTCGAACCCGACGTTCACCGCCCACGTCGTCGCGTTCGCGCTCGCCGCGGTCGTCTGCTTCGTGATGGCTCCCCGGACACGTCGCGTCGAGGACCCACACGTCCGCCGCGGCCTGATGGCGCTGGTCCTCACGAGCGGCGTCTGGGCCACCGCCCACCTCGGGTTCGTGGTCGCGGCGGACTCGCTCAAACTCCCCTTCTACACGCTGGGGCTGGTCGCCGGCTTCGCGGCCGTGTGGATGTGGCTGTACTTCTGCTCTGCCTACGCCGGCCGGTCGCTCCACCTCTCGTCGTCGCTCCGGTGGGCTTCACTCGCCGTGCTCGCCTCGGTTATCGCGGTCAAACTCACCAACCCGTGGCACCACTACTACTTCACGTCGGCCGTCGCACAGGAGCCGTTCCTCCACCTCGCCGTCGACCACGGGACGCTCCACTGGCTCGTCATGGGGCTGTCCTACGCGCTCGCCACGCTGGGCTACTTCATGCTGTACGAACTGTTCAGCGAGGTCGGGCAGGACACCCGCCCCCTCACCGTCCTGATGGGGCTCTTCGTGTTGCCGCTGGGACTGGACCTCGTCGGCGTGACGACGCCGTACCTCCTCGAGATAACGTACGAGCCACTCGGCGTCGCCGCGTTCTCCGTCGGCGTGACCGCCGTCTACCACACGCGCTTCCGGACGGTGCAACTCGCCGGCGAGCGCCGGGAACCGACCGTCGTCCTCTCCGAGGAGGGCCGCGTCCGGGACTACAACCGGCGCGCGGCGGAACTGTTCCCGGCGCTCGAAGAACCCGGTGCCCTCGGGTCGCCGCTCGCGGACGTGGTGCCGGACCTCGCAGCGCACGTCGAGTCCGACGACGACGTCTTCGCCGCCGACTGCGGCGACGAGACGCGCACTTTCACCGTCGCGGCGAACCCGTTCGCGTCCGGCACGACCCCGCTCGGGCGGCTCCTGGTCCTCGACGACGTGACCGAGCGCGAGCAGTACCGGCAGGAACTGGAGCGCCAGAACGAGCGCCTCGAGCGCTTCGCCAGCGTCGTCTCCCACGACCTCCGCAACCCGCTGACCGTCGCGAAAGGGCGCATCGACATCCTGCGGGCGGACGAGGAGAACGAGCACCTCGAGGCGACGGCGGCGGCGCTCGACCGCATGGACACCCTCATCGAAGACGTGCTCGCCCTCGCCCGCCAGGGCCGCGCCATCGACGAGACCGAGGCGGTCGACCTCGCGGCCCTCGCCGAGGAGGCCTGGTCGCTGGTCGACACCGGCGACGCGACCCTCGAGACGACGCCGGTGACCGTCGACGCAGACCCCGACCGCCTGCAGCAGCTCCTGGAGAACCTGTTCCGGAACAGTGTGGAGCACGGCGGGCCGGAGGTGACAGTCACCGTCGGGCCCCTCGACGACGGCGGGTTCTACGTCGCCGACGACGGACCGGGCGTCCCGCCCGAAGAGCGCGAGCGGGTGTTCGAGTTCGGCCACAGCTCCGAGTCGACGGGGACCGGTTTCGGCCTCGCCATCGTCGCGGAGATAGCCGAGGCCCACGGCTGGGACGTCGCGCTGGCCGAGAGCGAGTCGGGCGGCGCGAGATTCGAGTTCCGGACGGACGGTACCTGAGCGGGGGTTCAGTCCAGGCGCTCCTGTAGCTCGTCCGCCAGCAGCGTCCGGTGACAGCGCTTCTCGTCGGTGTCCTCGAAGCAGACGAGCACCATGTCCTCGCCGTCGCGGAGCCGCGCGGCCAGGTCGGCGACGGCGTCGGCGGCCGCGCCGTCGGCGAGGTGCTCGCGGTACCGGGCGTCGAAGTCGACCTCGGTCCAGGCCTGGTTGTGCGCCGTCGCCGGGCCAGGTCCGTCGGCCTCGAGCGCCGCCGCGCGGGCTTTCACGTCGTCCAGCAGGTCAGCGGGCGGGCCGAGCGCTGGGTGGTTCTCGTGGACGGCGGCGCTGAACCACCCGGTCGGCCGCCGGACGACGCCGACGAGCGTGGCGCTCCCCGGGTCGAACAGGTCGTGCTGGAGCGCCGCGACGTAGGTGTCCTGGAGGGTCACCACGCTCAGCCGTCGCCGCGGAGCGCAGCCATGTGCTCGACGCGACGCCGCACGAGCGCCTCCGTGCCGATGTCGTGGCGCACGCGCAGGCCCTCGTCGACGCCGTCCAGGGCCTCTTCGGCGAGTGAATCGGCGTCGGCGATGGTGTCGGCGACGCCGACGAGGGCGAACGACCGGGACGTCGTCGTGTACACCTGCCCGTCGCGCTCGTCGACGCTGGCGTAGTACAGGAGCGCCCGGGGCGCGCCGCGCTCGCCCTCGCCGGCGTGGCGCTCCGTGACCGCGCGCGTCGTCTCCTCGTCGACCGTGACCGGCGCGCCGCCTTCGGGGTCGGTCGGGTAGCCGGCCGGGACGGCGTACTTGCAGACCGTCGCCTGCGGGGCGAACTCCAGGTCCGGCAGCGAGTCGCCCTCCCGTGCGGCCACGAGCACGTCCAGCAGCGGTGTCTCCATGACGGGCAGCGTGTTCATCGCCTCCGGGTCGCCGAACCTGGCGTTGAACTCGACGACCTTCGGTCCCTCGGCGGTCAGCATGAACTGGCCGTAGAGGACCCCGGTGTAGTCGCCGAGCGCCGCGACCGTCTGCTCGATGGTGTCCACCGCCGCCTCGTAGTCGGCATCCGTCATGAACGGGAGCGTCCGCTCGGCGGCCGAGTAGGACCCCATCCCGCCCGTGTTCGGTCCCTCGTCGCCCTCGAAGGCCCGCTTGTGGTCCTGGACGGCCGGGGTCGCGCGCACCTCGCCGTCCGCGACGAGCGCCTGGACGGTGAACTCCTCGCCGACGAGGCGCTCCTCGAGCACCCAGTCGTCCCACTCGCTGTCGCGGACGTACGCGGCGGCCTCCGCGTTCGTCAACTGGTCGCCGGTGACGCGGACGCCTTTGCCGCCCGTGAGCCCGACCGGCTTGACCGCCAGGTCGACGTCGACGTCCAGGAGGTGGTCGGCCGCGGCGTCGGCGTCGTCGAAGACCCGGTACTCCGGACAGCCCGGCACGCCGTGCTCGGCCATGAACTGCCGCTGGAACGCCTTGTCCGTCTCGATTCGCGCGGCGTCGGCGTGCGGCCCGAAGGCGAATACGCCCGCCTCGTCGAGCGCGTCGGCGACGCCCGCCGCGAGCGGCGCTTCCGGGCCGACGACGGCCAGCGTCGCGCCCGCGTCCGTCGCGGCGTCGACTACGGCGTCCGGGTCCGTCTCGTCGCAGACGACGAACTCGTCGGCGAGGGATGCGATGCCGGGGTTGCGGTTGCCCGCGCAGGCGACCAGCGAGCAGTCGTCGGCGAGCGCGCGGGCGATGGCGTGCTCGCGGCCACCGCCGCCCACCAGGAGCACCGTCTCTGTCATGGGCGTGTCCAGCCCGCAGGCGAGTGTAAGCGTTGCCGTTCTGCGGCGGGCCGGGGCCGGCCTTATTGCCCTCCCGACCGACGGGTCGCCATGGACGACCCGACGCGCCGGAACCGGCTCGGCGAC
>Ga0207715_100352_pt1 | contig 12106 bp, 9 predicted proteins | sample A23M3SouthBayCA_FD_187732 | JGI IMG/M metagenome (GOLD analysis project Ga0207715, IMG submission 187732) | Aerobic enrichment media from Eden Landing Ponds, California, USA - A23 M3 (SPAdes) | ecosystem: Environmental > Aquatic > Marine > Unclassified | place: USA: Emeryville, California... | reverse complement strand
TACTCCGGCTTGAGCTGCTGGACGTTGTACGCGGCCAGTCCGGGCAGGACGCTCCCGACGAACAGCGCGGAGTGCAGGTCGAAGACGTCCGCCGCGTCCGTGAACCCGGAGAGGAACAACAGTGCGAGCGGCAGCATCGACCCCGCGACGATGGAGACGACGACCTCCGTCCGCCCGTAGACGAGCGTGTATCGTTTCGCCGCCCAGAGCGCCACGTACGCCAGCCCGAAACTCACGAGGAAGACCGGCAACGCGACGAAGTTCTTCAGCGTGTACAGCGCCAGCACGGGCACGACGATGGTTCCCCCCATCCGAAGTCCCCGGGTCTGGGTGACGTAACTCACCGCGAGGAAGCCCGCCACCAGCACCAGGGCTGCGACAATCATGCTAACACTTCACATCAGAGACGTGATATACGTTTGGGGGCGGGCTTCTGCCGGCATTCGAGAACCCGATCAAGTGCAGGTCGTGCGGAGGCGGTCCGGAACACCGACGACGTACCGCGCGCCCTCGGCGCGCGGCCTTTTTACGTAACTTTTTGTGAGCGGGGTTCGCTACGCGAACCCCCGAAGCAAAAATTTACGCGAGGAAGACGTGTCGGGGGCGGTCTGCGAGGACGTCACGACGCACCTTTTTCCGACTCGGGTGCGCTTCGCGCACCACTCGTCGCAAAAATCTGCACCAAAAAGCGCGCCTTCGGCGCGAAATCTACGCGAGGAAGACGTGTCGGGGGCGGTCTGCGAGGACGTCGCGTCCCCATTGGACGGTGTTTCGGAAGGCGTCGCTGCGGAAGAAGCCCATGGCGTCGTCGCGGGATTCCCAGCGGCTGTCGATGAAGAAGGCGTTTTCGTCGTCGGTGCGTTGGAGGAGGCGGGTTTCGCGGTGGCCGTCGACGTCCGCGAGGGCGTCGCCGACGGCGTCGAATTTGTCGACGAAGTCGTCTTTGTAGTCGGGTTTGACGGTGTAGAACATGCCCATGGTTCCCCAGCCGTCGTCGGTTTCGGCGACTTTGCTGGTGACGCCGGGGAGGTCGGCGAGGAAGCCGGCGGCGGTGTCGGCGGCGCTTCCGGTTTCCCAGAGGGAGACGACTGCGGCGGGGCCGTCGCCGTTGACGGGGGCGTAGACGGAGGTTTCGACGTGGGTGTCGTAGTGGTCGAAGCTCTCGGTGAGGCCCTCGACTTCTTCGCGGAGGTCGTCGAGGTTCGCGTCCGAGTAGAGGCCGACGGCGTAGACGTCCTCGCCGTGCGGTTTTCCGGCGTAGACGTCGAGTTCTGTGAGTTCGCGGCGCAAGTCTTCTTCGTCGGTTTCGTCGCCGTCGCCGCCGGCGTCGCCGTGCGGTGATTCGCCGTGGGCGCTGCCGTGGTCGCGTGCGTCACCGTGTGTGCTCTCGCCGTGCGCGTGGCCGTCGTGGTGACTTTCTTCGTCGCCGGTCGGTAGCTGGTCGCCGGCGAGGAAGGCGTCGAAGTCCTCGGGCGGGAAGCGTCGGCCGATGTAGAAGTCGCCGAACTCGCCGTAGATGGACGAGGCTTCGTCGAAGCGCATCTCGTAGACGATGTCCTTGATGTCGGTCGGGTCGTCGCCGAACAGGGTCACGCCCCACTCCCAGTCGTCGAGGCCGACCGAGGAGGCGATGACTTGTTTGATTCGCCCGGCGAACTCGCGTCCGACGTCGCCGTGGCCCGCCATGAGGTCGGCACGTTCGTCGAAGTCGAGCGCGTACCAGTTCTGTTCGGGCTGGCGGCGTTTGCTCATCGGATAGAATGAGACGTAGGTGTCGTCGGGAATCTCCGGGGTGAGTTTCCCCTCGATGTACCGCTTGAGGCCGTCGTCCACGCTCTCGGGGTCGGTGAAGTAGTCGTCCGAGACGTAGCCCGACACTTCGGTGACGGAGACGTAGGAGTACGCGCGTTCGGTGAATCCGGCGAACGCGGTGTCCTCGAACGACCGCTCGATGCGGTCGAGTTCGTCCAGCGTCTCCCGGAAGTGAACGAACAACAGGTCGGCCTTGTCGCCCGTGATGGAGAACACCGCGGACTCGCCCTCGTCGCTTCGCGCGAGCAGTTCGCGGTGTTTCTGGAAGGCTTCGGCGTCCTCGATGGCCGCTTCTCGGTCGCGTTCGGGGGCGTTCCGCCACGCGTCCCAGTCTATCGTCCGGAAGTCGTGCAGCGCGAACCAGCCTTCTTCGGTCTCCGGAGCGTCTACCATACGTGTGGGTTAGAAGACCCGGCACAAGCCGTTTTCGCGTTCGTTGTGACGACCGAAACCCTTTCCCTCGCGGCCGGGGAACCCCGAATCGAATGCGCAAGAGTGGCCCGCCAAAAGGCCTCGTCTCGTACCTCGTTCTCGAACTGTTGGACGAGAAACCGCGATACGGCTACGAGATACTGAAGGAGATAAAGGAATTGAGCGGCGGGCACTGGGAACCGTCGTACGGCTCCGTCTACCCCATCCTCTACAAGTTCGAGGACAACGGCTGGGCCCAACGCATCGAACGCGAAGACGAACCCGACCGCAAGTACTTCGAACTCACCGAGGACGGCCGCGCCGAACTCGAAGAGAAACGCGGCGAAGTCGGTGGCACGGCCCGCGACTTCGTGGACATCATCCTCGGATTCTACCACGTCTACGCCGTACTCTCGAACGACCAGCGGTTCGACGTCACGCACACCGACGAAGGCTGGCGGTTCGACGAGACGTTCTCCTCGTGGATCGTCGAACAACTCATCCGCCACCACGAACACTACTTCGACACGACGTTCGAACGCCTCGACGAGACGCCGGAAGAGTTCTACGACCGCGTCGGCGTCGACGTGGACGAGTAACTCACCCGCCTACCAGTAACTGCGGGCCGAATATCATCACGAGCAGACTTGCAAGCATCGTGACGCCGACGGTGGTGGTTACCGCGCTGACGGCGCGGCGTTTGTTCTCGATGGGGAGCCGTGAGACGACGCTCTCGGCGCTCGTGCGGAGGAGGTGGCCGCCGTCGAGCGGATACCCGGGGATGCAGTTGAAGAAGCCGAGATTGACGTTTATCCAGCCCGTCCAGAAGAGGACGTTCGCGAGCAGGAGGACGCTCCCGCCGAGCGGTTCGAGCGCGCCGGTAGCGGTGTAGAAGCCGGCGTTCTGCGGGACGAATCCGGGGAAGTTGTATGGGATGCCGGGGAGGACGACGCTCGCGAACGGCAGGACGATGAGGAGGAACGCGCCCTGCACGAGTCCGACGCCCGCGTTCCCGCCGAAGATGTCGAGGTAGGAGCTCGCGGGGTAGAGTTCGACGCCGAAGTCGCTGAGGGAGATGCCGGAGTAGCCGGGGTAGCCGCGGACGCCGAGGAAGCCGGCGTCGTTGTTCGGGTTGGTGCCGAGCGTCACCGACACCTCGCGGCGGTCGCCGTCGACGTACGCTTCGACCTGCACGGTGTCGCCGGGGTTCGTGTCGTCGAGCGCGTCGCTCACGTCCCCGTAGGTGAGGACGCGGTCGCCGTCGAGGCGCGTGATGACGGCGTGGTCGCCGCCGGGCAGCCCGGCGTTCGCGAGCGGGTCGCCGTCGATGACGAGTACGAGCGCGCCCACGGGACCGGTCGAGGTCTTCCCGGAGTCAGTGGCGAGCGTCGCGACCGTTCGGTTCGCCACCGCGTCACGGAACCCGGCTTCCGTGTGGACGTCCGTGCCGTTCACGCTCGCGATGGTGTCGCCCGCGGCGACGTCGAACGGCGCGGCCGTCTCCACCACGCCCGTCGCCAACAGCGACCGTGTGACTGGTACGGTCTCCCCGCTCGCGAGCCGGACGTCGACAGCACGGTCGGTCGTGTTCGAGAGCGTGTCCGTGAGGTCTCCGTTCGAGTGGATGGTCTGGTTGTCGACGGCGACGATGCGGTCTCCTGCTTGAATACCGGCTTGGGCCGCCGGGGAGCCTTCGACCACGCCGCCGACCGCTGCACCGTCCGCGACGGCGATGCTCCCCGTCACCGGGCCGAACAGGAGGCCGAACGCGAGCAGCGTGATGAGGAAGTTGTTCGTGACGCCGCCCGCGAACATCCGTGCGCGACTCCCGCGGTCCGCCTTCCGCTGGCTCTCCTCGTCGGGTTCGACGAACGCGCCGATGGGGAGAATCGCGAGCAGGACGACGCCCATCGACGCGATGTCGATGTCCTCGACGCGACACATGATGCCGTGGCCGCCCTCGTGGACGACCATCCCGATGAAGAGGCCGACGACGATTTCGGGTGCGACGGAGAGCGGGAGGAACGGATTGACGCCCGGGATGACGAGCGTGCTCCGCGGCTGGGTGGCCGCGGTCGGTGCGGGCGGGTTCTGGAGAATGGAGAGCGCGCTCGTCACGAGCAGGAGGAACGACCCGAACAGGACGACGAGCGCGATACCGAGGCCGAAGTTCCCCCACGCCCGCCAGAGCCGCTTCGGCGCGGCGATGCGGTCGATGAGGCGACGCCCCCGCTTCGTGTGCACTTGGAGGATGGGACCGAGCGTCCGCACGTACGACGGGAGACGGCCCTCTCTGCGGAGGACGGAGAGCGCGGACCAGTACGCGAGGAGGCCGACGACGACCCACAGCCACTCGTTCATTGCATCCTACTGTGGGTTCCCCGCAGTAAGCCGTTTCCCTCTGGTTCGCGTCCCTACCGCTCCCGGCGGAGGCGCGCGACGACGAACTCGTCGTCCAGCGCGTCGAGGAACTGCCCGAGTTTCGGCCCCTCGTCCTCGTCGAAGAAGAGCCGATACCCGACGGTGAAGAACTCGCCGATGTCGAGGTCGTGGCGCTTCGCCGTCTCGTAGATTTCGCCCTGGATCTCATCGCCGTCGTGGCCCGCTTCCACGAAGTCCGCGAGTTCGTCGAGCGCTGCGGCGGTCTCCGCGTCGAGGTCCACGTCCGGCAGTTCGGTGCGCTCGATGCGGTAGTTGTACTCGTTGTCCGTGCGTTCGGCCCACTCGCGCGCGAGTTCGACCCGCGCGAGCGCTTGCTCTATCGCCCACTCGGGCGCGTCGTCGGGGATGTGTCCCTCGCGGCGCGCGATGTCCTCGCGCAGCTGGGGGTCGTCCGTCATCCCGAGCACGGCCGCGAACGTGTACGGAATCCGAATGCGTTCCTCCCGTACCTCGTCGACGACGAGCGGGTAGACGCGCTCCGCGAGTTCCGTCTCGGACTCGGTCGCGTCCTCCTCGCCGAAGTAGATCCGCTCGAACTGGTCGAACTCGTCGACGAGGAGGTCGATACGTTCGACGCTGAAGTCCCGCGCCTTCTTCGGGTCCTTCGTGAAGAAGTACCGGAGCACGTCGCGCTCGATGAGTTCCAGTACGTCTGAGACGAGGATGACGTTCCCCTGTGAGGAACTGAACGGCTTCCCGTCGAGCGTGAACCACTCGTACGTCATCGGCACCGGCGGTTCGGCCTCGAAGACGCGTTCCATTATTTCGACGCCGGACGGCCACGACCCCTCCGCGTGGTCCTTCCCGAACGGCTCGAAATCCACGCCCAGCACGTCCCACTGGGCCGGCCACTCGAACCGCCACGGGAGTTTGCCGTCGCGGAGGGTCGCCGTCCCGCGATGCCCACAGCCCTCGACGGTGCGGTCGCCCGCGTCCAAGTCCGTGCACTCGTACTCCACGGTGCCCGCGTCGGCGTCGATGCTGACGACGGTCTCCGTAATCTTCCCGCACTCCTCGCAGATGGGGTTGAACGGGACGTAGGACTCGTCCACCTTGTCCTGGTACTTCGCGAGCACCTCGCGCGACAACTCGGCGTTCGCGAGTACGTGCCGGGTCGCGTCCTCGAAGTCGCCGTTCTCGTAGAGGTCCGTGTTCGACACCATCTCCACCGGGATGCCCAGTAACTCGGCGGACCGCTCGATGAGGCCCGAGAAGTGGTCGCCGTAGGAGTCACAGCAGCCGAACGGGTCGGGAATCGACGTGTAGGGGTGGCCGAGGTTTCGGCCGAGCGCGCCCGCGTTCACGTCACCCAAATCGACGATGTTCCCGTCCAAGTCCGCGAGTTTCCGCGGGAGTTTGCGCAGGGGGTCGCGGTCGTCCGCGGTGAATATTTGCTTGACCTCGTAGCCGCGCTCCCGGAGGACGGCGGCGACGAAGTACCCGCGCGCGAGTTCGTTCATGTTCCCGAGGTGGGGCACCCCGGACGGCGAGATGCCGCCCTTGATGACGATGGGTTCCTCGGGGTCGCGTTCGAGGATGCGGTCTGCTATCTCGTCCGCCCAGAACACGTAGTCGGCGTCGCTGAGAACGTGCGGACTCGTCATTCTCCCGCCCAGTACGTCGGTTCGTCGGTCTCGCCCTCCGGCACGATGTCGGTCCCGTCGTGTTCGCCCGTCCGCACGGCGTCCACGATGTTCTCGGGGTCCGTCCCGTCGAGTACGACGGTGCGCACGCGCGACCGCTCGATGAGTTTCGCCGCGAGCAAGTCCACTGGCGCACTCGACCCCGCAGCCATCTCGATACCAGCGATGACGTCCACGAGTTCGCCCGCCGTCATCGAGTCGAACCGCGTCGCCGAACTGTCCTCGTTCGGGTCCGCGTCGAACACGCCGGGAACGCTCGTCGCGTACACGAGCAAGTCCGCGTCCGTGTACTCCGCGACCGCCGCCGCCACAGCGTCGGTGGTCTGCCCCGCGGTCACGCCCCCCATCACGGCCACGTCACCGCGACGAATCGCCTCACCCGCCTCCTCGTACGTCTCCGCCGGACTCGGCGCGGCGTCCTCGCCCAGCGCCGCGATGAGCAACCGCGCGTTGAGACGCGTGACGGAGATCCCGATATCGTCCAACTCGATTTCGTTCGCGCCCAGACTCCGGGCGGTGTCGATGTACTCGCGGGCGATACCGCCGCCGCCCACGACCGCGCCGACGCTACAGCCCTCGTCGACGAGTCGTTCGAGAGCGTCGGCGTGCTGGCGAACGCGCTCGTGAGCGAGGTCCGGCGCGAGCACGCTCCCACCGATAGAAACAACAACACGCATGTTGCACCCGAATAGCCCTGTTGCGGCCTTAAGGATTGTCAACTCCCCCGTGCGCAGTATCTCGGTGGTTTCCGTCTGTGTTCGTCGCTCCATCGGGTTTCAGTCCGGCGAACGGAATTGTCGAGTCCAGAAAGCCCTCGCGGCCGAAGGCCGTGTGCGCTCCGTCACCCCTATCGCGAACGGCGGTGAGCGATATGTGGCGGAGCGGACGCGAGACGTCCGAGGGCTTTCTGGTCTCCACGTCGTGTTTTGGGGGGCAGTTCCTCGTAGATGCCTCACAGGGTACTATGAATTCGAACATCGGCGATAGGCACAAGCCGATTGCTTCCCACGGTTCGTTCATGTACGTTCTCGGCCTCGCGACCGGTGTGGGTGTTCCGGAGGAGTCGGTTGTAGACGAAGTCGCGGACGCGCTGGATGGTCGTGTCGCGATTCTGTCTCGCGATTCGGGGGCGGGTGGTGACCGGACGCGGTACGAACTCGGTTCGAGTGGGGCGACGATTCGGCGGCCCGATGCGGATTTGACGCGGGCGCTGGACGACCTCGCGCGCGACCACGACCACACGATTCTCGTGGGGTATCCCGAGTCGGGGTTCCCGCACGTCGTCGTGGGGGACGCGGATGCGGACGACGTTCTGCTCTCCGCGCCGACGCCCGACACCATCGATTTCGACGCGGTGCGTGAGGGGTTGCGGGAGCGCGACGAGTACGAGTCCTTGGATTCGCTCGTCGCGGACGTGAAGCGGTCGCCGCGCGCGGAGTACGCGGGGGCGATTGCGACGTTCTCGGGTATCGTTCGCGAGAAGGAGGGACAGGGCGACGACCCGACGACGTCGTTGACGTTCGAGAAGTACGAGGGCGTCGCTGAACAGCGACTCGCGGGCATCCGCGAGGAACTCGAAGCCCGGGAGGGCGTCCACGACGTCCGGTTCCACCACCGCACCGGCCGTATCGAGGCGGGCGCGGACATCGTGTTCGTCGTCGTGCTTGCGGGCCACCGCGACGAGGCCTTCCGAACGGTCGAGGACGGCATCAACCGGTTGAAGGACGAGGTGCCGATATTCAAGAAGGAACTCACGGTCGAAGACGAGTTCTGGGTGCACGACCGCGACGAATAGGCTCGGATTTACCCCGCGAAACGGCCACGACGACGCGCAAAACGCAGTTATATAAACGCAATTTCGACTAGTGAAAGAAAGATTTTGAGCTGTTTGTAAAAGGTCTAAACGCCTTTAGAGTGTTTGTAAAACGTCCGTGAAAGGTTCGAGTCGGATGAAACGGGACAAATCTGACCGAACGTTCACCCCTTTATAACACCCTCCGGGCTTTAGGAGTGAGCGAGGAAACCCAAAATGAGCGCTACTGCCGAACCCTCCACGGCTGACAACAAGGAAACGCGCCTCGCGAACTACCTCCGTGAGAAGGCTCGCGACGGCGAGCTCTACTTCAAGAGCAAGTTCATCGCGGACGACGTCGGGCTCTCCCCGAAGGAGATCGGTGCGCTGATGGTGAAACTCAGCGACTCCGTCGGCGACCTCGAAATCGAGAAGTGGTCGTACACGAGCGCGACCACGTGGCGCGTCGCCCCTGCTGACTCCGCGTAACGACGGACCCGTCATCCCCCGGTAACGCCACCAGCGTCCCGACCCCGACTCGGCGCGTTGCCGCGCACCGCCGTTCCCCCACGGCGTCTGCGTGAACCGACGCGCCTTTCGCCGCCCCCCTCCTTGCTCCCCGCGTGTCGTTTACGTCCGCACTGACAGACGCGATTCTCCCCGTACTCGCGGTGGCGGCGGCCGGGTTCGTTTTGGGCCGCTACCGCGAGGTCGAAGTCGACGCCCTCGGCACGATTACGCTCTACGTGCTCACGCCGGCGCTCGTGTTCTCGACGCTCTCCACGACCGCTCTCTCCGGGGGTGCGGTCGTCCGCATCGCCGCGGGCGTGGTCGCGTTCACGGTCGTGATGGTCGCCGCCGCGGCCGCCGTCGTCCGCCTCACGGACACGCCGTACCCGAACGGAACAGTCCTCGCCTCCGCGTTCTCGAACGCCGGGAACTACGGCATCCCTTTCTCCGCGTTCGCGTTCGGCGCAACCGGACGCAGCACCGCGATTCTCTACATCGCCGCGCAGTCCGTGCTGATGTACTCTCTCGGCGTGTACATCGCCACCCGCGGCACCGACGACGGCGTACTCGACTCCCTCGGCACCGTCTTCCGCCTCCCTCTCTTGTACGCCGTGCTCGCCGCTGGACTCGTTCGCTTCTTCGGCGTCGTCCCGCCCACTGACGGCGCGACGATGGAGACGCTGACCCTCGTCGGGAACGCCGCAATCCCCGTGATGCTCCTCATCCTCGGCATCCAACTCGGAACCGCGGGCCGCCGCGTCGCCCCCCGGCGCGTCCTCACGCCCGTCGTCCTGAAACTCGGCGTCGCACCCGCCGTCGCCGCCGCGCTCGTCGCAGTGTTCGCCGTTCTCGGAACCGGGTTCGCCGACCCCGTGGTCGCGCGGACGTTCGTGCTGGAGTGCGCGATGCCCGCCGCCGTCACGCCGCTCGTGTTCACGGTCGAGTTCGCGGACGACCCAGACGCTCGCGCCTACGTCTCCACCGCGATCCTCGTCACGACGCTCGCGAGCATCGTCACGCTCGCCGGGATTCTCACGGTTCTCCGCGGCGGCCTCCCACTTCCGGGGCTTTAATCCCGTTCGGCCCTAACCGATAGTTGATGTCGGTCGACGCTCCCGAAGCGGGTCCCGCCCCCGGTCGCTTCGCGTCAGTCTTCCGGGTCTACGAGGTCCGACGCGACGGCGACGAACTCCTCTACTACGGCGACCCTCGCACGGACTACCAGTCCCTCATGCGGGAGGTGTGGCCGGTGTTCACGGAGAACGGCTACGACGTACAATTAGACCAGCGCACGGGCGAGTACGTCCTCGTCGCCGAACCCAAGGAGACGGAGTCCGGGTTCCCGACGACGAACGTTCTCTTACTCGCGCTCACCGTGCTCTCCACGCTCTACGCGGGCACGGGCTGGTACTACGTCCAGGACGTGCTCTCCCTCGATATCTTGCGCGCCGTGCCGTTCACGCTCGGCGTGCTCGGCGTCCTCGGCACGCACGAACTCGGCCACTACGTCCTCTCGAAGCGCCACGACGTGGACGCGAGCCTCCCCTACTTCATCCCCGTTCCCACGCTGTTCGGGACGATGGGCGCGGTCATCCGAATGAAGGGCCAGATACCCGACCGGGACGCCCTGTTCGACATCGGGGTCGCCGGCCCGCTCGCGGGTCTCGCGGCGACGTTCGTCGTCGGCACCGTTGGCCTCCTGCTCCCCCCGGTTCGGGTGCCCGACTACATTCTGAACGCGCCCGCGGACCAACTCGTCGAGATTCAGTTCCAGTACCCGCTCCTGTTGAAGGGGATGGCGTGGGTGCTCGGTCGGCCGCTCGAGTACCCGAACGACCCGACGCACGTCGTGAACCCGCTCGTCATCGCGGCGTGGATCGGGATGTTCATCACGGTGTTGAACCTCATCCCCGTCGGCCAACTCGACGGCGGCCACATCCTCCGCGCGATGCTCGGCCCCCTCCATGAGCGCATCGCGCCGGTCGTCCCCGTCGCCCTGTTCGCCCTCGCCGGCGGCCTCTACGTCTTCGGGAACGCCGGACAAGCGGTCTTCCTCTGGGTACTCTGGGGCGGCATCGCGACCTACATGGCACTACGCGGGTCCGCGGTCCCGCTCAGCGAGGAACCACTCGACAGGAAGCGGATAGCGGTGGGCGCGCTGACGTTCGTCCTCGGCGCGCTCTGCTTCGTCCCGACGCCCATTGTCATCGGGTGAGTCGTCTGCCGACTCGGTAACGTTCTTCCCTCCCGAACGAAGCGTATAGGTAAGGAATGAGTAGCGACCCCGAACACGCCGCCCGAGCGCGCGACGTTCTCGGGTTCTCGCGGTGGTGGCTCGTCGTCGCGGCCGCGGCGATGATGGCCGTCGTCGGCCCCTACCAGTACGTCTGGTCCGTCATCCGCGAACCCGTCGCCCGCCAACTCAGCATCGACCAGGCCGTCCTCAGCACCGTCTTCACGCTCTTCGTCATCTTCCAGGCGGGCAGTCAGTTCCCCGTCGGGTGGTGGCGCGACCGCCACGGTCCCCGCGGTATCACCGTTCTCGCGGCCGTTCTCGCGGGCGGCGGCTACCTCGGCCTCGCGTACGCGACCGCCGTCTGGCAGGTCTACCTCTTCTACTCGCTCGGCGCCATCGGGGTCGGCATCGTCTACACCGTCGCCGTCAACACGGCGCTGAAGTGGTTCCCCGACCGCCGCGGCCTCACCTCCGGCGTCGGAACGATGGCGTTCGCGGGCGGGAGCGCCGCGCTCGTCCCCTACATCCGGTGGCGACTCGGCCCGGAAGCCGCGCCGACCGCGTACGTCTCCGTCCTCCGCAACCTCGGCATCGGCATCGCACTCGTCATCCTGGTGGGTGCGCTCGTCATCCGCGACCCGCCGACAGGCTGGCTCCGAACCGACGACGGCGACCAGATATCGCACACGGGCAAGCAGTTCACGTGGCGCGAGATGCTCGGAACGTGGCAGTTCTGGCTGATGTACGCGATGTTCGTCGCCGTCTCCGGCGCGGGCCTCATGCTCACGGAGAAGGTCGTTGCGTACAACGACACGCTCGGCCTCGCGCCCGTCATCGGCACCGCCGCCGCCACCCTCCTCCCCCTCGCTGGCGGCGTCGGCCGCCTCGTCCTCGGCGACGTCTCCGACCGCGTCGACCGCACGAACGCGATGGCCGCCTCCTTCACCATCCTCGGCCTCGGCCTGTTCGCCGTCGTCTACTTCGGCGTGAACGAAATCGCCGCCGGGTTCGTCGCCGCCGTCTTCGTCGCGACGTTCTTCTGGAGCCCCCAGTACACGCTCTTCCCGAGCGTCGTCGGCGACTACTACGGCGAAGAACACTCCTCCGCGAACTACGCGCTCCTCTACTCCGGGAAGATGTGGGGCGGCGTCTTCGGCGGCACCGTCACGGGATTCCTCGTCGGCAGTCTCGGGTGGAACGAGACGTTCCTCGTCGGCGGCGCGCTCGCCCTTATGGCGGGCGCTGCGGCGCTCTTCCTCC
>Ga0207715_100351_pt1 | contig 12149 bp, 14 predicted proteins | sample A23M3SouthBayCA_FD_187732 | JGI IMG/M metagenome (GOLD analysis project Ga0207715, IMG submission 187732) | Aerobic enrichment media from Eden Landing Ponds, California, USA - A23 M3 (SPAdes) | ecosystem: Environmental > Aquatic > Marine > Unclassified | place: USA: Emeryville, California... | reverse complement strand
CCCGCCGGTCCCAGTGGACCGTGCCGTCGCCGGCGACCCGGAGCACCCAGAGGTCGGACGTCTCGACCCCGAAGGACTCCGTCGCGGCCAGCACGTACGCGTCGCCGTCCGGTGCGGGCACGACGTCGCTGGCCTTGTCGACGCCATCGCCGCCGTACGTCTCCGTCCAGCGGACGCTCCCGTCGGCGCGGAGCCAGACCACGAGCGCGTCGTCACCCCGCTCCCCCACGGCCACGTAGGCGTCCTCGCCGACGCGAGTGAGGGCCTGCAGCGTCCCCGGGATGGGGTCGCCGTGGGTCGCCGTGCCGTCACCGCTCACGCGGACGACCGTCGTCTCGCCGGTGTCGTTCGCGAACTTCAGCGCCAGCAGGCCGCCGTCGTCGGTCCGGGCGAAGTCGGTTATCCCCTCGATACCCTCGACGCGCTCGCCGGTGTAGATGAGCGAGGCGTTCGAGGCGTCGCCGGCGTCGGTCGTCGACTGTGCGGCCCCTGCGGTCGTCCAGACGCTCAGTGCGACCAGACAGAGGACTGTGCCTCCCAGCGCGAGCGCGATGGCCCGACGCGCCCGGACGGGCGGGCCGGCGCCACACCCCTCCGTGATCGGTTCGCCCGACGGTGTTGCCGTCATGCCCCGGAAGGGGCGGCGCGACGGTGGCACATGATGCTACCGGGCGCACGGCGTGCACGGCGTGCACACTTTTGGCCCCGGGTGCGTAACCGGCAGGCGATGGCCGAGACGTCGCGACACGACGCCGTCGAGCGGGTGCAGTTCCTCGCTCGGGCGACCTCCAGGGTCCGGGTCGTCGAGCACCTCCTGGCGGCGGGGCCGTCCGGTCGGGGCGAACTGCGCCAGGAACTGGGCGCGTCGCGGACCACGGTCTCCCGTGCGCTCCAGTCCCTCGCGGAGGCCGGCTGGGTCGAGGCCGACGGACGGACGTACCGGCTGACACGCGCCGGCGAACTCGTCGGCGAGGCGTTCATCAACTGTCTCGACACCGCCGCGGCGGTGGCTGAACTCGAGGAGTTCCTGCGGTGGTTCCCGGCCGACCACGACCTGCCGCCGGTCCTCGACGCCGGGGACCTGACGGTGACGTACTCGACCGACGCCGACCCGTACGCGCCGGCGCGGACACAGACCGAGGTCCTCCGCGAGGCCGAGCGCTTGCGGGTGCTCCTCCCGGCGGTCGACCTCGACTCCACGCGGACGCTCGTCGACCAGGTCGTGGAGCGCGGCCTGGAGATAGAGACGGTGCTCGACCCCGAGGTGGAGTCGACGGTGATCGCCCCCGAGTTCGCCCCGCTGCTCCGCGAGGCGATGGAGACCGGTCGGTCGTCGATGTTCGTCACCGAGGCGGCGCTCCCGTTCTACCTCGGACTCGCGGACGACGGACTCGTCCAGGTCGGACTCGCCGACGCCGACGGCCTCCCGCGGGCCCTGCTCGAGACCACCGACGGGGCGGTCCGGGAGTGGGGAGAGCGCGTCTACGCCCGGTTCAGGGAGCGCGGCAGCCGCCTCCCGGCGTCCGCGTTCGCGGCGGAGCGCTGAGGCGTCGATTCCGTCCGCTTTTTGAGCGACGGCCTCCAAGCGATGACGATGCCCGCCACAGGAGACACCGCACCGACGTTCACCGCCACGTACGGGACGAGCGACCACGAGGACTTCGACCTGGCCGAGGAGCTCGGCGACGGCCCGGTCGTCCTCGCCTTCTTCCCCGGGGCGTTCACGCCGCCGTGCACGAACGAGATGGTGGCGCTGCAGGAGCGCATCGACGACTTCGCGGCGGCGGGCGCGACGGTGTTCGGCGTCAGCGCCGATTCGGCGTTCTCGCAGGGCGCGTTCCGCGAGGAGCACGGCCTCGAGTTCGACCTCGTGAGCGACATGGACGGCGACGCCATCCGCGCCTACGACCTCGAGATGGACCTGCCGGACCTCGGGCTCTGGGGCATCGCGAACCGCGCCGTGTTCGTCCTCGATAAGGAGGGGACAGTCACGTACCAGTGGGTCGCCGACGACCCGACGAACGAACCGGACTACGAGGCCGTGCTCGACGCCGTCGCGGCAGCCTGAGGCGAGTATTCGCCGCCCCGGCCCGCGACCCAACCCTTACCGCCCAGCCCCGCGACGCCACACCAGATGCCCCTCGCCGGCCTCCTCCCCGACACGACCCTCGTCGACGTCCTCCTCGTCGTGGTCGCGACGGCGGTCATCTGGCTCGGCAGCGGGTGGCTCGAGTCGTCGGCGGAGGACCTGGCCGCCGTCTACGGCCTGCCGGCGGTGGTCCAGGGCTCGGTGGTCGTCGCCATCGGGTCCAGTTTCCCGGAACTCGCGAGCGTCCTCGTCGCCGCACTGGCGGGCGCGTTCGACCTGGGTGTCGGGGCCGTGGTCGGCTCTGCCATCTTCAACATCCTCGTCATCCCCGCGCTCTCCGGTCTCGCCGTCGACGGCCCGCTGGAGACGAACCGGGCGCTGGTGTTCAAGGAGGCGCAGTTCTACATGGTCGCCGTCTCGGCGCTCGTCGTGACCTTCTCGCTGGCGGTCATCTACGAACCCGTGCCCGGCGCGGCCCTGCAGGGCGAACTCACTCGCCCGCTCGCGGCCGTGCCGCTGTTGCTCTACGCCCTCTACGTCTTCATCCAGTGGCAGGACGTGAGCGACCACGAGGCCCCTGAGGCTGGCGACGTTCCCGTCCGCCGGGCGTGGGCGCTGCTCGCCGCGGGCCTCCTGCTCATCCTCGTCGCCGTCGAACTGCTCGTCGGCTCCGTCGAGTCGCTCTCCCACACCTTCGACGTCCCGGCGTTCCTGGCCGGGGTGACCGTCGTCGCCGCCGCGACGAGCCTCCCCGACACGCTCGTGAGCGTCCGGTCCGCGGCCGACGACCGCGCCGCCACCAGCCTCGGCAACGTGCTCGGATCGAACACCTTCGACCTGCTGGTGGCCATCCCGCTCGGGGTCCTCGTGGCCGGCACCGCGCCCGTCGACTTCGCCGTCGCGGTGCCGATGTTCGCCGTGCTGACCCTCGCGACGGTGTTGCTCTTCCTGTTCCTCCGGACGGACCTGTCGGTGACGACGGCGGAGGCGGCGACCCTCCTGCTCGCCTACGTCCTCTTCGTCGCGTGGGTCGTCGCCGAGACGGCGGGGGCGACCGACCTCATCCGGGGCGCGTGAGCACCCGCCGCGGCGGGCGTCGGCGGTCACTCGGGAGCGTACTCGTTCGACCAGTAGGCGATGAGCGGCGACCCGAGTATCGTGGGCAGTATCCAGGCCAGCACGCCGAGGTGCGGCGTGAGATTGACGGCCGAGACGGCGCTCACGGTTGGGATGAAGGCGCCGAGCATGCGCTGGAGGTGGGCCACCGTCCACGCCGACCGTACCCGTCGCCCCCGAAGCGCCGGAGGTCCTGGGTGCCGAGGGCGACCCCGATGGTCCCGAAGAGAGCCATCGCGACGGTGCCGGCGAGCACGGCGACGGCGCCCGCGGCGATGAGGACCCGGAGGACCCAGGTTTCGACTGTCGACATGGCGACCGTTCCCGATGCCGAGGTGAAAAGCCTTCACCGGCGACTCGGTGGCCCTGCCGAACTGCCTCAGCCGTCGACCGCCCAGAACAGGGACACACCGAGGACGAGGACCCCGACGAGCAGACTGACGAACGCCGTGAACGAGCCGTGGCCGTCGAAGGTCAGGAATCCGAGGTACCCGACCAGGAGGCCGCTCCCGGCGACCGCCGTGGAGACTGCGGTGTGTGCGAACAGGAGTCGTCGCGAGCGAGCGCCGGGGCCGAGTTGCGCGGCGACGGTCACGCCGTACCGGCCGGCGTCCAGGGCGAGGAAGACCGTCGCCGTCGCGAGCAGGAGGCCGAGCGTGGGGACGCCGCCGACCGACCCGGCGAGCGCGACCCCCAAGACCGCGAGCAACGCTCCGGCGGTGAGCACCCGTCGAGACCCGGCGGCCGTGGCGGTGACGAGGAGACCACTCCCCCCGACCGTCGCGAAGAGCGCACGGGCTGCCGTGGCCGAGGCGGTGTCCAGACCGCCCGCGAGGAGCAGGACCGTCGTCGCAGACAGGGCGAGGGTGATGCCGACGGTCGCCGGTGGCACCGCGAGCAACTGCCGGACGTTGGCGGCGAGCCGGACGGCTCGACCCACGACGGCGTGTCCGGGCCGGCGCTCGCTCATCGCGACCTCCGTCTGGCCGCGGCCAGCGCCGACACCAGGCTCTCGTCCGGGCCCCAGTCCACGACCCGGACGCCCCGCGCGCGGAGGTCGGCGAGGCGGTCGGTCCGTTCGACCCCCGCGAGCCCACTGGCCGAGGAGTCCATTGACGTGGGATCCGGACTCAGCACCGTCACCGGGCGGCCGTACGTCTCCAGCCGTCGCGCTATCCGGGGAGCGTAGTCGTCGCAGCACGGTGAGAGGAGCACGACCTGCGTGTCGGGGAGCAGGCGCTCGTGGAGCCGGTCGATCTGTCGCCGTCGGAGTTCCGCCCGGCGCTCCGGCTCGAAGGACGCGTACTGCTCTCGCTCGGGGGGTTCCCGGTCGAAGGCGGGATGCGTGGACAGGAGGTCGCGTCCGCGGGCCCGGTGGGCAGCACCGGAGCCCGGCGCGAGCCAGCACTCCCGGTCTGTCGGCCCGAAGGCCGTCAGGCCGACAGGGTTGCTCGTGTCCAGCAGCCCCACGAAGATCCGGTGGGCGGCCTCGACGGCCCGGTCCACCGCGTGGCGGGTGGCCCCCGCCGGCGCCACGTAGGCCGCACGGCGGGTGTCGACGACGAGCATCACCCGCGCGATGCGCTCCTGCCGGAACTCGGTCGTCGCGAGCTCTCCCGTCCGGGCGAATCGGCGCCAGTCGACTCTGGAGAGCGGGTCGGAGTGCCGGTACTCCCTGGTCGCGAAGAACTCGATGCCCTCGCCGCCGGTGTGGGTCTCGACCCGTCCGGGGTAATTCGTCGTCAGGTCGCGGAGCGGGAGGTGCTGGCGTGGATTCCCGAGTGGTGGGAGGGGACACTCGAGGGTCGTCGGTGCGTCCACGGTCACCTCCCGCTCGACGCTGCCGCTCGCGTCCCCGAGCGTGACCGTCGCCGGCCCCCACCGGAACTCGCCACGCTGCGCCCGGACGACGTACGAGAACGTCGTCTCGCCGCCCGCGACGAGGAAGTCCCCGTGACGTGGGGTCCCGGCGACGACCGGTAGGTCCGCCGGGACGCCGTCCTGGACGCGGACGTCGGGGAGGAGGTGCTCCCCCTCGTTCCGGACGGTGACCGTCACCACCGTGGGGTCGCCCGGTTCCGGGTCAGGGGTCTGCAGGTCCCGCTCGACTGTCACGACGGGGTCGCCGTCGGCGCCCTCCGTCGGCGGCAGGGCAGCGAGGGCCCCGTGTCCAGCGAGGGCCAGCGGCACGACGGCGGCGAGTGCGAGGGCCGGCGTTCCCGTGACGGCTCCGGCCCCGAAGAGACCGAGGGCTATCGCTCCGACGCCAGTCCACTGGCCGGTGTGGTGGTCCGCCACGACGGCCAGCGGATGCGCTCGTGCGGCCGTCTCCCCGTCGGATTCGGTCACGGCAGGCCCTCCTCTCGAAGCCGTACGAGCGCCGCGACCGTGCGACGGCGGAGCGTCTCCGTGGGACGGGTGTCGGCCCGCAGCAGCGCGACTCGGTATGCGACCTGGGCGCGGAGCGACGAGTCGCCGAGGTGCACCGCGGCCACCGGGTCGTCGGTCCACTCCCCGTCGTCGACCATCGCCCGGGCCCGCTCCGGGGCGTGGCCGCGGTCGACGAGCGCGTCCACGACGTGCTCCCGGAGTCGCCGTCGGAACGCCGCGTCGGAGCGTATCCGTCGGTCCTCGCCCGGCTCCGGGACCGAGCGACCGGACCCGACCTCCTCGGGCGCCCAGTGCTCGCCGTCGTACGGGTACGCCGCGACCAGTGCCACTGCGGCGAGACCGAGCGCGATCCACCCGACGTCTGTCACCAGCCACTGGGTGCCGAACATGTGGAGGGGGTCCTCCCCCACGAGCACGGCGGTCAGACCGACGACGACCGCCGCGAGTCCGACCGCGCGGCGCATCACGCGCCATCACCTCGCTCGTCGGCGTCCTCGCGAGTCGCGTACGAGTCCTCTATCCGGCGGAGCGTCGCCAGCGCCTCCTCCTCGTACTCCTCCGGGTCGGCGTCGCCGTACCGGACCACCTCGAACAGGCCGGTCAGCGCGCGCACGTCGGACGGAGCCAACCCCGCGTCGATTGCCGCGTCGGCGAACTCCCGCGGCGTGGTCGTATCGGGGTCCGTCACCTCGAGCGCGGCGGTCATCTCGTCCCACGCGCGGTAGACCGCGTTGGCGTCCGCGGCCTCCTGCTCGATGGCGTCGGCGACGTCGCCGGCGATGCGACCGATCTCGGCGGCCTCGTCGTCCTCGAGGTCGAACTCGTCCCCGTGTCGGCCGAGCAGTCCACTCAGCACCGTCCCCACGAAGACGGTCGCCGCGGCGAGACCCAGGACAAAAATCGCCCAGAGCAGATACGAGACGCCGAACTCGCCACCTTCTGAACCGCCAGATTCCGGGTCGCCAATTGGGCGGAGTTCAAAGTTCACGGACGGCGGGGGGTCGTCGAGCGACACGGTCGCGACGGCGACGCCATGGCTCCTCTGGTTTATCGGGCGCAAATTGTCTATGCCGGGCCACGTGACCACCATCTCAGTCGGCACCCGCGTCAGATCGTCGGTGAGAATACTCCACGAACTCGAGTTCGACACCGTCGCCATGACGAGGTACTCCACGTAGCCACCGACCGGCGGCGTTTTGTAGTGGACCGTGTCCGACCCCGCTTCCATGACGACCGTCTCCCACGCGAATGGCCCGTCGGTGTCGACCGAGAGGTTGGTGGGGGCACGGGTCCCGTTCACCTCAACGTTCCCTTCGAGGACGGACCGCGGTCCGAACAGGATGCGAATCTCGATGTCCTCCGAGACGTTCACGTCGGAGTCCTCGGTCCTAACCTGGCCCGCCACGGAGCAGTCCTCGGACACCACGACCCGACACGGCTCCGGCGGTCCACCCCAGAAGGCCCCGGTCGCGTGGCCCGTGACGGCGGACGCGAGCACGGCCGCTCCCAGGATGACGACTATCAGGAGCGCGACAGCGGACACGTTCCGGCGCATCGTGGTGGGTGTGACTATCGGTCAGCACTGGACGGCCGACCGACCGGGGGTTGGGAGCCCCTCGGAATCGTCCCGGTCGGTGACAGACCGTTCATCTATCCTACTCTTCCCGGGGCCGGTAAAAAGACTACCGGTCATATCGGGAACCTGTTCCCCCCTGTGAGTTGACCTGTTCCGGGGGGTCTGTGGCTCCGAGGGGTGTCGAGCACGAGCGAGTCAAAAGGCCTAACACGCTGACTGAACGTTCGTTCACCGATGGACGCGTTCCGCGACGGCGACCCGGCCGACACCCAGGAGGCCATCATGCGGGCCACCTACCGCGCGCTCCTGGCCCACGGCTACGCCGACCTGACCATCCAGCACATCGGCGACGAGTTCGAGAAGAGCAAGTCGCTGCTGTACCACCACTACGACGGCAAGGACGAACTGCTGCTCGACTTCCTCGAGGCCGTCCTGGAGCGCTTCGAGGCGGCCTTCCCGGGCGACGACGCCGGTGACCCCGTCGAGCGACTGGAGACGGTGCTCGCCCACGGCCTCCCCGACGCGCCCGCCGACGAGCACGCCGACCTCAGGCGCGCCGTCGTGACCCTCCGGGCGCAGGCCGCCCACGACCCGGCCTACCGCGAGCACTTCGCGCGGAGCGACCGCGTGTTCCGCGACCGGGTCGCCACGGTGGTCGCCGCGGGCGTCGAGGACGGCACGTTCCGCGACGTGGACCCCGAGGCCGTCGCCGACCTCGTGGTGGTCGCGTCGAACGGCGCACTCCTCCAGGGCGTGACGGGCGACGGGGACGGCGTCGGCCCCGCGCGGGAGACGCTGGCCGCCGCGCTGCTCGACTTCCTGGAGGCCCCCGATGAGTGAGGGGCCCGGGCGGGCGGTCAACCTCACCGACGGCGACCTGGTGAAGCCGCTGCTCGTCCTCTCGCTGCCCATCATCGCCACGAACCTGCTCCAGGTCGGCTACAACCTCGCGGACACGTTCTGGGTCGGCCGCCTGGGCCAGGACCCGGTCAGCGCCATCTCCTACTCCTGGGCCATCATCTTCCTGCTCATCACCCTGGCGGGCGGGTTCACCGTCGCGGGGACGGTGCTCGTCGCCCAGCACAAGGGCGCGGGCAACGTCGACCGCGTCGACCACGTCGCCGGCCAGACCATCGGGTTCGTCGTCCTGCTCTCCGCGGCGCTGTCCGTCGTCGGCTACCTCTTCGCGCCGACGATGCTCTCGCTCGTCGGCGCGACGCCTGGCACCGAGGTGTACGCGCTCTCGCTAACGTACACCCGGACGGTGTTCCTGGGCATCCCCTTCGTCTTCGGCTTCTTCGTCTTCCAGGCGCTCCTGCAGGGCTGGGGCGACACCCGAACGCCGCTCTACCTGATGGCCTTCGGCGTCGCGCTGAACGTCGTCGCCGACCCGTTTCTCATCCTCGGGTTCCAGGACAACGTGCTGTTCTCGGCCCTCGGCCTCGAGGCGCTCCAGGCCGACCTGTACGCCCTGACCGGCTTCTCGGGCATGGGCGTCCAGGGGGCCGCCATCGCGACCATCGCCTCGCGCGGCATCGGTGCGGTCCTGGCTTTCGGCCTCCTGCTCTCCGGGCGCGTCGGGCTGAACCCCGCGCCCTCGGACTTCCGGCCCCAGCGGGCGACCGTCCGGAAGATAGTCCGCATCGGCGCGCCCGCGAGCGTCGAGCAGAGCACGCAGTCGCTCTCGGTGACGATACTCACGGCGCTCATCGCCATCGCCGGCGACGAGGCCGTCGCGGCGTACGGCATCGGCACCAGGCTGACGTCGCTCGTCTTCCTGCCGGCGCTGGGCCTCGCGCGCGGCACGGAGACAGTCGTCGGCCAGAACCTCGGTGCCGACCAGGCCGACCGCGCGAAGCGGGCGGTGTACGCGAGCGGCGCGCTCATCGCCGTCGTGTTGCTGGGGGTGAGCGCCGTGGCCTACAGTTACGGCCACGAACTCGTCGGGGTGTTCATCACCGGCGAGGACGCCGGCGTCGTCGAGGCCATCGGCGCGGACTACCTCCGCATCGTCGGGTTGACCTTCGCCTTCCTGGGCGTGTTCCGCGTCGTGCAGGGAGCCTACCGCGGTAGCGGTTCGACCAGGCTCGCGATGCTGTTCTCCGTCCTGGGGCTCATCGTCATCAGGGTGCCACTCTCCTACGGCCTGCTGACCTGGGCCGACATGGGCGCGACCGGCGTCTGGTGGGGCATCGCCGTCTCGAACGTCGCCGTCCTGCTCCTCGCCGGCGGCTACTTCTTCCGCGGGACCTGGGCGACGAGCGTCGTCGACGACGCCCGGTCGCGCGGGCCCGGGTCGACCGGTGAGGCCGACGAGCGGCCCGCCGACGGCTGAGTCCCGGTCGACCCGTGTCGGGGACAGGGCCGGAACTGTCAACCGGCCGGGGGCGGTAGGGCCACGCATGACCGAAAACGAGGTGCGCGTCTGGCTCGTCGAGCGGACCTTCTCCGACGACGAGCAGAACGTGGTCATCACCACCTACGCGACGCCGGACGGCGAGCGCGAGTACCGCCGGGAGCGGGCGCTCACCACCTTCGGCGACGCCGACGAGGGGACCCCCGTCTCGCTCACCGTCTCCCCGTCGAACCTCGGTGCCGTCGCGGACGCCGACCGGGAGCGGTACGCGAGGGCGGCCAGCGAAGCCCGCGCGGACCACGACCCCGACGACACCGTCTGAGGGCCGGGCGTTTTTGGTCGTCGCGGCCCGACGGACCGGCCGTGCCGGACGACCAGCGCCGACTCTACTACCCGGAGTACGGGACGGTGGCGTCGCTGGCGGGACTGGTCCCCGTCGTCGCCGCGGCCGGCCCAGTCACGGACGTGGTCGCGGCGCGGGCACCGACGCTCCCGGTCGGCGTCCTCGCGGCGATGGCGCTCTGGGGGCTGCTCGGGGTGGTGCTGCTCGGCGAGTACCGGCGGCAGGCGGCGGCGAACCCGCGCACCTTCGAGAGCCGGGGCGCCCGGACCCGGTTCTGCCGCGAGGGGACCCCCGGGCAGCGTCGCCTGCTGCTCGCAGTCACGCTCTTCCTCGTCGGCGGGCTCCTGGCGACGGCGTTCTGGCCCACGTACCTCGACGCCGCCGAACGGGTGGCCCGTGCGCTCGTCGCCCTCCCCGAGGTGCCGGGCGGGACGGTCTGGGGCGACGCGCTCGAACTGGTGCTCTTCGGCGTCGTCTACGGCGGGTTCGCGCGCGGGGCCGACTGGGTGGTCGTCGGCCTCGCCAGGATGCTCATCCACCGCAACCTCGCCATGCGCGGGCGGTGAACGGCGACGCAGCGGTTCGTGGCTCGCGGCTCCGCCGTTCACGGCTCCCTCCGGTCACCGTTCACGCGTACCGAGGCCTCGCCTCGCTCGGCCTCGCGCCGCTCGGCCTCGCGCCCCTCGCCCTGTCCGAGGTTCTTCCCCCGGTCAGAACCTCGTGTCCTAGAACAGCGCCTCGCTCGAATCGAGTACGCGCGCCGGCCCGCCGACCGACCAGGTCCGGGTCTCGACACCGCAGTCCGCGACCGCCGCCTCGACAGCCTCGACGTGGTCGGCGGTCGTGTTGACGTACACGCTCGCGCCCGTGTCGACGGAGAAGTAGGCGGGCACGCCGTCCTCGCGGAGTTCGCGCACGGCGTTGAACACCGCGATGGTCTCGGGCTGCCAGTACACCCACGCCGAGGGACCGGTCATCGTCGTCGCGGCCAGGGAGAGCGAGTCGCGCTCCGCTATCTCGAACAGGCGCTCGGCGTCGCCGGCGTGGACCGCGTCGCGGGCGTCGACGAGTTGGTCGTGGACGTGCGCGAGCCGCGCGTCGAACATGTGGCTCTCCGCGGCCTCCTCGTGGGCGCGCTCTGTCTCCTTGTACGCCGGCACGAGCGCCGCGACGACGCGGTGGTCCGACTCGAGCGCGGACGGCGCGTCGAGGCGGACCGACCGGCAGTCGGCGTCGTTGACGCCCGCGCGCAGGTCGGAGTACGCGCCCGTGACCGCCCGGGCGGCCGAGGAGGAGCCCCGGCGGGCGATGGTCGAGAGTTCGGGGTGGGACACCTCGAGGTCGAAGGCCGCGGCGGCGGCGACGGCCAGCGCCGCGAAGCCCGAGGAGGAGGAGCCGAAGCCGACGTTGGTCGGGAAGGAGTTCTCGCTCTCGACGCGGACCGTGTCGTCCCGCCCCGCGCGCTCGCGCACCTCGTCGAGGACGGCCCGGACCCGCTCGGCACCCCGGCCCGTGACCGTCTCGCCGTCGATGGCGTACTCGTCTCCGTCGGCGTCCGGGCGGCGGGCGACCGTCGTCGTCGTGTTGCTCGGCGCCGTGCAGACGCTGATGCTGTCGTGGTATGGGTAGCGCGCCTCGGCGTCGCGCATCCCGTGGTACTTCACGAGCCCCTGAATCGGGTGCGCTCGCGCGGTCGCCTTCATGCGTCGTATCGGGGCGAGGGGGCGCATAAACATCCCGGGACCGGAACGGCCGTGCCGTGGAGAGCGAACCACTCAAGCGCCGGGCCGCCGACCGACGCCCATGGGCGACCCGCTGCCGGACCGCGAGGCGCAGGTCGAGACCGTCCTCGAGCGTCTCCACGCCGAGTACCCGGAGTCCGACATCTCCCTCGAGTTCTCGAACCGCCTCGAGTTGCTCGTCGCCGTCGTGCTCTCCGGGCAGTGCACCGACGAGCGCGTCAACCAGGTCACCGAGGACCTCTTCGACAAGTACCGGACCGCCGAGGACTACGCCGGCGTCGACCAGGACGAACTCGCCGAGGACATCTCCTCCATCACCTACTTCAACCAGAAGGCGGGGTGGATACGCGACACGTGTCGAAAACTCGTCGAGGAACACGACGGCGAGGTACCCGACACGATGGCCGCGCTGACGGACCTCCCGGGCGTCGGCCGGAAGACGGCGAACGTCGTGCTCCAGCACGGCCACGAGGTCGTCGAGGGTATCGTCGTCGACACGCACGTAAAGCGGCTGTCGCGACGGCTCGGTCTGACCG
>Ga0207715_100348_pt1 | contig 12454 bp, 12 predicted proteins | sample A23M3SouthBayCA_FD_187732 | JGI IMG/M metagenome (GOLD analysis project Ga0207715, IMG submission 187732) | Aerobic enrichment media from Eden Landing Ponds, California, USA - A23 M3 (SPAdes) | ecosystem: Environmental > Aquatic > Marine > Unclassified | place: USA: Emeryville, California... | reverse complement strand
GAGCCGTGCTCGACGGCGTTACGAAAACAGTTCTCGAACAAACGGGCGAGGCGGTCGGGGTCGGCCGCGACGGCGTAGCGCCAGTCCTGTTCGAGCGTCGCCGCGCCGGTGTCGACGCTGCCCCAGGCGCGGGCGGCGACCTCGGCGCCGTCGAACCACTCGGTCTCCTCGACGCGGCTGCCCTCGCGGGCGTAGTCGAGCACGTCGCCGATGATCCCGGCGATCCGGTCGTGCATCTCCGCGACGACGTCGAGTTCGGACGCCTCGCCCGTCTGCCGATAGAGGTCCAGGCGCGCCTCGGCGACGTTGAGCGGGTTGCGCAGGTCGTGACTGAGGATCCCGGCGAACTCCTCTAAGCGCTCGTTCTGACGGTCCAGTTCCCGCTCGCGGCGCTTGCGGTCGGTGATGTCGACGGTGATGCCGACGATCCCCTGCAGGCGGCCGGCGTCGTCGTACCACGGGGCCTTGTTCGTCGAGAACCACAGGTCCCGGCCGTGGGGCGGCTGGACGTGTTTCTCCTGGTCGCGAAGCGGTTCGCCGGTCTCCATGATGCGCTCGTTGTCGGCGGTGGCCCGCTCGGCCATGTCGACGGTGTACAGGTCGAAGTACGTCTTCCCCTCGACGTCGGCTGGAGTGTGCATGATCTTGCCGTCGGTCCCCTCGATGAACGGCTCGACCAGGTCCTCGCTGACCCGGACGTGTCGCCCGAGCCGGTCCTCGAAGTACACCGACATCGGGACGTGTTCCATGACCGACCGGAGCATGGCCGCCTCGTCGTGGTCGGCGTCGAGGTCGCCGCCCTCGGGCACCGACGCGACGAGATAGCCCACGCCCCGCGAGCGGTCGGCGACGAGTTCCACCTCGCTCTTGAACGCGACGCCGTCGCCGTCGGTGCAGTGCCACTCCCGGCGCTCGAAGTCGCCGGTGAGCGCGCCCGCGACGAACGTTTCGACGGGATCCGTCTCCGGGTCGATCCACTCCAGGTTCGCCTCGCCGGGCTCGCCCCGGCCCCCACCGCGGCGTTCGTGCGTGAGATCCGTCTCCCGCAGGTCGGCCAGCGTCGCCGCCGCCAGGTCCGCCGGCTCCCAGCCCCAGGTGTCGAAGAAGGTGTCGTTGGCGTCGCGGACCGCGTAGTCGTCCAGGTCGAAGGAGACGACGGCGTCGTCGGACAGGTCGGCGAGTCGCCACCCCACCTCGTCGCGTCCGGCCGCCCCGTCGCGCTCGCCGTCGAGGAGGTCGCGGACCCGCGCGCTGAGCACCCGTCCGGTGTGGGCGCCGCCGGCCGCGTACGTCGCCGCCCGGTCGGCGAGCACCCGGTCGAGCGTCGACGCGTCGATCGCGTCCTCGAGATCGAGGACGACCGTCGGGACCGCTCCGTCGACCGCACGAACCGCGTCGTACCCGCACGCGCCCGTCCCGCAGACCAGGCAGTCCGCGCCCGATTCGATGGCCTCGCGGACCGCCGCCCCGTCCCCGCCCGACGACGCCACGACGGAGAACGACGCGGCGGACGCCAGCGCGTCGACCGCGGCGTCGCGGACCGCCGACTCCGCCGCGGTCACAGCCACCCGCACAGAGCTGTCATCCGATCGAGACATGGCCCCGAATATGCTGGTCCGTGTGATAAGCGTGCCGCACGGTCGCCGGCGGACAGTGTCGGGGCCGAGCGGTCGCCTTGGTCCGCCAGGGACAAAACATGTTCGGCGATCCCAGGACCCCGGGAACAGTGACACGCCATAGGCACCCCGGCGGCGAACCGTCGGTGAAAGCCGCCCGCCCCAGCTATGATAGACCCCGTCATCGCCAGCCGGCTCCAGTTCGCACTGACGACGATCGTCCACATCGTCTTCCCCGTGATGAGCATGGGGCTCGCGCCCTTTCTCGTCTACTTCACGTGGAAGGAGATCCGCGGGAACGACCCGGTCTACGAGCAGCTCAGGCGGTTCTGGACGAAGGTCTTCGCCGTCTCGTTCGTCGTCGGCACCGTCACGGGGATCGTCCTGGAGTTCGAGTTCGGGACGAACTTCGCGGCGTTCTCGACGGTCGCCGGCGAGCTGTTCGGCGGCCCCCTCGCCGTCGAGGGGATGATGGCGTTCATGCTCGAAGCCACGTTCCTCGGCGTGTTCGTCTTCGGCCGCGAGCGCGTCGGCGACCGCCTGTACTTCCTCTCCGCGGTCGCCGTCGGCCTCGGCACGTGGCTGTCGGCGGTGTGGATCCTGATCGCCAACTCCTGGATGCAGACCCCCCGCGGGTTCGAACTCGTCGCGTCGGGCGGTCGCGAGGTCGTCCGGCTGACCGACCCGCTCGCGGCGTATCTCAACCCCCGGTTCCCCTACATGTTCGTCCACATGCAGAACGCGGCGGTCCTCTCGGTGGCGCTCGCGATGGCCGGGCTGGGCGCCTACCACGTCTTCCGCCACCACGTCTGGGACACCGAGATCGCCCACCCCGCCTTCTGGGAACGGACGCTGAAAGTCGCCCTGGTCGCGCTGGTGATCACCGCACCGTTCCAGGTGGTCCACGGCGACGTGTACGCCCGTCACGTCTCCGAGAGCCAGCCACAGAAGTTCGCCGCCATGGAGGCCGTCTGGGAGACCGACTCGTACGTCCCCGAGTACATCGTCGCGTTCCCGACGAGCCTCGACGACATGGCCGACCCGAAGGCCAAGGACATCTTCGGGGTCGGGATACCGGGCGGCGCCTCCTGGCTCGCCAGCGGGGGTGATCCCCAGGCGACGATCACCGGACTGAACGAGTTCGAGGGCGCCCCGCCCGTCGCGGTCGTGTTCTGGTCGTTCCGGATCATGGTCGCGCTCGGGTTCTGGTTCGTCCTCCTGGCCGGCTGGGGCGCCTTCAGGTGGTACCGCGGCGGCCTGCTCGACGACGACCTGCTGCACAAGGCGCTGATGGGGTCGGCGCCGCTCGGCATCCTCGCCGTCGAACTCGGCTGGGTCGTCACCGAAGTCGGCCGCCAGCCCTGGGTGATCCAGAACGTGCTCAAGACCGAACGTGGCGTCTCCACGGGACTCAGCGGCGGCGAGGCGACGCTCACGCTGGTCGGGTTCGCCGCCGTCTATCTCGGGCTGTTGACGCTGTACGGCTACGTCCTCGCGCGGATCGTCCGCGCCGGCCCGCCCGGCCGCGACGAACTGCGCAGCGTCGACGCCGAGGACCCCGACGCCCCGCTCGCACAGGGGGTGACCGTCGATGACTGAGGCGGTGGTCCCCCCAGCGGTGCCGCTCTCCCTGTCGGACGGCCCGCTGTTGGGCCTCCCGCTGCCCGAGATCTGGTTCGGCCTCCTGTTTTTCGTCCTGGCCGTCTTCCTGGCGCTCGACGGCTTCGACTTCGGCGTCGGCGCGATCTTCGCGCTCCGGTCGAACCCTCACGAGCGCGAGCAGTTGATCGCCGCGATCGGCCCGTTCTGGGACGGCAACGAGGTGTGGCTGGTCGTCTTCGGCGGCGCGATGTTCGCCGCCTTCCCGACGGTGTACGCCGCCCTCTTTAGCCGCCACTACCTGCTGATGTTCGCCATCCTCGGGGCGCTCATCCTCCGGGGGCTGGCCCCCGAGATGTACGAGCAACGCGACGACGACGCCTGGCGGCGCTGGTGGGGTCGCGCGTTCGTCGTCGGGAGCGTCACCGCGCCCCTGTTCCTCGGCGTCTTCGCCGCCAACTGGGTGCTCGGCGCGACGCGCATCCTCACGCTGCCCGGACTCGTCGTCGGCCTCGCCGTCGTCGCGCTCACCGTCGTCGACGGCGCCGCCTTCCTCCGACTGAAGACCCGCGGCGACCTGCAATCGAGTCTCGAAGGGGTGGCCCTGCGCGGGCTCGCGGCCTACGTCGGCCTCGTCGTCGCCGCGCTCGGGACGGTCTACGCGACGACGCCCGCCGTCCGCTCGGCGCTCACCGCGCCGCTCGCACTCGCGCTCGTGGCCCTCACGGTCGCGCTGGCCGGCGGCTACGCCGTCGCCGTGCGCCGCGACCGACATCTCACGGCGTTCGCGGCGGCCGTGGGGCTGGTCGCCGCCTTCGTCGGCGTCGTCGCGCGGCTTACCTACCCCTACGTCGACCGCGCGACCGGGGCCACCGTCGGCGACGCCGTCGTCTCGACGCTCCCGCTGAACCTCATGTCGATCGGCGCGGCGGTCCTGTTGCCGCTCGTGTTCACCTACTTTGCAGTGCTGTACTCGACGTTCAGTGGCCCCGTCGAAGCGGGGGAGGCGTACTGATGCCCGACGCGCCCTCGCCCGGCGGTCGGCGCCTGGGCTCTCGGGTCCTCGTCACCTGGCTCGAACTCACCGTCGTCGGCATCACCGGCGGCGCCGTCGGCGCGGCCGTGGGCGGCCCGCCCGCCTTCATCGTCTATCTCGTGACGACGCTGGCCTCCGTGGGCATCCTACTGTACAACGTCGCCGCGCTCGTCGACGCCCGGATCGCCACCGCGACCGACGGTAACGCCGCCGTCGACGCCGCCGACCACCCCGTCGACGGGGACCCGCTCGACACCGACTGACCGCGACATCCGAGGCGTTCGACCGTCCCGTTCGGCGCCGACCGCTCGTCGACGCCCGGCCCGAAGCGATCCACCTATATTCCTCGGAGGTTCTCTGGCGAATATCATGCCGAAGATCAGCGTGGAGGTGCCCCAGGAGTTGCTCGAGGACCTCGACGAGCACGTCGGGGAGGACGGCAAGTTCGTCAACCGGAGCGAGGCGATCCGGGCGTCGATGCGCAAGACGCTCGACATGCTGGACGACATCGACGCCCGGCAGGGCCGCCTGGAGGAGGAACGATGAGCGAGCCCCGTCCCGCGCTCTCGCCGGTACAGGTCGGGCTGATCGGGCTGTTCGTCACCGCTATCGTCACTGCACAGCTGACCGCCTCGAAACTGTTGATGTTCCAGTTACCCGTCGAACTGCCGCTGGCCGGCGGCGCGCTCGTGTTGCCGGGCGCGGCGCTGGCGTACGCGCTGACCTTCTTCGCCTCGGATTGCTACTCGGAGCTGTACGGCCGGAAGGCCGCGACCGTCGTCGTCAACGTCGGGTTCGTGATGACCGTCGTCATGCTCGTGCTCGTCTGGAGCACCATCGAGGCGCCGGCGCTCCCCCAGACCGCCACCGGACAGATCGACCTGGCGGCGTTCCGGAGCGTCCTCGGGTCGAGCACCGCCATCGTCGTCGCCAGCCTCTCGGCGTACGTCCTCAGCCAGAACTGGGACGTGTTCGCCTTCCACTGGATCCGCGAGGCCACCGACGGTGACCACCTCTGGCTGCGTAACGTCGGCTCCACGGCGACGAGCCAGCTGATCGACACGGTCGTGTTCATCCTCGTCGGGTTCGTCCTCCTGGGTTCGACCCCGCCGTCGGCCGCCGTCACCCTCATCGCCGGCCAGTACATCTTCAAACTCCTGGTCGCCGTCGTCGACACGCCCTTGGTCTACGCCGTCGTCGCCGCCGTCCGCTCGCGCAAGACCGCCTCCGCGACCTCCTACTCCCGACCGGAGTAGCGACGCCGCGTCCGCCCCCGTCCCCTTCGGCACCGCTCCGTCGACACCGCTCCGTCGACACCGCTCCGTCGACACCGTTCCGTCGGCACCGCTCGATCCCGCCCCCCACAGCTATGCGGGTCGAGCCCGTGACGGGGAGCATGAACAGGGAATCGGACGACATCGCGGTCGAACGGCCCGTCCTCGCGACGGTCGTCGTCGCGGTCGTCGCCACGGTCGCCTACGTCGGGGTACAACTCGCGCTCGACGGGGCCGTCGCGCCCGCGGAAACGGGCGCGTTCGTCCTGATCTTCACGCTCGTGTACGTCGCGGGCACCCGCTACCTGCGCGACCGGGCGACCGGTACCGGCGAGGCGCCCGGCGACGCGGGCGACGACGCCGCCGAGTAACTCACAGGAACCGGTCGAGACCCGCCTGTCGACGGTCGACACCCGCCGGGTCCGGCTCCCAGGCGCTGCGCCGGGCGCGGACCGCGTCCGGATCGGCCGTCCCCTCGCCACCCCCCTCCGTATCGGCGCTCTCGCGGCCCTCGACGGCCTCTGCCTCGCCCTCTCGCGGCTCGTACCCCGGACAGTCCGGCCCGCAGTCGGCCACCGGCCGGACGAGCCCCCCCTTCCACCCACACCAGGGCAGCCCCGCGTCGGCGTGGGCGGCCGGCTCGGCGTCCCCGGGAACGCACCGCTCGCAGTCCGGCAGGTCGTAGGTCCGCCACCCCTTGCCGTAGGCCCGCTCGGCGATGCGCCGGCGCTGGCGGCGCTTCTCGGCGGCGGTGACCGGCCGCACCGCGGCGCGGCCGGGCTCGCGGTCGAGGAGTTCGATGCCCGGTTCGTCGGTCGCCAGCGGCTCGGGCTCGCGGACCACCTCGCGCTCGCCCGTCTCGGGGTCGAACCGCCAGACCCCCACGGGGCCGGGCAGCCGATTGAGATGGGCGCCGGTGACGTACGTCTCCGTCGCCAGTATCACCTCGTCGAACAGCCCCAGCGAGGCGTCGATCCGCAGCTGATCCCGCAGGTCGCCCGGCCGGTCCAGGTCGGGCTTGTTCTCGATGCCGACCAGCGAGTCGAACCACTCGTCGGGGTAGCGGACGGTCTGTCTGACCGCCGTGCTCGCGCCCGTCCGCTCGCGCTCGAAAAAGCCCAGCTCGACCGCTCGCTCTGCGATGGCGCGGGCGTGGTCGGGGTGGCAGTCGAAGGCGTCGGCGAGCGGGCGAGCGGTGCCCGGCCCGACGGCGCTCTCGATCGCCAGCGGCGGGATGGTGTGGGGCGTGATCGCCGCCCGGCGGTCGAACTCCGGACCCGGCTCGACACAGACTACGTCGGCGACCCGCCGGCCGTGGACCGCCGCGCCGAGCTGTCGGCCGACGATTCGGTCGGGGCCTTCGAGGTGGGCACACAGCGCGAGCTCGAACGCGAACTCCTGCACATCTCTCTTCCGGACCACCGGGTGAAAAACGTCGGGTTGCCGGGTGCGGTACCGGATGAGTTGTTGGTACGCAAGATTTATATAAATTTGTTAAAATATGATGGGTACAACGGGCGGGGTTCGGTGGGGGCGGTGCGTGGAGGTCGGTGAACGCGCCGGTCACCAGTCCGTTCCGCCGACAGAGTGCTCCCGCCGGAGCGTACCAATGGAAGGAGAACGAACGGACGAATCGTCGATACGCGTCAACGACAGAGCCCAATCGGCGTTCGACTACACTATCGGCGTGAGCGTTTTCGTTATCGTCATCCTCGCGGTGTTCGCGTTCGTCCCGACAGCCTTCGGGAGCTTCGGGGGGGAGGCCGACGATGCTGCGAGCGACGGGTTGGCCGCCGATCGCGGTGTCGACCACCTCACGCGGACGATACTCGGGTCGAGCGGTCCGAACGTCGGGCTCGACACCGGCTGTGCGATCCTGTTTTTCTCCGCGAGTTCGACACATCCGGATGTCGAAGTCACCGAGGCGGACTGCGAACTCGACGGTCCACGGAGCGACACGCTACCCGGGCGGCTCAGTCTCTCGCCAACCACGGGAGCCAACGTCACCGTCGAAGCAGAGTTCGGGTCCGGTCGTAAGATCGCCTGCTGGGACACGACCTCCGGCGCGGTTGTCGAGGCCACGTCGTCGGACTGCGGCGACGACGCCGACGACGTCAGGTTCGGCGCGGGGCCGGCCGCGGCACGCAACCCCGGATACGCGACCGCGAACCGTGCCGGAACGATCGACGGAGCGGATGTCACCGTCGCGGTGAGGGTGTGGTAGCATGCGGGGTACGCGAGCGCAGATGTTCACGCTCGAGGGTGTGCTCTCGGCACTGGTCGTGCTGGCGGGGATGGCCTTCGCCCTTCAGGCGGTCGTCGTGACCCCGACCGACGGTGGCGCCCCGATCGGATCAGCCGACGGCGACCGACTGGAGCAGATACTCGAGGAGGCGACCGAAAACGGGTCGGTCAAGCGAGCAGTGCTGGCGTGGGACGGTGGCGCCTTCGACGGCACCCCGAGCGGGAGTGGATACTTCGTCGACGGCCTGCCGGACAACGGGCTGGGGACAGCACTGCGAGCCGGATTCGACTCCTCGACATCGACCAACGTTTTCGTCCACTACGAGAGTAGCTCTGGGCCGGGGACCGAGCCCCTCGCCTACAACGGCGCTCCGGAGAGCGACGCGGTCAGAGAGACGGTGACGGTCGCGCTTTACGATCAGGACAGCGTCTACGATGAGAGCGGTGACCAGGCGTCCGGGACGCTCGAATCCCGGGGGAGCGGGTTCTTCTACGTCGACGACCAGCACCCGGCTACGGACCTCCACGCCGTCGTGGAACTGGAGGTGGTCGTGTGGTGATATCCGCCGACCGCGACCGCGCGCAGCTCATGCTCGCGGGCGCGTTCATCCTCGCGACAGCTCTGATCGGGTTGTCTATCGTCCTCTCTGCGGGCAACTACACGGCGGCGCTCGCCGGCGAGAGCGGGACCGTCGCGCAGGGCGACGACGCCACGACCGCCCGGGCCTCGATCGCCGCCGACGTCCGATCGTACCTGCCGATCGTAAACGAGGAGTCGTACACCACTGGCAGTTCGGAGTACGACACGAGAAAAGACTCATTCAGAGATGTCTTCGACCTCGTCGATGGGCGCACGCAGCGGATATACGCGAGTCAGGGTCGTGTTGTGACCCTCGGCAGCCCCGGGTTCGACGAGGGGACGCGGATCAAGCAGGTCGAGGCGAGCGGGGGCGGCTACGAAACGTTTCGGGAGCCGGGTGAGCGAGACGCCACTGGGTCTCCGGATCCGACTTGGCAGCTCACCAACGGTGGACAGGTTCGGAACATGACGTTCCACTTCTCCCAGTTACCCCGGCAGTTCGAGGCCCCGTTCAGGCTGCGGTTCCAGCCCGTCGGGGCCGGGACCGAGTGGACCGTCGAAGTCATCGGGCAAGCGGGGACCGGAGAGTGGCTGATCAGGACCGAAGAAGTCGGCGGAACGGCCACCTACACCTGCGAACGAGCGCCGGGGGCGGTGGGTGAAAAGACGATGGATGTGTCGGACGCGGAAATGGACGGAACCTACTGCAGAGCGCTGGACCAGATCGAACTGGCGTCCACCGACTACAGGGTCATCGCGGAGACGCCGTCTTCCTCCCTCGTACCCCTCTTATCCGCGAAGCAGTACGCACGCGGGAAGTTCTGGCTCGTCGTCACCGAAGGCGACGCGCTGACGCCACCGGCGGGAACCGTCGTCAAGACGGACAGCGACCTCATCTACTCGGCGACGGTCCCGTTCACGTACCGGTCGGAGGCGGTCACAGTCGAATCCGATCTCAGAGTCGCGCCGGGGGAGATCGAATGATCGACGACCGGGCGATCTCGTCGGCGTTGACCTACTCGCTGGTGACCGTGATCACCCTCGCGCTGACGGCCGGGCTGGTCTTCGGCGCGGAGTCACTCGTCAACGACCAGCGCGAGCGGACGGTCCAGAACCAGCTCGACGTCGTCGGCCAACGCCTCTCATCGACGGTCATGACCGTCGATCGAATGGGACGGCTGGACGGTACCACCACCGTCGGCGTCACGCGGGAGTTCCCACAGCGGACCGCCGGCTCGCAGTACCGGATACGGGTGTCCGACTCTCCCCGTTCCGATCGAGGGACGATCTACGTCGAATCGCGCGATACCGGCATGAACGTCTCCGTACCGTTCAGACTGAGCGGCGCGGAGATCGAACCGACGACCGTCAACGGTGGGCCGGTCAGGATCGTCTACGATCCGACCACCAGTCCCGATACAGTGAGGGTCGAACGTGCGTGACTCCGGTTCTGGCGGTCGAGACGCGTCGCGCGGGCAGAGCGAGGTGATCGGCTACGTGCTCGTCTTCTCCGTCGTGCTGATCTCGCTCGGCGTGGTCAGCACGTTCGGGGTGACCGCGCTCCAGGAGGTCCGGGACGCGACCGTCGTCGACAACGGCGAGGTGGCGATGGAGGTGCTGTCGACGAACACGGAGGCGGTGTACTACGGCGAGACGACCGGCCGGACCACCGCATTCAGCCTCGACTCGGCGAGCCTGGAGACGGGACAGCAAGTCACGATCGACGTTCGGGCTGGCGGCAGTTCAGTCGGGTCGGCACCGTGGATTTTCCGACCGATCGTGTACAGGGGAGCGGACGCCGCGCTCGTCTACGAGAACAGCGCGGTCGTCCGCGAGCAACCGGACGGGGCGGTCGCAGTCACCGACCACCTGTTCCGGTACTCGCCCGGGTCGACCGACCGGGCTGTCGTCCCAGTCGTCCTGACGAAAGCGGCGACCGTCCAGAGTGTCAGCGGCGGGACGAAGCGGGTTGTCACGGAGCGAGCGGGCGACGCGAGCGTCGTACGCTCTGGGTCACCAGTGACCGTCGAGTTCGAGATGACCTGGAGCGGTTCGTCGCTCCCGAACCGGGCCGACGTCTGGCAGCGGTCGCTCAACGAGGAGATTCCGGCCAGCGCGGTCCCCACCGGGTCGACTGCCTGCGAATCCGACACGAGTACTACCGACCCCGATATCGTCTGCGAGTTCGAGACCGACACGCTAGTCGTCTCGGTGGTCGAGATCGACTACGAGTTCGAGTGAGCGACGAGAGCGCCACGGCTTGAGTGGGGCCGTCCTGGCCGGGACATCAGTCCTCGACCGTGGCGGTCCGCCGGGTGATCGTGAGGAACTCGACGGCAGCGGACGACGAACTCCCGCTGCCGGGGACGACGGTCGATCCGCCCAGATTCGTGTCGTAGTGGATACGGGCGCTGTTGTCGAACGTGTCCACGTGGCCGACGACCGCGCCGTAGATGTCGACGCTGTTCTGGATGGTGACCTCCGTCCCCGGGACGTCGATCACGCGCCGCCCGCCGGACACCTTCTGGTCGCCGGGGCCGTAGATGACGCCGGTGTAGTCCGTGTTTCCGCCCCGCAGTTCGGCGGTGTCGTCGCGCTTCAAGTAGGTCCAGACGCCCGGTGCGCGATGGGTGCGGGCGCCGGTGTCGTCCTCGGTGATGACCTTCGTCGGGTTCAGTACGTAGAACGAGTGACCCGAACCCGTGGTCGAGTGGCCACCGACCCAGAAGTTGACGCGGCCACCGCCCTTGACTTTGACCGTGGCCCCCTGCAACCGCACAGAGTCTCTGACGTAGACGTTGATCGTCCCGCCGCCCGTGTCGAGCGTGAGGGTTTCGCCGCTGCCCATGTCTATCTCGGAGAGGTAGTAGTTCCCGGCAGTGAGGGTACAGCCACACGACGAGACGAGCGAGTTCGATGTGGTGACGCCCGTGACACTCGCCCCGTCGTTATTGTTGCTCGAGAGGTACGTCGATCCCCTGGTGCTGATCCGGCTATCGACCGGGCTGCGTTCCGGAACGTCGGGATCAAGCGGCGTCTGGAAGGCGCCCGGATCGCTCGTCGACGGCATCCGCGTCGACGGGGCGGGAGAGGTCGGTGGTTCGCTCCCCTGCACCGTCGCGCCGTTCTTCGAGAAGCTGCCGCCAGCGAGGACGTCTCCCTTGACGGTGATCTTGCTGTCCAGATCCACGGATCCCGAGACGACGAGGTCGCCGTCGATCACGATCTGCTTGGCGCTCGAGCTGGTGACGACGTCGCCGTTTTTCACGTAGACGCTACCGTCGATCTGGCCCTTCGTGTCCCCGAGTTCCAGATCGCCGTCCTTGACGTAGATGTCTTCCTCGAACGTCGGCTCCTGAGCTTCCGTGATCTCGAAGTTTCCATGGACGTGCACGTCTTTCTCAAACGTGGCCTTCCCGCTGACGTCTAGGCTGTACGCGTTACCGTGGGTGGTCGTCCCGCCGACGATGACGTCCCCCTCGAACGTCGAGCCCGCGTCGATCACGATGTCGTCCTGTGTCGAGAACGTGCTCTCGTACGTCTGTCCGTTCTTCATGCTGGTCGGGCCGGCACAACAGCCCAGTCGCACCTGTCCGGTGACCTTCCCACCTGAGGTCTTCAGTTCACTCGACCCTCGCATCGCGTGGACGTCCCCGTTGATCGTGGGGCTGTTCTGGAGGTTGAACTCCTTCATCGTCCGGACATCGCCGTCGCTCCCGGCTGGCCAGCCGGGGTACGTCGGCGAGGTGTAACTGTCGGTCTTCACGGCGTTGGAGATCGTCGACGTCGGGCCGTCGGAGAACGCCCCGCTGGAGATGGGGCCGCCGGTACTACTGGTGGGCGATCTGAACTTCACGACCACCTTTTGATCGGCTGGGACAGTCGAGACCGGTCCCGGCCCGATCTCCGCTTCGAGGTAGTCGGCCCAAGCGCCGTAGAACTCGCTCTCGATCTCGACTTCGATATCCGTCCCTGGAGCAGGCTGTCGGTTCAGCCCGAGCGCATTCAAAAGAGATTTCCGGTCGACGGTCCGGACCGTCAGATCCGACCCGATCGCCTCCCCTTCGATCTGGACGACCGGGAAGCTCAGTGTCTCCGACCCGCC
>Ga0207715_100347_pt1 | contig 12503 bp, 14 predicted proteins | sample A23M3SouthBayCA_FD_187732 | JGI IMG/M metagenome (GOLD analysis project Ga0207715, IMG submission 187732) | Aerobic enrichment media from Eden Landing Ponds, California, USA - A23 M3 (SPAdes) | ecosystem: Environmental > Aquatic > Marine > Unclassified | place: USA: Emeryville, California... | reverse complement strand
GGGGGCGGGGTCGCGATGGAAATTCTTATGCCGGCCTCGGGTCGTAGAACCGAGCGCCCGCCCTTAGCTCAGACTGGTAGAGCAGTCGACTGTAGATCGACTTGTCCCCCGTTCAAATCGGGGAGGGCGGACCTTCTCTGCCGTCGCCACCGAACGGAGTGAGGCTGGCGACGGCTGTGACGTCCCGCCGACCCGATTTGAAGAGAGGAGTCGCAGTCCCGGAACGGCGCTCGGAGAGCGCCGCACGCCCGGAACGTCTCCGCGTGTTCACAATCGGGGAGGGCGAACTGCGCCTGCGAACGAAGTGAGTAGTGAATCGCCCCGCCGAGGAGTCCAGAAGCCACCGCCGCCTACGCCCCGACCCACCCCGGCACCTCGACGGTCGTCCCGTTCATGCCCGTCACCCGATGCGTCCGTTCGACCCGGAGGCGGCCGCTGTCGCCGTCGCGGTCGCCCGCGACGGTCTCGGTGAACTCGTAGACGTAGCCCGCCCCCGTCACGAGGACCGTCGCCGAGACGAGTTCCGCGTCCGTGACGTACTCGCCGTCCCCGCCAGCCGGTCGGTCCGACCGAAGCCCGGTCGCCGTGTACCGGTACAGTGCCTGCCCGTCGCGGATGACCGTGCCGTCCGGCTCGAACGTCGACCGGTTGAGCTTCCGGACGGTGCCGAGGAAGAGTACGTCACGGCCGAACTGCCGGTACGTGGCCGTCGTGAAGGGCCGCTCGTCACACTCGACGGTCCCCGACTGGTGGGTGCAGTGTGCCGTGGCGTTCCGGTACGTGTCCGACGGCTGGTCCGGGGCCCGCCGCGACTGGGCGACCAGCCAGCTCCCGTTCGAGCGCTCCTGGGAGCGATTGACCCGCAGGACGAGGTGGTCCTCGACGGCGACCGACCCGCTGTCCACGTCGGTCCCGGTGGTGCGGTCGGTGACGGTGTACGACTCGGACCCCACGAGCGCCCGGTGGTGGGCGACGAGGAGCGCCGACCCGTTCAGCGTCCCCGATTCCACGTACGGGTGGTCGCCGGACAGCGTCTCGACCGCCGCCGTCTCCGGGGCCGTGGCCGACGTCGGTCCCATGGTCGTCGGTTCTCCCCCACCTCCGCCGCTCGCGCAGCCGGCGAGCACGAGGAGCACAGCCAGAGCGACGCCGGTCGCCGGTCGTGCCATACCTTCACGTGCTCGGGGACTGTAGAATACCTTTCGTCGCCTCGCGCGGGGTCTCGGCCCATCGAGCGACGGCGAGCGTGGTCGGGGTGAGGACAACCGACCCGGACAGGCGCGGCCGGGCAGTCTGGGAAATCGAATCTCCTGCACCAAAACGTGTTACGAGCCATTCATCAATGCCGGTGCCGCGTGTATTGATGGTTCCCTCTGCGCTCACCGGGAGTCGAACACGATCACCGGCCACCTGGACGGTTGTGTATGGCAGGCAACCGGACAGTCGTGACCGAATATGGACGTTCGACTGTTCTACTTATATTTATATAAAAACATACCTCGGCTGACGCTGACGACACCAAGTACCGAGATGACCAACAGTCAACGCGGGGAGTCGACATCGGTTCTGAGATACGGCCTCCTCGGGGGAGCGATAGCGCTTCCGTTCACTACATTCAGTTACGCACAGACGCATTCTAAGCTGTCACTTTCCGGAGTCCTCGTTGGCGGTCTTCTAGCGGGATACCTTTCGAAACGGAATCTCGGGACGAGTAGTGGTGTCGGAGTTCGGGCTGGTCTCATCGGCGCCCTTCCAGTGGTCCTGCTTTGGGTGGACGCACTTCAGTCGATCTCCGAGTTGACGAACCCGTCCTGGTACTCGGTGGTTCTCTTCGGTATGGCGGTGGTCTTTGTCGTGCTCGTCTTCGGACTGGGGGGTTTCCTCGGGTGGATTGGTGAAACGGTCGGTGTTTGGCTGGCAGAGCGACGCTCCTCGTGACTGCGGGTCACCAGGGAGGAGCGCCACTAGCAGTGTGTGAGGGCGCATCGTCTCCCGGAACCGGTCCGGACTCGGAGACACGTCCGGACCACGCCCGGTGGAGCGCTCCGTGCCAGGGCCACCTTCATAGCCACACCGTGCCACCTCACCCCGACGACGGCGCACCCGCCGCCAGCCGAAGAATCCCCCCGCTCAGCAGCAGGAGCGCCCCCACCAGCGTGACGAGGATGCCGGCACCGAGGTCCACGGACAGCCCCTGTATCTCGTCGGCCGGCGCGAAGATGACCCCCGTGAGGACGATGCCGACCACGGCGACGCCGGCGGCGATCAGGCCCAGGAGCATGAGCACCAGTCCGGTTACCCGCCCCGCGTGGCCGTACCGCCACAGGACCAGCCCCAGGACGACGGCGGCGACGACGGCGAGACCGATGGTCAGGTCCCCGAACCCGAGGTACTGGCCGGTCAACACGTTCGTCCCCGGTTCGATGTCCTCGAGTTCCGCCGCCGCGTCGGCGTCAGCGTCGACGACGAGCCACGCCATTGTCGAGCCGACGACCGTGAGCAGTATCCCGGCGATGGACGCCCGTTCGTACCCGTCGACCCTGCCGAGCAGCGGAACCCTGTCAAGCAGTGACATGGTCCGGTATCGGGGCACGACTATAATAAACATTTGACGGAGTCGGCCGCGGCCGTCGCTCGCCGTGGGGCGGCCTCTCGCGAGACTTCCGGGACACCCCCGCACCTTTCAAGCCCCTCCCGCTCCAACGCAGTCCAGATGCCCGACGACCAGCGCGCGCCGCTAGTCGACGCCCTCGAGATACTCGCGCTCCTCCTCGTCCCCGCGCTACTCGGCGCGGCGGGCGTCGCCCTCCTCGCCGGTCCGGACCCGGCGCCGTGGGGGGCCGTCGCGGGCGGCGCCGTCGGTCTCGGCCTCGCGAAGGCCCGCCGGGAGCTGTACGCGGTGTGGACCCCTGACGGACTCGAGCGGCGGGTCAGGCCCGCGACCGGCTCCGAGGAGGACCGGGGCGCGGTCTCTATCAGGCGTCTCGTCGCGGCCGTCCTGTTCCTCGGGGGAGGCGTTGCACTGCTCTCCATCCCGTTCGTCGCGCGCGACGGCACCGACGTGTTCGTCCTCGTGATGGGCGGGCTGCTGGCGCTCACCGTGGCGGTCGTGCTCCGGGGCCCCGGGAACTAGGCCGGCCCGGCGTCGCGCTCCGTGGCCGGGCCCTCGTCCTCGAGGACCGGCACCTCGACGGTGACCGCGGTGCCCCCGCCGGTGCGCTCCGCGAAGCGGACCTCGCCACCTGCAACCTCGACGCCCCAGCGCACGACCCAGAGTCCGAGACCGCTGCCGTGCTCGAGTGGCGTCTCGGTGCCGCCGCGGAGCACGCCCAGTTCGTACTGGTCGATGCCGGGGCCGTCGTCGGCCACCGTGACCGTCGCGCGGCCGTCGCCGACGCTGGCGTCGACCCAGACGTGGCGCTGTTCGCCGGCGTTGTGTTCGGCGGCGTTCTCCACGAGGTTCTCGAGGACGATGTCCAGGTGGGTCGCCACGTGGGCGTCGGTGGCGGCTCCCTCGACGTCGACCGCGACCTGCGGGTGCGCCTCGCGGACCGTCGCCAGGGCCTCGTCGATGAGGTCGGCGAGCGGCGCGCCGTCGACCGCGCCGCGGCCCGCCTCGAAGGTGGCGATGGCGTCTCGGCCCTTCTCGCCGAGTTCCTCGATGCGCGCGGCGCGGGCCTTCACCCGCTCGACGTCCGGGCCGTCCCCGAGGCGGTCGGCGTACCCGTGGATGAGGTTGGTCTCGGTGCGGACGTTGTGGCGCAGCACCCGGTTCAGCACCGTCAGGCGCTGCTGCTGGCGCAGCAACTCGGAGACGTCGTGGAAGGTCAGTACGCGCCCGATAGGGTTGCCGCGCGCGTTGTCGATGCGGGTGACGGTCACGTCGTAGGCACCGTCCGCGAGGTCGAGGTGGCCGTCGAGTGCGCCGTCGTCAGGCAGTCTGTCGTACTCCGGGACCACGTCGGTGGCGGCCCGCCCGAGCGCGTCGACCGGGTCGGTCTCGAGGAGCGACGCGCCGCTCTCGTTCAGGTCGACGACGTAGTCGTTGCTGTCGACGACCACCGCGCCCTCCTGCATGCGGTCGAAGACGAGTTGTCTGGCGCGGGTGTTCGGTGCCGGGCTGACGCCGAACAGGCGGAAGCGGGTGAGCGCGCCGAGGAAGAGCACTCCCGAGACCGCGAAGCCGACGGGCGTCGGGTCGACACCGAGAGTCGGGACGACCCCGGCCAGGTAGCCCGCGTTCGTCAGCCACGGGGCGAAGAGCCCGGCGAGGAGCGCCGCGCCCTGCCCCCGGAAGGCCACCGCGTCGGACGTGATGAGACCGACGAGCGGGACCATCCCGAGCACGCCGAGAAGGTACGTGTAGCCCGCGACGACCCAGTACCAGGGCCCGCCCTGCTCCACGCTGACGACGCCCCCGGAACCGGTCACCGTCTCGGCGTACAGGAGGTCGTGGTACTGGCCGGAGAGCGCGAGCGCGACGGTCGCCGCGGGAACGACGGCGAGGGCCGCGACCGTCCGGGGAGTGACGTAGCGGTCCCGGCCGGTGTACTCCAGTGCGAACAGCAGCCAGGACACCGGGATGGCGACGACGCCGAACCACGCCAGTTCGGTCCAGAGGAGCTTCCCGGCCGCGTCGGGCGCTCTGAGCTGGAATATCAGGCAGGTCGACCACCAGCTCTGGCCGGCGAGCAGGCCGACGAGCGGCACCGCTCCGGGCTCCGGGCGGGCCCGCCAGGCGAGTATCGCCGCCGCCGCGCCGATGGCGATGGAGGCGGCCAGCACCAGCGTGAGAGGCGTGACGTGGGCCACCGGTTGCCCGCCCGTTCGTGGTCCCCGGTTTAGTAGTGGCGGGTCGCCGCCGACCGGCGTCTGACGGGCGTCAGAGCGTCACGAAGGCCACGGCGAGTCCGAGGACCAGCAGGTGCTTCGCCTCGCCAGCGACGCCGAGCAGGCGGTCCCGGTCGGTGCGCCCGACCAGCGCCGCCAGCACGAGGGCGTACCCGAGGCCCGCGACGGCGGCCGCGGCGAGCGCGAACGACAGCGCTCCACGGACGTACGCGACGACGAGGAAGGCCACGAGCGCCAGATCCAGCCCGTAGAGGACGTGGCGCGTCCGCCGCACGCCGAAGACGACCGGTAGCGTCCGGACGCCGATCTCGCGGTCGCCCTCGACGTCCGCGACGTTCGGAATCTCGGTGTTCACGAACGTGTCGAGGAAGAAGTAGCCGAAGACGACCGCGCCCGTCGCCGTGACCGGTGCGTCGGCGAAGGCGAGCGGGACGAACAGGAGCGCCACCGCCCACGCGCCGGCGACCACGACGGAGTTCACGACGAGCACGTCCTTCAGCCGCCGGACGCGCGCCCCGACCTCGCCGAGCGAGTCGGTGGCGTACAGCACCCACATCGCCCCCGGGAACAGCGTGATGGCGAGGGCGTCGGGCCCGCCGAACACGGCGATGGCGATGGCGAGGCCGTAGGCCGCCGCGGAGAGCACGGACAGCGCCGTCTCGTGCCGGCGGACGAACGCCGCCTGTGCCGGGTCGGTCGCGGCGTCGGTGTCCACGTCGGCGACGCGGTCGCCCGCGTACACCGCGAAGGCCACCAGTCCCACGACGAGGGGTGCCGGGCTCGGGGGCAGGCCGAGTGCGAACATCACCGTCGCCACCTCGACCATCGCGATGACGACGAGGTAGGCCGAACTGTAGAGCAGTGCGTCGGTCGCGCGGTCGCCGGCGCGCGTGAGCGCGGCGACGAGCGAGTGGTACCACCGGACCGTGCCGTTCGCCGGCGCGAACAGCTCGCGGGTCTTGCTAGACATGGGTTGACTGCCGGCCCGCCCCCGGACGGGACGGCCGACCGGTGCACTTCGTCTCTGACCGGGGGAACGTTAATTTATGGTCTCGGACCAGTTGCCGCGTCGATACGTCGGCTCCGTGGTCCGACCGTGCTCGGGACGCGACGACGGCCGTCCGTCCCGACGCGTCCGCCCACCGGCCCGCCGACGGCCCTCGCCCGCCGCTGATAATTTCATTCCTGTTTCCAAAGTATTATGTCCCGATGGCGTGCAATCCCCTCCACGTGAACCTCCTGGTCGCCGACGACCCCGCCGCCGCGGCGTGGCGACGCGCGGTGCCCGACGCCGCCTGGTCCCCGGCGACGGACGCGACGGCTGCCCGCGCGGCGCTCGCCGACGGGACGCCGACGGTCCTCGTCCTGGACGTCGCCAGCGTGCCGGCCGCCGCCGACGTGTTCCGCGAACTCCGGGAGGGCGCGTTCGGCGACGCCGTGCTCCCGACGGTCCTCCTGCTCGCCGAGCCGTCCGGCGACCTCCCCACCCTCCCCGTCGACGAGGTCCTCGTCGCGCCGGTCGACGACGAGACCCGGTCCAGGGCGTTCGAGCGTGCCCGCGAAGTGGGCGAGTACCGCGCCACGGTGCGCCGCCTCTACGAGCGCAGCCGCGAGGCGGCCGCGGGGGACACGGCGGACCCCTACGAGCTCTCGGGGTCGCTCCGGGACGTGCGGGCCCTGGCCGACGAGCGACTCGAGGCCGTCCTCGACCGGCCGGCGGCGCTCGCCTCGCTGCTCTGGACGCCGCCCGACGGGACCGACGGATAGTTGGCGGCCGAGTGACAAGGGGGGGCATGGTCGAGGCGTTCGCGGTCGCGAGCGGCAAAGGGGGGACGGGCAAGACGACCGCCACCCTCGCGCTCGGGATGGCGCTCGCCGAGGAACACGACGTGACCGTCGTCGACGCCGACACCGGCATGGCGAACCTGCTCTTCCACGCCGGGCTGGCGGACGTGGACGCGACGCTGCACGACCTGCTCGTCGACGACGCCGACGCGACGGTCGCGGACGCCACCTACGAGCGCTTCGGGATGCGGGTCGTGCCGTGTGGCACCGACCTCGCGGCCTTCGCGGCGGCGGACCCGGCCCGACTGCGCGACGTTGTCGCCGAACTCGCGGCCGACGCGGACGTCCTCCTCCTCGACTCGCCCGCGACGCTGGGCTCGAAGAGCGCCGTCCTGCCGGTCGTCCTCGCCGACCGCGTCGTGCTGGTCCTCAACCCCACCGTGCCGGCGCTCAGCGACGGCCTGAAGGTCCAGGAGTACGCGCTGTCCTACGACACCGGCGTGGCGGGCGTCCTGTTCAACCGCGTCCGGGACCCCGCCGCCGTCGAGAACGTCCGGGAGACGGGGGCCGGCTACTTCGAGGGCCCGGTCCTCGGCTCGGTGCCGGAGGACGACGCCGCCGCGGCCGCGCGCCGCGCCGGCGAACCGCTGCTCGCGCACGCGCCCGAGAGCGAGGCCGCGACGGCGTTCCGCGACGCCGCCGCCCGACTCGACGTCCGCCCGGGCGACGCCGACGACGTCGCCGAGCGCTTCCGTCGCGCCGTCGTGCCCGACGAGCCATGACCCCCGACGGCACGCCCGTCTTCGACCGCGTCGTCGCCGACGCCGGCGAGGTCCTCGCGGCCGCCCTCGACCGCTCGCTGACGGGCACCGCCGTCCTCGAACCGGGCGACGCGGTGCTCCTCGACGGCGAGGGGCGCGGCGTCCTGGGCATCCGCGACGGTGTCCCGGTCGCCGCGCGCCACGCCGGCACCGGTCGCACCGGCGCAGACGCGGTGGCCGACCTGGCCGACGCCGGGCCGTACCGGGTGACCCTCTACGCGAACCCGGACGGGCCCGCCGACGCGGGCGGCGCCGTGGACCCGGCCGTGCCCGCGGACCTCCTCGCGTCGGACGTCGACCTCGCCGCGAGGCTCCGCGAGGCCGCCCCGGCGGACGCCGGCGGCCCGGCGGACTCCGCCGACGCCGTCGAGGCCTTCCTGGCCGACGAGGAGACCATCGCCGGCATCAGAGAGCGCGCCCGCGAGGAGGCCGCGCGCCGCGCCGAGGAGTGGGGGTTCGCGGACGCGACGGAGTAGTCACTCGCCCCACGCCCGCCAGACCCGGACGCCGGTCGCGACGAACCACCCCATCCACACCGCGAACGCGACGAGCCACGCGGCGTACCGGGCCAACTCGACGGTCCCGGCGTCGACACCGACCACGGGGAGCCCGTACTGCACGACAGTGAGGAGTCCGAGCACCGCGCCCCAGGTGAGCAGGTCTCGTCGCGACGGCCTGAACGCCTCGCGCACGGCCGCGGGTTCGCGGCCCCCCGGCAAAACCTCACCGGCGGACGACGACGGTCCCGCGGACGGTGCCGTCCGGCCCTACCTGCGAGACGGTCGCCGCGACGGCGACGACGTGGCTCCGGTTCGCGCGTCGCTGGACGACGACGCCGTCGAACGCGAGGCAGGCCTCGAACTGGCGCGCCGGCCCGCCGGGGCAGGCCCGCCGCGACACGCGACGCGCGACGGTCTGGTTCAACTCGACGGACCGCGCGACACCGGGCGGGCCGCCGTCTCGCAGGCCCGCGAGGACCGGCGCGAGCGCCTCGCGGACCGCCGCGGTCGCGTTGACCCGCTCCGGCCAGGCGTAGGTGGCCGGCACGCCGTCGGTGGCCGCCGGCAGCGCGCGCTCGAGCGCCCGCCGGGTGTCTCCGAGCGGGTCGCCGGGACCGGCGTCCGCGGCCGGCTGGTACCCGAGCTGGGCGTAGGCCGCGAGGACCGGCAGCAGCGCCACCGCGACGACCGCCGCGGCGAGCACGACGAGCTGGCCGCGCCGGCTCACGGGTACCACACCCACAGGGTGGCGACGCCGTCGACCGTCGGCACGCGCGCCACGCCCACGGGCCGGTCACGGGGCGGTTCGTGCCCGACAGCACCCAGCGGCGTCTCGACGCGGACGAGCACGTTCGCCGGCGCGAGCGCTCTCGCGCGGGCGAGCAACGCGGACCGATTGTCGGCGAAGGCGTCCGCGGAGGCCAGGGCGGTCGCCAGCCGCGGCCCCCCGTCGCCGGCCGTCGCCAGCACGGTTCCGAGGTCGGCCGCGTACGTGTCGAGTTGTGCCCGGTCGGTGCCGGCGTCCGCGGGGCTCCCGAGCGCGAGCGCGGCGACGACGGCGAGCACCAGCAGGACCCCGACGCCCGCCTCGAGCAGCGGCAGTGACAGCTGTGCTCTACCCATCGACGGTCACCGCCAGGACCGCCGTCTCGGTCGACCAGGGCCGGGTCGTCACCGTCATCGCGCCAGGCGGGACCGGGCCGGTGCCGTTCACGCGGAGGCGTGTCGGGCCCGCGCGGTCGAGCGCGAGGTCGAACGTGCCGACGAGTCCCGCCGGGTCGTGGCGGACCTGGCGGCCGGCCGCCCACAGCGCGGTCACGTTCGCCGCCGCGTCGAGGCGGACAGTGGCACTCGCCGTCGGTGCGAGCCGGAGCGTCCCGTTCTGCCCGAGGGCCGGCCGGCGGGTGAACGCCTCGGTCCGCTCGAGGAGGACCACCCGGCGGACGGTCGCCCCGCCCGCGGCGTCGCCGGTCTCGGCGACGACGGAGCCGTTCAGCGTCACCCGGACGGCGCGGTTTCGCGTCGCCGGCACCGCCGCGTGGAGCGCCCCCGCGTCGAGGTCCGCCACCACCGACGCGTTGAGCACGTTCGGCCGGTCCGCGAGCGGTCCCCCGGCCGCGACGAGGCGGTCGGCGACGCCCCGCGCGGCGGCCCGGTCCCGCGGCTCGCTGTCCGCGGCGACGAACGCGCCGGAGGTCGCGGCCAGGGCGACGCCGACGGCGGCGGTCAGGAGGACGAGGGCCACCGCGAGCGCGACGAGGTTGGCCTGGGCGCGCGTCATCCTGCGAGTACCTCCACGACGAGGCCGTCCGGTCCGGCGGCGACGCGGACGGTCGGGGAGTCGTCGCTCGACGCCGCGCCGCGGACGGTTGCCACCCGGTCGGGCAGCGCGAGCCGGTAGCTCCCCCCGACGTCCGGGTGGGGATGTGCGAGGACGAGTCGCCGGCCGTCGGCGCGGAGCGTGTACGCCGTCCCGCGGACGGCCCGCGGCACGTCGAGAGCTCTCGTGACGGACACGTTCCGCCCCGCCCGCGGCACCGCGGCCTCGACGGTCCCGCCGGCGCTCGCCAGCGCGCGGTCGGCGAGTTCGGCCCCCGCCGCCGTCCGTGACTCGGGGACGACGCCGCCGTACAGCGCGGCGGAGACGAGCGAGACGTACGCGAGCACGATGCCGATGGCGAGCACCTTGCCGACGACCGGTGCCGCGGCGCGGTCAGCCACCGACGGTCACCTCGACAGTGTGCGTGAACAGGATGGCCTCGGTCGCGTTCGGTGCCCTCGCCACGACGCTCACCACGCCGTCGCCGTCCCGGTCCCGCCGCGAGACGTCGAAGCCCCGCCGCTCGAAACTGGCCGCGAGTGCGTCCGGCGCGGCGGTCTCGAGGGCGACCCCGAAGTCGCTTCCCCCGAGTTCCGTGCGCGCGTGCGAGACGGTAACTCGGAGCGGGACTGCCCCGGACCGCCCGCCGCCGTAGGCCGGGTCGCCGGCCAGGACGGCCGCGTTCACGACGAGCAGGCCGTTCGCGGCCCTGACGGGCGGCGGTCGCCGGACCGTCGCGCCGGTGCCGGTCCGCAGGAGGGCCCCGGAGAGAAGCGTGACCGTCGTCCCGCCGCGGCGGTACCGGAGCGCCCCCACGGCACGCTCCGCGAGTACCTCGTCGCCGTCGAGCACTCGCAGGTCACGGGCGGCACGCTCGAGCGTGCCACTGCCCAGGACGACGCGGTCCTCGCGGGCTCCCGTCGCGCGGACCGGCTGGACGAGGTCCGCCAGTTCGTCGGCGACCCGGGCCGCGTCCGCCCGTTCGGCACCGGAGTCGACGACCTGGCCGGCGCTCGCGGCGACCAGCCCGAGCGCGACGGTCGTGATGCCGACGAGCAGGACGACGCCGACCACGTTCGACTGTGCGCGGGTCATATCGCCCCCGTGGCGACGAAGACGACGTGCGCCACCGTCACCAGCGCCGCCGAGTGCAACAGCGCGTCGAAGGGCCCCCGGTTCGCGAAGCCCGCGAACCAGCCGCAGGCGAGCATCGTCGCCTGGGTGACGATGTAGAAGCGGTACCGGTCCCGCGCCGGCTCCACGGCCGAGGGGTCGAGGACGAACCCGCCCATAGAGCCCGAGACGGTTGCCAGCTGGTCGAAGCTCGAGATGACGTACAGGTTGATGGCGACGGTGACGCCGACGACGAGCACCGCCGTCGTCCAGCCCACGGCGACGTAGACGGCGAGGTTGGCCCGCAGCGCGCGTTTCTCGTGGTAGAGCCGGCCCACCTCGGCCTGGAGCGTGTCGAAGACCGTCTCGGGGTCGCTGCCGACGTCCAGCGCGCCGGTCACGAGCCCGACGGTCTGCTCCGCGAGCGGCGTGCCGACGCGCTCGACGAACTGCGACATCGCGGCCCCGCGCACGTCCGCGGCGCGCCCGCTCGTCCGGATGTTGAACGCGAGGTCGGCCACGTCGTCGCCGAGCGCGCCGAGTTCGACGTCCCGGGCGACGTGCTCGACGGCCTCGGCGAACGGGCGGCCGAGCGCGACGTGCCCGGAGACGGCGTGGACGAAGTCCTTTATCTCCCGGTCCTTCGCGTCGTCGAGGCGGGCCCGGCGGAGCGCCACGAGCCCGACGGGCAGGCCGTAGGCGGCGTAGCCGAGGAGCAGCGCGTCCGGGACACGCGTGCCCGTCCACGCGAGGGCCAGCACGACGAGCAGTGCCGGCGCGACGAGCACGACGGCCGCGTCGGCGGGGTTCCGCGGCGCGGCCCGGAGGGTCGCGAGCCACCCGTCGCTCCGCGGGTGCACCGTCGCGCCGGCGTTCGGCGGCTGCAGCGCGGCGACCAGCCACGCCGCACCTGCGCCGACGACCACGACGAACGCCGCACAGGCGTAGACGAGCAGTACCCGGGCCGTGACCGGGCCGACCGGCGTCCAGACTGGCTCGCTCAGCCCGGGCGCGAGCACGCTGAGCACCGTCAGCACGATGATGAGCAGCGTCGGCAGGACGAGCAGGACGATGAACAGCTCGGCCAGCAGTTCGAGGAACCCCTCGGCCTGCCGGCGCTCGCGGGCCTGCCGCCGGCCGAGCATCCGCCCCTCGAGCCGGAGGAACTCCTCGAGGGCGTCCTCGCCCTGGTCGGCGTACTCGCGGTACTTCAGCAGGAACGGCGCGAGGGTGTCCTCGGCGGGGGTGTCGCGCGCGGCGACGCGCAGGCCCCGGTCGAGGCTCCCGGTCAGCGTGGCGGTGTTGAGCGCCGACCGGAAGGCGACGGCCGTCTCGCCGTACGCCGCCCTCTGGCTCGCCACCTGCTCGAGCATCGCGCGCTCGTCCTCGCTGCCGGCGGCGAGCGCGTGGAGGTACCGGACCGCGCCGGGGAGCGTGCGCTCGATGGCGGTCCGTCGCGCCCGGGCGCTCCACCGGAGGTACGCCGTCCCGAGCCACACCGTCGCGCGCTTCGCCAGCAGGCCGGCCACCAGCGCTGTCCCGACGGCCACCAGGCCCGGCGACGCGACGCCGGCGAGCGTCGGAGCGGCGTCACCGAGCGCTCGCGCACCGGCC
>Ga0207715_100346_pt1 | contig 12549 bp, 12 predicted proteins | sample A23M3SouthBayCA_FD_187732 | JGI IMG/M metagenome (GOLD analysis project Ga0207715, IMG submission 187732) | Aerobic enrichment media from Eden Landing Ponds, California, USA - A23 M3 (SPAdes) | ecosystem: Environmental > Aquatic > Marine > Unclassified | place: USA: Emeryville, California... | reverse complement strand
AACGACCAGCTGTTCGTCACCACGCAGCTCTACGAGGAGGCCAAACACGCCGACTTCTTCCACCGCTACTGGTCCACGGTCGTCGCGCGCGAGGAGGACAGCCGCGGCATGACCCGGTCGAACCCCCGCGACCCGAAGTGGTACTCCGACGCCTACGTCGAGCTGTTCGACCGGACCGAAGACGCCATGCATCGCCTCCTGACCGAGGACACCCCCCAGACCCGCGCGGCGGCGTTCTGCCACTACCACCTCACCATCGAGGGCATCCTCGCCCAGACCGGCTACTACGGCATCCAGACCTCGTTCGACGGCAGCGTCCCGGGCGTGCCCGAGCTTCCCGGGCTCGTCGAGGGGTTCGGCAACATCCGCGCCGACGAGGGCCGCCACGTCGGCTTCGGCATGGCCAAACTGGAGGAGCTCGTCGAGTCCGGTGCCGTCGACCCCGAGGAACTCCACGAACTGACGGGCGAACTCGCCACGCTCACCCAGCAGGCCGTCGCCGGGGCCGCGACCGACGGCCGGACCGGTGTCGGCCCCGACGAACTCGCGGAGTACGCCGCGACGAAACACGCCGAACGCATGACCCAGATCACCGACGACGACGTCGAGATCCCCGACGTCGAGGAGCTCGTGGACGTCGGGACCGAGTGAGCGCTGCGGATTCGTCGATTCCTTACGCGGGAGCCGAGCCCACGGAGCCACGCTGGCCGCGAGCGAGTCGGACGCGGGAGGACAGGCGGTGGCTCTCCGACGTAGTCCACGTGTCGTCGAACAGCGCATCGCATCCAGGCTCCCGGCCCGTTCCGGGACCACAACGGACTTCGGCCGTCCACCCCACCCCCGAGTATGGACGCGACGGAGCCGGAGACGGCCTGTTTCGAGGCGGGCATCAAGTTCGGAACGCTCTACCACCAGTTCGCGGGGACGCCCGTCTCCCCCGAGTCGGCGGCCAGCCTGGAGACGGCGATGGCCGACGCCATCGAGAACCAGCCGCACTGCGTCGACGTGACGGTAGACGTGCTGGCGGACGCAATCGCCGACGCCCTCGCCGAGCAGTCGGCGGACTACCTGGAGCTGACGGGGCGGTTCATGGAGGTCGAGATGGTCGTCGAGTACGAGGGCACCCGCGTCGAGACGAGCATGTCGATGGAGGGTGACTACCCGATGATGCGGGTCGACAGCGTCGAATGAAGTACTTCGAGGACCTCGAAGCGGGCGAGTCCCACGACCTGGGGACGGTCTCGCTCGCCGCCGACGAGATACGCGCGTTCGGCGAGCAGTTCGACCCGCTGCCGATGCACACCGACCCAGAGGCCGAGGAGCCGTTCGGCGGGCTCGTGGCGAGTGGCTACCACACGCTGGCGGCGGTGAACCGGGTGGTCGTCGACGAGTTCCGGACCGACGTGGCGGGCATCGCAGGCATGAGCATCGAGAACCACCGGTGGCACGCACCGGTCTTCCCGGACGAGGAACTGACGGTGGCACTGGAGCTCGCCGAGAAGCGACCGTCGGCGGGTCGACCGGGGACGGGTGTCGTCCGCGAGCGCATCACGGTCACGCGCGGCGGGGACGACGGCCCTGAACCGGTCCTGACGTACGACAGCGTCGGGCTGGTCCGCCGGTGCGAGGACTGACGCCGGCCCGATGCGTCAGGGTCGTGAGTTCCGGTTCGGCTGAGCTATCCGGGCGCGAGGACGCTCAGGGCAGCCGGTTTCACTTTCACTTTCAGGCAGGTACTTAACCACCTCCCGCTCGAACCGTGAGCCATGAGCCAGTCCACCCTGAACGACGACGAACTGTTCGGCGAGGCGGCCAGCGAGATGCGCGAGGACGTCGAGGACTCCCTCGCGGAAGCGTGGGACGAACTCCCCGACCCCGACGACGTCTGGGAGACCGACGCCGACAACGTGCTTGGCGTGCTCAACGGCCTCCGCTCGGCGCTCGACGTCGGCGACGCCGAGGAGCACCTTCGAGACGCGAAGAAGTGGTTCACGATGGGCGAGCGCGCCGACGCCTTCGACGACGCCGACGATCTCGAGGCCGAACTCGAGGACCTGGAGGGGGTCATCGAGGATATCGCCACCGCCGGCGAGCAGGTCGGCGAACTCACCTCCACGGTTCCGGGCCTCCGGAGCACGCTGGAGGAGGCCGCTGGCGACGACGAGGAGTAGTCCCTACCGCGACCGCTCCCGGAGGCCATCGACCAGCGCCAGCAGCTTCTCCGCCGCGTCGTCGAGCACGGCCTCGCCGCGTTCTGCACTCGCCGCGCTCGGGTCGCCGACGTTGCCGCTTTCGGCGAACTCGCTGAAGTCGTAGGCGACGTTCACGCCCGCGACCCAGTCCCCGAAGCCGTCGCCAGCGCCGGCTGCGGCCGCATCGTAGCGCTCCGGGTGGACGAGGTCGCTGTCGATGGCTGCGACGACGCTCGTCTCGACGGGGCCGCCGTGTCCCAGCCCGCCGAGCAGGTCGCCCTCGACGGTGTCGAACCAGGTGAACGGGGCGGCGTCCGTGGTGCCGTCGCGGGTGACCCGCGCGCAGACCTCCCGCACCGCGGCGGTGTTGCCGCCGTGGCCGTTGACGACGACCACGTACTCGACGCCGTGGTGTGCGAGACTCTCGACGGTCTCGCGGACGTACGCCCGGAACGTGTCCTCGCTGACCCAGAGCGTGCCGTCGAACTGGCGGTGCTCCTCGGCGATGCCGACCGGGACGACCGGCGCGACGAGCGGGTCGAAGTCGGCCCGCTCGGCGGCTCTCGCGGCTATCTCGGCGGCGCTCATCGCGTCGGTTCCCAGCGGTGCGTGTGGCCCGTGCTGTTCCGTGCTGCCGACAGGGAGGAAAGCGACGTCGGCGCCGGCGTCGCGCACGTCCGTCCACGCCACGTCTGTGAGCTGCATACCGGGACCGACGGGTGGTCGGGTCTTGTATCCGCCGTCTCGGTGGCGGGCAGGGTCGCCCGTGAATCGGTGACCGGCCTGTCGGCTCAGCCGGGCGGGACCCGGCGGAGGTAGAGCGCGACACCGACGAACCAGACGAACGCGAACCCGAACAGGACCAGTAGCACCTCGAACCGCTCGAAGACGACGGCCGACGCGACGAACGTCATGAGGAGGAAAGTCAGGAGCAGCATCCGGGGGAACCCGAGGGTCTTCACGACCTCCCGCATCGTTCCGGCGTCGACCTGGACGCCGTCCTCGTCGACCGTCTCGGGGCGGACGACGAAGGCGAAGCCCTGGAGCCCGAGCCGCGCAGCCGAGAACTTCCGCCGTCTGATCCGCCAGCCATCCTGGTACCGCGGCGGGAGCTCGTGGAGGTAGACGAGCAGATAGTTGTAGCGGTCGCTCTGGGCGGGGAGCCGGTGGTCGAACCGCTGCATTCGGCCCCGATTGAAGTCGGTCACGAACCGAACCCCGATCGCACCGTTGACGATGATCTCACAGCCACCTTGCTGGGTCCCGAGGGCGACGACGTCCTTCTCCCACTCCGTCTCCACCCCTGCGTTCAGGTCTCGCTCGATGTGGCGCTGCAGTCCCCTGACCGGAACACCCTCGGGGAGGCCGTCGCGTTCGGCCCACAACCTGACGCTCTCGACGACCGACTCGAATGTCTCCGGGCCGTCCCCCTCATCGGGTAGGACCATGGTGGAAAGAAGGGAAGCCCGGGCGGCGCTCGTCGCGAGGCACACCGCTGGTCGGCCGGTGACAGCGCGATCCGACCGTCTCCGCTGACTGAACACCATACCCGAGATTGAGAAGCATCTCGCAGGAGATACACTATCCCACGGGGAAAGGGTTGGCTCAAACTACTTTGGCTGCCGGACAGCGCCTCGTCCGCGTCGTCCCGTTCAGGCCCCGCCGAAGTCGTCGGTGAGGTGGAACCGCCAGGCGTCGAACCCGGAGCTACACTCGGGGCTGGTCTTCAGGTGGTCCACGAAGCCCGCGCCCGGATTGGGGAGCGTGGCGTCACAGAACGGGCAGGTGTTCTCGTCGGTCCAGTTTGCGGTGGGCGTGCCGACTGACATACGCGATAGTGTGCACGCATCACGTATGAATCCCGCCTACAAAGTAATAGGAGACACTAGTGGTGATTAAACACGTTTTAATCATCTTCGGCAGCCAGCGACTCGACCGGGGTGTCCCCCGAGGCGTCGACGAGCTGGAGTTCGACGACGAACACGGCACCGCCCTGCTCGGCGTCCTCGACCCAGACGTCCCCACCGAACTCGTCGGTGAGCGTGTCGACGAGGTAGAGCCCGACCCCGGTTCCCTCGCTCTCGAGTCCCTTCTCGCCACGACCGAAGATCTCCTCGCGCTGGCCCGGCGGGACGCCGGGGCCGTCGTCGGCGATGCTGATACGAGCCACGCCGTCCGCGACCGTGCAGTCGACCCAGACGTCGGGCTCCGCGTCGTCGTTGTGGACGACCGCGTTGTTCAGCAGGTTGGTGAAGACGGCGGTGAGCATCTCGTTGCCGTCGACGTGAACCGACGGGACGTCGCCGAGGTGGAAGCTCGCGTGCGGGAAGTTCGAGCGTGCCTTCTCGACCTCCGTCGTGAGGACGTGGCCGAGCGCGATCGGTTTGAGCGTGAGCGTACCGTCGCTGGTGATCGTCTCCATCAGCTCGCGCACCGTCTCGGTGATCTCGATGACGTGCTCCGCGCTCTCCATGACGAGCTGGTAGTCGTCCTCCCCCGCAGGAGCGACGTGAGGTTCGAGCAGCTGGCCGCGCCCGTGGAGCACGTTCATCTCGTTGCGGATGTCGTGACGGACGATGCGGTTCAGGATGGTTATCTCCTGCTCACGGTTCCGGCGTCCGGTGATGTCGTGGAACACCGCCACCGCACCCATTCCGTCGGGGAACCGCGAGAGCTTCAGGTCGTAGTGGTGTCTCTCGCCGTCGCGCTCGAGGGTCACCTCCCGGTCCGCGATGGGCTCGCCGTCCGCACCGCTCTCTGCCCCGACGAGTGCATCGCCGACCGCCACGCCGAGTACGTCGTCGATACTCTCGTGAATGACGCGACGGCCGCCGACGAGCTCCTCCGCGGTGGGGTTCACGTCGACGATGTCGCCGGTGTCGGTGAGCACGAACACCGCCTCCTCCATGTTGTTGAAGACGGTCGCCCGGGCGACCGGGAGCGTGTCGAGCAGCTGGAGGCGCTCGACGGCGAGGTAGAACCCGAGCACCTTGACGGCGCTCGTGAGCGCGAGCGTGTCCAGCGGAACGACGCGGAGCCACCAGAGCACCACCCCGCCCATCACCAGCGTGATGGTACCGACGAGCACGCCCGTCTGGAGGGCGAAGCCCCGTCGCGACCGGAACAGTCCGAGCAGCAGCCCGACGCCGACGACGATGCAGCCGACCATGAACGTCGCGTACACCCAGTAGAGTGGCCCGAACGCGGGGACGAGCAGGCCGTTCTGGAGCTCGCCGGCGGCGTAGAGCGGGCCGTCGGTGCCGTTAGTCCAGACCACGACCTGCACGGCCGCGACGACCGCGACGAGGCCCGCGACCACGCGGCGCGTGAGCACGTGCTCGTTGTCGGTGTACTGGACCGCCATCAACATGTAGCCGATGGCCATACAGGACACCCCGAGGAACCGCCAGTTCCACCAGAACAGCTTTGTCGCGGGGTCCGTCGCGCTCACCTTCAGCGCGACGACCGCCGACAGGAGGACGACGCCGGTCACGTCGAGCAGGAAGCCCTTCGCTGCCCGCCGCTCACGGTGTCGCCACAGGAGCACCCAGAGCCCTGCGGTGAGGACGAACGCGGCGACGTAGGGGACGGCGAGGGGTGTCAGCTCGTAGGCCACAGCGGAACACCGGAGTCTGTCGTCCGGACGAAAGGACGACAGCGTCTTTAGCCTACGGGCCGGTCAGTCGTCGTTCTGTGCCTCGACGCGGTTCTCGCGCTCTCTGGCCCGCTCGATGAACTCTTCGGGGAGTTCGTCGATCTCGCCGGCCTGCACGCCCCAGAGGTGCGCGTAGAGGTCATCGTTGCCGAGCAGCTCCTCGTGGGTGCCGCGCTCGGCGACCCGACCGTCCTCGAGGACGAGGATCTGGTCGGCGTCCTTGATGGTCGAGAGGCGGTGCGCGATGGCGAACGTGGTGCGGTCCTCGGCCAGCTCGTCGATGGAGCGCTGGATGAGCATCTCCGTCTCCGTGTCGACGTCGGAGGTCGCCTCGTCGAGCACGAGGATGTCGGGGTCCTTGAGGATGGCCCGCGCGATGGAGATGCGCTGGCGCTGCCCACCGGAGAGCTTGACGCCGCGCTCGCCGACCTCGGTGTCGTAGCCGTCGGGGAGGTTCTGGATGAACTCGTGGGCCTCGGCCATCTTCGCGGCCTCGACGACGTCCTCGCGGTCGGCGTCGAACGTGCCGTAGGTGATGTTCTCCTCGACGGTGCCGTAGAACAGGAACGTGTCCTGGCTGACGTAGCCGATGTGCCGGCGCAGACTCGGGATGGTCACGTCCCGCAGGTCCTGTCCGTCGATCTCGATGGCACCATCGTTCACGTCGTACATCCGGAGCAGCAGCTTGAGCACCGTCGACTTCCCGGCTCCGGTCGGGCCGACCAGCGCGAGCGTCTCGCCGCCCGAGACGTCGAAGCTGATGTCCTCGACGATGGTCTCGTCCTCGTCGTAGCCGAAGCTCACGTCGTCGTAGGTCACGTCACCGTCCGTGACGACGAGGTCCTCGGCGTTGGGGTCCTCGGCGATGCGCGAGGGCTCGTCCATCAGCCCGAAGATGCGCTCGCTGGACGCGCGTGCCCGCTGGTACATGTTGATTATCTGCCCGAACTGCGCCATCGGCCAGATGAACCGCTGGCTGAGCAGGATGAAGACGACGAACTCACCCTCCGAGAGCGTGCCCGTGAGGAACCACGGTCCCTCGCCGCCGTACACCCAGAGGCCACCGACGAGGAAGGTGATGACGAAGCCGACGCCCGCGAGCACGCGCAGCGCCGGGAAGAACTTGATGCGGGTGTTGATGGCGTCCCAGTTCGCGTCGTAGTAGTCCTGGGAGACATCGTCGACGCGGTCGGATTCGAAGTCCTCGGTGTTGTACGTCTTGATGACCTGCACGCCGCCGAGGTTGTTCTCCAGCCGGGAGTTCATCTGCCCGACCGACGAGCGCACGTCGGCGTACTTCGGCTGGATGATGCTGACGAACTTGTACGTCGTCACGCCGATGAGCGGGACGACGACCAGCGTGATGAACGCGAGCTGCCAGTTGTAGTAGAACAGGATGCCGGCGATGCCGATGACCATCACGCTCAGGCGGAACGCCGAGTTCATCCCGTCGTTCAGGAACCGCTCGAGGCGGTTCACGTCGTTGCTGAGAATGGACATCATCTCGCCGGTCTGCTTGTCGGCGAAGAAGTCCATGTTGAGCCGCTGCATCTTGTCGTACGTGTCGGTGCGCACCTCGTGCTGGATGTGCTGGGCGAAGGAGTTCCAGCCCCAGTTGCGGGCCCAGTGGAACGCCGCCCCGCCGAAGAACGCGAACCCGATGATTCCGGAGGCGAGGATGACCTGCGACTCCGGGTCCGGCGCGTACTCGTACAGCGGAACCGGCCCGAGCTTGAACGGCCGCGACCCGCGGAACGTTGCGTCGATCGCGACGCCGAGGAGGACCGGCGGAAGCAGGTCCAGGAGCCGGGCGACGATGCTGGAGAGCAACCCCACCACGAAGGCGAGTTTGTTGTCCGACCCGTACTCGAGGAACAGCCGCTTCATCGGGTTCTCCGTGTTCTCCCGTTGTTCCTCGAACGGGTCGTCGTCTTCAGCTTCGATACTCATTGTGCATCTTCTGGTGGCTCAGATTGAAAAGGCTTGTTACGAATCGAAACAGTTGCCGCAATCCACCGCGGGGTCCGGGGCTGTGGGGCTTGCATGGGTTTGGCAAATAGTCTCACTGACTCGGAACTGTGTCTGCGTACGTGAACAGATTATTGTCGTGTGCTACCAAGGATCTACCGCCGAGCTGTCGTCCGCGGGCTGCCTCAGAGCTCCCGCCGCTCGACCTCCGGGTCGATGCCCGCCTCGGCGAGGTCCTCCCGAATCCGTGCCCGGAGCGGGTCCGGAACGGTGTTCCGCCCGACGGGCACGGCGACATCGCCGTCGCCTCTCACCTTCCAGTAGACCACGCACTCGCTCGGCTCGTAGAACTCGATGCTGTAGCGGTCGCCCGCACCCTCGTAGTGGACGCGAGCGGCGAACCCCTCCGCGCGCCAGCCGTCGCGGTCGGCCAGTGCGGCAACGGCGTCGGTCATAGCGGGAACTGCGACCGACGGGACGGTAGGCGTTGCGGTCGCCGGTCGGGTGGGCCGGGTTGGGCCCGGTCAGTTCGACTCGTTGTAGTTCGGTTCGACGTGGTCACCGACCTCCATGCCGGTCTCGTTAGCGTAGCCCCGGGGGACCTCCAGCACGTACTGGCCCGTACCGGTCGCGGTGATCTCGTTGCCGTCCTCCTTCGGGCCGGGTGCGCGCCGATGGTGGATGCTGTTGATGCGGCCATCCTCGCCGACGAAGATGATATCGAGCGGGAACTCCATCCGGCGCATCACGTACGTATGCTGGCTCTCTTCGTCGTAGACGAACCACATCCCGTCGCCGTCAGCGAGGCTCTCGTGGTCGCTCAGTCCCGTAAACCGCTCCTGGCGGGTGTCCGCGACCTCGACCTCGATGACCGCCTTCTCGCTGCCGTTCTCGTCGGACACCACGACGGTCGCGGGACCGCTGTACTGGTCCTCGCCCGGGAGCTCGATGACGCCCAGGTACCAGAACATGGCGACGATGAGGAGGGCGGCAGCTCCGACCAGGGCGACCTGGAAGAGGCGTTTCCGATTCACGGTCGTCCTTCGGACCCCCACGAAAAAAGGGAAGCGTTATTCCGACGGGTCGGCTACGCCCGATTGCGGGGTGGTGGTCTAGCCGGTTATGACATCTCCCTTACAAGGAGAAGGTCGCCAGTTCGAACCTGGCCCACCCCACTCGCTTCTCGGGACCCCGGCCAGTCACGCCAGGCCGTCACACACTTTACCCCCCAACCAGTAGTGACGGCGACGATGGCAGAGTACTACGTCGTGGTGGACGGGCACGAGTTCGAAGGGCCGTTCGACGACCGGAAGTCGGCGAAAAAGCGGGCGGACGAGCTGAACACCAACGAGGTCGGTGGACGCTACCGGGTCACGTCAGGGTAGCGGCCGAGTGGCCGACTCCGCGGCAGTTTTGTGTCGGAGGGGCGTCGGCTGGAACATGGACGAACGCATCCACGAGCACGCCGACGTGCTCGTGAACTGGAGCGCCCGCGTGAGCGAGGGAGACAACGTCGTCGTCAGCGTCGACGAGGGCGCGCACGACCTCGCCGTCGCGGTCGCCGAAGCGCTCGGCGACGTCGGTGCGAACATGTCGGTGCAGTACGGCTCCGGCGAGGTCGGCCGCGCGTACACGAAGGCCCACGACGGCGAGTTCGACGAGAGCACACACGAGCTGGCGCTGTACGAGGAGACGGACGTGGTGCTCCGCCTCGGCGGCGGCCGCAACACCAGCGCCGACGCCGACGTGCCCGCGACGAAGCGACAGGCCGCCGCGCAGGCGAGCCAGGGCGTCCGCGAGGCGCTGATGGACACCGACTGGGTGTCGACGGTCCACCCGACGCGCTCGCTCGCCCAGCAGGCCGGGATGGCCTACGAGGAGTACCAGGACTTCGTCTACGACGCCGTGCTCCGCGACTGGGAGGCACTCGCCGACGAGATGGCGAAGATGAAGACCGTCCTCGACGAGGGCAACGAGGTCCGTCTCGTCAAGCAGGACACCGACATCACGATGTCCATCGAGGGGCGTACGGCGGTCAACTCCGCCGCGAGCGTCGCCTACGACAGCCACAACCTCCCCAGCGGCGAGGTGTTCACCGCACCGTACGACGTCGAGGGTGAGGTGTTCTTCGACGTGCCGATGACCTTCCGCGGGACCCGGGTCCAGAACGTCCACCTCACCTTCGAGGACGGCGAAGTCGTGGACTACAGCGCCGACGCCGGCGAGGACGTCCTTGGCGAGATTCTGGACACCGACGAAGGCGCGCGCCGGCTCGGCGAGCTCGGCATCGGCATGAACCGTGGCATCGACCGCTTCACCGACAGCATCCTCTTCGACGAGAAGATGGGGGATACCGTCCACATGGCCGTCGGCCGCGCCTACGATGCGAACCTGCCCGAGGGCGAGTCCGGCAACGACTCCGCCGTCCACGTCGACATGATCACCGACGTGAGCGAGGACTCGCGCATGGAGGTCGACGGCGAGGTCGTGCAGCGCAACGGCACGTTCCGATGGGAAGACGGGTTCGAAGAGTAGCAAACGCCGTCGAGCCGGACCTGCCGGTCCGCGTCATCCTCTCCACGGTCACTGCTTGGCCCGGGTTTTGCGAGCGCAGAGCTTGCTCGGCGCTCGACGAAGGATAGTGGTTGAGAGGAGTAAGCCCCCTTCTGTTCGTCCCGGCATTCGGCTGAGCGTCCGTCGCCTCGTCCGGACTACCTAGTGGCGCGGACTTGCACCAGTGGGGATTCGCCGTTCCATCCGTTCTCGCCCGTCGACACGCGGCGGGCCGCGTGCCCGGACGTGGTCGCGGATGCGACCACGCGCGCTCGGCGGGTCAGCTCCCTTCCCTTGCGGGTCGGTTCGCACCGAGCGGTGACTCGCGTCACCGCTCGCGCCTCATCGCTCGGGGCGAGGGGTCTCGTTTCTGTTCCAGAGCCAGCGGTCTCCCGCTCCGGACTTGCGTCCGGCCACCTGTCCGGACGGTGGGGGGACTTTCCTCACGTCGTGGCGGAGCCACGTCGCGGTGGCCGGGCTCTCTCTACCGTCGAAGCCTAGCCCTGTCCCGCGTTTAAACCCCTCGGTCGGACGGCCGGTAGGAGCTTCCTACTGCCGTCGAGACGAAACGAAAGCGTTCAAGAGCGTGTCCCACGATATACGTTCTATGTCGCAGGCAAAAGGCGTCCAGTTGACGTACGATGACGGGGCGCGTGCCGTCGAACTTGCGCGAGAAGCGGTGGAGGGCTTCGTCGTGAACGGTCGACGTGAGCAGCCCGGCAGCATGATCGACGCCTTCTACAACCGAACCGGAGCGTTCGTCCGGCTCGAATCGACCCGGGGGCGTGGGAGCCTCCGGGGCTGTGCCGGTGGCTACGAGTCCGACGACCAGCTCGGCCACGTCATCGTCGACGCCGCCATCGAGGCCGCCAGCGAGGACTCCTGTGGCTCCGAGGTGACGCCGACCGAGCTCTCGAGTCTGACCGTCTCGGTCTGCTGTGTCTGTAACCTCGTCCTCACCGACGACCCGGTCGCCGACATGGAGCTCGGCACACACGGCGTCGCAATCGACACCGGCAGCGAGCGCGGCTGGCTCTACCCGACTGTCCCGGTCGAGCACGGCTGGTCGAAGACCGAGTACCTCGGTCGTGTCTGCCGGAAGGCCGGCCTCCAGCCGATGGCCTGGCAGCAGGAGGACGTGATGGTGACGCTGTTCGAGGGCCAGATCTTCCGCGAGCGCGATCCCGAAGGTAGTATCGAAGAGCTGACCGGTTAGAAGTCGACCAGCTCGGCGTCCCGGAGCGCCCGTTCGGCCGCCGCGTCGATGTCGAACTCGCCGACGACCTCTCCATCCCGTAGCAACGGCTCCAGCAACGGCTCCGCATCGAGGGGCCCCTCGCGGTCCGCCAGTCCGACCGCGTGTGCGCCGTCCGCGGTCCGGTACACCTGCTTCTTGCCGGAGAGCTTCCCGCGCTTGGCCGCCGGCTCTCCGTCTACGGTCACGATGTCGAGCGCGAAGTCCACCGGGTCCGCGTTCGTGACGTGGCTCCCGACACCGAAGCCGTCGGCGAGGTCGCGCAGCTCGCGGATGCGGTCGGGCGTGAGTCCGCCGCTGACGAAGATATCCACGTCCTCGTGCCCCCGGACGTCGAGCTCCCAGCGCACCTCGCGGATTATGTGTTCGAAGTCGCCCCGTCGCGAGCCCGTCGTGTCGAGGCGCACGCCGTCGAGGTCGTCGCCCAGCTCGTCGACCGCCCGCAGCACCTCGTCGACCTCGTCGCTGTAGGTGTCACAGAGCGCGATACGGGGCACCTCGGGCGGGGCCGCCTCGTGGAACGCGCGCCAGGCGTCCTCCTGGCGGCCGCGGCCCATGCAGATGACGAGCGCGTGCGGCATCGTCCCGCCGGCCTCCCGGCCGAGCAGTGCGCCCGCAGCCACGTGCGAGAAGCCATCCAGCCCGCCGACCAGCGCGCTCCGTTCGACGACGGCGGCGATGGCGGGGTGGACGTGGCGCGCGCCGAAGGAGAGCACCTGCGACTCAGGTGCGGCCCGTCTGGCCTCCAGCGCGGCCGTCGCGAAGCCCGAGGCCTGCGAGAGGAAGCCCAGGATCGAGGTCTCCAGACTGGCGAAGTCGAGATACTGCCCCTCGATTCGCATCACCGGGCCACCGTCGAACAGCTGCCCCTCGGGTATCGCCTGCACGTCGACCGGGCGACCCTCCAGGAGTCGTGCCACGCTCTC
>Ga0207715_100345_pt1 | contig 12586 bp, 10 predicted proteins | sample A23M3SouthBayCA_FD_187732 | JGI IMG/M metagenome (GOLD analysis project Ga0207715, IMG submission 187732) | Aerobic enrichment media from Eden Landing Ponds, California, USA - A23 M3 (SPAdes) | ecosystem: Environmental > Aquatic > Marine > Unclassified | place: USA: Emeryville, California... | reverse complement strand
CCGTCCCGGGAGCGGGTCGTTCGAGGCCGTGGCGCCGACGGCGACGACCGCCACGACCTCTGAGTCGACTGCGGAGACCACCAATCCGGCCGCGACGGCGGTCTCGGCCGATCTGGAGGCCGCCCGAGACGCAGAGTCTGGTAGTGACGGTTCCGGCGGTTCGTCCACCGCGGCCAGTGTGGATACGGCCGAACGGGGTGCAGACTCGTCCGACCTGTCCGAGCCCGAGACCGCCGTCGAACCCGAGCGAGAGGCAACGACAGAGCTCGACGCGGACGACGAACCGATAACGGGTGAGACGTCCCCGGACGAGCCGCAGTCGCCCGAGGACTCAGAAGCAGTCGAGGTCGACGACCGTTCCCCCGCGTCAGACGCGACGACTATCGACGTGCCCGCGACCGCCGTGTCCGCCGCTGCCGATACCGCGGTCGTTGTCGGAGACGCTGGGGCGGTCGCGTTCGACGGTGAGGAAGAGCGGTGGCAGAGCGCTGGCACGTACGTTGACGCCGCGGCGAGCACGGGACGCGTGTTCCTCGCGACCGCCGACGGGACGGTTCGTGCGGTCGACGACGCCGGTGACGACGCATGGGTGTTCCCGTACGAGTTCAGCGACGCGCTCGCCGCAGGCCCCGTCGCCGTGACCGACGGGGTCGTTGCGGCGAGTCAGAGCGGACAGGTCGCGGCTATCGACGCGGAACGCGGTAATCTGACGTGGGAGTGTTATCTCGACGACGTTCCGCGCTCACTCGCAGCGGACGGCGACACGGTCTATGCGGCGATTCCGGGCGGTGTCGCCGTGGTCACGCCGGACGGCGTCCAGGAGACGATCGACCTCGACGGAGTTACCTCGGTCGCGACGACGCCGAACGGTCTCGCCGTACTGACCGACGACGCGCTCGTCGTCTTCCGCGATGGGACGCGGGCATGGGAGGCTGAAGTCTCGCACGGCGCGGGCGTCGGCACAGCGGCCGACCACGTCGCCGTCGCGACCGAAGATGGTCAGGTGCGCGAGTTCACGGCCGACGGTGAGACCGCTTGGACCCTCGATGTCGACGGGGCCGTGCGGGATATCTCGACCGACGGCGACGCTGTTTTCGTGGCGACCGACGCCGGAACCGAACGGCTCGATAGAGCCGCACTGTCTGACTAATACCGCCGCTCTCGTTCGCCGCCCTCGAAACATCGCCCGAGTTCCGTTCCTCTGTCGGTACTGTCGACGTGCCGGAAGCGATGGCTGCGGGACGCTTTTACTGTTGGCTGTCGATGCACCGATATGCCTCACCGCTCCGGTGCGTCACACGCGCTCGCCGCACTCGTCACGGTGATCATCGGCGGGTTGCTCTCCGACCTCGTCGCCGACCTCGCCGCAGGAGCGAACGTCACTGACGCGGTGCTCACGGTCGTTGCGTCGCCACCCGGTCCGTTCGACTCGGCGCTCGTTCCGGCGCTCACCCAACTCGTCGCGATTCTCTTACTCGCGTTCGTCTGGGGGTACGCCTATCACGTGCGGACGTTCGGACGGGAGGACGACGACTGGCGGCGACGATAACAGAGGAGTTCGCTCACGCTACAGTCGAGTCGCGGCGAGCCGTCGTTCGCCGAAGACTCGTGCCTAGTTGCCGGAGTAACACTTTTGCGGACGGGGTAGAACCGTGTGACCGACTAGCGATATGTCCGCGCCCGGAACGCTCATCGAGGAGTTCACGGCGAACGTCGACGCCGTTCTCACCGAGGACCTCACCGCGCTCGCCGACCTGTCTGCAGACGAGCGAGTCGACCGATACCGGGAACTCGAGGAAGCAGAAGAGACGTTCCTCGAAGCGTTCACCGGCACCCACGCGGATTTCTTGACGGCCGCCGAGCGCAACCGACTGCGTGCGGACGTGCGACTCGCCCGCCTGTTCCTCGCCGCGAGTTTTCACGACGAAGGCGGTCCACCCGCGCGCATTCCGGACGAGTTTTCCGAGCGCGAACGCCGAGCAGTCGTCGATTTCGACCGATATCGGGCGTTCGACGCGCTCGACTCGGACGAAGTGGCGGACCGCATCGCGCGCATGGACGGAGAGCTCTACGAACTCGTCCGGGAGTACCACGACACCCAGCTCGCGAACCTCGACGACCTCCTGGAGTCGGACGATGTCCACCGGGACGTCCTCGAACGGCTCGTCGACCGCTACGAGGAACGACTCGAGACCGTGCGTGCCGGCGTCTTCACGTACGTCGAAGAACACGGCCTCACGCACGCCGTCGACGAGGTCGAGGCGGCTGTTCGTGCGAGCGCCGACGCCGCTGCGGACCGCCGCGCCGCCACCGCGCCGCTCGACGGGCCGGCGGTATCCACGGACGCGACGAACCGAGAGGCTGTCGATGCACTCGACGACTACCTTGGCGATCTGGAGGAGCGTATCGACCGGCTCACGGACAGCCTCGCCGACCTCGACGGCGTCGCCGTCGGCCAGGATTCGGACGCTGCGACGGTCGTCGAAACCGAACGGGACCGGATTTTGGACGCGAAACGCGACCTCGACGCGGCCCGGTCTCGCGCCGAACTCGAACGGGACCGCCTCACGGAGGACGCGACGGCGGACGCCGTTCCCCGTGTCTCAGCGGCGTTAGCGCGCGTCTACGAACTTGACTACCTCGGTCGGTTCGACGCGTCGATGCACGACGTCGAAACGCTCGTGACGCCGGACGGTCCGGTCGACGCGCCGACGGATTGGTCCGGAGCGAGCGCGGTCCGCGACGATCAGACGGTGCTCCACGACCACGACGCCGACCCGGACGCACACCCCCGGAATCGTGAAGTCCGCTACGAGGTCGGCGGCGGCGGCTTCCTCTCGTTCGCTCGACAGCCCGCGCTCGTCGTTCAGGTCGCGTGCCGAGCACACCTCGATTCGTTCGCTCGTGACGGCTTCGACGACCGGCCCGCGGACCTGGACGACGCACTCGCGGTCGTCGCCCCGGTCGTCGAGACTGCGGAGCGAAACGACACCCACCATCTCGTCGCGGTGGCGTCTCCCACGGGGTGGACGGACAGGGCCCGGGAGACCGTCACGGGCGAGACGCCACGGTCACGGTTCGGCCCGCGGGTCAGCGTCTGTCTGGTCGACCTGCGGGAGGGAGACCTCCACTACGACGCGTCCGACGCTGTCGTCGCGGAGAACGCACACCTCTTCGAACACTCACTCGACGACGAACGAGTCGCGACCTGTGTCGACGCGATCCGCACTCGTCTCACTGACCCGACGACCACGCACGTGCGTCTTCGAGACGTCACCGAGGACGGTTTCGACGACCGGGTCGTTCGACGTGCGTTCGACCGTCTCGCGACCGACGGATTCGGGACAGTGGTCGACGTGGAGGACCACGGCCGCTGTCTCAGTCTCGACTGATTACTGCTCGCGGCCGCAGTCGGGACACGTCGCCGCTCCCGCGAGGTCCGTCCCGCAGTAGACACAGAAGGACTGTCCCGCCTCGCTCCCGCTCGGTTCGTCGCTCTCGCCGCGCTCGCTGCCGGGATCTTCCTGTCCGCTCGTACCGACCGACGACCCCGTTACCACGGAGTCTTCGACGGTCGCGCCGCCATCGCCCGTTCCCACGTCGGAATCCTTCACGACGCTATCTGACACGGTGGTCGAGTCGTCCTGTACCGTGGTCGAGTCGTCTCGAATCGTCGTCGAGTCGTCCACGTGGACTTCCGTCGTGGACTCGACTGATTTCGACTGGTTTCCCTGCACGACGTCCCCGGTGCCGGAGTTCGACAGCGCGTCCGCCACGAGGTCGTCGACGCTCGTCGACTCAGCGGTGTCCCCGTCCTCGGTTCCGACGCCCGGGTCGGAGACGTCCGCTTCGTCGTCCACGCACTCCGGGCACGTGCCCGTGTAGACGCGGTCGTGGTCTCCACAGTACGGCATCAGTCGTCCTCCGTTTCCTCCTCGTCCCCGATGTTCGAGCGGTTCACGACGGAGTCTTCGACCGTGGTCGACTCGTCTATCTCGGTGGTCGACTCGTCGATTTCCGTCGTCGACTGGTCGATCTTCGTGAACTCCTCGTTCGACACGGTCTTCTGCTGGTCGCCGAGCACGATGTCGCCGTCTCCCGCGTGTTCGATAGTCGGCGTGCCGTCGGAACCGAGGTCCGCGACGCCGCCGTATCGGAACTGCTCGACGTCCGGCGGATCCGCGCGGAACGACTGCACGTGGCGTTCGAGCAGCGACCGCACGTACGCGTACTCGGACTCTTGTTCGTTGACAGTTCGCCACGCGCGCGAAACGATCGTTCCGTCGTCGGCCTCCCGAATATCGGCGGTCGTCAGGCGGTCGCCCTCTCCCCAGAGCGCCGCTTCTTCGAGCACCCACGGACCGATAGCGACTGACCCGAGGTCGCCGGTATCCGTCACTGCGGCGAGGGTCGCAGAATCGAAGACAGCGACGGCCCCGCCGAGGGTGATAGACCCATCGAGTGACCGAATTACTGGGTTCACGACGGCGGTCTCGGTGCCGAGCGTCACGTCGTCCCGGGCGACGACCGAGAAGGCGAACAACGAACTCGCTTCTAGCAGCCCACTGGATTTCACGTCACCGAGCACGACGAGCGGTGCGTCCGCCCGAACGGTGTTCTCCGCGACGACGTTCCCGTAGACGACGAGCGGTCGCTCGACGGTGACGTGGGAGCCGATGACGTCGCCGTAGACGACAGCCGGCCGCTCCGTCCAGTCGTCGTGCTTCGCGTCCGCCTCCTCGACGACTATCTCACCCTCGGAGACGACAGACCCACTCACGCGCGTCCCGACGTAAACCGGGTCGTCGTCTTCGCCTTCCAACGCGGCGTGTCGTGCGCCGCCGTGTTCGAGCGTGACTCGGTCGCGGCCGAAGACCGTCCCGGATATCTGGACGCCGTACTTACAGTCCACTTCCTTCGCGTAGATGCCGACGTCCTCCTGCGGCCGATACACCGACCCTTTCTCCAGCGTCACCTGCCAGTTCAACTGCCGGAAGGCGTTCTCCCGTGGGAGGAGCGGTTCCTCACACGTCTGGTCCGCCTTCACTGTCGCGAAGTTCGTGTTGTCGGTTTCGACTTTGTCCGACGTGATCGCACCACGGAACTCGTCAGTCATCGGCGCTCGCCCCCGTTCGTCGCGGCTTCAGTTCGTACTCTTCGAACGCCGAGCGGAACCGCGGGAGCATGGCGTCGTTCGGAATCGCGGACGCGTCGGCGAACGACTGGTCCCTCGACGCCAGTTTGTCACGCACGTCTTCACGCTGGACGTACGCAGCGACGGTGTCCGTCAGGTCGCCGTACGAATGGGTTCGGTGTTCGGAGAGGTACTCCGCGTACGGACTCGCCCGCGACGGGCGACCATCGATACTGCCGCGTCCGAGGACCGGGAGCACGCGGAGTTCTTCTTCGCCGTTCCGCTCGATACCGACCACCCAGAACGGCACGTGAATGGTCTCCGTCCCCGAAACACCGGGGACTGACGTCTGGAGCGAATCGATGGTTTCGGCGGTTCCCTCACGGTGTGCGAGGAAGTCGTCGATCGCGTCCATGAACTCCGACCGGCTCTCCGAGACCGCGGAAAGCCGGTTCTCGTACGTCTCCGTCGGCGGGTCCGCGAGCGTCGACCCGACGGACGTCACGCTCTCCCGTCGCTCCACGACGTTCTCGAACTCGGACGAGACGTCCTCGAACGCCTCGTTCTCCGTCGAAATCGCGTTCAGGAACCGGTCTTTCAACCGACGGATGCTCTCCTGGTAGTCCCGGAGAACGTCGGTGATGCGTTCTTCGTACTGCTCGCGTTTCTCGTCGACCGTCTCCTTCAGGTCGTCTTTCAATTCGGCCGCGGCCTTCCGCTGTGCGCGCGCCTTGGTTCGCTCGATCTCAGTGACGCGAGACTCGAGCTGTTGGATGTCCGCCTTCAAGGACTCGACGGACTCTCGTGTCCGCTCGAGTTCGTTGGACACCGACCGGTTGAGTGACTGCATCTCCCCTTCGAGACTGGACGTGTCTACGTCGACGGAATCCCCGATCCGCTTTGCGAGGTTTCGGGAACTCCCCTTCGATAGCTCTACTTTCTGCGTACCGTCCGGCATCTATATCTCCTCCTCGACGGTTCGTGCCGCCTCGTACTCCGATTTCACCGTGCTGTACTCGCGTTCCGCCGCGTCTTTCATCTGTTCGAACTGACTGACGTCTATCATCTTTTGTTCCTTGTTCTGCCGGATGTCCTCGGCGTCCCGCTCCAGGTCGTCCACGCTGTCCATAATCGGTTCCCTGAACGCGTAAAAGAGGCTCCGCCACACCTCCCCGAACACCACACCGTCCCGGTGGACGCTCCGCGTCCCGTCACCTCCGTACGATGGGTCGTACGCGCCGTCCGGGCCGACGTCAGGTGCGACGGTGTACGCGTCCGCGAGGTCGTCGTCGAGCGTCGGGATACGCTCCTCGATGTCGGCTCGGATTTGGTCCGTGAACGACGCCTCGCCGTCCACGTCGATTCTGTCGAGGTCACGGTCGCTCAACGCCGTCCCGAGGCTCCCAGTTTCGGGGCTGAGGATCTCGCTCGTGAGGTCGAGTTCGTCGTCGATGTCCGCGAGGCGTTCTTCGTGCGCCTCGGCGTCGACGTGCTTTCTCACGCTCTGTTCTACGACGTCCTCGTACGAGTCGAAGTGGTCGTCGAGGACGCGACGGTTCGTCTGGAGACGGGACGCGAACGACCGCGAGAGCGAGTCGACTCGATTCCGATGGTCGCGTGCCGTGTCCAGCAAGTCGCCGCTGGTCGCCTGCTCCTCCAGCCCACGAATCGTCGAGACGATGCTCTCGCTTTCACCGAGTGAGTTCGTCGTCTCCACCGTCGGCAGATCGTTCGCGTTCAAGAACAGCCCTTGCGACCCCGCGGTCGAAATACTGTTCGAGACGTTGTCGTTCGCGTGCACTCGAACGCTCACGGACTCGGTGCGAAGATCCCGCGCTATCGCGGCCATCCTGTCTATCTTGTCGGTCACCGGTTTCTCGAGGCGACCGTGATTATCGACGCCCGGCGCGACCTCGTTCGCCACGTCCGGGTCGAGAACGCCGGCGTCCGAGAGCCCGTTCTCGTAGAGGGTCACTTCCTCCGTGAGCGACGCGGCCGTGTCCTCGAGCGCGGCACCGTCGATGTTCGCGAGTTCGAGTTCGGTCACGGGCGCTGCATCCCGGCCGTCGAACACCATGTGTCGATCCCCGTAGGGCACGAGGTGGAACGGATACGTCACCTGCGAGACGAACGAGACGCTCCCGTCAGGCTCGTTCTGTTCGAGTTTCTGCTCCGTCTCCTCGATCGCTTCTTCGGCGTTCTGGTACTCCCGATACGCGTATGCCGCGGCGGCAATGGCGATAACGAGTCCCGCGAGGGTTCCCAGCAGAACCATGTCGGCGAGAACCCCGCCGACTAGGACGAGCAGTCCGACGGCGACACCCGCAGCGCCGTACTTCTGCATTTGGTCCCGTCGGTCTTCGGCCGCCTCGATGTCGTCCTCGTAACTCGCTCGTCGCTCGAAGAATCCTCCGGCCGCCGACGCGAACGCGCGCGCAAGTACCTCCGTTCTCGCTCGGGCGACGTCCGCGCCCCCCTCGTCCCCAACGACTCCCGGTAGTCTGCGTGGCATTGTGTAACGCGAGCATGTCGGGTAACGAGATAGATAAATCTAGGGACCTGGACAGAACGCTTACCCCGTCCCTCACCGAACCACCACCCGATGCAGGTCCAAATACAGTCGTTCGACTACGACGCGACGAAAATCGGCGAGATGGAGGACTCGATCAACACCGTCCTCTCACACTACGACGTCGTCGACACCACGGTCACTCGCCGCGACGACGAACTCCTCGTGTTCATCTTCTACGAGGAGTGAGGGAGTTCTGCCCGACACGACGTACAGAAGTTGTTACCGTACGGTTGCTCGGACCCGCACTCGGCACAGACGATGACTTTCTCCGGTCCGTCAGTTCCCTCGTTCGGTCCCCCACCATCCCCTCCTGATTCGTCGCTGTCGCCACCGGGCCCACCCTGTACGATAGTGGTGTCGCCACCGCTCCCGCCACCCTCGTTCCCACTGACGATGACGTTATCCGACGTGTCCTCGGCCGCTGCTGACGCCGCGTCCCCCATCTGGTCCATCGCTGTTTCCGTCGTCGACTCCATGCGGTCCATCGAATCCGACGCCATCTCCTTTATCTCCTCCCTGAACTCCTTCTGGTCTTCGACGCGCTCTCGTTCATTCTCCGCACTGTTCGCCTCCTGGCGCGCTTTCGCCAACTCGTCCGACTTCTGCGCGCCGAGCGAGTCCAATTGGTCCGCAGAGAGGTCTCCGGCCTTGTCCATCTTCGCGAGGTCCATCATCCCGTCGTCCGTGTCATCGAGACTGGCGAGCGTCTGTGCGTCCACGTCGTCACGCGCCTCCAACCGCTCTTTTTCGAGGTCCACTTCGTGTTCCTCCCGGTCCATCTCCCTCTCTTGCTCGCGACGCTTCTTCTCCAGTTTCTGCTCGTCTTTTTTCTTCTTCAGGTCGAGCAGGTCCTCCATCTCGGAGACGTCCTGTTCGTGTTCTATGTCTCGACGTTCGACCTCGCTCTCCTTTTCCGTCGTCTTCAAGTCCTCCTCGTGCTCTACGGTCTCCCGCTCGGCCTCGTGGGTGTGATGGCGTTCCGCGTCCTCTCGCTCGTGACTCTGCTCTTGTTCTTGTCGCTCGAGTTCGTGGTCAGCAGACGCTTCCGCCGACTGTTCGCGGAAATCTTGTCGGGTCTCGTGGATGGCGTCGTCGGTTTCGCGCTCGCGGTCCCGACGGTTGAGACGCGCCTCGTCGTCCTTGATATCTTCTCGTTCCTCTCGAATCTCCACGTCCCGTCGGTCCTCTCGAACGTCGTCTCTGCCGTCGTCGTAATCGAACGCACGCAGTCGGACGAGCGACAGACCGAGGCCGTCGAGTACCGCCCGACACTCCTCGTCGATGTCGGACTCGAGTCCCGACTTCACGCGCCTGCTCCCGTAGAGGTCGTCTCGCTCGACCGACGACAACGTCGCACGCACCTCGTCACGAAGTGCGTCCTCCAGGTGGCGTTTGACGGCGTCCACGCTGATGGTGTTCCGGTCCGCCATCGCCCCACGGAAGAACGTCTCAGGGTCGTCGAGCGAGATGTCGAGATCAACCGTGACCGAGACTGGGAACTCGTCTGCGGTTCGAACGTCGTCGATGGTGAGCGAGACGGCGACGTCCGCCTCCTCTACGAGCACGACAGTGAGGTCCTTCGATCGTCGTCCTTCGAGCAGTTGACTCCCGAGGCTGTCGAGCGTGTGCTTTCCCGGCCCCAAGGATTCGACGAGCTCTCCGTGCTCCAGGAGGAGCGCAAGGTTCCCCTCCTCGATCTGGACGGTCTTGCGCCGCGTCAGCCGTCCGAGGAGTCCGCCGTCACCGAGAACTTCGTCGTCGACTCGCTTCGCGAGCTCGTTGCTCGCCAATCGCATCGAATCGCTCCCCCGTCCGTCCGCGGGACTCCCGTCGTTCGCGGCCGTCGGGTCGACGAGTTCGACCCCACAACGGCCACAGAAACCCTTCTCCCCGCTGTACGACTGCCCGCAATCCGGGCACACTTTCTCGAGACTCTCGCCGCACGACCCGCAGAAGTTCCCGCCCTGTACGTCGGCGCCACAGTGTGGACACGTTGTTGGCATCGTACTCACTCGGGGTTCCCACCCGTCCGTCTTTGCTAGAGTCTCTGTAGCAGCATCCTTAAGTCTTGACCTGAGGCTGTCACTTTCACTCGCTCGCTCGCCGGTACAGCCGGACGACACGGTCCACGACGTCCCGTACCCGTTCGCGTCGGTCCGCGTCCATCGGCGCGTCGCCAGCGAGCGCGTCCAGTTGCGCCTCGAGGGATTCGAGGTCGTCGACGACCGAACCGTACGCGTCATCCTCGACCGGGTGCGCTCCGACGAACTCGCGGAGCTCCGCCGTGCGACGTCGCGTCTCGGACCGCCCTTCTTCGACCGCAGCGTCGAGGTGTTCGGCGAGCGCCTGCGCGAGATACGCTCCCGTTTCACCGTCACTGTCGATCCCGCTCTCTCCGGTCGGCTGGGGGGCCTCCATCGACGTTAGCGCGGTTCTCGCTCGCTCCCGCTCCCCGCGGCGTGTCGCCTCCGACGCGACTTCCGTGAGCGTCTCTCGAACCGTCTCCCGAACGGCGGTCGCCGTCGTCTCGTCAGCGATACGTGCGGCCGCTTCGATCGCCGCCTCTCGGTCGCTCGACCGGCGCGCCTCTGTTGCAATCGTACACAGCGTCTCGGAAGCCACGGGCGCTGCCCGCGCCGTATGACTCTCGGCGAGGTCGACGAGTGCAGTCCGCGCGCGCTCTCGTTCCTGTGACCGCGTCGCGTTTCTCGCGACCTCGGCGTACGTTCTGAGGATGCGCCGTCTCGCGTCGTCTCCCGCTTGGTCGTACAGGTCTCGAAGTCGGTCCAGCGCAGCCTCCCGTTCGCTTCCGTATCGTCCCTCCCGCGCGGTCTCACAGCAGGTCGCGACCCTATCCGCGTTCACCGCCACACACCCCCGTGATAGCGTCACTCATTAGCGTGCACTCTCGCCGCCGCCGCTATTGTTCTTTGGGTGTCACGCCCGATACACGACGTCGCCGTCGACTATCGTGTACGCGACGTCGATGTCCGCGATTTGGTCAGCCTCCCACGGAGACTCTTCCAGCACCACGAAGTCGGCTTTCTTCCCGGCCTCGATGGTTCCGAGGCGGTTCTCGGCGAATCCGGCGTACGCGCCGCCCGAGGTGTACGCGCGCAACGCTTCGGTGACGCTCACTTCCTGCGCGTCCGTCGGCGGGTTCACGGCTTCCTGAATTCCCGCGAGCGGGTCGAGCGGCATGCAGTCCGAGGAGAACGCGAGGGGGACGCCTGCGTCGAGATACGCCGGGAATCTGTTGGTCCGGTCGCGGCGTTCGGGGCCGAGGCGGGCGTCGTAGAGGCCGCCCTCGTGCGCCCACTTCAGGAAGTTCGGTTGCATCGACGCCACGACGCCCAACTCGCTCATGCGTTCTATCTGGTCGTCCGTCGCGAGTTCGCTGTGCTCGATTCGGTGGCGAGCGCTCGCGGCGTCCTCCACGTCCTCGTAGGCGTCGAGGACGGCTTCGATGGCTTCGTCGCCGATGGCGTGCGCGGTCACCTGGAAGCCCGCGTCGTCCGCCTCCCGGACGAGTCCGTTCAGTTCCTCGGGCGGCACGACCCACTTCCCCCGGCCGTCGCCGTCGGCGTACTCGAACGAAATCTTGGCCGTTCGGCCGCCGAAACTCCCGTCCGTGAATGTCTTGATGCCGCCGACTTCCACGAACTCGCTCCCGTGGTTCGTCCGCAGGCCCGCTTCCGTCACGGCGTCGAGGTGGTCGCTCCAGTAGTTGATTCGCACGCGGAGTCGGAGGTCGCCCGCGAGGTCGAGGTCGCGGTAGACGGCGGGCGCGTGCGACTGCCGAACCATGTCGTGGACGGCGGTCACGCCCTTCTCGTGGGCTTCGCGCTGGGCGGCGAGGAGGAGGTCCGCGGTCTCCCGTGGGTCGGGTTCGGTCGCCCGGTTCACGACCTCCACGGCGTCCTCCACGACGACGCCGGTCGGTTCGCCGTCCTCGGTTTCGACGTCGCCCGCCGGCATCTCGTCGCGGAGTCGGGAGAGTGCGACCGAGTTCACCGCGGCGGTGTGCATGTCCTCGCGGAACGCCGCGACCGGTCGTTCCGTGCTCACTTGGTCGAGGTCGTCGCGGGTGAGATAGCGGGATTCCGTCCACGTCGACTCGTCGAACCCGTAACCGAGCACCCAGTCGTCGCCCGTATCCGCGTCGCGGAGCAACGCCACGGCGTCCGCGGGCGACTCCGCGTCGCTGAGGTCTGCGTGCAGGAGCGAGCGGCCGACCGCCTGCATGTGCGTGTGGGCGTCGACGAACCCCGGCAGGAGGACGCGACCGTCGAGGTCGATTTCGTCGGTTTCGACGCCGTTCAGGAACGCTACCTCGTAGTCGGAATCCACGCGAACGATGTCGCCGTCCCGCACCGCGACCGCTTCGTAGGTCTCGTCCGGGTCGGCGAGCGTGTGTACCTCGCCGTTCTTCAACACGAGGTCCGCCGCTTCTGTCATACGTTGAGAGGCGTCCGCTCGCGGGGTAAGCGTTCGGGAAGCGGCCGACGGTCACTCCTCGACCGCACGCCCGACGATGACGGCGGCGACGACCGTGACGACGCCGAGTTGAACGACCGCGACGCCGAGTTCGGTCCAGTCCGGCGTCGCGGTGAGCGCTGCGGAGAGCGCGGCGACCCCGGCGTGTGCACCCGGGAGTATCGTCGCCCAGGCGGGCGGGTCCGTCGCGAGCGGGGAGTGGACGAGGAAGAAGTCGATAGCCGGGGCGAACAACATGACGTAGACGCCCGCGAGGCGGCCGAGGAGCGCGCCGACCGCGGCCCCGAGGAGGCCGTACGTCGCCGCGGCGAGAACCGTCGCCGCGAGGAAGAAGGCGGCATTGTCGGGTCGCGTGTGCGCGAACAGGACTGCGGTACCGGCGG
>Ga0207715_100344_pt1 | contig 12709 bp, 11 predicted proteins | sample A23M3SouthBayCA_FD_187732 | JGI IMG/M metagenome (GOLD analysis project Ga0207715, IMG submission 187732) | Aerobic enrichment media from Eden Landing Ponds, California, USA - A23 M3 (SPAdes) | ecosystem: Environmental > Aquatic > Marine > Unclassified | place: USA: Emeryville, California... | reverse complement strand
GAAAACAACCCTGATGAACGTGCTCTACGGCTTGCTCCAGCCCGAAGAGGGTGACGTGTACGTCAAGGGCGAGCGCCGCGAGTTCCAGTCGCCCCGTGACGCCATCGACGCGGGCATCGGCATGATTCACCAGCACTTCATGCTGGTCGACCCCATGCAGATATGGGCGAACATCGTCCTCGGCCAGGAGCCCCGGAAGTACTTCGGGCTCGCCGTCGACGAACAGGCGGCAATCCAGCAGGTCCACGACCTGTGTGAACGCTACGGCTTCGAGGTCGACCCGACCGAGACCGTCGAGGACGTCAGTGTCGGCGTACAGCAGCGCGTCGAGATCCTGAAGACACTCTACCGCGGTGCGGACGTGCTCATCCTCGACGAGCCGACGGCGGTGCTCACACCCCAGGAGGTCGAGGACCTCTACGACGTGCTCGACGAGCTGACCGCACAGGGTAAGACGGTCATCTTCATCACGCACAAACTCGGCGAGGCGATGCACTCCGCGGACGACATCACCGTCCTCCGTGACGGCGAGAGCATCGCCACCGTGTCCGTCGACGAGACCAACCAGAACGAGCTCGCGGAGATGATGGTCGGCCGGGAGGTGCTGCTCGAGGTCGACGTGCCCGAACACGAGCCCGGCGAGACCACCCTCGCCGTGGACGACGTCACTGTCACCGATGGCGACGACATCGACCGCGTGAAAGACGTCTCGTTCGAGGTCAGAGCCGGTGAGGTGTTCGGCATCGCCGGCGTCGACGGCAACGGCCAGTCCGAACTGGTCGAGGCAATCACTGGCCTCGAGTCACCCACATCGGGCCGAATCGTGGTCGAAGGCGACGACATCACCGGACACTCCCGCCGCCAGCGCATCGACGACGGGATGGCGTACATCCCGGAGGACCGCCACGAGCGCGGGCTCGTCATGGACTTCGACCTCGTCGAGAACGGGTTGCTCGGGAGCCAGCACTCAGAGCCGTATTCGAAGAACGGTCGCATCGAGTGGGACACCGTCAGGGGACACGCAGAGGACATCATCGAGACGTACGACGTGCGGCCCCCGAACGCTGACGCCGACGCACACTCGCTATCCGGTGGGAACCAGCAGAAGTTCATCGTCGGTCGCGAGTTCGAACGCGACCCGTCGGTCGTCGTCGCCACGCACCCGACCCGTGGCGTCGACATCGGTTCGACGGAGTTCATCCACGAGGAACTGCTCGACCTGCGGCAGCGCGACCGCGCCGTGCTGCTCATCTCCTCGAAGCTCGACGAGGTGCGACAGCTCTCGGACCGCCTCGGCGTGATGTACGAGGGCGAACTCGTCGACGTCGTCGACCCCGACGAGACGTCCGAGGAGGAGATCGGTCTGCTGATGGCCGGTGAACGACCGGACGGTATCGAGAGTATGCGGACGACAGGTGGCAGGCCATGAGCCGGGCCCGCGACGTGCTCGAACGGCTCGTCGGTGCCTCCGGGGTCGAACGGGCCGTCATCAGTATGGCGGCGCTTGCGCTCTCGATCGTCGTCGGCGGCCTCATCGTGTTCGTCTCCGGTCTCGGTGCGGCCTGCGAGGCCGGCGCGAACTACCACATCGCCATCCCGCTGCCGGGGAGCGTCGAGATTCTCCTGTTCGACGGTCGGCTCTCGATGCTCGGCTTCCAGTCCTGCTACGACCCGATCAACGTCTACGAGAAGCTCTTCATCGGGGCCATCGGCGGTCTCCCGTGGGAGAGCGGCTGGCAGCCGACGAACTTCGCGATGGAGGTGTTCCTCCAGCGAGCGACCCTGCTGCTGTTTACCGGCCTCTCGGTCGCGGTCGCGTTCCGCGCCGGACTGTTCAACATCGGGACGCAGGGGCAGATGATCTGGGGCGCGCTCGTCTCCGCCGTCACCGTCCTCTTCGTCGCCGACTTCGCACCGGCCGGGCTGGCAGGGACCGCAATCCTGCTCCCGCTCGCGCTGGTCTCAGGGGCCGTGGCGGGCGGTATCTGGGGCGCGATACCAGGTGCGTTGAAGGCCTACGCGGATGCGAACGAGGTCATCACGACGATCATGCTGAACTTCGTGGCGACCTTCGGGACGACGCTGCTCGTCAGCGAGTTCTTCCAGGACCCACAATCCGCCGGTGGTACGCAGACCCGGATGGTGCCCGGCAACTCGCTGGTCCCGAGCATCCCCTTCGGGTTCCAGGGCACCCGCTTCTCGATCCTCGCGCTGGTGCTCGCGCTGGTGCTCGCGTTCGTCGTCTACTTCGTGCTCTGGGGCACCTCGTTCGGCTTCGACGTCCGGACGAGCGGTCTCCAGCCCGAGGCGGCGACGTACGCCGGCGTGAACGCCGAACGGACCATCGTCCGGAGTATGACCATCTCGGGCGCGCTCGGTGGTATCGCCGGTGCGCTCTGGGTGCTCCTCGCCAACGGCCGGTTCTTGACCGGCACCGAGGTGCCGAGCCTCGGATTCGACGGCATCACCGTCTCGGTGCTCGCCGGCAACAACCCGCTCGGGGTCATCTTCGGTTCGATCCTGTTCGGCGTACTCAAGAGCGGTGGCAACGCGCTGAACTTCCAGACCGACGTGCCGCCGGAGCTGGTCTCCATCCTCTCCGGCCTCATCATCCTGTTCGTCGCGATGCCCGAGTTCTTCCGGCTCATCGGCCGGAGCATGGGTATCGGCGACGAACAGGCCACCGTCGCCACCGACGGAGGTGAGGACGATGGATAGGGACGACCTCGAGCGTCGACTGCGCAACGCAGCTCCCGAGGTACTGCCGCTCAGCGTGGCCGAACTCCGCTCGATGAGCCGCGCTGACGCGCGGCGACTCGCGACCTGGCTGACCGTCGGCGTACTCGCCCTCGTCGCCCTCTACGGCATCGTCTTCCCCGGCTCGACGGCAGGCGAGGTGTTCTGGACCGCGATCGGCCAGAGCACCATCGAGTCGTCGCTCCGACTCGCCGTCCCCATCGCGCTGACGGCCATCGGCGGCCTCTACGCCGAGAAGAGCGGCGTCATCAACATCGGTCTGGAGGGGCTGCTCATCATCTCGGCGTTCGCCGCAGTGGTCGTCGCCGACGTGCTCGGCGGCGCCGGCTCGACCGGGTTCCCGCCGGTCGTCAGCTTCGACGTCGGCGGCAGCACGTACACCATCGACCCGGGCGTCCAGCTGCTCGTCCCGAACGTCTGGCTCGGCATCGCCGGCGGCGTGCTCGCGAGCATGCTGCTCGCGTTCCTGTTCGCCGTCATCTGCATCCGCTACGAGGGCGACCAGATCATCGCCGGGCTGGCGGTCTGGCTTGTCGCGCTCGGGCTCGCACCGTTCGCCTCGAAAGTGATGTACGGCCAGCCGTCGACGCCGCAGGTCGTCCGGCTCGGCGAGTGGACGGTGCCGGTCCTGTCGGACATTCCGTTCGTCGGCCCGATCCTGTTCGACGCCAACCCGATGGTGTTCATCATGCTCGTCTCGGTGCCCGTGGCCTGGTATGGGCTCAACCGGACCAGCTTCGGCTACTGGGTCCAGGCGAGTGGTGAGAACCCGAAGGCCCTCGATACCGTCGGTGTAAACGTCAATCGCGTCCGCTACGCTGCCGTCCTCATCTCCGGCTTCTTCGCCGGGATCGGCGGCAGTGCGCTCTCGCTCGGGAGCGGGGGGCTGTTCAACGGAGCCGGCCAGACGATGGTGGACGGTCGCGGATTCATCGCCATCGCAGCGTACCTGTTCGGCAACTACAACCCCTTCGGCGCGTTCGCCGCGTCGTACCTGTTCTCCGGACTGCAGGCGCTGCAGATCCGGCTTCAGGGAATCGCCCCCACGGAGGTGTTCCTGATGCTGCCGTACGTCGTGGTCGTCATCGTGCTCGTACTGGTCGGCCGCACCCGACTGCCCGAGGCCGCCGGCGAGCACTACGAGTCCGGCGAGGACTGACTGCCGTCTCTGGCGGTCCACATCACCGCCGTCTCCCGAACGACCCCCGAAAAGCCGGGGGCTACTTCACCCTGGCTCGGGTACCGAGGGGCATGGACGACGCAGACCTCGTCGAGCACGCCCGGACAGCACGAGAGAACGCGTACGCGCCGTACTCAACGTACACTGTCGGTGCCGCACTCCTGACGGCGGACGGCACCGTCTACACCGGCTGCAACATCGAGAACGCGAACTACTCGAACAGCCTGCACGCGGAGGAGGTCGCCGTCGGCAAGGCCATCTCCGACGGCCAGCAGGAGTTCGAGCGCGTAGCTGTCTCCTCGGGCGCGCAGGACGGCGTCACGCCCTGTGGGATGTGCCGGCAGACGCTCTCGGAGTTCGCGGACGACGACCTGGTCGTCGTCTGCGACGAGGGGGACACGAACCGGTCGTACTCGCTCGGCACTCTCCTCCCCGACGCTATCTCCGCGAAGACCCTGGGGCGGGAGTGAACAGACCTTTCTTGTCGGACGGTGAAGGCGGGGCCATGACTGACGCGAGCGAGGACCCGAACGAGGAGATGCAGTACCACGTCGAGCTGACGCCTGGCGACGTGGCCGACACCGTCCTGCTGCCGGGCAACCCCGAGCGAGTCGACAAGATCACGAGCTACTGGGACGAGTCGGAAGAGGTCGCCTACCACCGCGAGTACCGCACCGCGACGGGCACCTACGACGGCGAACCCATCTCGGTCACGTCGACGGGCATCGGCTCGCCGTCGGCCGCAATCGCCGTCGAAGAGCTCGCCCGCGTCGGCGCGGACACGTTCATTCGCGTCGGCTCCTGTGGTGCCATCCAGCCCGAGATGGACGTCGGCGACCTCGTCATCACGACCGGCGGGATGCGTCAGGAGGGCACCAGCAAGGCGTACGTCCGGGACGAGTACCCCGCGACGGCCGACTTCGAGGTCGTCAGCGCGCTCGTCGCCGCCGCCGAGCGCCTCGACTACGACTACCACACTGGCGTCACGATGTCCGCCGACTCCTTTTACTCCGGGCAGGGCCGCCCCGGCTTCGAGGGCTTCATGGCCGAAGGCGCCGAGGAACTCGTCGAGCACCTGCAGGAGGCCAACGTGAAGAACATCGAGATGGAGGCCGCAGCCATCATGACCATCGCCAACGTCTACGGGCTCCGGGCGGGGGCAGTCTGCTCGGTGTACGCCAACCGCGTCACCGGCGAGTTCCGGACCGAAGGCGAGCGCCGGGCCTCGGAGACGGCGTCGCTGGCGACGAAGCTCCTCGCGAAGATGGACGAGGTCAAGCAGGAGGCGGGGGTCGACCGCTGGCACGCCGGGCTCTCCGTCGAGTAACGCTGCACTGCTACCGGGAATCCCTTTTGCGAACAGGCGACGGCACCGCGAGCGTGGGGTGTGTCGCACACCCGCCTCGTCCCCCACGCCGCCGTTGCTCAGGTCACGACGGCTCTGGGCGCGGCTTCGGGTATAAACAGTCGGAGCGGAACCGGAGAGAGCGGCGGTTCGTTCTACAGCGCGTCCCAGGCGTTCCAGGCGCGTTTGTAGGAGGTCAGGTCGGCGATCCAGCGCGCGGCGATGCCCTTCTTGAGCATCTTCGCGGGGAGGCCGCCGAAGGTGTCGATGGGGGAGATGTAGACGTCGTGGGCGACGGCGCTCTCGCCGACGGAGACGACGGTACCCTTGTCCTCGTGGGTCCAGGTCTCCAGTCGCTGGCCGTTGATGGCGCGGACGACGTTGTCGGCGACGACCTCAGCGGCCTGCCAGGCGGCCTGGGCCGTCGGCGGCGCGGGGTGCTCGCCGGGCTGGTCGACGATGGCGGAGTCGCCGAGGGCGAACACGCGCTCGTCGGACGTCTGGAAGTCCATCTCGGCGTTCAGTCGGTTGTGCTCGTTCTCGACGTCGACGCCGTCCATCGCGTCGCGGCCGGTGACGCCGCCGGTCCAGAGGAACACGTCGAAGTCGATGGGGTCGCGCTCGTCGAAGTGAATGGCGTCCTCCTCGGCCTCCGTGATGGGGTCGTCGGTGAGGATCTCGATGTCGTTCTGCTGCAGGCGCTTGCGGAGCGCGCCCTGGATCTCCGGGTCGCCCGGGGGGAAGATCTCTTCCAGCGCCTCGACGAGGTAGATGTCCATCGGCGCGCGGTGCTTGTCGCGGAACTCCGCGATCTCGCCCGCGGACTGGATGCCCGAGAGACCGGCACCGCCGACGACGACCTGCGCCCGGTCGTCGCGGGTAGCGTCCTGTGCGGCGTTCTTGACGGCCTCGTGAATTTCGAGTGCGTCGTCGAGGCCCTTGAGCGTGTGGGAGTGCTCCTCGAGTCCGGGGATGCCGTAGTAGGCGGTCTGGCTGCCCAGCGCGACGACGGCGTAGTCGTAGTCGACCGTCGTCTCGCCGTCGTCGACCTCGACGACGCGTTCGTCGGTGTCGAGTCCGGTGACCTCGCCCCGCACGAACTCGGTGCCGGGGTCTGCGATCTCGCCGACGGGAATCGTGATTTTGTGCTGAACCGACGGGTCCCGGATGACGCGGTGGGACTCGTGGAGAACGAGGTGGTAGTCGACGTCGGCCACCCACGTCAGTTCGATGCCCTGGCCCAGCTGCTTCTGTAAGTCTTTGACCGTGCCAGCGCCCGCGTACCCCGCGCCGAGCACGACGACCTTCGTAGCCATACGAGAGCTTCAGAAACCGACCGATACAAAGGTGTTGAAACCCCGATGGGCGTGCGAGAGATTGTCAGGATAGAAGTCGGGTCAGTGTTCGGGCTCTTCCGACGGCGCGGTCATCTCGCCGATACGGAGGATGATGATGTTGTTCGTGTCGTCCTTGCCGTCGACAGTGCCCTCGATGCGGAGCTTCGAGAGCGGCGTCGGGCCCACGATGACCTCGTCGCCCTCGTGGATGTCTCGGACCGAACCTTGCACGTGGATCTCGGCACGGCAGAGCTCCGGGTGGTGGACCGACGAGAGGTCGATCTCCTCGACGATGGCCCCCTCGACGGTCTCGCCCTCGTGACGGAACGGGACCGTCGCCGGCTCGTCCATCTGCTGAATCTCGAGTGCCTCGTAGGCGGCCGCTGTCGGCTTGTACCCGCCCTTTGGCCCCGGAACCCCCTCGACCAGCTGCAACGCCTTCAGGCTCTGCATCTGATTCCGGATGGTGCCCGCGTTCCGGTCGACCCGCTGTGCGATGTCTTCCCCCTTTACTGCGCTCTCGTCCTCCCGGTGTTGGTTGATCAACGCCTGCAAGATGTTTTTCTGGCTCGGCGTTAGTTCGATAGACGACATAGCGTCCGATTGGTCGCTCGCGTCCTTAAATCCGTGGGATGGCCCTGCACACCCCGAGAACGCGGGCTGGGGCCTCAGGGGGGCGTGAAGCGACAATGCTACAACCCGGTCCGTCGAACGCCGGTGTATGAATGGAAACCGGGTCCTCGTGACGGGGGGCGCTGGCTTCATCGGGTCGAACCTCGCGAACCACCTCGCCGCCGACAACGAGGTGGTCGTCGTCGACGACTGCTACCTCGGCACGGCCGACAACCTCGACGACAGTGTCGAGTTTCACGAGCAGAGCGTGCTCGACGACGACCTCCCGACCGAAGGCGTCGACGCGGTGTTCCACCTCGCCGCCCTCTCGTCGTTGAAGATGCACGAGGACTCCCGCGAGAACCTCTGTACCGGGCTGCGGGTGAACGTCGAGGGCTTCGCCAACACCGTCGAGCAGGCTCGCGAGGACGGCTGTGAAACCGTGGTCTACGCCTCGACCTCCTCCATCTACGGCGACCGGACCGAGCCGTCCCCGGAGTCGATGGCCGTCGAGGCGAACACGGGCTACGAAGCATCGAAGCTCGCCCGCGAGCGCTACGCCGAGTACTTCCACAACTACCACGACATGTCGATGGCGGGGCTGCGCTTCTTCTCGGTGTACCAGGGCTACCGGGGCGCAGAGGAACACAAGGGCGAGTTCGCGAACATCATCGCGCAGTTCGCCGACGACGTCGCGAACGGCGAGTCGCCGGTCATCTACGGCGACGGCACGCACTCACGGGACTTCACCCACGTCCAGGACATCGTTCGGGGCATCGAGCTCGCGGCCGACCACGAGCTCCAGGGCATCTACAACCTCGGAACTGGCGAGCAGCACACCGCGAACGAGGTCGTCGAACGGCTCTGTTCGATTCTTGATAGCGACGTCGAACCGGAGCACGTCGAGAACCCCATCGACGAGGACGTGTTCGTCCAGCACACGATGGCGGACGCGACGAAGATGCAGGAGGCGACGGGCTGGGAGCCCGAGATCTCGTTCGAGGAGGGGCTGGAGCGGGTCTGTGGGCCGTACCTGGAGTAGTCAGTCGAAGTCGCGGTCTTCCGTGATGCGTTCCCAGTTACGGGCCTCCTCGTAGTCGGCCCGGTCGGTGGCGTAGGTCATCAGCTTGACCGCGACGAGCGGCAGGGTGTACATGCCGATGAAGCCGGCCGAGGCGGCGAAGACGATGGCGACGACGTCGTGACGAGCGACGAAGATGGTCCAGAAGAAGAAGCTCCCGATGACGGCCAGCGTCCCGAGCCGGACGACCACCTGCTCCGCTCTGAGCTGCCGAAGGTCGTACAGCGAGTTGTTGTCGAACACCCGACCCAGCAGTAACACCGCGAGGACCCAGACGACGAAGCGGAGGAGGAGGCTGCTCCGACCATCCTCGTCCGAGTAGTACTCTTCCGTGCTCATGTGCTTCGGACTCTCCGTTGTCTACTTATAGCTCACCGTAGGTTAAATGTTCACCGTTGTCACGCCACCGGACCGGACTGTTCTTACCGGGGCCGCGAGAACGCGGGTCTATGGGAAGAGAAGTCCGTATTATCGGCGCACCGACAGACTACGGGGCGAACCGACGCGGCGTCGACATGGGACCGTCGGCCATCCGATACGCCGGGCTGGCGGACGAGCTTCGAGCGGCTGGCGCGGACGTGACCGACACCGGAGACCTGCTGGTACCGACGGCCGAGACCCGGGACCCGAACGTCGACGAGCCCGAGGAAGAGGGCCGGAACGCGAAGTTCGTCCGAGAGGTCGAGGACGTCTCGCTCCGGCTGGCGAACCAGGTCGCCGAGGCCATCGACGACGGGCGCGTCCCGCTCGTCCTGGGTGGCGACCACTCCATCGCCATCGGCTGCCTCTCGGGCTCCAGCCGCGACGCCGACATCGGTGCCATCTGGTTCGACGCGCACGGCGACTACAACACGCCGGAGACCTCGCCGAGCGGCAACATCCACGGGATGCCGATGGCGGCGGCACTCGGCCATCGCGACCTGGCCGACGTGGAGTGGGCCAACGCGCCCGGCCTGCAGGAGGAGAACGTCGTCTGGGTGGGGCTTCGGTCCCTCGACGACGCGGAGCGGAAGGCCATCCGCGGGAGCGAGGCGACCGCGTTCACCATGTCGGACATCGACGAACAGGGCATGAGCGAGATCATCGACCAGGCACTCGAGGTCGCGACCGACGGCGTCGACGGTATCCACGTCAGCCTCGACCTCGACTGGCTCGATCCGAACGAAGCGCCGGGCGTCGGCACGCCGGTCCACGGCGGTGCGACATACCGCGAGGCACACTACGCGCTCGAACGGGTGGCCGAGTACGACGAGAACCACGACGTACTCCGCTCGATGGACGCCGTCGAGGTCAACCCGGTGCTCGACGAGCACAACCAGACGGCGAAGCTGGCGACGGAGCTCGCAGCCAGCGCGCTCGGAAAACGAATCCTGTAGGTTCAGAGGCCGCGTGGACCCGTTGGCGCCCAGGAACCCGAGCTCGGCCTTTTCTCCTTACTGCCCGAGCCCCTGATCCATACCGCCCAGCCCGACCGGGCCGAACGCGAGGGCGCTCAGCACGAAGTAGGCCCCGATGAGCCGGACGCCGGCCGACGTACGGTTGACAGCCATACCGTTCAGTGCAAACTTGACAGTAAAGAAGTTTTGAGACGGTCCATGACGGCCGAAAACGGCCGCAGTCTCTGGATCAGTTCCCTGCGGCGTCACCTGCGGCGTCGTCCTCCGGCGTCGGGATGACGTCGACCGTCGCGACGGCGTCGTCCTCGACGACGTCCATCACGGTGACCCCCATGGTGTTGCGGCCCTGGAGCGAGATGTCCGAGACGCGGGTCCGCATGATCTGGGCCTGCTCGGACATGACGACGAGGTGGTCGTCCTCGTCGACGGCCTTGACCGACGTGACGCGCCCGTTCCGCTCGTTGGTCTTGATGTCGATGAGGCCCTTGCCGTATCGGGACTGCCGTCGGTAGTTCGACAACAGCGTGCGCTTGCCGTAGCCGCGCTCGGTCACGGTCAGCAGCGCGCCGTCGTCGTCTTTGTCGGTGGCGACGAGTCCAGCGACGTGGTCCTCGCCGGTGAGCTTGATGCCCCGGACGCCGCGCGTGTTCCGGCCCATCGTGCGCACCTCGTCTTCGTCGAACCGGATGGTCATCCCCTGCTCGGTGGCGATGACGAGGTCTTTCGTGCCGTCGGTGACGTCGACGTCGACGAGCTCGTCGTCCTCGTCGAGCTTGGCGGCGATGATACCGGTCGAGAGGATGTTCTGGAACTCCTCGGTCTTCGTGCGCTTCGCGTAGCCGTTCCGGGTGACCATCGTGATGGCCTCGTCCGGCTCGAAGTCGTCGGTGTTGACGACCGCGGTTATCTCCTCGCCGTCGTCGAGGTCGAGGATGTTCACCGCCGACTTCCCGCGGGCCGTGCGGCCCATCTCCGGTATCTGGTAGGCCTTCAGCTGGTACACCTGCCCGTGGTTCGTGAAGCAGAGCAGGTAGTCGTGGGTGCTCGCGCGGAACACCTTCGAGACGCGGTCGCCCTCCTTGATGTCGCCGCCGATGATGCCCTTCCCACCCCGGTGCTGGGCGTCGAACGTGTCGACTGGCATCCGCTTGACGTAGTCGTCCTCGGTGACGACGACGAGCACGTCCTCCTCCGGGATGAGGTCCTCGTGGGTGACCTCGCCGGTGTCCTCGACGAAGGAGGTGCGACGGTCGTCGTCGTACTCCTCCCTGACGTCGCGGAGTTCGTCCTTGATGACGCCGAGGAGCTTCTCCTCGTTCTCGAGCACCGACTGGAGGTACTCGATGGTCTCCTGGACGCTCTCGTACTCCTGCTCGATCTCCGTGCGCTCCATGCTCGTCAGCGAGCCGAGCTGCATCCGGACGATGTGCTCGGTCTGGGCCTCGGAGAGTTCGTACTGCTCCTGCAGCCCCGCCTTCGCGGCGTCGCGGTCGTCGGAGTTGCGGATGAGCTCGACCACGTCGTCGACGTTGTCGAGCGCGATGAGCCGTCCTTCGAGGATGTGCGCGCGGTCCTCGGCCTCGTCGAGTTCGAACTGCGAGCGCCGGCGGACGACCTCCTTCCGGTGGTCGACGTAGTGCTCCAGCGTCTCCTTCAGCGAGAGCACCTTCGGCTGGCCGTCCACCAGCGCGAGGTTGATGACGCCGAAGGTCTTCTCGAGGTGGTGCTCGATGAGCTGGTTCTTCACCACGTCGACGTTCGCGCCGCGCTTGAGGTCGATGGCGATGCGGACGCCGTTGCGGTCGGACTCGTCGCGCAGGTCCGAGATGTCCTCGAGCTTGCCCTCGTTGACGTTCTCGGCGATGCGCTCGACGAGTCGGGCCTTGTTCTCCTGGTAGGGTAGCTCGGTGATGACGATGCGCTTGCGGTCCTGCTTCCACTCCTCGACCTCGAACTCGGCACGGACGCGGAGCCGACCGCGGCCGGTCGCGTACGCCTTCCGGACGGCGTTCCGGCCGACGATGTTCGCCCCCGTCGGGAAGTCCGGCCCCTTGACGTGCTCCATCAGGTCGTTGATGTCGCAGTCGGGGTTGTCGATGAGCTCGATGGTGGCGTCGATGACCTCGCCGAGGTTGTGCGGCGGGATGTTCGTCGACATGCCGACCGCGATGCCGGTGCTGCCGTTGACCAGCAGGTTCGGGTACGCCGCCGGCAGCACGTCGGGCTCGGTCAGTCGGTCGTCGTAGTTGCCCGAGAAGTCGACCGTGTCCTTCTCGATGTCCTCGAGCAGCGTCTCGGCGATAGGCGACATCCGTGCCTCGGTGTACCGCATGGCAGCGGCCGGGTCGCCGTCCATCGAGCCGAAGTTCCCCTGGCCGTCGACGAGCGGGTAGCGCATCGAGAACTCCTGTGCCATCCCGACGAGCGTGTCGTAGATGGCCTGGTCGCCGTGGGGGTGGTAGTCACCCATCGTCTCGCCGACGATGGAGGAGCTCTTGCGGTGGCTCGACCGGCTGGTGACGCCCATCTCGTGCATCGCGTAGAGGATGCGTCGGTGGACGGGCTTGAGACCGTCGCGGACGTCGGGCAGCGCGCGCCCGACGATGACCGACATCGCGTAGTCGATGTAGCTCTGCTCCATCTCGTCCTCGATGCGGACGTGCTCGATGCGGTCCGCCGGGACGTCGGGGGCGTCGGGTGCTTCCGAGCTCATATATCCACCCAGTTCGCCTCGGGCGCGTGATCCTTGATGAACTGCTTCCGCGGGCCGACGGCGTCGCCCATCAGCACGGAGAACATCTTGTCCGCCGCGGCGGCGTCCTCGATGTCGATGCGCTTTAAGACGCGGTTGTCGGGGTCCATCGTGGTCGACCAGAGCTGCTTCGGGTTCATCTCGCCGAGGCCCTTGAACCGCTGGACCTGCGTCGGGTTCCCGTTGCACTTCTCACGGACGACCTCCTCGCGCTCGGCCTCGGTCATCACGTCGTAGGTGTTCCCGTT
>Ga0207715_100341_pt1 | contig 13074 bp, 16 predicted proteins | sample A23M3SouthBayCA_FD_187732 | JGI IMG/M metagenome (GOLD analysis project Ga0207715, IMG submission 187732) | Aerobic enrichment media from Eden Landing Ponds, California, USA - A23 M3 (SPAdes) | ecosystem: Environmental > Aquatic > Marine > Unclassified | place: USA: Emeryville, California... | reverse complement strand
GGCCTCGTCGGTCGGGCCGTCCCACCGCGGGAACGCGGAGTGACCGCTCACCTTGACCGTCCACTCGGCAGGCTCATCGAACGGATTCCGCGTTGGAAGCTCGACGATGTAGAGGTACTCCTCGTCACCATGAATGCCATCCTCTGGGTTTTCGACGCCGTGACCCAGCAGGAACAGCGGCTGGTCCAGATGCTCCATGTTGGCCGGCTCAAGAAGACCCGAGGGATCGTCGGCGTGGATGCTTCGGTCCCGCTCTTCGTCGACATACAGGGTCATCGTCGAGAGCGTGTCGGCGAACATGAACTGCGCTGCGGCGTACGCCGGCCCCCGCTCTGTTCGCGTCTCTTCGAGTAACTGTTTCAGCTGGACGAGATCTCGAAGCACGCTGTCGGGATAGCCGTCGGAGTGACGGTAGATCTGTGCGATGCGGTTGGATTCGGACTTTTCATCTGCAGTCTCACTCCGTTGGACGAATCGGAGCTGGCTTCGTGTCGACATCGATCACCGCCGGCGCGTGTACGCCGGCACCCATCACCGGCGCAAAACACCATCACACAATCGTATCCCGCAGACGCTCACTATGCTCATTTGCTTTCGGCTTTCAACTCAGAAATCACGTTCTCAAAATCATCATATATCTCGGGTTTTATTCCATCCTCGATATTTTTCACTACCCTATCTATCAGTTCTATATTGACCCATTTGGATTCTAAGAGTAACACATTACAATCTGAGAGGAGTGCCTGAGTAGATATCTCTAAGTCCGCAATATCGTTCGCATCGGGCTTCTCGTTAGAATCCATTACCTGAAATCGCTGGAGATAGATTTCCCCTTTCACGTATTCTACTATGTCTAATTTGTGTTGATGAAGGACTAATTTCTCACCATCCTCTTGTTTCTCCAAGTGGTCTTTGAAAGCTAGCCCTTTGAGGTTCTCATATCCGTATTCTTGAATTAGGTCTCTATACTCCTCAATACCGTCATCAAACGCGTCTACCGGTTCCCAATTCGATGAACGGAAAATGTATTGTAGCGTCTCAACCACCCCGATACCCTGTGTTTGTTCCACCGCAAATCTTCGGAATTCATCGTCAGGGATGAGAGAGAGCGGGTTATCGGAGATACGATATTCATTCCCATTAGTCGGTGTCGGGGGAAGACAGTAGTCCGCAATTGCAGCGATAATTTTCGACATGATGTCCTGTTCCTCAGCTTTGACTAGATCGATAAAATTTCCGTAGCTGAAGTAGACCATCACACTATCTGAGGAACAAACTTCATAGAACTCTTTGAAGAGGTCTGGATTCTTCTTCAGAGCAATCCAGTAGTTGGTGTCCATAATCAGTTTCTTCATCTTGATTATACTCATGAGATAGGCCGTCTTAATTCCAATCTCGAAGACCAAGCGAGCTGAACAAGTTAGATAACACTACGCCAGATGCGATACCTCATCTGGCTCTTCGATGTCGTCGAACTCTCCCCGCTCAATCGGTTCCCAGTCGTCCCCGGGTGGTGGACTCCACCAGTCGACCTCGTAGGCGCCTGGAGCGCCGAGTACTTTCATCCGCGCTGACCCATCGGGCAGGTCGCGCCGCAGTTTCTCATCGACGTGGAGATTCCAGGTCGGATCGGTATCGAAGCAGGCGATGATCGCTTCCTCGTGCCCACGCGTCTCTCGCGACTCCCGGAGTTGGACCCGCGTATTGCAGTTCTTGCAGAAAACTCCCTCGAACGGGAGGTGACTGAACACCTCCTTCCCACAGACGGGACACCAGAGGAACTCGAACACTGCTGGACTATACCGCTCGATCGTTTCGAGACAGGACACTGACTCACCGCTCATTGCCGTACACGATTTGCGAGGGTGCTTCGTACCCACAGTCCGGACAGTCGAACCAGCGCTGTACCTTCGCGCCGTCGGCAGTCTTCTCCCCGACGCGGACGTCGTCGTTCGGACATTCCGGACACTTGAGGTCGGGTGCTGGTCGCTCCCGGAGTTCGTCCCTGAATGCGGTCGCGTCCTTCGTCTCGTAGCCGCGGGACCAGACCGGGTAGCCATCGACGAGAATCGCCCCCCGCCACTTGTATCGGTAGGAGTCCGGTGCTCGATGCAGGACAGCACGTGCTCCGGTCTCGGTGTTCCGATACGCGAGGGTTGGTGAGCGACTCTCTCGTGACCAGTTGGTAATTCGTGGCATCGTTCGCTAGAAGTGAACGTCTGCAGGGACGATCCAGAGCGTCTGGCTGTCCTCGTCTTCCTCGAGAACCCGGTCGAGCTGGCCCCGATGGCGAATCCCCTGTGCGTGCTGGTCGTACATCGGGATGGAGGGTCCTTCGTACGCGCCGACTTGGTGGAACGCGTGACGAGCGAGGTCCTCGTCACGCATGATCGCCTCGTCGCTGAGCTCCTCGAGCGACTCCTTCACGCGGTCGAGATTCCGTTGAAATTCCTCCTTCGTAGCCTTCCAGGCCCGGTCGAGCAATTCACCGCCCTCCTCGGAGTTGATGGGGGCTGCCGTTGGCAGGTCACCCCAGCGGGCCTTCCCGGCGACCGTCGTATCGTCTTCGTTGAACGTGACGTAGTAGTCAAACACGGCGCAGCCGTGGGGATTCGCGCCGACAAGACGGTCGAAGACCGCTTTCCCCTCGACCAGGGCGTCGTGCTGTGTCGGTGCTTCAACCAGCGCGTAGATGACCATATGCATCTGGTTCACCTCGGAGCGCCGACTCACCGGGCTCTGGTCCGGTCTGTCTGCTCGGTGCGCCGGCACCCATCGCCGGCGCTCAAAAAACACGCTTCGGGAGACCGCGTTCAGGAATCGGCAGTCCGCTCGACGGTGATCGTCAGGTCGCCCGACTCGTAGTCGGCCTCGAAGTCGACGCTGAACTCGTCGGAATCGTAGGCGGCGTGGTAGGCACGGTGCAGTTCGAGCGACCCGGTCGCCTTGAAGTGGAAGAACGCAGCCGAAGTGTAGGGCTTGCTCTGGGTTTCGACCTGCGTCTCGACAGAGGCCGGGAGCGCGATCTGTGGTGTCTCCGTGTCGATGCTCGCAGCGAACGCCTTCGCTTCCTCGACGGTCGCTCGCGAATGCGCTGGTGTTTCGCCGGTCAGTACGTTCACGGGCGTCTCGGTGTCGTCGGTGAACAGGACATCGTGGAAGGTGTGCGTCCCGAGGACTGCGTCGGGACCTAACTCGCAATCGTGGAATGGATCGTCGTCTGGTTTCTCGGGCATCAAACCACGAGCCTACGGTGGGGCTCGTCCCTTTCTGCCCCTGGAAAACCACGATCTGCGTCGACGCAGACCAGCCTACGAGCGGCCGAGTGTCGCGTCCGGGGACGGTGATTCACCACCCGGGATACGCAGTTCTTGACGCTCCCCGACCCACTCGCCGAGCTTTTGCTTGAGGTACTTGCGAGCAGTCGACTGGGTGAACACACCCTTGTCGACCATATCGCCGACGACGTCCTTCAGCGCCCGGAACTGCCGCTTCAGATGGCCGTCGCCGACCGGCTCGCTGTCGTGCCACCGAACGGTCGCAAGCGCCCCGTTCCCGACCGTCTCGACGAGGTCGATTGTCTCCGAATCGTACTGCAGGCCGAGCCACAGCGTCCGGTAGGCGGTCACCTCGAAGGTCGCCGACACCACGTAAAACGCCTCGTGATGGAGGTAGTCGAGATGGTCAGCGATGATCTCCTCGAGCGTGAGCCCGGTGGCGCGGGGCTTCGGCTCGACGACCGTCGACGGTCGGTCCTCGCCGGCGAGGTAGCCGTCGGCGGCATCTGCCTCGAGGCCATCGGCCAGTTCCGCCAGCAGCTGTTTTGCCCACTTGGAGTCGGTGTCATCGCCACCGAACGGCGACTCAGCCGAGATTCGGTGCTTGAGCTTCAGGTTAGCAGCACCCCAGTGGCTGTAGTGGAGCGTGTACTGTCCGTCTGTCCGTTCGTACGCAACGAGTGCGCGGTGACCCATCGGAAATCACTCCACGGGACGAGGCTCGTCGTCTGTCGCCCCGCACCCCTCTCGGGGGGCGAACGACGCTACCCGTCGATCGACTCCAGTCCGCTGAGATCCGCGTGGAGGACCGCATCGTCGCGAACGACGTACCGCTTTGCCAGCACCGGGAAGCGACACTTGGTAAACCCGGCCGTCTGGATGTCGAACTCTTCGCCGGCTTCGAGATGGGTAGCGAGTTCTCGTAAGAACTCGTGGGTCACGATTCCGCCGTCGTAGTCAGGGAGCCCGTTCGCTCGCGCCTCGTAGACCTCGAAGTCGTCATAGCCCCAGATCGTGAGCTCGCCGTCGTCAGTAACTTCCCAGTTGAGGGTCCCGAAACAGTAGCTCTCACAGAGCTCGCGTACAGCCTGTGGATCCGATACGATTGCACCGGTCGACGTCGTCGCAGCCTGGAGCGTAGCCATTGGTTCAGCCGGGGGTGAATCCCCGCACCTCTTCGCGGGGGAAGGATAAACGACCCTCCAGCATTAACCAACACGGCACCCAAATGAGCAGAGGATGTTGGTTAACCGACGAGTACACCTACTGAGGTTCTGGCCCGTAGCGACACGCCCCACACTCCTGGCACTCCCAGATTGGTTGCCCTGACCAGGTGTCGTCAGGGAGCGATTCGTAGGTGTTGAACCGATGCCCGGTTTCGGAACCGCAGTGGTGACACTCGAGCTGAACTCGTGTCGGGAGGCTGGATGGCCGCCTGTCCTGATCGCTATCTTCGCTAGATTCACGGAGTGCGATTCCCGGGACCAGCCACATCGGGTCGTTAGCTTTCTCGAGCATCGTGTCGAGACAGGATTCAGTCGGGAGGGGTTCTCCCCGCTCGTCGTAGAGGTACGCCTTGGCCCCTTGCGCCCCTGCGAACGTCGAATGCTCCTGACCGCTCATCCGCTCCCGGATAGCCCTGAGCAGTTGCTCCCCGGTTTCTGAGGTAACCTTTGTCGCGTCCGGCAGCGATGGCCACTGATCGACCAGCTGCGATGCAGGTTCCTCTGTGAGATCGTAGATGAGCCGATGTTCGATGATGCCCTCGATCTCGCTGGCGCCGAGCAGATTCCCGGCGGCTGCCCCCTTCGCGACAGCGCCGTAGAACGTCGACGACTCGACGATCGCGAACACGATTCCCACGAGTGTTGTTTCTTGGCTAGTCTCCGTTGTTGCAGTAGACGTATCGCCGAGGTGGTTGGAGAGGCAGAATCGGCATTTCGTCTGTGACGCCGGTATCGGGGCCCCACAAACTCGGCACTCTGCCTCGTCGGTGGTGGAGGGACCCGAGTACCCTGTCTCACCCGATCCACTCCGCTGTCGACGGGCAGCGGTGGAGCAGTCGTCCAGGTGCTGATCGGGCGTCCGGGACGCCTCACCGAGCGGACGTAGCTCCTCAAAGTCGTAGTCGCGGCCGGTCATAGAGCAATCTACAGAGAGCTTGCCTCGTCATCGTTTTTAAATGATAGTGTTGGTGCCACCATGATTTATGATCGATATGTATGGTTCAGTAACTCCAATTCAAGGTGGTTATCCGAGCCAAACCTGGTCACATACATATAAGATAAACTACATATTCACAGGGGGCAAACGGTTGGATGTCGTGATGAACGTCACTGACAATCGACGTCGAACGAATCGCTCACCAGAGGTGTCGAATTAATGGTCGTCGAAACGTCCCCTGCTGCCGAGCTCTTCCTCATCGGTCGAGTGTTGCTCGGTGGTGTCCTGGCGTATCTGGGTATCAGTAATATGCTCGATGCCGAAAACAAAATCGAGTACGCTCGCTCGACGGGTGTCCCCGTCGCTGGGCTCGCCGTCCCGGTATCGTTCGTGCTGTTGATCGGTGGGGGACTTGGAATCCTCCTCGGTGTGTACCCGGTGATCGCGAGCGTCGGGGTCATTGCATTCTTTGCGGGAGTCACGCCTGCGATGCACGCCTTCTGGCGTATTGATGACCCAGACGAGCGGAGTCAGGAAAAAACGCAATTCCTGGTCAACCTCGCGTTGCTCGGGAGTGCGCTGATCGTGCTCGCCGTCGGTACCGCAACGTGGCCGTACGCCGCGTAGTCCCGTCACAATCACCCACTCCACCATATCACTATGACTACAGACGATTCAACTGAGCCGTTCGGAGGTTTGTTCGCAGACGCCGCCGCTGAGCCGGACTTCCTGACGAAACTCCGCGCTCACGACCCGGAGTTTGCGGACCACGTCGCTGCAATCGCACAGAACGCTGGGAGAGACGACGCGCTGTCTGCACAGACGAAGACACTCATTACGCTGGCACTCGATGCCGCCGATGGCAATACGACCGGCGTGGAAGATCTCGCTGCTGTCGCCCGGTCACAGGGTGTGTCCGAGCAGGAACTCGCCGAGACGGTGAAGGTAATCGCCAATCAAGGTGGCCTCGGGACACTCGCAGTCGCTGCTCACGCCCTCGAGGAGTAACTTATACCTCAGGGGTTCCTGTGGCGTCGTCGCCTATCTCGCCTACCCACTCGGCACTCCATTCGTCGATTGCGTCGAACACCGGCTTGAGTGCCGCGCCCTTCTCAGTCAGGCTGTAGTGGGTCTTGACGGGTGGGCCTTCCTCGACACGTCGATCGACAATCCCATCATCTTCGAGTGACTCGAGAACCCGCGAAAGTGTGTACGAACTCGCCCCGGAGGCCCGTTTCAGCTCGTTAAATCGGTGGTCCCCGTCGAACAGGTTGTATAGAATCCGAAGCCGCCACTTGGTCCCGAACTGATCGAGCGATTGGACGCCGGCACACGCGTTCGGCGTGAGTTCGCGAACCTCTCGGAGGTTCTCGTCGATGTCCTCGTCGGGCTCTGGAACCATACCACGTATACGACAGTCCGTTAATGTAAGCGTTTGTCCTGGATTACGTTGAGTCGATCAGTTGGGCGTACCGGCCGTGGAGGTGATAGGCATCTTTACAGTTGGGAGCCCGATGCCGATGAGGGATAATACTGGAATGGCTGAATCGATGCGTGGGGATACTGACCGATCACGAAGTCATGTCCAGCAGGTTACGGTCGTTCAGCCTCCAAGAACAGGTCGACCCCATCCAAGAGCCGGTCAAGCGTCGTTTCGTCTGTGAACGGATTCAATAGGACGACCCGGAGCCACCGGGTGTCCAGATAGGTCGGTAGCGAGACAAAGATGTCCTGCTCGGAGAGCAGGTATCGCTGGAGCCGTCCGTTTAGCGCGTCCCGCTCGCCCGGTGGACACCAATCGGGTGCGGCACGAAAACAGACGAGGTTCATTTCTGGCTCGCTAGCCAGCTCCAGTGCGTCGTGGTCGGCGACGCGGTCACGAATCGCAGCCGTCAGGCGGTAGCTCTCGTCAATCAACTGTCCGAGTCCCTCACGACCGAGGTGCTGGAAGGTGAGCCACAGTTTCAGGACCGCCGCCCGCCGGGTCCCTTGGACGCTCAGCTCGCCGAGGTTCGGAATCGCATCGTCGCCCCGCATGTACGGAGCCCCGATTCGGAAGTCCTCCTGCAAAACGTCGGTGTCCGTGAACAGGGCCATCGCGCACGTCTTCGCGACGTAACACCACTTCTGGGGGTTGAACGTCACCGAGTCGGCGGCCTCGATCCCGTCGAGGCGTCCACGCTCAGCCTCCGAAAAGACGAGGGCACCGCCGTAGGCGGCGTCGACGTGGAGCCACAGATCGTGTTCATCCGCGACATCACGGACCGCCGGGAGGGGATCGATGTTCCCCGTCGTGGTTGTCCCAGCGGTCGCGACGACACAGAAGGGTAGGCGACCGTCTCGTTCGGCCTGTTCGACCGCCTGATTCAGTGCGCTCGGCTTCATCCGGGAGTCCGCGTCCGTCTCGACCGCGATGACGGCGTCGGTCCCGAGGCCCAGCAGCATCGCGGCTTTCTGCAGGGAGGTGTGTGCCACCTCTGATGCGAACAGTACCGGCTCACCATCCAATCCGGTGAGGCCCCCCTCGTGAACGTCGAACGCCTGGTTCCGAGCGACCGAGAGGGCGTGGAGGTTCGCGAGTGATCCACCACTGGCGAGGACCCCACCGGCGTCGGGGCCGAGGCCGAACTCGCTGGCGATTGTCTCGGTCAACTGGACCTCGAATTCCGAGAATACTGGCGACATCTCCACGCTCAGCATATTGTTGTTGACCGCCGATGCGACGAGGTCACCCAGCACCGACACGGTCGTCGGCATCGTGTCCATATGACCGATGTATCCCGGATGAGCGGGATTCATCGATCCCTCCACGATCGTCTCAAGATCGCTGAGGAGGTCAGTCCGGGACCGCGGCGACTCCGGAATCGTGCCAGCAGGGGCGGCCGACTCGTCCGGTAACGGCGACCGGTCTGCCGCCGCTCCGAGTTGTCCGAGGAGTTGATCGAGCACGTCCTCGGCGAGGTCCCGGATGGCGTCGGCGTTCGCCCCACTCGGGTCGATGAACCCCGTGTCGGGCGCGTTGGAACGGTTCACGCGGGCTCCTTCTCTCCCCTGTGACTTTGAATATGTGGAGTTATGAGACCGGTGTCACTCACTGACTGTTCGCTTCCGACCGTGAGGACTCGTGAAATCGATATCCGGACCGACCGGCACGAATCCGGTCGGGTTGATATCTGTGTGACTCCGGTAGTAGTGGTGCTTGATGTGGTCGAGATTGACCGTCTCTGAGACCCCGTCGTGTTGATAGATATCACGCGTGTACCCCCAGAGGTTCGGATAGTCAACGAGCCGTCGGACATTACATTTGAAATGCGTGTAGTAAACGGGATCGAACCGGACCAGTGCGGGGAACAAACGGAGGTCGGCGATGGTGAGCGAGTCCCCGACGAGGAATCGCTGGTCGCCGAGCACGTCCTCCCAGTGGTCGAGGGCGTCGAACATGGTCTCGACCGCCGTCGCGTAGGTGCCCTGTGAGTCCGCGAATCCGGCGGTGTAGGCACCTTGGAGGATCGGCTCGTACAGCTGTTCGACGACCGCATCGATGCGGTCACGCTTGCCCGCCGGGTACAGGTCGTACTCGTCGCTGTGATCGGCGAAGGCCGTCGCGAGGGTCTCCATGATCTCGATGGATTCGTTATTGACGATGGTCTCCTCCGCTCGATCCCAGAGGACTGGCGTCGTGACGCCGCCAGTATACTCCGGATCGGCTGCCGTGTATACCTCGTGGAGAAAATCAGCGCCATGGATAGAATCCGGCGTACAGCCGGGTTTGTCGGGGCTGAATTGCCAGCCCCCCGATCCACGATAGGGGTCGACGACGTCCATCAAGATGACGTCCTCAAGCCCGAGTAGTTTCCGGACAAGGACAGCCCCGTGTGCCCAGGGACAGGCGCGGGCGATGTACAGGTGATAACGCCCTGACTCTGGCGGGTATTGAGAGTCGGGCGAGATGCGGTCGCGGAATGCATCTCCACTCCGACTCTGGTCATCCTCGGTCAATTCGTCGGTCGTCTTCCAGTGGCCGTCGATGAGGCGTCCCATATATGCTGACCTATGTTCTGTTGATGATAGTGTGTGAGTTGATTAGGCCGTCTCCGGGACGGGTTCTTTGAGTTCGATGAGGTAGCCGAACGGATCGCGGACGTAGATGGCTGGAGCCTCACCAGTCGCCCCATCGGGCGTCCCTTCTCGCTCGATAATGACCCCGGCATCCTCGAGTTCTTGCTTGATGTCCGTGATGTCCTCGTTCAGGACGATTGCGAGGTGGTCGAAGTTCTCCCGCTCGGGGTGGACGAACTCGTCGGTCGGTCTGACGTGGATAATCGTATCTGGTGACAGCCGGAAGTGAAAAATCGGCGTTTCACCCTGTTCATACTCGTCGAATCCTTCGAGCGGAAACCCGAGGTGACCCTGATAGAATTCGATTGCGTGCTCGATCTCGTCCTCCGGAATTCGGAGGTGAACGTGGTCGATGCGTCGTGCGTCCATCGTTCTGGATTGAGATAGAATCGTCTGTCGAATATAGTTCAGGCAAGCCTGGTCTGATTAGGTCACACTCGGCTAACCACCTCCGACGAGCGCACCTCGGCAAAGATTCGATATGGATGTCACCCTTCCATTTCGGTTAATGTATCGTGGTGAGACCGGACGGTCGCCGTCGAGACTTTAGCGACTGTGGCCACATCTGTTTGTGACATCCATTGACCCTGCTGACGCCCGGCCTCGTAGAGGCAGGCAGCGGCGAAGCCCGCGGGATGGACGCCGGTCGTCACGCCGGCGTCCTCAGCCGCTTCGGCAAGAGCTCGCGCCCGACGTCGGATTCGATCCGGACAGTCGAGATCGGATGCGAGCCGCGGAATGTACATCGCCGGCGTCGCGGGTTTGGCTGGGAGCCCCAGCTCCTCGTTGAGTGTCTTGTACCCGTTCGTAACTCGCGATTCCCCGACCTTCGCGACCGCCACGATGTCGTCGAGGAGCTGCGACCGGCCGTTGCATCGGCAGGCCCCGTACACGCTGGCTGCGGCGATCGCCTCGATGGATCTGCCACGAAGCAGATCCTCGTTCTGAGCGCGCCGGAAAAGCTGGCAGGCCTGGTCGCGAAGCGTTTCGGAGAGGTCGAGTGCGCTCGCGAGACGCTGCACCTCGCCGAGTCCGTGGGCGAGGTTCTGTTCGGCCTTCGATCGCCACCGACCACGGGTCTGCTCGCGCCGCATCCGGGCCAGCCGCCGTCGCTTCTGCCCAGAGATTTCGTTCCCCTTCGCGTCGGTGCCGCGACCGATTTCCGTCGACAGGCCGCGATCGTGGCGAGCCGCAGTGAGTGGGGCGCCCGTTCGCTCGCGCTTCTGGTCGTCGTACGCCCGCCACTCCGGCCCGTGATCGATGCGCTGTTCGTCGATGACAAGCCCGCAGTCCTCGCAGACCGTTTCGACAGCGTTCGTGGTGACTCGGCCGTCGCACTCGGGGCATTGGTTCGCACTCGATTCCGTTCGGACGTCTTCGTCGAATCCGCTCTCGTAGATGTCTCTGGTTGCCATCGTTCTCACCGTGTTTCGGGAACCCGCCAGTTCGGCGCGCCCCTCACCCATTCAGGGGTAAATAGACTCTACGCGGGACTGAAGTGCCTATTCCGGGCGCAGAAGACCTCCCTCAACACGAGACACCGTATATCGCAAGCGGTCTGCTACTCAAAATATATGCCACTTTATTGTTCCAGGATATTTGAGATAGCTCTATGGAGCGGGTCGACTGGAGAGCATTCGAAGACCGGGTAAATCGCTACTTTGAGCAGTATTTCGGACGGAGTTTCTTCCGGGAAAAGGAATGGCGAGTCGGTCAAGAACAAGTTCATAAGTTCGATTCGGTCTCGAAAGATGGAGAGATCGTCATCGAATGCAAGAGCTACACTTGGGTTAATGGCGAAGATATTCCTCCTGCCAAGATATCCACTCTGAACGAGACTCTGCTGTTTCTGAGCCGCGTTGAAGCAGAACGGAAAATGATCGTGATACAAGACGACTTCAGAGACAGCGACGGCAAAAGTCTCGCCGAATACTACGTCGACCACTACGGTGGCCTGATGGACGATGTTGAAGTGTGGAGCTATATCCCACAGAGTTCAATCGAGGACGACGAAGTGGAGCAGATCAGAGAATCCGGGGAAGTATACTATGAAGAGTTGTAACAGCGGTCTCAAGACGCCCACTTTCATCAGCTGGATTCTTGCCCATACCATATTCCCACGTTTTACGACACTAGTCTAAGAACTAAGCAGCATATTGGATATATGGGGACAGAAGACAATCCAGATCAGTAAACACCTACGGAAGATATAATGAAAATCAAGCGCTGATGTACGTCTACGTGCCTTCTACAGAGACTATACAGGAACATTGGGAGAAGGCTGAAGAAGAACCCAGAGAAGCCTTTAGCTTCACCTCCGACTTAGAGATCTTTATCCGGTTCATCGACGACAACCCAGAGACAGCGAACGAGAAGATCCCAGAAAACTTAGGGCCGATATCCCATCTCCATCCTCTGATAGCAGCAATCGAAGCCCTGCGCCAGTGGAAGGTCAACAATGGATCATACGACCACGCACGAGCCGCGAAACATCTCCTCAGCAAATCTCTTCAGCAGGGACTAAGGGAGGAGCACGATTCGATCATCGTCAGATCTCTTCAGGAACTGGTCGCCCTCCAAGCCAAACTATCTCACGACAACTCGTCTGAACTCTCCACCGCCGTCGACTTCTTGGACGACAGATACTACGAAGAGGAGAAAGGCACGAGAACCGGATTCGAGGAAACGATAGACCTCGTACTCGAACACACGGGCCCTGACAAATCCTTCGACCGAGGTCTACTCCAACGGCTCTTTGTGATTTGCATCGTCCGTGCGAACCAGTATAGACAGGAAGACGACGAACTGGGGAAGAACGTCACCGACCAGGACGCCTGCCGCGATTTCCTGGAAAAAGCCATCGAGATCGGAAGAGCCCTCGATATCCACGACGCCGGCCTCAAACGGAGATACACGGAAGAATACTGGCGATACGTCGAAACACAAGGCGAGCGAGACGCCTTGCTGAAAGGTAATATAATCGACGAGGCTCTTCGTGACCCGATCGTATCCGAAACGCTGGACGACGATGAGAAGGTGGAGTGGAAGAACGAGATGCAGGACTCGATCCGGGAAGGCGGACGAGAGCTGAAGAACTCCGGGAAGAAAATCCAGAAAGCAGCCCCAGGAACGCTGAAAGCACAGTCAGAAACTCTTCAGGATATCTTCAAAAATATCGCAGTCCACGACAACCCTACGAAGGCACTCTACTGGCTTGTAAACGAGTTCGAGCTGCTCCCACCGTTCGGAGATCAGGACCCGGAGCACTTCTCGCTAATCGATCACGTAGACAACCTTCACCCGCAGCTGTCAGGCCACCTCACTCAGGTCGGTCCTGACGACGACATCACTCAGGACTACGCTCAAGACCTACTCCAATCCCACGTAGTGATCTCCGGAGCGGTCATCAGACTGATCGAAGAAGGATGGCTTCGAGAACGGGACTTCTTCCGTCTACTGAACATGATCTCCGGACTTTCAAACCACACCATCTGGTACCTTACGGATGCCGTCA
>Ga0207715_100340_pt1 | contig 13074 bp, 12 predicted proteins | sample A23M3SouthBayCA_FD_187732 | JGI IMG/M metagenome (GOLD analysis project Ga0207715, IMG submission 187732) | Aerobic enrichment media from Eden Landing Ponds, California, USA - A23 M3 (SPAdes) | ecosystem: Environmental > Aquatic > Marine > Unclassified | place: USA: Emeryville, California... | reverse complement strand
GGCGGCGGCCGACCGCGCCGCCGCCACGGGCGCGGACGGCGTCGGCCTCCTCCGCCTCGAGCACATGGTCCTCGAGACGGGCACGACGCCCGCGCGGTTCATCGCCGACCACGGCGCGGCGGCCTACGTCGACGAACTCGTCGACGGCATCCAGACGGTCGCGGACGCGTTCTACCCGCGGCCCGTCCGGGTGCGGACGCTCGATGCGCCGACCGACGAGTTCCGGGAACTCGAGGGCGGCGAAGGCGAACCCCGCGAGGCGAACCCGATGCTGGGCTACCGGGGCATCCGGCGCAGCCTCGAGGAACCCGACGTGTTCGTCCGCGAACTCGAGGCCTTCGCGAAACTGTACGAGGTCGGCTACGACAACGTCGAGTTGATGTTCCCGCTGGTCGCCGACGCAGACGACCTCGAGGCGGTGAAACCCCTGATGCGCGAGGCCGGTCTCGACCCGACCGAGACGGAGTGGGGCGTGATGGTGGAGACGCCGGCGAGCGCGCTCGTCGTCGAGGACCTGGTGGCGGCCGGCGCGTCGTTCGTCAGCTTCGGGACCAACGACCTCACCCAGTACACGCTTGCCGTGGACCGGAACAACCGCCGGCTGGCCGACAGATACGACCCCACCCACCCGGCAGTCAAGTCGCTGCTGGAGCGGGTCATCGACGTCTGCCGCGAGCACGACGTGAAGACGAGCATCTGCGGCGAGGCCGGGTCCGACCCCGAGATGGTCGAGTTCCTCGTCGAGCGTGGCATCGACGCGGTGAGCGTCAACATCGACGCCGTCGCCGACGTCCAGCGCGCCGTCAAGCGGACCGAACAGCGACTCATCCTCGACTCGGTCCGGTAGGCGTTACGGCCGTATCGTGACCGAGACGCTCGTCCGCGTGACGATGACGCGGTCGGTGCGGAACCTGAAGGTGACCGAGCCGTTCGCCGCGTCCGTCGACACCGCGTCGGCGCGCGGGCCGAAGTGCCGCTCCCAGGCGGACCAGCGCGGCGAGGTGACCGTGACGTTCAGGTCCACCGCCGAGCCAGCGGGGTCGAACTGGACCGGCACCGTCCGCCCGCCGGCGTCCGTGGCGAGGAGCACGGTCCCCGGGCCGCCGACGGCCTGGTCTCTGACCTCGGCGGAGGTGACGACGAGGGGGATGGCCACCACGTCGTCGCTGACGACCCACCCGGGCGCGGAGTGCGTCGTCACGCCGTTCGGCGACGAGCGGAACACGCCGCCCGTGCTGTACGCGACCGTCGTCTCGCCGACGGTGTAGGTAACGGGGGTGACGTTCACCGGGGGTGGGTGCACGAAGTTCGAGCGGTTCGCCACCGCGCTGGCGTTGACCTCGACGGTCGCCACGTCGCCGAAGGAGAGCGACCCCTCGTTGAGCTGGAGCTCCGTCGCGCGCCGCGGCGCGCCGTGGCGGTGGATGTCCCGGAGGTTGTCGGCCAGCACGTCGAAGGCGCGCTCGACGTTGCGGACCTGCGCGTCCGCTCGACTGTCGTCGAGTTCGGTGACGCCGGCGACGTAGACGGTCCCGACGGTGGCGAGCACCAGCGAGAACACGAGCACGTACCCCAGCGTCTCGCTCTGGGCCCGGTTCACTGCGCCCGCACCTCCAGGGCCCCGTCGTCGAGGACGACGCGGAGGTCGCCGCCGGTGACCGACGACTCGCGCACGGCCGTCCGGTTCGCGACCGGGACGGAGACGCTGACGTCGCCGGACTCCAGGACGACGGAGACGGCCGTCCCCGAGGTCCGCACGGCGACGCGGTAGCCGCCCACGGCGGTCCGGTCGGGCAGCGACGTCCTGACGACCACGGTGTCGCCCCCGCGCGCCAGGCGGTCGGCTATCTGTATGTCCGCGGCGACCTGTTGCCCGACGACCTCCAGTTCGGTCTCCGTCACCGACGACGCGCGGTCCTCTATCTGCCCCCCTGTCGCCACGACGAGACCGGCGACGAGGATGGTCGTGATGAGAAGCGTCAGCGACCACGTCACCACCGTCGAGACGCCGCGGTCACGCACGGTCCTCACCCGGGGCGACCCGGATTCGCGTGCCGTAGGTGAGCGCCGGCGACCTGACGCTCAGGTTCAGGGCGGCCTCGTACACGTACGGCTCCCAGCGCGGCGAGGCCGTGGCGGTCGGCCCGCGCAGGTCGCCGACGCTCGTCGTGTTCGCGACGAGGCTGTAGTTGCCGGCCGTGTGGTTGCCGAGGGTGACGTTGACGGTCCACGGACCGTCGGTCCCGGCGGCGAAGTCGAGGGCGGCACAGGGCGTCCCGCCGACCGTGCCGCCCACGAGGTCGATGCGGTCGCCGGTCCAGTTGCCACCGCCACAGGCGGGGTCGGTGACGGTCCCGCTGCTCCCGTTCTTGACCGCCAGGTGGGTGTCGCCCGTCGCCGACTCCGCGTAGACGTAGAGTCGCCAGACGCTGCCGTTCGCCCCCGTCACCTCGACCCGCGTGGCCCCGTCCGTCGGGTCGAGGCTGAGGAGTTCGCCCTCGACGTCGGTCGGCGTCAGGACGAACGAGCGGATACCGGCGGCACCCGTCACGACCGTCCAGTTGGCACCGCCGCTGGCGTTCGTCAGGTCGCGCGTGGCGTTGTCCTGCACGACCCGCGTCCCGTTGTGCAGGACGTGGTCCCGCAGGTCGACCGCGACGAGCGACGCCGCCCACTGGGCCCGGAGCGCGTCGCTGAGGTTGCCCAGCCCCTCGTCGAGGTCGGCCGCGAGCGCACCACGGTCGGGGTGGGGTCGCTCGTTCTCCGCGTCGAGGAGGTCCGCGGCGGCGTCGCTCATCGTCGCCCGGAACTCGAGGGCATCCTGGTCGCCGGCGTCGGTGGAGCGCGTCGCCACGTTCTGGGCGTAGATGACCGAGTTGAGCAGTATCACGAGGACGACGATGCTCACCGCGACCGCCAGGCCGCCGACGAGAATCATCTGTCCGCGCTCGTCTAGATGCGCCATACGACGAGGTGCACCTCCATGACCGCGAAGAGTTCCGTCTCCGTCGAGGAGTCCTGGACGTTGAACGCGCCGGCGGCCGACGCGTCGGTGACGTTGTCGAACCCGGGGTACGGCGTGTCGTCGAGGAGCACCAGCGGGTGGGACGTGGCGACGGCGTTGTCCGTCGGTTCACCCTGGTTGACGAGCGTCTTCCGGCCGGCCTCGGGGGAGGTCACGCGGACGTTGAACGCGACCCTCGCGTCCCCGAAGGTCCGGTTCAGCGCCGCGCCGAAGGCGTTCGGCGGGCCGGCGTTCCTGTAGGTGTCGTTCCAGGCGGCGTACGCCGCGCCGCGCAAGGTGTCGTTCTCGTGTGCGACGGCGAGGAGGTCCGCGGCCTGCGCGCGCTGCTGGTTCTCGATGTGCTGGTTCGACGTGCTGGCCGACAGCGGAGTCACCGCCGTCGACTGGATGGCGAAGACGACGCCGCCGAGCACCAGCAGTGCCGCGACGACCGCTTCCAGCGTGTGTGCCTGTCCCCGCATCTCAGAACACCCGGACCGTCAGTGTGTGCTGGCTGCCGTCCAGCAGGAGCAGTCGGCTGGCGGCCACCACGTCGCCCCGCTCGGGCACCGGCGGGCCGGTCCGGAGCACCGTCCCGTTCAGGGACGCCACGCCGGCCTGTCCGGTCACCGTGACGTTGACGGACCGGCGGTCGTCGAGGCCCAGTGCCGAGTGCAGGTCGGCGGCGTCGGCGTCGTAGTTACAGCCGGCGGGCACCGCGCCGTCCCCGTCGAAGAACCCCTCGGTGCAGGTGGCGTTCGCCCGCGTGGGCCGCGTTGCGTCCGCGGCGAGTGCGCTCCCGGCGAGCGCGTTCGCCGTGCGGTCGGCGACGACCATCGACGCGCCACCGTCGAGCGAGAATGGCGCGAACACCGAGGGCAGGAAGGCGAACACGCCCACCACCACCAGGAGGAAGATGCTCGCGCCGACGGCGTAGTCCGTGGTGGTCTGGCCCCGCTCCATCTACCCCACCACCATCCAGGTGGCCAGGGAGATGGTCGCGAGCACGACCGTGAACTTGACCCCGCTCAGCAGGTCCGCGTCGCGGATGTAGCCGCTGATGAACCCCGACAGGACGGCCTGGATGGTGACGGCGTGGAAGAACAGAAGCGAGAGCATGTTCGTGTCGATGCCGGCGGAGAGCGACGCCGACCCGCCGGCGGCCCCGCCGCCGCTCTCGGCCGCCCCCGAGGACTGCGAGGAGAGGCCGGCCATCACGTCCAGGAACTGCGTCTTCAGTATCGCCATCACGGCGAGCAGCGTCAGGTAGGTCATCAGGATGATGACGACCTGCATCCGCGTCCGCGACTTGCGCTCGCGCTCGATGTCGTCCTGGTTCTCGCTGGCCTGTGCCGCCGTGGTGAGGACCGCGGTAATCTGGCTCGAGGCCTCCTGGGCCTTGCTGATGAGCTTCACCGTCCGGGCGAGTCGGGGGATGTGGTACTTGTTGTTGAACTCGACGAGCGCGTCGCGCAGGCTCATCCCGTACTCGACTTTCGCGTACATCACCTGGAACTCCTCGCCGAGTTTGCCCGCCGTCGTCTCCGAGACGGTCCGGATGGACTCGAGCAGCGTGAGCCCCGTGTCGTTCGCGCTCGAGAGCTTCCGGAGGTTGTCGGAGAGCTTCGACGTGATGCGCCGCCGGGAGCGGAGGTTCCACTGCCGGAAGCCCGCGAGGGGCACGCCGATAACGTAGATGGGCACGTAGGCGATGACGAACGTGCTCCAGACGGGCTTGGCGACCATCCCCTCCCAGGAGACGGGGACCGCTCCGGTCGCGACCGCGCCGCCGACGATGGCGAGCGAGAGCGGCACCGTCAGGGCCAGCGTGTACAGCGGGTGGTCCCGGAAGAACAGGTGCGGATTGCGGAGCACCTGTCCCAGTTCGTAGGTCGTCTCGCGGCGTCGCACCTTCGTGAACACCGAGAACCGGCCGACGTACCGGGAGACGAGCCCCAGTCCGAGGACGCCGCGCTCGGCCTCCGCGCCCTCGCCCTCCACGTCGAGGTAGCCGTCGCCGGGTTCGTCCTGCTTGACGGTCGATATCATCACGAGGAAGCCCGCGCCCGTGAGCGGGATGAGGGCGTACACCGTGCCGTAGAGGAGCAGTTGCTGGGCCTGCCCGACCATGCTCATGATGACGATGATGATGATGAGCAAGAGCGGGAACAGCGAGAGCGTCATGTACATCTCGCCGAACAGCTCCAGCGTCTCGAGCGAGCGCTCCTGCTCCTGCTGGGCCGTCCGCATGTGTTTTTCCTTCTTGTCGTAGAGGAAGTCCGTCATGTCCCCGCCGCTGTTGATGATAGAGAGCATGTCGGTGAGGAACTGCGACAGTTCGTCGCTCGGCGTCTCCATCGACTGGTTGCGGATGGCGGTCCGGTAGTCGGTGTCGAAGTACTCCGTCTCCTGGACGATGGTGCGGAACTCCTGGGACACCTCGCCGTAGGTGTCGTCGGCGCGCGCCATCGCCTCGAGTATCTCGAGCTGGTTGAGGCCCCCGACCGACAGCGCGTACATGAACGAGACGGCGTCGGGGAGCAGCATGTTTATCTCCCGCTTCCGCGAGGACGACCGCGAGTACGGCAGCGCCACCATCCCGCCGAAGCCGAAGAGGAAGCCGATGCTCCCCATCACGAGTCCGGTGACGAGCACCAGCGCCGGCACCTTCACGGCGTTCACGAACTCGAGCGCCGCGCCGCTGACCGGCAGGCCGAGCAGGACGGTCGTGTCGACGAGCCCGGTGACGAAGAGGACGTAGCCGAGGAGGACGCCGAGCAGCCACAGCACGCCGCCGACCAGCAGGCCGAGCGCGATGGCCTTCGAGAGGAACAACTCCGCCGTGTCGGACATCCGCGCCTCGGCCAGTTTGGTCTCGACGTCCGCGGCGAAGTCGCTCTCCTCGCCGAACACGAGGCGGTAGACCGGGTAGAACAGGTCGGCGACCCGGTCGGTCCCGCCACCGCCGAACGCCCCCGACGACAGGCTCATCCGTCAGTCCTCCTCGTCGTCGAAGGAGACGCCCTCGAACATCCCGAAGTCGTCTCCCTCGTCGCGCGCTCCCTCGCCCCGCTCCCCCTCCTCGTCCTCGTCGTCCGCCGACGTGGCGTCACCGTCGCCCACGTCGCCGGTCGGTGACGCCTCGTCGTCGGGCAGGACGGCGTCACCGTCGCCCACGTCGCCGACCGAGGACGCCTCGTCGTCGGGCGGGACGGCGTCACCGTCTCCGATGTCGCCGACCGAGGACGCCCCGTCGTCGCCAGCCGTGGCGTCTCCCGAACCGGCGGCGGTCCCGGTCGGACCGTCGGCCGGCCCGTCGCCGCCCCCGTCCTCCACCTCCTCTGTCGCGGCCCGGCCGACGTGCTCGCCGACCGACGGCGCGTCGCCCGAGTCTCCCTCGCTCGTCTCGTCTGCCTCGTCGGCCCGGCGCGGGGCGTCCTCCGTCTCCGCCCGGTCTGCCTCGCGGTCACCCGGTCTGGCGGTCGCGTCGTCGCCGTCCTCGCGCCCGACCGACGCGGCGCCGACCGCACCCGGCTCCTGGCCCGCCTCCGTGTCGTCTTCCGTGTCGTCTTCCGTGTCGTCTTCCGGGTCGCTCTCGCGGGTCGCGAGGTCGTCCAGGGCCCGGTCGTCGTCCCCGGTCTCGGGGCCCGAGAGCACGTCGGCGACCCCCGTTCCGGCGGCGTCGGTCCCCCCCGCGTCGTCCGGGTCGAGCACGTCGCCCCCGTCGGATTCGGCGGTCGCGTCGTCCGCGCCGGCCTCGGCCAGGGTCTCGGGAGACATCGGTCGGTCCACGACCACGTCGTCGACCGACTCGGCGTCCTGGATGGCCTGGACGATGTCGGCCTCCTGGTCCTCGTACTCGGCGAGGAGCCCGTCCTCGGCGGACTCGAGGAGGTCGGTGACCTCGGCCTGAATCTCGTCGGTCGGGTCCGGCCGGGGGACCATCTCCTCTTTCTCCGGGTCGACGTCGATGAGGACGCTCTCCATGCCGCGGAGGTCCTCTAGGCTGGCCGCGAGGTCGTCGTTCGCGATGAGGGTGAGGATGGTGTCCGGGTCGTTGATGAACGCCTGGACGGTTGCCGCGACCTCGGCGTACGTGTTGAGCCCGCGGTCGATGAGGTAGGCGAGGACGACCTGGCGTTTGAACAGCTCCGTCTCGAGTTCGTCGCGGGACCACCCGCGGTCGAACATGATTTCGTCGAGCGTGTTCGACGCGGGCTGCTGCTGGAACTCGTCGCGCTCGGGCTGCCACTCGAACACGTCCTGGACGTTGATCTCGTCGTTCTCGGCGTCGTAGTGGTTTATCTCCGTCAGCACGCTGTTCCGGCGGACCTTGTTCCCGCCCACGCGGGTCTGGCGCTGGATGGACACCAGGTCGAGCGCGGTGAACAGCGTCTTCGAGACGTTGATGGGGTCGGTTGTGAAGCGCTTGAGGACCTCGCCGACGGAGTCCGCGTGGAACGTGGTGTAGGTCGTGTGCCCCGTGGACATGACCTGGAAGAGCGTGCGGCCCTCCTCGCCACGGATCTCGCCCATCACGATGTAGTCGGGCCGCTGGCGGAGCGCGGCCTCCAGCAGGTCGAACTCGTCGACGTCGCCGGCGTCCTCGTCGCCGAACGACGGGCGGGTCACGGAGGCGATCCAGTTGCGCTGGGGCAACTCGACCTCCCGGGTGTCCTCGATGGAGACTATCTTCGTGTTCGAGGGGATGAAAAGCGAGACGGCGTTCAGGCTCGTCGTCTTCCCGGACGCCGTGCCGCCCGCGAAGATGAGCGACTTGTTGTTCTCGATGCAGAGCCAGAGGAACGCCATCTCCTCGAGCGAGAACGTCTTCCAGTTGACGAGGTCGATGGGCGTGAACGGCACGTCCTTGAACTGGCGGATGGTGTAGTTCGTGCCGTGGTCGGACACCTCGCGGCCGAGGGTCAACTGTGCACGGGAGCCGTCCGGGAGCGTCGCGTCGACCTGCGGCTGGCGCTTGCTGATGCCCTTCCCGGAGCGCTGGGCCAGTTTGACGACGAAGTCGTCCAGGCGCTCCTCGCCGTGGTGGACGTTCGAGATGAGCTGCTCGTAGTCGGTGTGGTAGACGAACACCGGCGAGTTGTAGCCGTCACAGGAGATGTCCTCGACGTTGATGTCGTGTTTGATGCCGTCGATGCGCTCGTAGCCGATGAAGTTCCGCTGCAGGACGTACAGGAGCTTCTCGACCTGGTACTGCGAGAGGGTGTCGGCGTCCTCCTCGAGGAGCGCCGGTTCGGGGCGTGCCGACAGCCCCTCGATTCCGCCGTCGTCGTCCGGCTCTTCGGCGCGGCCGACGAGCGCTCTGAGGCGGTCGACGAACGAGCGCCGCCCGCGCACCGGGCCGTCGTAGAGGTCGTAGCGCTCGAGCAGCCGGCGCGTCTCGCGTTCGATGACGTCGCGGCGCTCGCCCTCGTCCCCCTCGACGACCACGTCGTCGCTGGAGTACTTGATGGCGGCGCGGAGCTTCGTCGTCAGGAACTCCTGGAGGTCGTCCTCGATGGGGGTCCGGTACGGCTCCACGAGGTAGTACTTCTCCTCGTTCTCCTTCTCGGAGTGGAACAGCATGACGAACGCGTACGGTTTGTTCGTCCAGTAGCGCTCTATCTCCCGGAAGTGGGTCTTCTTCTCCATCGGCACGGCCTTCTCGAGGTCGTACCGGTTCGTGATGGTCGTCTCCCCGTCCGGGTGCGAGAAGAATGCGTCCTCGTCGACTTCCTCGTCGACGTTCACCGTGCGTTCGTCGACGACATCCGCCAGTTCGCTCGCGATGTTCTCGGCGTTCGAGAGGACTCCCTCCGTGTCGTCGGGGTCGAAGCCGAGGTGCTCGACCGGGTCGAAGGGGACGACGTCCCCGCCCGACGTCGGCCTGCTGGCGTCGTCCTCGTAGTAGTACTCGAACTTGAAGTGCTCCCACGTCCACTCGTCCTTGACGACCGGGGTGGTCTCGGGGTCGGCGTAGTCGAGGAACGCGTCCCAGAGCCCCTTCCCCAGTCCCGCCCCGTCGTCGAGGCGTTCGGGCAGGGCCTCGGGCGCGAAGCCGAGGTACTCCTCGGGGTCGAGGGACACCCGGTCGAAGTCCGGCCCCGTCGGCGCGACGTCCCGCTTTCCGTCCGGTCCCCCGTACAGCGCGTCTACCTCGTCGCCGTACCCGAACTCGTCCATGAAGTCGGCCCAGGTGTAGGCGCCGACCGCCGCCGACGGCTCGGCGTCCTGCCCCCCGTCGACGGCGTCGTCAGCGTCCCCCCCTGGCTCGTCGGTCTCGACGCCGTCGGCCTGGTCAGTAGCCATCACACAGAAATGCCGGTTTCAGGGGAAAAGGTTTGTGCCTATGCAGACGGGGTGTTCCTGTCGCCGTCCCCCGGTTTCCTCCGAAGGTGCCACTCGTGTCTGGTGATTAGCGACCCGTGGCGCTCCACGCCCCCGGTCGTCCCGGGCGGGGACGGCCCGGCACGTTCAGACGACCGGTCGTCAGGTCGCCCGCCGCGCCACGGCGGTCGTGAGCCTACCCGGACGTCCGCCGCTCGACCACGACCTGCTTCGTCTCGCTGGCGTCGAGGCCGAACAGCAGGCCGGCGAGGAACAGCAACTCGTTGCCCTCGTAGTAGTGCTCGAGGACGTAGGTCACCAGTTCGATCTCCGGGAGTGCGACGCCGAGGACGACCAGCACCAGCGCCACGACGGCGGCGAGACCGGCGACCCAGCGGACGACGAGTCCCGAGAGCAGGCCGACGGCGAAGACGACGAGGGCGGTGACGAGACTCACAGTGGGACACCTCGCCCGCTACCCGGTCGGTCGGTGCAGTCCTGAGCCATGCCGTCGAAACGGCCGCTGACGGGAATAGCGTTGTGGCGAACCGGACCGGTCGCGAGGGCGGTCAGGTCCCGCGGTCCGCGCCGCCGTCGCCCGCCGCGTCGTCGGGACTGGCCGTCCGGACACCGGTGAAGTCGAAGCGGGCCCCGCCGTCGTCGCTCTCCCCGACCGCGACGTCCCAGTCGTGGGCGGCGGCGACTTCGGCGACGATGTTCAGCCCCAGTCCCGTCCCGTCCTCGTCGCTCGACCACCCCGGTTCGAGCACCGCGTCCCGGTCCGGTTCGGGTATCCCGGGCCCGTCGTCCGCCACGAAAAAGCCGTCTCCGGTCAGTCCGACCCGCACCGTCACCCCCTCCCCGCCGTGCTCGATGGCGTTGTGGAACAGGTTCTCGAAGAGGTTCCCCACGCGCCGCGAGTCGGCGTAGACGACGCCCTCGGTCATCACCTCCAGGGTCGCGTCTCCCGTCCGCACGTGGGCCCAGCAGTCACGGACGGTCGAGGCGAGGTCGTGCGGTTCGACGGCGTCCACCCCGTACCCCTCGCGGATGAGCGCCAGGGCGTCGTCGACGAGCGCGCTCATCCGGTCGTGGGCGGTCTCGACCCGGTCCAGGCGCTCGGCCGCCGCCTCGACGTCCCCGACCCGGCCCCGCTCCCGCGCGAGGTCAAGGTTCGCCGCCGCGACGGTGAGCGGGTTCCGCAGGTCGTGGGAGAGCACCTCGGCCAGCGTCTCCAGACGCTCGATTTGCCGCTCGAGTTCCTGCTCGTACTCCCGGCGGTCGGTGACGTCTCGGAACATTCCGATGACCGACCGTCGCCCGGCGAGTTCGGTCGCCTGCGCGCTGATTTCGACGGGTACCCGCTCGCCGCCCGCCGTCTCGACCAGAAGCGGGTCGCCGTCCGGGAACTCGGAGATGGTTCCCGCCTCGTCCTCGGCGTGCCGACGGAAGAGGGCCCTGTAGCGCGCCGCGTCCTCGGGGGGATGGAGGTCGGTCTGCGACCGACCGACGAGTGCGTCCACGGACGTGTCGAGCAGTTCCGCGGCCCGGTGGTTCGCCTCGCGGAGTTCACCCGTCTCGGCGTCCGCGACGAACATCGCGTCCGGCGCGGCCTCCATCACCGTCTGGTACTTGTTGCGGAGCGTCTCCCGCTCGGTGGTGTCGCGGATGGCGGCCATCACCTCGAGGCCCTCTTCGGTCTCGATGGGGCTCAGACTGATGTCCACCGGGACCGTCGAGCCGTCCGCTCGCCGGGCCCGGAGGTCGAGTCCGGCACCCATCGGGCGCGTGGTCGGGTCGGCCACGTAGGCCTCGCGCCGAGCGGGGTGGTCCGGCCGGTCCGCCTCCGGCACGAGCGTCTCCACTGGTTCGCCCTCGAGGTCGGCTGGCTCGTAGCCGAACAGCGACTCGACCCGTCGGTTGGCGCGGACGATGCGGCCGCTCTCGTCCGCGACCACGATGGCGTCAGGCGAGTTCTCGAAGAGGGCGCGCAGTCGGGTGGTGTCCAGGTCGGCGGTCGTCCGTTCCATCTCGGCTGCTACATCTCCGGCGCTCCCCCGGACAGATAGGTGTTGCCGAACGGGGCCGCGAGAAGACGCAGTGACGGGGCGGGTGTGACGGGACTGAGCGAGCGCTCAGCGTTCGCGAGGGTGGCCACGGCGGTGAGTGAGCGCAGTGACCGGGCGGGTGTGACGGGACTGAGCGAACGCCCCGCGTTCGCGAGGGTGGCCACGGCGGCGAGTGAGCGCAGTGACGGGGCGGGTGTGACGGGACTGAGCGAACGCCCCGCGTTCGCGAGGGTCGTCACGGCCGCGAGTGAGCGCAGCGAACGAGCGGGCGTGACGGGAGTCCCGTGAGCGCAGCGAACGTGACGTCGAGGCGAGCGGCCATGGCCGCTCGCCTCGGGATTCGAACTACGTCCGGGAGCTTCCCTCGCTCCGCTCGGGACTCCTCCCGGTCTACTTCGAATCCCTGGCCGTTCTCACGGCTCACTTCGTTCGCCGGAGAACGGCCGCTCGCCTCGGGATTCGAACCGGAGGAAGACGGTCGCTCACTCCGTTCGCGCTGCGTCTTCCAGGGCTCGAATCCCGCGACGCCGTCGCTCCTCACGTGCGTTCGGAGACGACGGGCGTGACGGGATTCGAACCCGCGATCCAGGAGTTAGGAACCCCTTGCCCTGTCCACTAGGCCACACGCCCCGCCGTCACCACGCGGAACGCGGGAAAAACAGTTACTGTTCGGTCGAGTCGCCGCTCGACTCGCCACCGCCGGTCTGGTTCTCGCCGCTCGACTCCGTGCTCCCCTGGGCGTTCGCCGACCCCGAGGAGGTGGCGGAAGTGTCCGGGTTCGTCGCGGCCTCGACGGACTCGTTCGCGGACTGCCTGACGTCCTCGAGTTCCTGCTCTATCTCCTCGCGTCCCCGCTGGAACTCCCCGAGGGCCTGCCCCGTCGACCGGGCCAGCTTCGGTATCTTGTTCGCGCCGAACAGCAACACTGCGATGAGCAGCACGAGCACCATCTCGGGCGGGCCCACACCGCCGATGAACAGGGGTACGCTGAATCCCATCTCTGAACGTGGGTAGTCCAGCACCGATTATAGGCCTTTTGCCTCCGCCGGCTGGCGACGTTGTGGCCGTCTGCCGGCCGTGCTGGCCCGTCCAGGGCCCCGGTGCCGCGGTCGAAACGACTTTGGGTCGCTCGGCGGACGTACGTCCCGATGGTAGACGTCGACGACCCCGCGCCAGACTTCACCGCACCGCTCGCACACGGCGACGACGAGGTCACGCCGTTCACGCTCGCCGACCACCTCGACGAGGGCCCGACCGTGCTCGCCTTCTTCCCCGGCGCGTTCACCGGCGCCTGCACGTCGGAGATGAACGCGTTCCAGCGCCTGCTGGACGACCTCGGGGAGGCCGGCGGGACGCTGTACGGCGTGAGCGTCGACAGCCCGTTCTCGCTCAACGAGTTCCGTGCGCAGGAGGGCCTCGAGTTCGGCCTCATCAGCGACACGAACAAGGAACTCATCGCGGCCTACGACGTGGAGATGGACTTCGCGGACCTGGGCTACTACGGCGTCGCCCAGCGCTCGGTGTTCGTCGTCGACACCGACGGCGTCGTGACCTACCGGTGGGTCACCGAGGACCCGGGCGTCGAACCGGACTACGAGGACGTCCTCGAGGCCGCGCGAGACGCGAGCTGAGCGGGCCGTCTCGGGACGCGCGAACGCCGGTCGGCGGGAGCCG
>Ga0207715_100339_pt1 | contig 13112 bp, 14 predicted proteins | sample A23M3SouthBayCA_FD_187732 | JGI IMG/M metagenome (GOLD analysis project Ga0207715, IMG submission 187732) | Aerobic enrichment media from Eden Landing Ponds, California, USA - A23 M3 (SPAdes) | ecosystem: Environmental > Aquatic > Marine > Unclassified | place: USA: Emeryville, California... | reverse complement strand
CCGCCGCTACTACCGCCAGTACCTCTTCCAGGCCAGGAGCGAGGCGGACGCGGAGAACCTCGTGGACTGCCAGGGCATGAAACTCTTCGAGGGCTGGGCCGCCCGACTGCTCACCACGTTCGCCTTCGACCGCATCGACGGGCACGTCGCGCGCGCCACCGACCTCGCCGGCGACCTCGCCAGCGCCCTCGACGGCGACGCGGCCGACCGCTACCGCCGGCTCGAACGTCGACTCGAAGTCTGGGACTGCGTCCTGACGAACAGCCGCCACGCCATCGACTACCAGGCGGGCATGGACCTCGCGCGCGGCGACGCGAGCGACCCTGACCCGCGGCCACCGCTCGGCGCGCAGTCGTCGTGGCTCCGCGAGTTCGTCCTGAACACCGCCCGGGCGGAACTCGACAACACCGCCCGCCTGCGCGACCTGCTGTTCGAGGCCGACGGGCCGGTGCTCTTCACCGCTCCCACGGAGGCCGAGGCCGGCCCCCGACGCCTCGAACCCCACGTCGTCGACAGCCTCGAACGGAAACTCGCCATCATGAACGACCGCTGGGACGATTACCGGCGGCTGTTCACGCAGCCGAATCCCTAGGTGCAGGCGGATTCTGACTGGCCGATTCATCTGAGAACGGAAAGCAATTGCACGGCTATCTGGACGACCCCACTTCACTCAGCTCTACGGCCACCAGAAAGCCCTCGCCCGTCTCGACTCGGGCGGCTCGTTGCGCGCTTCGGCCTTCGGCCTCCAGTGCTTACGTCGCCGTCCTTCGTCGAGACGGCCTCGCCCTTTCGATCCGCCAGGATTCAGCCGGACGGACAACCGATACCCTGGTGGATCGAAAGGGCGAGCACGAGGCGCGAACAGAGTGAGCGCCTTGACAAGCGCGAGCGGGGAACGGAGTGACCCGTGAGCGCGGAGGGTCCGGGAACCCGGACCCCGCAAGCTGCGAGGCGGCAAAGCCGCCTCGACCCGTGCGAACGGGCGGTGCGAGGCCGAACGGAGTGAGGCCTCGGATGCGAACGGGGAGTACCGCGACCCGTGAGCCGCGCCCGTGAGCAGACACTGCAGTGAGCAGAGCGAACGAGGAGCGCAGTGCGGGTCCCGGGACCGGAGACGGGCGAGGGCTTTCCCGCGTCTGCGGTGGGGCTGATGGCTACCGTATAGAGTCCGGAGAACCTCATGGCCATTCTCACCGTAGTCCTCCGCCGCGCCACACAACTTCCTCGCCCACAACCAACCCTTATCCCCCACCCATCCGACCCACTCCCATGACGCGAATCAGCTTCATCGGCGCCGGGAGCGTCGTCTTCGCCCGCAACCTCGTGACAGATATCCTCACCTACCCCGAACTCGAGGACTCGACGATATCCCTGATGGACGTCGACCCCGACCGCCTCGACACCGTCGCGACGGTCCTCCGACACACCGTGGACGAACACGACCTCGACGCGACCATCGAGGCCACCACCGACCGTCGCGAGTCCCTCCGTGACGCCGACTACGTCATCAACGCCATCCACGTCGGCGGCGCGGCCCCGTTCGAGAACGAGATCGAGATTCCGCGCGAGTACGGCGTCGCCCAGGCCGTCGGCGACACGCTCGGGCCGGGCGGGGTCTTCAGAGCCCTCCGGACCGTCCCCACCCTCCTCGACATCGCGCGCGACATGGAGGAGTTGTGCCCCGACGCCCTGCTCCTCAACTACACGAACCCGATGGCGATGCTCTGCTGGGCGGTCGACGAAGCCACAGACGTCGACGTCATCGGCCTCTGCCACAGCGTGCCCCACACCGTCTCCGCGCTCGCGGACTACGTCGGCGTCCCCGAGGACGAGGTCGAGTACTGGGTCGCCGGCATCAACCACCTCGCGTGGTTCCTCGAACTGGAGCACGACGGGCGGGACCTCTACCCCGACCTGCACGACGCCGCGGCCGACCCCGACCTGTACGACCAGGACAACGTCCGTTTCGACCTCTTCGAGCACTTCGGCTACTTCGTCACGGAGTCCTCGAACCACGCGAGCGAGTACCTTCCCTACGTCCGGGACGACCCCGACGTCCTCGAGGAGTACGTCGTCGGGGACCTCGAGACCGACTGGTACTTCACGGACTGGATGGAGACCGGCCACTACCTCGAGCACTGGCGTGCGTACCGCGAGGAACACGACGACCGCACGGCCGACGATTACGACACCGACCTCGAGCGCTCGCCGGAGTACGGCTCACGAGTCATCCACTCGATGGAGACCGGCGAGCGCCGGCGGATGAACCTCAACGTCCGGAACCGCGGCACCGTGTCCAACCTCCCGGCCGACTGCTGCGTCGAGGTGCCCTGCCTCGTCGACGACCGCGGCGTCCACGCCACGCGTGTGGGCGACCTTCCGACACAGCTCGCGGCGCTCTGCCGAACCAACGTCAACGTGCAGGCGCTCGCCGTCGAGGGCGCCCTCGACCACGACGCCGAGGCCGTCAGGCAGGCCGTCGCGCTCGACCCGCTGACGAGCGCGTGCTGCACGCTCGACGAGGTCGAGTCGATGGTCGACGACCTGTTCGCGGCGAACGCCGACTACCTGGCCGACGAACTGGTCGCGGACGCGCTGTAGCCGGTCGGCCCGACCCCCGCTACAACCGGTCCGTGTCTATCTCCACGCCCGGCGGTGCGACGACGAGGAAGTCCCGGAAGTGCATCAGCGTCCCGCCGCCACGCTTGACGTCGGCGGCCCACGGCGCGGCGAGTTCGTTCAGGTCGCCCTGGACGGCGAGGACGAGCACCGAACCCGCCATCACCTCCTGGACCCACTCCTCGGGCGGGTCGCCGCCGTCGAGCACCCCGAGGACGACCTCGGCGTCGAACTCCACGTCCTCGAAGTCCTCGATCTCGGCCTCCGCGTTCCGCAGGTCGAGGTCGAATCCGTCGCTCATGGCCTCGCAGAGCGCGGGCCCGGGCATAAAGTCACGGGTGGTCGCTCGCCGACCCGACAGCATCAGGACTCCGCCGCCCGGCAGACCCGCTCCCACTCGCCGGCCTCGCGGAGTTCGTCCTCGAGGACCGCCGCGTAGGCCGTCGCCAGGCGCTCGACTGTCTCGCGGCGGTCGCCGGCCGCGTCGTCACGCTCTACCAGCGACCGGATGCCGTCGAGGAGTCCCCCGCCGTCCCCTTCCGGGGGGTGTCCCGGGCGGCGGGTCGACCGCGCCAGTTCCGGGAGCACGGCGTCGAGGTTCGAGGTGTCGGCGACCAGCGTCGCCGCCTCGGGGTCCGAGGGGTGCGCAACCTCGAACTCGACGGCGGTCATCGCGAGGTCCCACTGCTGGCGGTCCAGGTCTGACTCCCGCACTCGCTCGGCGAACTCGCGGTCGGCGGCCATCCGGTGGGGCGCGATGCGGTCCCGCCAGTCGGTCACGGTCACAGGCTCGCTCCCCGGCGGCTTGAGCGTTGTGCCGGGTCGGTCCGCGAGGGCACCTGTCGTCAGGCCGACCCGCTACAGCGACGCCAGGTCGACCGTCTCGTCGCCCTCGAGGACGTGCACGTCGGCGTCGCTGCCGGTCCCGGCAACCTCGCGGGCGAACTGGTCGACGTCGACCTCGATGGCCGGGAACGTGTCGTAGTGCATCGGGAACGCGTGGTCGACGTCCAGCCAGTCGACCGCGACGGCGGCCTGCATCGGTCCCATCGTGTAGTGGTCGCCGACGGGTACCGCCGCGGCGTCGGGTTCGAGGTACGGGCCGATGACGTCCCGCATCTCGGTCATCAGGCCCGTGTCGCCGGCGTGGTAGAACGTCTGGCTCTCCGCGTCGCTGACCTGCGTCGGCTTCGTGTCCGAGACGACGTAGCCGGCGGGCATCCCGCCCGTCGCGCCGTAGTCCGTGTCGAGGCCGTTCGAGTGGTCGGCGCGGTGCATCGTGACGAACGCGTCGCCGAGTTCGACGGTGCCGCCGAGGTTCATCCCGGTCGCGTCCTCGACGCCGTACTCGTCGGCGAGGTAGCCCACGACTTCGGGCGTGCCGACGACGTGTGCGCCGCGGAACCGGTCAACGTCCGCGATGTGGTCGGCGTGGCCGTGCGTCACGAGTACGTGGTCGGGGTCGAGTTCCCCGGGGTCGGTGTCCGTGACCGGGCTGTCGAAGAACGGGTCGACGAGCAGGTCGGTGCCGCCGACGGAGACGTGCCACGTCGAGTGGCCGTGCCAGGTGAGTTCCATACGGGTGCCAGAACGGTCGGCAGCGACGTAAAATCGAGGGTCGCGACGCGGTGGGTACCCGTCCGCAGCCTACAGTGCGCCCGTCATCAGGAGGCCGGCGTCCACGAGTAGCAACCCGGCGAGCAGCGCACCGAGCTGGTACAGCCGCACCGCGGTCGGCCCGACGGTGTCACCTTCGACGCGAGCGTTCGCCACCTCGAGCACGCCGATGAGCAGCGCCCAGAGCGCGACCATACCGAGGACGAGGTGGCCGTCGCCGGTCTCGGTCAGCCGACCGTCGCCGTACAGTGTGCCGGCGAGGTGGCCGCCGGTCAGCAAGAGTACGAGTGCGCTCCCCCGCGAGAGCGCCATGAACCGGCTCCGGAGCCGCCCCGTGAGCGCCTCGCGCGCCACCGGGAGCACGCCGAGCGCGAAGAAGAGCACGCTGCCGGTCCACAGCGCCGCGGTGAAGAGGTGCACGATCTGCGAGACGTCTGTCGCCGTCGTCATGTGGGCGGCGTGGGCCGGCGGTGACAAGAATCCACGGGTGGCCGACGACGCGTGCCGGCTCTCGGCACTGGGCAGCCCGGTCGACGACGTGCCCGCCGCTGTCCGCGGACCGACGCAGACCCCCCGAGAGACGCATCCCCTACACCTATCAGGTGTCGGGAACAGTCTGGGGGCATGGCCGTCATCTCCGAATCGACCGTCCGGCCGCCCCTCCTGGCCCGGACGTTCGAGGCGGTCCCGGACCTCGTCCTCCACCTCGAGGGGTCGACCGTCGTCGCCGACGACGGCGTCGTCAGCTACTACTGGGGGAGCGGCGTCGACCGCGACGAGGTGCTCGACGCCATCCGGGCGGACCCGGAGGTCGCGGCGGTCGAGGCCGTCACGGAGACCGCCGGGCGGTGGTTGTACCGGCTCCGGTTCCCCGCCGGGAGCCAGGGGGCAGACCTGTACGCCGCGGCTGTCGCCTACGACATGACGGGCCTCGAGTTGCGGATGTCGGCCGAGGGCACGACGGTCCGCGCGCGCTTTCCAGACCGGGACGTGATGGCCGACATCCGTGACGCGATGGACGGATACGACGTCGAGTTCACGCTCCACCGCATCTACCCCGAGACGGCCCCGGACCGCGCTGACTACGGGCTCACGACGAAGCAGCGGGAGGCCCTCCTCGCGGCGTGGCACGCCGGGTACTACGACGTGCCGCGCGAGACAGACCTCGAGGCCATCGGCGAGGAACTCGGCATCAGCCACCAGTCGCTCGCCCAGCGACTCCGCCGGGGGCTCGACTCCCTCGTGGAGAGCACACTCGTCCGGCCGGAGTGTGGCCCGTCGGGAGACGACGGGAGCGACCGGGAATCGTAATCGAGTGCAGTGGGTCGTGTCCCGGGGCGGATTCTCGCGACGAGCGCCGTCGCTCTCCGGTGGTCGAGACGCGGGTGACCGAAGCGCGGTCACCCGCGAGGGTGTGGTGGGTGGGAGGGGTGCGGCGTCTGCCACCGCGTACACGGGGCGAACGAACGCCGCATTCGCGGCATCGGCGGGGGGGTGTATATATCTTTAATCCGGAGACAGTGGGCTATTCCAGCGGGACTGGACCGGACCGGCGGTCGTTCGTCGAGCCGACTCGAAAACGCTCATGACGGTGGCCGGTGAAGCCGGCCCATGGCCCGGGACGACGCCATCGACTTCGTCGGTGTCTCCGCCGTCCGGACTGCCGTGCTCCAGGCCGTCCTCGACGGGGGGCGCCGACGGCGGTCGCTGGTCGATGCGCTCGACGCCAGCGAGTCGGCGGTGTACGCGGCGGTGAACGCGCTGGCCGAACGGCGACTCGTCACCACCGACGACGACGTCGTGCGGGCCACGGGCAAGGGCGTCGTGGTCGCAGAGTGCCTTGACCGCCACGAGCGGATGCGGGCCGCCCTCGAGGTTGACGACAGGTACTGGGTCCGGCACGACCCGTCGGTCATCCCGGCGCGCCAGCGACGGTTCGAGGCGCTCGCGGGGGCCGAGGTCATCCGGGCCGCCGACCACGACCCCGGGCGCGTCACGCGAGTCGTCGCCGAGCGCATCGAGCGGGCATCGTGGATCCGGGCGCTCGCGCCGGTGTACCACGAGCGCATCTCGGAGGCGGTCGCGACTGTCGACGACGGCCGGTTCGTGATGGACCGGGAGACGGTCGCGACCCACTTCGACGACCCGTCGGCCACCGACTGGCCGCCGCAGGACGTCCGCATCGACGACGTGCCCTTCGCGCTCGTGCTCACCGACGAGTGCTTGCTCCTGTCGCTGCCGCGCCTCGATGGCTCCTACGACGCGCGGTCGAAACTCGTCGCCGAGACCGACGAGGCGCTGGCCTGGGGCGCGGACTGCTTCGAGCACGTCTGGGACCTGGCCACGCCGCTCCCCGAGGCCTTCGAGGGCGACGGGGGCTGACCGTGGCAGGCGTTCACAACATCGTGATGCAACCAAAAGGTGATAAGCGGGTGGGTCGAAGGTCCGGCCAACAGTGACGAACGCGCAGGTCACGCTGGTGCAGTTGGACAACTACGGCCCGTGGACGGTGACGCCGGAGCCGCGGCCGGAGCCGGACCTGCAGGCGCTCCAGGCGGAACTGTACGCCGACCTCTCGCGGCAGTTCGGGGCCCGCGACGGCTACGCGTTCTTCGCCCGCTTCGACAACATGGTCGCGGTGACGAACGGGCTCGACGGCGATGACCTGGCGGCCGTGCAGGAGACCATCGGTAACCGCTACCCGGTGACCGTCAGCCTCGCCACGGCGGCCGCCGCGTCGCCCGCAGCGGCGCTGGCCACGGCGACCGAGCGCCTGCAGAACGCCGGCGGGGCCCAGGAGGCCGACCGGACCGAAGTCCTCGCCGGCGACCCCACCGGTGAGACGAGTCCGGACGCACTCCAGGTCGCCCACTTCGACGTCGTCGACGCGACCGACCGGTACACCGACCGCCTCGACGCGTTCACGACCTACGCGCGCATCGAGCGGGCCTACGGCGCACTGCGAGAACGGCTCCACGCCGAGCACGGTGCACTCACGTTCTTCGTCGGCGGCGACAACGCCATCGCGGTGTGTCCGGCGCTGGACCGTGACGCGCTCGCCGACGCGATGGCCGCCGTCGAGGCCACCGTGGACGTGGAGTTGCGCGTCGGCGTGGGACGCGGGGCCGTCGCCACCGAGGCAGGCATGGCCGCGAAGCACGCCCTCGAGTCCGCCCGGGAGCGCGAGGTCACCGTCGAGGGCGACCTGCCCGCGCGTCCCGAGCGGTAGCGAGGACTGAAGGGCCGGGGGCACCTGACACAGATATGGCCGAGCGCGGCACGACGCTCCCGGGGACCGAGTCGACGGACCGGGACCGCGTGGTCTGCCACGTCGACGTGGACTGCTTCTACGCGGCCTGCGAACGACTGCGCGAACCGGCCCTCCGGGGCGAGCCCGTCGTCGTCGGCATGGGCTACGAGGACGGCGAGACGGTGGGTGCCGTCGCGACCGCGAGTTACGAGGCCCGCGAGTACGGCGTCGAGAGCGCCCAGGCCATCTCGACGGCGCTCGAACACCTCCCTCGACGCGCGGACGCCGACGACCCGGCGGACACCGCCTACTACCGGCCGGTCGACATGGAGTTCTACGAGTCCGTCAGCCAGGACGTCAAGTCCGTGCTCCACGACCTCGGCGACACCGTCCGCGAGGTGTCCGTGGACGAGGCGTACCTCGACGTGACCGACCGCACCGACTGGGACGTCGTCGAGGGCTTCGCGCGCCACGTCAAGCAGCGCATCGAACGGGAGGCAGGCGTCACCGCCAGCGTCGGCGTCGCGCCGACGATGAGCGCCGCGAAGGTCGCGAGCGACCACGACAAGCCGGACGGCCTCGTGGTCGTGGGGCCCGACGAGGTCGAGGACTTCCTCGCACCGCTGGACGTCGGCGACCTCCACGGCGTCGGACCGGTCACGGCGCGCGAACTCCGTGACATGGACGTCGAGACGGTCGGCGACGTCGCCGACGCCGACCCGGCGGTCCTCGAGGACCGCTTCGGCGAGCAGGGTCGGGCGCTCTCCCGGCGCGCCCGCGGCGAGGACGACCGCGAGGTAGAGCCCCGCGGCCGACCGAAGAGCCTCTCCCGCGAGTCGGCGTTCGCCGAGGCGGCCGCCGACCACGACGCTGTGCGCGAGCGAGCGACCCACCTCGCGGAGGCCGTCGCCGACCGCGCGCGTCGCCGCGGCGCGCTCTACCGGACCATCGGCGTCAAGGTCGTGACGCCTCCATACGACGTGCACACGCGCGCCCGGTCGCTCCCGGGCCCCGTCGACGACCCCGACCTCGTCGAGGAGGTCGCACTCGACCTGCTCTCCGAGTTCGCCGACGACCGGGTCCGGAAGGTCGGCGTCCGTGTCTCGAAACTCAGTTTCGGCGCTGCCGACCAGGCGAGCCTGGACGGCTTCGAGGACGCGAACGCCGCCGCGACCTCCTCTGAACACCGTGACGAGGGCGGTGCGGCGACGGGGGGTCCGCTGGCCGGCCAGACCACGCTCGACGACTTCCGGTGAGCGTCAGTACGCCGCGACCAGGTCCTCAAGGGCCGCGCGCGGGTCGTCGGCCTTCGCCACGCCCGACGCGAGGAGCACGCCGCTCGCGCCGAGGTCCGCGGCGGCGGTCACGTCGTCGCCGGTGCTGATGCCCGCGCCGCAGTACACGTCGACGGCGGGGTCCACGTCCGCGGCCGCCTGGACGGCGTCGCGCACGACGTCGGGGTCGGCCTGGCTGACGGGCGTTCCGGTGCCGATGAGCGCCGGTGGCTCGACTGCGACGGCGTCGGGACCGAGTGCCGCCGCGGCGGCGATCTGTCCGGGGTTGTTCGCGCAGACGACCGTCTCGAGGGTCGCGCGGTCGGCGGCGTCGAGCGCCGCGTCGATGTCGGCCAGTTTCAGGCGGCGCTCGGAGTGGTTGAGGAGGGTGCCCTCCGCGCCCGCGGCCGCCGCGCGCTCCGCGAGCGTGCTGCCGGTGTGGCTGCCGTGCGCGACGGGGCTGACGTGCTGGGCCCACGTCTCGACGCCGGTGTCCGCGACCGCGTGCAGGTCGGCGGCCTGCGGGGCGACGGCGACGCGGGCGTCTGTCTCCGCGTCGACCGCCGCCGCAGCCTCCCCGACTGCCACCGGGTCGCAGGGGTAGGCCTTCAGGTTGACTAGGACGAACATGGCTACGTGTGCGGCGAGCGAGGCCAAAGGGCTTTGGCTCCACCGCCGGCCGGGCGAGTCCCGAGACGGGCGTCGGCGCTCCCCGGTCGGGAAGCCAACGGCAGGAGAGACCGCCTGCCCGCCGTCAGTCGCGTCGCTTGACCATGTCGCCCAGGGTCAGCCCGTCGCCCGCGTCGTCGGACTCCCACTCGGTGTCGGTCTCGCCGGCACCGCCGGAGAGCGAGATGTCGAGGGCGCGCTCGAGCTGGCGCTGCACGTCGTCGCTCGGCAGTGTGTCGCCGTGTTCGAGCTTCCGGATGAGGCTGGCCTTGAGGTTGAGCTGTTCGGCGAGGTCGCTCTGGCTGAGTTCCGCGGCCTCGCGCGCCTCGCGGATGCGCTCGTTGTAGTCGGTCGCGAGTTCGTCCACGTCGTCGTACATGTCGCTCCCCGGTGTCGGCCCGCCGCTCGAACCGCCGCTCGAGCCGCCACCGGCCGACGAGCCACTGGACCCGCCGGTGGACGTGGAGTACTTCGTCGAGGTGGACTCGGTGTCGTCGGTGCGCACGGTCGTGCCGAAGTCCGTGCAGTCGTCGCACACCTCGAGTTCGGCGCCCTCCACGGTGATGGTCGTCGGGGACGACGTCTCGGCGCCACACATCTCGCACTGGACCATACGCACCGGTTGCCCGCGCCGCGGCATAAATGATGTGCCGGTCAGGACAGCGCCCGGAGCGCCGACGCGAACCGCTGGACGGCGGTCAGGTGCCCGACCACGGCGAACAGCACCAGCAGCGCGGCCACGAGCGACACGCCGCGGACCTCCGGACGGACCGCGGCGACGACGCCGGTCGCGCCGACGAGGGCGAGCCGGTCCGCGCGGCCGAGCAGCCCGCCGTACACCCGCTCGAGCCCGACTGCCTCGGCCTGCGTGCCGAGGTAGGAGGTCAGGAGGACGCCGGTCACGGCGGCGAAGCCGAGCGCGTAGGCCTCGATACCGGCCGCGAGGCCGCCGATGACCGCCACGTCCGCGTACCGGTCCAGGACGTGGTCGAGGAGGTCCCCTCCCGCGGAGGCCGTCCCGAGGTCCCGCGCGAGCGCGCCGTCGAGCAGGTCCAGCGACCCGTTGAGGAAGACGAGTGCGGCCCCCACGGCGTACCACCAGTCCGCCGCCCCCGCGAGGTAGAACGCCACGCCGGCACCGAGAGCGAACAGGAAGGCGACGACGCTGACCGCCGCCGGGGTCAGCCCGAGGCGTCGCGCGCCGGCGACGAACGGCTCGAGCAGGCGGTCGGCCAGCGGCCGGAGCGAGTCGAGGGTCATCCGTCGTCCTCCCCTGGAGCCAGGTAGTCGGTGAATTCCACCGTGCCGGCGCTGGGGTCTCGCTCGCCGTCGAGCACGGCCTCGATGGCGTCCGCGACGGCCGACGGCTCCAGGTTCGTCGTGTCGACCTCGTAGACGGCGTCCCGCCCGTGGCGTCGCACTGCCTCGGCGAGGACGACGTCGAGCGCCTCGCTCTCCGCGTTCTCGACGACGGTCGCGTCCGGTTCGCCGCGCTCGCGCAGGCGTCGCTCGATTTCGACCGGGGCACAGCGCAGCACGACGACCCGCTCGGCGTCCAGGTGGTGCGCGAGGTGGGACTCGACGAGGGCGTCCCCCGGGACCCGGTCCTCGAGGGCGTCGAGGTCGGCGACGAGGCTGTCGCGCTCCTCGTCCACGCCGTCGTGGAGCGCCTCCTCGCGCACGAGGTCGTTGAGGTGGACCACCGGTCTGTCCGTCTCGACCAGGTCGACGGCGGTCGTCTTGCCCGTCCCGGGCGTGCCGGTGACGGCGACCCTCACCCGTCGAGCACCTCGTTCAGCGCGCCGACGGCTCGCCGGGTCTCCTCGCGCGTGCCGCAGGTCACTCTGACGCACTCCGGGAGCCCGAAGGACGTGCAGTCGCGGACGATGACCCCGCGCTCGCGCAATTCCGCGGCGACGGCCGTGGCGTCGCCGACCTCGACCAGGACGAAGTTCGCGTGGCTCTCCCAGGTCGGCGCGGCGACGGCCTCGCGGACGTACTCTCGCGCCCAGCGCGCCGTCTCGACGGTCCGCTCGAGGTGCGCGCGATCGTCCAGCGCCGCCAGTCCGGCCCGGCAGGCCACCTCGCTGGCGGCGAAGGGTGTGTTGACCTTCGCGTACGCGTCCGCCCATAGCTGGGGGACGACCGCGTAGCCAAGCCGGAGGCCAGCGAGCCCGAAGGCCTTCGAGAACGTCCGGAGGACGGCGACGTCGTCCCGCTCGCCAGGGCCCGGACTCCCGGCGACCAGCGAGACGCCGCTCTCCGCCGCGGCGAACTCGTGGTAGGCCTCGTCGAGGACGACGAGCGTGTCCTCGGCCGTCTCGGCGGCGACGCGCTCGACGTCCTCGAGCGCGAACCGCCCGCCCGTGGGGTTGTTCGGACTCGTCAGGTAGACCAGGCGCTCGCCGTCGTAGGCGTCGAGCACGACGTCGGCCGTGAGCGCGAAACCGTCGACCTTCGAGAGTTCGTACTCCGAGACCGTGCCGCGGTGGTACCGCGCGCTCATGCCGTAGTAGGCGAAGCCCGGCGTCGGCACGAGCGCGCGCTCGCCGGGGTCCAGGAACGCCCGGGAGAGGTAGTCGATGGCGCCGTCGGCGCCCGCCGCGAGCCAGACCTGCTCGGGCGCGACAGCGTGGCGCTCGGCGACGGCCGTCGTGAGGTCGGTGTGCGCGGCCGTCGGGTAGTGGTGGACCTCCTCGGCGGCCTCGCGGACGGCGTCGGCCGCGGCGGGACTCGGGCCGAACGCGTTCTCGTTGGACGCGAGTTTGACCAGGTCGGCAGGGTCCAGGCCGAGTTCCCGCGCGACCTCCTCCACGCCGCGCCCGGCCTCGTAGGCGACGTGCTCGGTGAGGTCCCGGAGACGCATGGTCGGTGGGAGCGGGGGGTCGGCCTTAAGCGTGCCCACACTGGGCGGGCGTCGTGCGTCTTGGCGACACCCCGTCAGGCGTCGTCTGGCAGTGACTTCCTCGCAGAGACGGCGTAGAGGCGCTCTTCGACGCCGACGTACAGTCTCTCGTCGTGTGGGGTCGTGACGACGCGGTCGAGGCGACCGCTGCGCCAGAGTTCGTCGCCGCTGGAAGCGTCGTAGGCAACGAGTCGCCGCCACTCGGCGGACTCGGTGCGGACGGCGACCGTCGCGTACAGCACCCCGCCCGCCAGTTCCGTGTAAACGCCCTCGACTGGACCGTCGACGTCGGGCGTGACCCGCCAGCGGACCGCCGGGTCCGGCCCCTCGACGGCGAGAATCGTCCCGTCGTGGACAGCGTAGGTTCGTCGCCCGTCGGTCCTGACGCGCTCGACCCGCTCAGCACCGGCGGTGTGCCGCCACGCGACCGTTCCGTCGTCGGCGTCCACGGCCCGGAGTGTGCCGTCCCAGCCCCCGGCGTACACTCGACTGGCGTCGTCGACGGCGAGTCCGGCGACATCGAACGAGTCCTCGTCCGGGACCGACCACTGCGCCTCGCCGCTCTCGAGCGCCAAGCCGTGAACCCCGTCGTCTGCAACCACCAGGTGGTCTCCGACCAGGCGCGGGTCGGTGACGCCCGGGTCGAGGTCACGGTGCCACCGTTCGTCCCCGGAGGACGTGTCGAACACGTACACCCGGCTGCTCGCGTCGACGTACAGCGCGTCCCCCTCGACGATGCCGCCGAACGCGTCGCCACAGGGCACGGTCCAGCGGCGGG
>Ga0207715_100337_pt1 | contig 13313 bp, 10 predicted proteins | sample A23M3SouthBayCA_FD_187732 | JGI IMG/M metagenome (GOLD analysis project Ga0207715, IMG submission 187732) | Aerobic enrichment media from Eden Landing Ponds, California, USA - A23 M3 (SPAdes) | ecosystem: Environmental > Aquatic > Marine > Unclassified | place: USA: Emeryville, California... | reverse complement strand
CGGGTAGCCGAACCTTTAACCCCGCCGGTCGAACCCCCCGCCATGGACGAGTCACGCGACCTCTACGGGCGGGCGCTCTCGGTGCTGCCCGGCGGCGTCAACTCCTCGGTGCGGGCGGTCCACCCACACCCCTTCTTCGTCGAGCGCGGCGACGGCGGCCACCTCGTCACCGCCGACGGCGAGCGCTACCTCGACTTCGTGATGGGCTACGGCCCCCTCCTGCTGGGCCACGACGCGCCCGAGTCCGTGCAGGCGGCCGTCCAGTCCGCCGCCAGCGCGGGCCCGATGTACGGCGCGCCGACCGAGGTCGAGGTCGAACTCGCGGAGTTCGTCGCGCGCCACGTGCCGAGCGTCGAGATGCTGCGCTTCGTGAACTCCGGGACGGAGGCGACCGTCTCTGCGGTCCGCCTCGCCCGCGGCGTCACCGGCCGGGACAAGGTGGTCGTGATGCAGGGCGGCTACCACGGTGCCCAGGAGTCGACGCTCGTCGCGGGTGACGCCGACGACCCGCGACCCTCGACGCCCGGCGTCCCGCAGGCGTTCGCCGAGCACACCCTGCCCGTCCCGTTCAACGACGTCGAGGCCGTGACCGAGGTGTTCGAGGAGCACGGCGAGGACATCGCCTGCGTCCTGACCGAACCGGTCCTCGGCAACCACGGCATCGTGCACCCGGTCGCCGGCTACCACGAGACGCTCCGTGACCTCTGTGACGACCACGACGCGCTCCTCGTGTTCGACGAGGTCATCACGGGCTTCAGGCTCGGCGGCCTCTCCTGCGCGCAGGGCGCACTCGGCGTCGAACCGGACCTCACGACCTTCGGCAAGGTCGTCGGCGGCGGCTACCCGGTCGGCGCGGTCGGCGGCCCGGCGGGCCTCGTCGAGGAGTTCACACCGAGCGGCGACGTGTTCCAGTCGGGCACGTTCTCCGGGCACCCCGTGACGATGGCCGCGGGCCTCGCGACCCTCGAGTACGCCGCCGGGAACGACGTGTACGCCCACGTCGACCGCCTCGGCGCGCGCCTCCGGGACGGCCTCCGTGACGTCCTGGCCGAGCACGCGCCGAACTACACCGTCGTCGGCTCCGGGAGCACGTTCAAGGTCGTGTTCACCCGGGACGGCGACGCGCGGGCCGACCCGCTCGACGGCCTCGTCCTCGACCCCGACGCCGACGGGTTCGACGCCGTGCCGAAAAACGGCGGCGACGTCGAGGACGCCGACACGGAGCGCTGGGAGCGGCTCTTCTGGCCGGCGATGCTCGACGAGGGCGTGTTCCTCACGCCCAACCAGTTCGAGTCGCAGTTCGTCTCGGCCGCGCACACCGAGGCCGACGTGGACGCGGCGCTCGACGCCTACGAGACCGTCCTCGCGGAACGCGTTTAACGCCGGGGACCGTTCGAGCCGGTATGGCCGCCGCCGTCGACTCGCGCTGGTGGTACCTCGTCGCGGCCGGGACCGTCTACGGCGCGGTGGTGGGGCTCCTGTTGCTCCTCGTCGTGCCGGTCGTGCTGTTCGCCGCCGTCGCCGGGGCCGCTGGCGACCCGGTCGCCACGCTCGGCCTCTCGCTGGCCGGCCTGCTGGTGGTCGTGGTCCCGCTCGTCCTCCTCGGTATCGGCCTCGCCCTCGCCTTCCCGGTCGCCGTCTACCTCGACGCCGCCGCGGTGCGGGACGCCGACGTCGACTGGGACCCGGACCCGACGCTCTACGGACTCGTCGGGGCCGTCGGGCTGTTCTCGGGGGGCGTGCCGGTCCAGCCCCTGCTGGGCCTGTACTACCTGTACAAGCGCCACCGGCACGTCGGCTCACCGTGAGCCGGCGTCGCAGCGCGCTCCCCGGCGGCCGCCCCGACGCCGGCCGCTGGTGGTACTGGGTCGCGGCGGTGCCCGCCGTCGCGGCCGTCTGGCTGGCCTCGTTCCTGTGGCTCGCGCTCGCCGCGACGGCGGAGTTCGGCCCCGGCGGCGTCGGCGGGGACACCGTCGGCACCGCCTTCTGGCTCTCGCTGACCGTCGCCGGCGTGCCGCTGTTCGTCGTCCTGGCACTGCTCCCCGTCGCCCTCGCCAAGGACGCCGCGGCGCTCGCCGACGCCGACGCGGGCTGGCAGCCCGACCCCGGCCGGTGGGCGCTGTACGGGCTGGCCGGCGCGCTCTCTGTGGTCGGCGCGCCCCTCGTGGCGGTCGCGTACGTCCGCCGACGCCGGGCCGCAACGAAGGAGGTTTCACCGTCCGGCGTGGACGACTCCCCATGAACGACGGCGGGCCGCTCCGCCTCGCGACGCGCGGCTCCGCGCTCGCAGTGCGCCAGGCACAGTCGGTCGCGAGCACGCTCGCCGAGCACCGCGTGGAGACCGACCTGCTCGAGGTCGAGACCGCCGGCGACCGGGTGCGCGACGAGTTGATCGAGGAACTCGGGACGATCGGCGCGTTCGTCCGGAGCCTCGACGAGCGCGTCCTCGACGGCGACGCGGACGCGGCGGTTCACTCGCTGAAGGACGTGCCGACCGAACTGCCGGACGACCTCGTCTTCGCGGCGCTCCCCCGCCGGGCGGCCGCCGGGGACGTGCTCGTCTCCCCGGACGGCTCGGCCCTCGCGGACCTGCCCCGCGGGGCCGTCGTCGGCACCGCCAGCATGCGCCGCCGGGCCGAACTCCTCGCGAACCGACCGGACCTCGAGGTGCGCCCGTTGCGCGGCAACGTCGACACACGCGTCGAGAAGTTGCTCGCGCCGGGCCTGCAGGCCGAACACGAGCGACGGCTGGCCGCCGAGGACGAGGACGAAGCGGAGGACGGGAACGGGGACCAGGACGACGGCGAGGCGTTCGAGCGGTCCGTCGACGAGTGGTTCGAGGGACTCGCCGAGATAGAGCGGCGCGCGCTCGGCCGCGAGGTGGACGACGAGTTCGACGCCATCGTGCTCGCGGAGGCGGGGCTCGACCGCAGCGGCCTGCTCGACGATTTGCAGTTCCAGCGACTCCCCGTCGACGAGTTCGTGCCCGCGCCCGGCCAGGGCGCGGTCGTGGTCACCGCGAGCGACCCCGACGTCGTGACGCGGCTCCGGGCGGCGCTCGACCACCCGCGGACCAGGGTCGAGACGACCGTCGAGCGCGTGGTCCTCGCCGAGGTCGGTGGCGGCTGCATCGCGCCGGTCGGCGTCCACGCCGTGCTCCGCGGCGACGTCGTCCACGTCGAGGCGCGGGTGCTCGGCCCGGACGGCGAGCGCGAGGTCCGGGCGAGTCGGGACGTGCCGGTCGGGAGCCACGCCGAGGTGGCCCGCGACGTGGCCGGCGAGTTGGTCGAGGACGGTGCCAGGGAGTTGATCGCCGCGGCGGGTGACCGGCGGTGACCGGCACCGTCTACCTCGTCGGGAGCGGGCCCGGCGACCCGGAACTGCTGACCGTGAAGGCCCGTCGCCTGCTCGAGGCCGCCGACGTGGTGCTCCACGACCGGCTCCCGGGGCCGGAACTGCTCGCGGAGATACCCGAGAGAAAGCGCGTCGACGTGGGCAAGCGCGTCGGCGGCGAGCGGACGCCGCAGGCGGCCATCAACGGCGCTCTCGTAGCCCACGCCCGCGAGGGGAAGACGGTCGTGCGGCTGAAGGGCGGCGACCCGATGGTCTTCGGCCGCGGCGGCGAGGAGGCGGCGCACCTCGCCGAGCACGGCGTGCCCTTCGAGGTGGTCCCCGGCGTCACCTCGGCCGTCGCGGCCCCGGGGGTCGCCGGCATCCCGGTGACCCACCGCGGGACGGCGTCGTGCGTGTCGGTCGTGACCGGCCACGAGGACCCGGAGAAGCCCGAGTCCGACGTGGACTGGGCGGCGCTCGCTGAGACCGGCGGGACCATCGTCGTGCTGATGGGGGTCCGTCGGTTGCCGGAGTACACCGCGGCGCTTTGCGAGGCGGGGCTGGACGGCGATACCCCCGTCGCGGTGGTCGAGCGCGCGACGTGGCCGGCCCAGCAGGTCGCGACGGGCACGCTCGCGACAGTCGCGGACGAGGCCGAGCGCGTCGGCGTCTCGCCACCGGCCGTCACCGTCGTCGGCGACGTGGCGGCACAGCGCGAGCAGGTCCTGGCGTTCCTGGAGGGCGAGCCGTGAGCACCGTCGCCGTGTTCCGGCCCGACGACGGGCGACTGGACGACGCCGTCGAGGCCCTCCGTGCGCACGGCCTCGACCCGCACCCCGACCCGATGCTCGCGGTCGAGCCGACCGGGGCCGTCCCGCGGTCCGACGCGGACTACGTCGTGCTGACGAGTTCGACCGGCGTGGAGCGAGCCGTCGCCGGCGACTGGACACCCGGCGACGCGGCGGTCTGTGCCGTCGGGCCGACGACGGCGAGCGCGCTCCGCGACGCGGGCTACGACGTGGCGCTCGTGCCCGACCGGCACGACTCCGCCGGCCTCGTCGACGCCCTCCGCGAGCGGGTGGACGGCGCTCGGGTCGAGATAGCCCGCTCCGACCACGGCTCCGACGTGCTGCCGGCGGGGCTGGCCGACGCCGGTGCGTACGTCCACGAGACGGCGCTCTACCGGCTCCGCCGGCCGCCCGAGAGCGGCACGTCGACCGAGGCCGCGGCCGCGGGGGACCTGGACGGGGCGGTGTTCACCTCGCGGCTGACCGTCGAGCACTTCGTCGACGCCGCCGACGAGCGCGGCGTCCGCGAGGCCGCGCTGGGCAGCCTCGAGACGGCCGTGGTCGGGGCCGTGGGCGAACCCACCGCCGCGGCGCTCCGGGACGCGGGCGTGCCCGTCGACGTCCAGCCCGACGACGCCGACGTCGAGGCGGTGGTCGCCGGGGTCGCGGCCGCCCTCGACGCGTGACTTTTTCACCGGGAGCGACGTAGCCCGGTCCGATGGACGCTCCAGTGCCGGCGCTCGCCGAGCGGGCGGCGCGCTGCGCGGACCGGCTCCGCGCCGCGGACCGCGTCCTCCTCGCCTCGCACATCGACGCCGACGGCCTGGCGAGCGCGGCGGTGGCGACGACGGCCCTGGAGCGCGCCGGGCTCGCGGTCGAAGTGGTCTTCGAGGACCAGCTGGACGAGGCGGCCGTCGCGCGCATCGCCGGCACCGACCACGACACGGTCCTGTTCACGGACTTCGGCAGCGGGCAACTCGACGTCGTCACCGACTACGCCGCCGAGGGCGGGTTCGACCCGGTCGTCGTCGATCACCACCAGCCCGACGACGCCGACACGCCCTGCCACCTCAACCCACTGCTCGAGGGCCTCGACGGCGCGAGCGAGCTCTCCGGCGCGGGGGCCGCCTACCTCCTGGCCCGCGCGCTGGAGGGCGACGGTGACAACCGCGACCTCGCGGCACTCGCGGTCGTCGGTGCCGTCGGCGACATGCAGGCCGCAGAGGGCGAACTCCTCGGCGCGAACGCCGCCATCGCCGCCGAGGGCGTCGACGCCGGCGTCCTCGACACCGGCCGGGACCTCGCGCTCTACGGCACGCAGACCCGTCCGCTCCCGAAACTGCTGGAGTACGCCGGCGACGTGCACATCCCGGGCGTCACCGGCACCGAGCGCGGCGCGATCTCGCTGCTCGAGGACACGGACGTCGAGTTGCGCGACGGCGACGGGTGGCGGACCTGGGCGGCCCTCGACGCGGCCGAGAAGCAGGCCGTCGCGAGCGCCCTCGTCCGCCACGCCATCGAGCGCGGCGTCCCCGCGGACCAGGTCGAGGCGCTCGTCGGCACGACCTACACCCTCGCGCGAGAGGAACCGGGCACGGAACTCCGCGACGCCTCCGAGTTCTCCACGCTCCTGAACGCGACCGCACGCTATCAGCGGGCGGACGTGGGCCTCGCCGTCTGCCTGGGGGAGCGCGGCCCGCCCCTCGACGCCGCCCGGCAACTGCTCCGCCGGCACCGCCGGAACCTCTCGGCCGGCCTCGAGTGGGTCACGGAGCACGGCGTGACCTGCGAGGAGAACCTCCAGTGGTTCCACGCCGGCCGCGAGGTGCGCGAGACCATCGTCGGCATCGTCGCCGGCATGGCCCTCGGAGCGGACGGCGTCGACGGCGGGACACCCATCGTGGCCTTCGCCGAGAAACGAGAGGAGCCCGACGAGGTCAAGGTGTCCGCCCGCGGCACGCCCGCGCTGACCCGGCGGGGGCTCGATCTCTCGCACGTGATGGGCGAGGCCGCCCGCGCCGTCGGCGGCGACGGCGGCGGTCACGACGTGGCCGCCGGCGCGACGGTGCCGGCCGGTCGCGAGCGCGAGTTCGTCACGGAGGCGGACCGTATCGTCGGCGACCAGCTTTCCTGAGCCGTCTCCGGCCCGTTTTGGAAAGTTTGGAGTCGCTCTTCGGAACCGACGCCACAGATAGCGGCCGGACTGTGCGCGGGTTGGCGTATTCTGTATCGTGGTATGCGATTTATTTATGGAGTCTATTCAAGTCCCCTCGTGAATCAGCAGACCTGGCGAGCAGCCAGCACCCAGCCGGCCCGATGGGAGAGTCAGTCCCCGAATCGAGCAAGCCGAGGATGATTCGGCCGAGGGACCGAGGAAGCAGGCAGACCGGGCCACGGTGAGGTTCTCGCCCGATGCGTAGCCCCGCAAACAGCAGCCCAAACCGCCGATTTACTTATATGGTAAACCGTATAGCGCAATATAGAATCACTACTGTGGCGCTTCGAACGAGGAGTGGCCGAAGCAGGCCCGACGACCGAGATTGGCCCAGGTACGGCTGACGAGACACGTACGGGGCACACTACCCCGAGCAGACCTGCATTCCCGGCACGAGGGTCCCGCGCGCTCTCGTGCGCGCACACGCGCGACCGTTAGCCTCACGTCGACGCCACCGGGCGAACCCCGGACAGGGTGCTCTGGTAGGGCCCAGAGGCAGCAAACGCCCGAGTGAAGGCCGGTGGCAAGCACGGGAGCGGTCCTGCCTTCGGCATGGGACCCCAGAGCACCGCAGATCGGCCACAACGGGCGACCAGCGAGAGCCACGCTCGAAGACAGGGTCCAGGCGGCCAAGGTGAGTTTCGTATCGTGCTATACGGTTTATTTTCCGCCTGCGCCCGGGGCTCGAGCCGCCGACACGCCAGCAGAGAACAGCACTGGCGGCAGAACCAGCGGGCAGACCCAGATGGGAGATGGTAGCCGAGCGTGGCATGCATCCCCCACGGCCCTGGAGAGGAGCGTCGACCGCACCGAGGCCACCGGCGCAGCCAACGAGTTCGCAGCCAGGACCCCGCGACCAGACGAGCCGACAGTTGCGAGGACCAGCCGAAGCCGACCCGCGGTGGCCGATTCTTTAAGTGTTGAACCACATACCACGATATAGAATGCAGACCCCGAGCGACACCGGCCCACTTTTCCCCCGCGGACCCGAGGGGCGGATATGCCCGCGCTGGACCCCGAGACCTTCGAGGAGGAGAAGTACCGGGAGTTCCTGCCGAAGCTCCAGACCGCCTACAAGCGCGCCTTCGACCGGCTGAACGACGAGTACGACTCCTCGCTGGTCCACGCCATCGACCAGCAGGTCCTCAACGAGAGCGAACCGAGCTACGAGGGAGACGGCGAGTTCGTCCTCGACCTCCCCGCGGACCCGCTGGACCGCCTCGACGGCGTCGTCGTGGCCGACGAGCGCGCGCAGGCAGTGCTCGACCGGTACGTCACGGAGGTGGAGGCCCAGCTGGCGGCCGTCTTCGACGTCGATGGGTCCGAACCAAAGGCCTAAGCACGCGCGCCCGCTACCGTGGCCCATGAGCACCGACACGCAGGACGGGGACGACCTGGAGGAGCGCATCACGAACTTCCTCCGGCGCAACTTCCCCCAGATCCAGATGCACGGCGGCAGCGCGGCCATCACGGACCTCGACCGGGAGTCCGGCGAGGTCACTATCCAGCTCAGCGGGGCCTGCTCGGGCTGTGGCATCTCCCCGATGACCATCCAGGCCATCAAGTCCCGGATGGTCTCGGAGATTCCCGAGATAGAACTGGTCCACGCCTCGACGGGCATGGAGGACGGCGGCGGTATGTCCCCGTCGTTCCCGGGCGAGACGTCCGAGGAGAGCAGCAGCGACGACGGCCCGGCCGCGCCGTTCTGAGGCCGCCCGGGGTGACGGTTTCTCGCGTTCGATAGCACACACCGGGACACCGACTGGTGGCGGTCGGTCTCGGGGGCGAGCGCCGGCCGCTCACTCGAGGTCGGGGACCCGTCCGCAATCGACCGCTATCTCGTGGGCCTCGACGTCCTCCAGCGCCGCGGCCTGGCCGCCGACGGTGACGCGTTCGTCGTCGACCGCGAGCGTGAGCGCGGCCGTCTCGCGCACGGAGCCGAGCGTCGTGTCCACGACCCGCCCGCGGACGGTCCGGGGCTCGCCGGTGGCGACGTCACGGCCTTCGATGGCGGCGAAGAACTCGTCTCCGTCGCCGAGTTCCGCCACGCAGCGCCTGACCGTCGCGTAGCGCCGCGGGAACGGGCGCTCGGTGCCGTCCTCCGCGAGCGTCTCCGCGGAGGTCCAGACGACCGTCAGGAGGAAGCCGGTGACGAGAAAGCCCAGTTCCGAGCGGTTGAACACGACGCCGTAGCGGTCGCTCGCCTCCCGGAGGGCGGCCCGCGTCGCGTACACGGAGTGCCGGCCGTCGGCGACGGCGACGATGGGCGTCGTGACGCCCCTGCGCGCCCGCGCCGTCGACGCGACGGCGGTGTAGTCGTAGCCGTCGGCGTCGGGCACCTCCGCGGCGGGCGAGACCAGCAGGTCCGTCGCCACGCCGCGCTCGCGGGCCGCCCGCAACTCGTCCTCGAAGCGCGCGAGCAGGTCCGGCGTCAGCGAGAGTAGGAGTTCGTACTCCGCGGTCTCGACGGCCGACCGGAGGTTGCGGACGATGGTGGCCCTGGACTTGACGAGCGCGACGGCCTCGCCGCCCGCCCCGGGTGTGGTGTAGGCCTGCTCGAGCGCCCCCTCCAGGTCGTCGAGCCGGTCCCGGAGTGTCCCGAGGGCCTCCTGCGGGTCGACGGCGACGACCTCCATCGGACGCGACTCGCGCAACTCGACCAGGTCGCGGTCCGCGAGCGTCCGGACGGTGTCGTACACCCGCGGCTGGGGCACGTCGGTCAGGTCGGCGAGGTCGGCGGCGGTCACGCGACCCTGCTCAAGCACCGCGACGTACACGGCCGCCTCGTACTCCGTGAAGTCGAGCGCCGACGCGACGCCCTCCAGCGCGTCGCGGGCGTCCTCGGCTGGCATGGTGGCGGAAATGTGTGGGCCGGATATAGATTCACCGTTCACCAATTGCTACGTTTCGCGCAAGAAGACGGGCTTGGGAGGCGGAGGTGGGGATAGGATTCCCACGGTAGCAGCGATTTCAGTATATTGGGCAAAGAATTTAGCAGGGAAGGGCTAACGTAAGTCTGTATGACCAGTGCCCTGATTCAAGAAGCGGAAAGGGAAGAGGTCGAAATCAATATTGACGAAGACAGGGCAGACGAATCTGCAGTTGTACTCCAACGGATCTTTGAGTTGAGAGAGCAGCAGCGGGAATGACGCTCGGAATTGTACTTCTTTGCGACGACGGAGTTGTTGTCGGCAGCGACAAGAAAGTTGTCCAGAACAAGGGAGTCACAATCCAGCGTGAGTCGTCCAAAACTATAGACTACCGTCTGGCAAATAACAATCCGCTCGTTTGTTGCTATGCGGGTGCGAAAACTGTTGCAGAAAGGATGCTAACCCGCATACAACCAAATGTCGGGAATTTTGATTCGCAAGAGGAGCCCCGTTTTTCAACATATATGACAGAAGTGGTTGAGCGGAGGATCCCAAGGTTTGCTCAAGAATATAAACAGAAGCATGGCGAAATTCCAAATTCGAATATTGCCATGGGTACAGTTTTGGACGATGGTAGCCCAACGGCAGCTACGATTTATCCGAACGGTACATTCGACTATGAAGACAGATTCACTGCTATTGGAAGCGGTAGTTTATTGGCAGAATTGTTTCTCAGAGATAACTATTCCGAGAACATAGATATTGAAGAGGGGAGGAAGTTTGTAGGATATATCATACAAAGGGTCTCTGAAGTAGACAGCAATGTTGAGGGGATTGAAGTGAAATCAATTAATGAAGAGCAAACTGTTCAAGAGCTTGATTCGGACTTTGTGACAACATTACAAGCATCCTCTGTTCACGGGATGGACTTCTCAATGGATATTGGGACCCACCTGGAAGAGCTCTCAGATATGGAAGAGACATACCAGTCGACATTAGGTTCTGAAGATTGACCGTTTGTAGCAAACTGTATATTACTACATAAAGTCCGCAATCCCGCTCTGCTTGTTCTTGTCGTTCTCGAAGGTCCGCTCCAGCGAGCGCCGGAGGATGTCGAGGCGCTGTTTGGTGTACTCCCGAGCGCCGTACTCCTCGGCGACCCGGAGGGCGGTGTCCATGTACTTCGACACTGAGCCCTCGTGGACCGTCAGCGAGACGTCGCCGCCGCAGCGCCGGCAGTCGCCGGAGAGCGGCATCCGGCGGTACTTCGTGCCACAATCCATGCAGCGGGTCTCCTGGCTCGAGAACGCGCGGAGGTTGCCGATGAGATCGGGTAAAAAGTGGTACTCGATGACGCGCTCCGCCACGTCGGTCTCGTCGACGGCGCGGAGCTTGCGGGCCAGTTCCAGCTGGGCGTCCATCTTCTCCTCCATCGACCCGAGGGTCTTGTACGCCGAGAGGTCCGGGCCGAGGGCGATGTCGGTCGTGTCGTGGGTGAAGTCGAAGCCAGCGTACTGCTCGTCGGTCTCGAGGGTTGACTCGGCGAGCGTGACGTCGACGGACTCCGGGTCGGCGAGGTCGCGCGTCGCCTCGTAGAACTCGCGGGAGTACCGCTCGACGACGTCGACGTTGTGCGCCTCGTCGTCGATCTCCATCGGGTCGATGCGCGAGGACATGACGAGCGGGGCGTCCATGCGCCCGCCGCGATTGTCGGGGAGGTAGGACTGCGAGAAGTTGAGCAGGCCGTCCATGAGGAGCATGACGCAGTCCTCGTCGCCGTCGCACTGCTTGACGGACAGGTCGTTCGCGACAAGCGAGTGCGTGTCGGCGACCGTCAGGCAGTACGTGTACTCGTCGTCGGACTCGACGTGCTCGACAGCGGAGACGGACTCGACGAGGTAGTCCCCTTCGCCGCCGTCGAAGACACGCCTGGCGCGCGGTTCGACGTCGCGCACCGACGCCTCCAGAGCGGACTGCTTCCTGTCCAGGTGGAAGCCGACCACGTCGGAGAACCTGACGGCGTCCTCCGAACTGAGGGTGATGACGTACGACGGGGCCGACATAGCGGGGTCGTCGACCGGATAGGCGTCCGGGAACTGTGCGGCGAGTGGAACCGGGTCCCGTGGGTCGGCCCGCGCCGTGATTCCCAGGCGAGAGAGGAGCGCGAGCAGGTCCTCTTTCAGTTCGGCACTGACGGTGGTCGCGTTCACGACGAGGCGCCCGGATTCGACCGAGCCGTCGCCGCTGAAGTATCCCCGGAGATAGGCCGCGACGACACCGTCTGGCGCGCCGAACACGCACTGCGGGACGCGCTTCGTCCTGGCACCGGTACCGGCGTCCAGCACTTCGTCCAGAAACGCGCGGAGCAACCGGCCCGACGCCGTTATCTTCGCGTCGTTTTCGGCGTAGGGCTCGACGCCGAGTGCCCGCTCCATGGTGGCGCTGACGAAGGCTCGTGTGTCCTCCTCGGTCCCGCAGATCGTCGTCTGGTGGACGGTGCCCTTCGAGGTCTCCTGGGCCCGAGTGAACCCCTCGGCAGCGTAGTAGCCCAAGAGCGTCGCCACGTCCTCGTCGACGGTCACCCGACGGTCGATGCTGGTCCCGTCGCGTCGAAGGCCGAGCGACACGTCGTCGGGAACCCACGCACAGAGTGCCTCGGTCGAGTCGAAAACCGTGGTCAACACCGAGACGGGGAGACTCCCGCGGTAGAGGTAGTTGCTGAGTCGCTTGGCCGGCATGTCGAGGTGCTCGGCCGTGTCCTGCAGGCGCGCGAAGTCGCCCGTGCCGTCCGCCAGGCGACTCTCGAAGAGGGCATAGAGCCGCTCCTTCTCGAGGCCGCGGACCATCAGTCGGTCGGTCGGCACGGCTTCCGTGGCGAGGAACTCGGCGAGGAGGTCGAACGTCGGTGGCTCGGACGACTCGACCGTCGAGCCGAGGTCGACCGGTGTGGCCAACTGGTCCGACTCGTCGAGAGCCGACGCACGCTTGGCCGCCAACCCACCGTCGGCGAGGACGTGGACCTCGTGGTCCGGGGTGACTGTCAGTTCTCGACCGCTCCGCGTCTCGACTCGCACGAGGTGGTCGGGCGCCGGGTGCTTGGACACGGCCTCGACCGGTTGGTGCTGCAGTCGGCCGTCTTCGTCGAGGGACGGAACGTGAACCGTGCCGTCGACCTCCGAGACCAGCGTCCCGAAGTCGTCCTCACTGGGGTCTTCTAGCCGTGCCTCGACGAAGTCCCGGATCTGCTCGTGGCGCCACGAACCCCCCTCGTCCTCGTACCACACCTTCGTCTCGGGATGGAAGCAGTTCCGCCGCTTCGCCGCGTGGAAGTACGGGTGCGCGTACCCGACCGCCGCGCTCGTGAACCCGACGACGCGGCCGACGACCGCGGCGGAGGTGTGTGGTGCCATGCCGAAGACGAGCTCGCCGACGAGGTCCTCGCGCTCCTCGACCTCGTAGTACGGGTCGAGCCCGTAGTACGACTCGAGCAGGTCGTCCACGAAGTCCGCCGTGGAGAGGAGGTGCTCGGCCGCGCCGTCGGAGAGCACGACGTCCTGGACCTTCAGGTGGACGAGCTGGTCGTCGTGGCGCAGCGGGTCGCCGTGCACGTCCTCGTCGTAGCCCAGGGCGCGCAGGCGGTCGGCGGCGACGCCGAGTTCCCGCGGGCGGACCGCCGTCACCGGCAGGTCGGTCATGTCGTAGCGGACCGTGCCGTCCTTGAACGCGGACACGCCGTGCTTGGCGCGCAGGACGCCCTTCTCCAGCGGCTCGGGGACTTTCTCCGCCGAGGTGAGGCCCTTGACGCCCTTGAGAATCTCGAAGGCGCTCTCGCGCTCGCCGACGGCGTCGAGGGCGTCGCGGTAGGCCGCGCGGAGGTCGACGGTGCGCTCGCCGACAGAGCGGACCTCGCGCTCGCAGCGCGGGCACTCGACGCGCCCGGCGGCGTCGGGTTCGCACTCGCGCCCGCAGCCGTCGCACTCGTAGCGTGGCGTCGTCGCGCCGCCGCAGTCCGGACAGCGCGCCCAGAACGTCTCCGCGCCGCAGCCGTCGCAGGTGCGCTCGCCCACCTCGACCGTCACCTCGCCGGGCGTGTCCTGCATACCCTCG
>Ga0207715_100336_pt1 | contig 13382 bp, 14 predicted proteins | sample A23M3SouthBayCA_FD_187732 | JGI IMG/M metagenome (GOLD analysis project Ga0207715, IMG submission 187732) | Aerobic enrichment media from Eden Landing Ponds, California, USA - A23 M3 (SPAdes) | ecosystem: Environmental > Aquatic > Marine > Unclassified | place: USA: Emeryville, California... | reverse complement strand
GTGCGTTGTTCGTGAGCGTGTTCCCCGACGCCGTGACGTGGGTGTTCGCGTCCGCTCCCAGTCCGTACCCGTCGCCCTCGCGAATCGTGCAGTCGGTCACGGCGAGTCGCGCTCCGCGCGTGACGGCGACGTTCGCACGGTCCGACGCACGGGAGAACTCCTCGCTCCCGGCGTATTCGACGATGCAGTGAGAGAGCACGTTTTCGGTGTCGTCCACTTCGTCGAAGTAGAGGCCGCGCCAGTATCCCCGAGTCTGCTGTTCGCCCGTGAACGTGATTGGTTCGTCGCTGGTCCCGACGGCCGTCAGCGCGCCGTGTCCGTTCCGCATCTGGAACCCGGCGTCCTGGCCGAACGCGAGCGTCGCGCCCGGTTCGACCGTGACGTGGCCCCGGTTCTGGACGGTGTCCGCCACGTAGTATCTGACGTCGAGTGCGTCCCACTCGTGAGAACTTCTCGCTTCGAGTTCGTCCCCGTTGACGAAGACGCGGTCGGTGTCGTTACCGACGTACGTCGACGTGTCCGAGAGACTGTCGGCTTCGGACGCGTCGACGTAGCAGGCACCGTCCTCGTTTCGTGTGACGGTGTTCTGCGTGAAACTGTCGACGCTCGCGTCCCCCGTCGCGTGGAAGCCGTAGCCACGGTTCTCACGGAGCGTCGACCGGTCCACGCGAATCCGCGCGCCCCGGGTGAGCACGACGCCCGCTGGTCGGTCCGCCCGCGAGAACGTCTCGCTTCCAGCGTACTCGACGATACAGTTCAGGAGTTGGTTTTCGACCCGGTCCGTCTCGTCGAAGTAGAGGCCGCGCCAGTATCCCCGAGTCTGCTGTTCGCCCGTGAACGTGATCGGCATGCTGCGCTCAGTGTCCGGGTCGACACCGACAGCGGTCAACGCCCCGTCTCCGTTCCGAGCGACGATGGCGGCGTCCTGACCGAACGCGAGCGTCGCCCCCGGGTCGACCGTGAGGTGGCCGTTGAGGTCGATCGTGGCCGCGACCACGTAGGGGACGTCGATCGCGTCCCACGTCACGTCGGCGTCCGTCGGAATCTCGTCACCGTCGACGGTGACGCGGTCGGTGTCGTTGCCCGTGTACGTCGAGGTGTCCGAGAGCGCGTGCGTCCCGGACGAGACGACGTGGCCCGCGCCGTCTTCGTTCGCCGTCACCGTGTTCTGGACGAACCCGTCGACCTGTACGTCCGTGCCGAAGTGGAACCCGTACCCCTCGTTCTCGCGAAGCGTACAGGACTGGAATAGCGCCCGAGACCCGCGCGTGAGGGCGACACCGGCCTTGACGCTCGCCCGGGAGAACTCCGTTCGTCCTGCGTACTCCACGACGACAGCCTGGAACCGACTCTGCACTCGGTCGGCGGTATCGACGTAGATGCCGCGCCAGAATCCCCGAGTCTGCTGTTCGCCCGTGAACGTGATCGGTCTGTACTCTTCGGTGGCGGGGTCGATACCGATAGCCGTCAGGGCGCTCGTTCCCGTTCGCAGTCTGAGCCCGCCGTCCTGTTCGAAGGAGACGGTGTTTCCGGGCGCGATGGTCAGGTGTCCCAGAACCTCGACCACGTCGTCGACGACGTATTTCACGTCGATTTCCGGCCACGTCGCCTCCGAATCGGCCGCAATTTCGTTCGCCTCGACGTAGACGCGGTCGGTGTCGTTACCGACGTAGGTCGTCGTCGCGGACAGCTCACCGGCCGACGACGCGAACGTCCGAACCGCACCCGAGGAGTTCGCGGTCACGACGTTCCGTTCGAAGCGGTCGAGGACTGTCTCTTCCCCGACGACGAGGCCGTATCCCTCGTTGTCCCGGAACGTCGTGTTGGAGACGCTGAGCCGGCTCCCGCGCGTCGCCGCGACGCCCGCCCTCGCGTTCGCCCGCGAATACGCCTCGCTCCCTGCCGCCGATACCACGACGTGTTCGAGGACGTTGTCTGTCGCGTCGCTCTGGTCGAAGGAGAGTCCCCGCCAGTAGCCGCGAGTCCTGTCTTCTCCCGTGAACACGATCGGAGTCTGGCACGTGCCTGCGGCGTGAAGCGCCGCGCCCGGCCCCACGGAGATGCCGCGACCCTGCGCGAACGTAACGAGCGTCCCCGGTGCGACGGTGAGCGTCGCGCCGTCCTCGACGTACACGTCGCCAGTCACTCTGACGTGATCGGCGACCGACCCCACCGTGGTGTCGGAGGCGACTCGCCCCGCGAACGTCTCTTCGGTGACGTCGGACGGCAGTGAGAGCGAACACGCCCCCACACCGCCGTTCGTCGAATCAACGTCATCGCTCGTCGTCGTCTGCGTCCCGGCGGTCGTCGTCGCGGACGTAGTGGTCGGCGTCGACCCGTCCGACGTACTGGTCGACGAGCCACCGAGCGAGCTACAGCCCGCCAGGCCGGTCAGCGCCGACGTAGAACCAATCGTCTGTAACAGGCGTCTTCGAGTCGGATACTCCGATTTTCGCGTCATTCACTCACCGACGCAGAATCACCGGGCGATAAGATAAACATATCTGGTAGGTACCGCGCCACAGGAAATCACGTAAACTCCAGGTCCTGCCGTCGAATAGCTATCGTACGACGCGAGAAACCGGTTCGACTGCAAGCAGCGTATCGGCCGATACTGGACAGTTCGACCGGATAGTCGATGAGAAGTCGGCCTCGGCACTCACGACTCACAATCTATCCATAGTGAATGTGTTTAGCGGCTCTGTCGAGACTGCTGAGTCCGTAGTTGCTGTTTTCGCGCTTGACCTGATGAAGGACGAGTCGGGTTACTCAGACAATTCCATATCGTCGGGGACTTCGATGACGAACCCGGAATATTCGGTCAGGTCAAGTTCCGATAGAACTGTTCGATAGACAAAATCAAATTCTTCTGAATCCCGTCCGAACGTGCAAATGACGGGTTTCCCCTGACTGAACTCTTCGTACTCTGGTATCGCGTCGACATTCGGTGGTGGTGAGGATTGCCCGCCCTCTTTCCGGATGATGTGAGTATAGTCAGTATCAACGACGACGATATCACGGATATCGAGGTCGGTGGAAACCCATAGAATCTGCACCTTCGAAGTCCCGACATCCAGCGTTCTGAAGCCGTCCATCCACGATTCTTGATTTCGTGCCCACTGTGAGACTGTTCTATGGAACTCCTTGTAGATGGGAATGAGAATGTAATCGGGGTCTGGAACCTGACGATAGGCTTCGAGGATTATGTCAAAAGTCAGGTTTTCTTCGAGTTCAGCGGATTCGACTTCTCCATCGACTTCATCGATGAATGAACGAGCGATGAATCCCTTCTCTCCGGTGACTATCGATTTGGCAAATTGACTCGCAATCTGGAACGTGGAATAGTTGTCTCCTTGAGCGAAGAACCGTTTCGGTAGATTCGTTCGACGCCCAATCTGGATGAATGACTCGCTCGAATGTCTATCTTCGTCGTATGGAATCACCTCATGGTGATTGGTGAGTATCGAGTCCTGCTCGTAGTCAGAATTCAAGTCGTTCACAAACCGCCGTAACTGCTGTTCATCAACAGGCATCATGTGGTTTCCTCTCGCTCAAGGGGTTCTCCTTCCCCCGTAATTTGGGGCGACTCCCCTAAATCTGCCATCTCCTCTTCTCTGCTTGGTGTATCGAGTTCTGCCTCAATCTCCCCGTATCGAACTCGACTAATGAATGGCAAAAACGGAACCAGTAGGAGGAGAACGATTAGAGCAACAATTGGCCAGTCAACTTGCACACGGTCGGGATAGACGAGTGCCAGGATGACCAATGCCGTTATGCCAAGAAACTCGAATAGGGGCGCGAGTAGTCTAAAATACCGATTGGCTGTTCCGAGTCGCCCCATTATTACTCTTTGTTCGATGCCGGGGTGACTTGAAGGTTGATTATATGCGACCTGGTCTCCCCACCTCTCATTCATCGAGCGGAGGGTCTTTGGATGGAATATAGACTTGTTTCAGTGGGACTGTCGCTTGGTACTCGGAGTTGAGGTCGTCGTAGTGTTGAATCAGGAGGTCAATGAACTCGTCCCGGTCGATGAGCGTGACCCGCTGTTCGGCGTTCCGTGCTGCATCCTGCGCTTCGCTGGTATAGCCACCCGTTGAGACGAACAGGCCCCGTTCGCCATTCCCGAGAGTTCCGGTGAACGCTCGCATATCCGGCGAACCGACTTTCGACTGCTGGCGCTTGACCTGCGCCTTGATATACGGCTCTTCGAATCCCAACGAGTCGGGGTGAGCGACCACGTCAATACCTCGGTCCTGGCTGTCCCGCGTCTTCTTTGCGTGGTATCCCATTGCTCGTAGGACTGCGGCGACCAGTTCCTCGAAGACGAACGGGTCCATGTTCGCTAGAATGTCGGAGATGAGTTCGTCTGCCTGGTTCTCCACTTCGTCGACGAATGGCACGGTGTCCTCTTCGTCCTCGGTCTCATCGGGTGTCTCCCCGCTTAGAACGCCCGTGATTTCAGCAATGCAGTCGTCGAGCGAGAATACCGTCAGCGTGCTTCCGAGGGTGTTCTTCGTCGAGGTCGTGAACTCGTCGCGGGAAACCGTGTCTTCCCATTCGACACGCCTGACGTGTGGATATCCCGGTGGGTGGTCGCCTGGTTTCCACTCGTACCCGCTCGTGACCTCTCCGATGAGATACTCGCGTTCCGTTTTGTCGTAGCTCAGAACTAGATGACCCTCCTCCATCTCAAGCGCGAACCGATTCACCTGCCCCGCGTTCTGGGCGAGACGCCGACTATTGTGCTCGGAATACTCGTCGGTCGAATTGAATCGGGCCTTCATCTCCTCGTAGGAGCGGACATCAGAGACATCCCCCAGCTCCTCCCATCCAACTGCGACCAGAGAACGAGACTCGAATTCCTCGACTAACTCGTTGTCATTCCCGGCGCGAACCATGAACGCCCGTTCTGTCATATCCTCCACTTTGTATGCCTATTTGAAGTATTTATGTAGGTAGCTCATTGTACGATGCATGCCAGAGCCAGAACCGAACTATTGCGCATTTTGTGGCAAGGGCCTTCGGAAACAAAGTGGAGGGGGCATTCCCAGCTTCGATGGAAACAAACTTCTCACATCTATTGATGTCGCGTTGAATGCTAAGGGCAGCCCGAATGACCGATTAAAAATCGATTCGAGTGTAGAAGGTTATTGGATCGGATACTGTGACCAATGCAACTCGAATCATGGAATCAGCAATCGTAGCTCAATAACTGGAATTGCAGATCAAATGCAGTTCAACCATCTCGTAGAGGCGACACGCTAACCGCGGTGCCACACGGGAATCAATCAGAATCTTCTAATTCAGTTGTATACTCAGGATTCTCCCGCAGCTTCGAGAACGAGACGTAACGGTGTCCTTGGACGAAGGCAACTGTCCGATCGGAATCACTTGCAGTCTTGTCGTTCTTCACTGGGCGGTCGAGTTCGATACCGGCCCGGAGGAAGATGACTTTCTCCGTCTCACCGTACCGTTCAGAACCATCTTCGTGGAGCTGCGTCACTGCGTCAAGCAGTTGTTCGCGCTGTGACTGCGAGAGATCCAGGTCACCTCGAATCGTTTCCTCGGTGAGCTCGATGCTCTCGATAGCATCTGTTACTGACGGGACTGCCGTTTTGATTTCACCGTCGGTGTAGAACGCGAGATGGTCGACAGGTTTGAACGACCGATTCGGCTGACAGAAATACAGGCCGTGCTTCTGGTACTCGGGCCATGCTTTGCGAGCCGCGACGACCAGCACACGGTCCTCCTTGCCGCTGACGAGGTCTTCGTCATAGAGGAAACGACTGAGTTCGCGCAGGAGGAACGCTTCGCGTTCCGTGGGGACCGACATGCTCGCCTCGGCATTCCCTACGTCTCGTTCAAGCACCGTCTCAATGGTATCAATGAGCGAGTCGAAGTTGGCCCATACAATGCGCTCATCGTCAACCGTTGCTACCTCGTCGGGGATTCGAGCATCTGGTGTCAGAACGATGAGACGCTGTAGTTCCGCTTCGTCCTCGTTGAGTGCATGAAGATGATTTTCGAGTTGTTCCCTGTCCACAGCGTCCCGACTCGTCTTCGTCTCGAACCAGAGCGCGGTCGAACTCTTGATTGCAGCATCGGGAACCGAGTCTACGCCCGTCACCTGATTATCGAACGAGACGAGCGACAGGTCGGATTCATCGGTCAACGCTTCCAGAATATCTTCGGCTAACTGGTTGTTGACGTGCTCAAGAACGGCGATGACCGTTGATGTAACCCGATTCTCGCCCTGCGTGTAGGTCGAGAAGAGTGGATTCGGCATGCAACGACATACAGATAGCCGTCTCAAAAACGTCTGGGCCGTCCAAGAGATTGTGCCGCAGATAGTTGGTTTCGAGAACTTGCTCAGGATTAAATTCAATATGGAGGTGTTTCTTGGCTTGAGATATTCATGACTAGTCCTCGCAATTACAGCACGCTTCGTGACGCCCCTCAAGGTTCCAAATTCGCGTATTACGCAAAGGATATCGACCTGTTTGAGGCAGAGCACTTTTCGACTCTTGCTGATTGGCTCGACGATCGAGGTTATCCCTTAGATTCGGAGATCGCCTATCTCGCTACGTTTGCATACATCGCCGGAGGTTGGACTAGAGACACACCAAGGGTGCTTATCGATGCTCATGGAATCGAGTCAATGGCAGACGCTATCGAAGCAGCCGAGTCGGGTGAGTTGGATGATTTCTCGGAATATGACACACGCCATTCCCACAGGAAGGTCAACGCCTCTCGGGTGAAGGAGTCACTTCGCTCCCTGGATTCACTCACCGTTGCTAGTCAGCCCGTCGCATCATTTGAGGAATTTTTCGGGGTACTCGAACAGTATCAGAGCGATATAGACGAAGAAGAGAAGGGGGCTCACGAGACCTTCGTAACCGCCTGGGACTCACTCAAATCAGTCAGCTACTTTGGGCCTCTGACAGGCTATGATTGGCTCGAAGTGGTAGCGTTTGTTCATGGGCACGAGGAGTTCACACCACCCACAATTCGTCCCCGATATTTCAATACAGGCAGCAACCCTCCAAAGGGATTCAAAGAGGTGTTCGGGATAGATTTGGACCACAAAGACGCGAAGCACTGTGTTCGGTTACTCGAAGAGTTTGCCCTTGAGGAGTTAGACAAGCAGATGCCAAGCGCCATGTTCGATATGGAATCGGCACTCTGTGTGTTCTATAAGGATATTGGAGATATCGAGATGGATGAGAGAGATACTATTGACCCAGATTGTTATCCGAATCGGCAAGACGACTGCTATTAGCAGCCCGTTCGGTCGTCACATCCGTCGTTGCTATCCATAGGCCTAGGAGCGTCCAGTCGTAATTGTCTGTTGTGGGACACGAATGAGTGACGAAGAGCCACAGCAGACCGAGTGGGAGACTGAGGTCGGGTTGTCGAAGGAGACGACTTACGTCGCCCTCTACCCGAGTCGAAAGCACGCCGAGGAGTGGATGGAAGAGGCCGAAGAGCAAGGCTACGGAAGCCGGTCGAAGTACCTCTACGAACTGATACAAGAGGCCCGCGCTGCTCGTCAGGAAGGGTTCCTCGCATACAGTCAGAACGAATCGAAGGTCGAAGAACTCCAATTGCAAGTTGAGCAGTTGCAGGACGAACTCGAAGACGCTCGTAACTCCGAGCCGGGTAAAATCGATATCGCCCACGAGGAGTTCGTGACTGCGTTCCTCACCGAGAGTTACCAGCCGGTCGAAAAGGTGCTCCATCAGGTCACGGACAGCGGCGTTCTCACGGGCATCGTCAAGGATGCCGTCGAAGAGCAGTTGTTCGACCTCGCGGAAGAGGATAAGGTCGAATACAAGCAGGGGTACGGCTGGCGACTCGCTCATGACGACGCTGACGCGGAGGTGGTTGAGGCATGACGGGGAAGACCCGTGAGAAGATTTACGAGAACGAGCACGACGCGGTCAACGACTTCATTGAACGCAAGCAGGCGATGGGCCGCAGTCGTCGGACGCTCAACGCCTACTCCCGGACGCTGAAATCGTTCTTCCACGAGGAGTTCCCCGACCTTGCACCCGAAGACGTCGAAGTGCGTCACATCGAGGACTACGTCGGGAAGCTCGCTGCTCGTGACCTCTCGCAGAACACGAAGAGGAGATGCCTCGAATCGCTGTCGTCGTTCTACGGGTGGGCGATGAAGCGCCCACGGTTCGGGAACATCACCGGCAATCCCGCGGCAGTCGTCCTTGAAGAAATCCCGCAGAAGTACCGCCAGCGTCCCGACTGCGCGACGTGGGAGAGCGCGAAGAAAATCGTCCATAACGTCTCTGACCCACGTAACAAGGCGATTGCCGTCATTCTCGCTAACACGGGATGCCGGATTCGGGAGGCACTCGAAATCGAACAGGACGACCTGATGCTCGACGACGGCTTCATTCGTCTGAGAGAGCGGAAGGGCGGGAGTCAGACCGCCGTTCCCGTGGACGAGGAGGTGAAAACGCCATCAAACGGTATCGACTTGTCCGCCCTGACAACGACTCCGAGTACCTGTTCCTGAGTATCCAGGGCAACCGCGTCCAGACGACGCAGGTGCAGCGGGCTGTCCGTGACGCTGCGGTCAGAGCAGGAGTATCTTGAGGAGGGCGTCCCCGTGCTGGTCCCTACGACCTACGAGAACGAGGATGATGAGACGGTTTATGCTGACGCTGAGGTGGTGGTCGAACCGGGGACAGCGGGATTCGCACGTGCCTTCGTTGACGAACTCTCGAGTCCGTTCGGTGTAGGTGTGGACGCTATTAATGAGTACCCGCTACTAAGATTATTATCTTTACACAGGTTCACTGTTTCTAGATAGATGGCTTGCGTCAGTCAGCAATGACTGTAATCGTATTAGATCTCAGCGGTTAATCATACTCAACGCGTCGTTGAGTTTCGTGGCTACGTGTCCGGAGAGATAACCACCACGTCCACCAGGCTGAGTGGTCCCTGTGCGGATAGCGTTGAGAAGAGGACCATCACATAACGTGTACGCCCTCCCAAGCTCAATCCCAAAGTGGGCATCACTCCCGCCAGTCTCCCCTAGATCGTGACCCTCTGCGTACGATTGAGCTCGCTTGTTGAACCGGCGGAGTACACACCGAGAATTCGTCGTTTCCACACCATCGACAGTTCGTGCGATCTCCTCAAGATCCTCGGAGTAGTATTGTCGAAACCTGTCGAACGGATGGGATAAAACGGCTACACCTCCTTGGTCGTGAATGTCGTCGATGACATCAAGTGGGGGTCCCCTCATTGGGACAGTATTTACCCCGAGCGCAAGAAGGTGGCCTTGTGTTGTCGTTACTTCAACACCGGGTACCACGGTCAACGAAGGCGGCGAGAGACGTGCTACAGTCTCATAACCCTCAAGCGTGTCGTGGTTTGTAATCGCGATGCCGTCAAGATTAGCATCCATCGCTGCGTCAACGACCTCCTTCGGCGTCGCACGTGAACAAGGGGAGGCATTAGTGTGGACGTGCAGGTCGTACTGATTCACAGAACCACCTCGGTGATCATCCGCGGGAGATCGTACAGAACCAGCGCCGTGGTCACGCTCCAAAGGACAAAGTTGGCGATAGACGGTCGGTCGGTCAAGATGTACTCCGGTTGACCAGCAACCTCGGTCGTGTGGACGAGATGGTGGTATCGGAACACACCGAAGAACGCGAACGGAATGGTGACCATCATTGCATAGTCTGCACGGGAAAATGTGTACAGCGAGTATGCCATTAGGAGCGTCGACATCGTCATTACCAGCAGTTGATCAAGATCACCTTCGGAGTAGGCGTGGAGAACTTGACGACTCTCGGTCGGATTGTCCGTAATCTCAAGTTCATTACGGCGCTTCCCGATAGCAAGCACCAGCGCCAAGAGAAATGTACTCACGAGGAGCCATGGGCTCAGGAACACGTTGATGGCGACAACCCCTGCGATAGCCCGAAGGACGAACCCGGTGGCAACTACCAGGATATCGACGAACACGACGCGCTTGAGTACCATCGTGTAGAGAATGTTCTGGCCGAGATATGTGAGGAGGAGTACGAGGAATAGAAGCCCCAGAATGTACCCAGCGATAAGTCCAAGAACAACAAGAATACCAGCGAACGCCGCGGCAGAACCGACCGACACCTGACCGCTGGCGATGGGTCGATGCTGTTTCTGGGGGTGATTTCGGTCAGATTCAAGATCGCGAATGTCATTGGCGACGTATGTGGCGCCGGCGACAGCGGTGAACGCAGCCATGCCAGCAAAGAGACTCACGAGGGCGTCCAGATTAAAGAGATTCTTTGAGAACAGAATTCCCAAGAACATAATCCCTTGTTTGTACCACTGCCGCGGTCTAATCTCTCGAACAAGGCCCGTGACGACAGACAACGGATTCAGCGACTGTGGATACTCGGTCATTCAGTTATTGGGTATACTAAAAGAGGGAATGATAAATATACCTCATCACCGTGCTGTTATCGACAAAAATGCCGGTTCACCACCCCCGAGCTACTAGTGAATGGATTGGCGATAGGGACAATAGGTCATCTCAATCGACTTGCAAAGAGGTTTCAAGAAGCAACATAACCCTACAGATATGACTGAGACAACGGAAGAAATCACCGTCCCAAGAGCAATTTATACCGAGCTAGAGGCTCGAGCAGACCGCACGCAGTTTGATGACGTTGATGGATACGCGACGTACGCGTTCGAGGAATTACTTCATTACCTTGGGGAACCTGACGAGAACGGCGATATCGCTAACCAAGAACAACTGAAAGAGCGACTACAGTCACTCGGGTATATTCAGGATGACTGAGGAGACGGACCGGCGAAGCATCGTCTTCGTCACCATCGACAGTTTTCGTGCAGACTACTGTGGGTTCAATGGCCACGATGGAGGACTGACACCTACGTTGGATTCGTTTGCCGAGGGTGGTACCGTGTTCGAGAATGCAGTTGCACCGGGACCGAGTACTTCGGAGTCCGTTCCAGCAATTGTCACCGGTGACTATCCAGTTGAGCGTGAGGAGGCTGCGGAAGACATCGATCAGCGCATCTCTCGAATCAAGCCACACCTGCAAGCGCGGCGGACAATGGCAGAGCGGCTATCGGAACTTGGATACGAGACGGCAGCGTTCACGCCAAATCCATTCACCTCCCGCTACTTCGGCTACGATGACGGATTTGATCACTTCGAGGACTTCCTCGATGGCTCTCGCGATCAAATATACCAGCGACTGTTGAAGGGTATGAAAGGTAGTGACTACTACCTCCCGGTTCGAATCCTCCTCAACTGGACCCAGCGGGAGGAGGCGTTCAAACCGTGGGAGGCGTTCTATGACGATATCATCGAGTGGGCCGACAATCAAGACGACCCCTACTTCATCTGGATTTTCTTAATGGACGTTCATCATCCGTATCTAGCTGACCGCGAGACGCGTTCGCAGTCGATGTTAAAGTCGTACTTCGCGAACTGGGAACTCCGTCGAAAGCAATACGATCTTGATCCAGAGAGTCGGACCCACGACTGGTTGGTTCAGTCGTACGAAGATTCCATCCGCTACACGGACAAATGTCTAAATCAACTAGCGACGGACCTTGATGACGACAATCCGGTTTTTGTCGTTACCGGTGACCACGGCGAAGCGTTTGGTGAACACGACTCGTACGAACACCACGGCGGAGCGTTCGGTCAGGAAGGTGAACAGGAGTACCACTCGTACCTCTATGATGAGAACATCCATGTCCCACTCGTGCTTGGCAACTATGATGGCGTGGACTCCATCGAAGACCCTGTATCGCTCTCGGCGATTCCCGAACTCTTGGAGCGTGTCGCGACCGATCAAGATATCACTGAAGTCGCTGACGAGTTCGCCTTCTCGAAGACTATGGATGATGATAAAGTCGCCGTCCGTGGTCGCCGGTACAAATCGATTACGACGGATGACGGCATCAAGGTGTACGATCTTAACCGTGGCGAGGCGGACCCTATCGAGGACGACCAACTGCGTGATGCGTTCGGTTCGTTCGTCGCCGGAGTTCGAAACACGACTGAAGAACAAGGCCGCCTGAGCAGTTGGTCCCGGCAGTTCAGCACAAAACCGGAGGAGTAGAGATGGATCGAAAACTTGGCGCTCGCATCGCATTGCTCCTCACCGTGGTAGTTGGTGTGAGCGTTTACTTGGTGCGCACAGTCGATTTGTCTCTCGTCGTTGAGACAGTACTTGGGGCGTCCCTTCCCATATACCTCGCTGGTGCCGGGGCATTTTTTCTCACTGTTCCACTCAGAACAAAGCGCTGGGATGTACTGTTACGAGATATAAACTTGCACGCGTCGTTCAGATGGCTGAATGGGATTGTCTTCCTGAGCCTCTATCTCAATACTGTGCTCCCGGCGAAGTTTGGAGATCTCTATCGTGGTTACAAGGTCGCGGGTGGGGGGACGGAGTCAACGAGCACGGTGCTTGCAACTATTTTCGTTGAGCGGGTGTTTGATCTCGTAGTTCTTTTTGGACTGCTTGCCGTGATTTCTCTTCAGTTCGTCCGGACAATTCTCTACGACAGTACACAGTTACTCACCCTTGGCGTCGTGCTTGCTGGTGTGGCCGTTCTCGTCGGGTATCTGCTGGCAGCACGGCTTGAATATCTTGATTGGGTTCGACAACAGGTCGATGCATTTCGGCGTGGGCTCCGATGTATTGGCTCGGTTCGGACGTTCAGTGTCTTTTTTTCACTCACTATGGCGGTATGGGGACTTAACGTAGTCCGTATCTTCGCGCTGGCGCGGGCCATTGATATCGATCTGGGAGCAGCAGGAGTCGTCCTTATTGCGGTTGTGATAACCATCCTGACGGGGCTCCCGTACACACCTGCCGGCATCGGCATCGTTGAGGGCGTCACCACAGCCACGCTCATTGGAATCGGTGTCTCCGAGAGCGCTGGGTTAGCACTGGTGTTGCTTGATCGGTCGATAACTGTCGTTCTGGTCGTAGTCGTCGGCTCTGTCTACTTCCTCTATTCGGCCGAGCCGAGTAGTGTACGTTCGATTTACGAAAAGAGGCGCTCCGAATCGAAGGTGAAACGAGAATGAGAATCAACGATCGTCCAAACGTAGAGACACTCATAATCGGCTCGTTGACCGCCTTTGCTGCGGTTCTTCAGATAGTCGCCCTCAAAGGCCGGAGTATCTGGGTTGACGAGAACTATTCACTGTTATTCGCCTCTCAACCGGTACCAGAGTTAATTTCCCTCGTGATGACCTACGATGTTCACCCACCGACATACTACATCCTTCTTCGTTTATGGACCCAGCTGTTCGGCTACTCGGAACTGTCGCTCCGAAGCCTCTCGATTTTGTTTGGCACGCTTACTGTTCC
>Ga0207715_100335_pt1 | contig 13468 bp, 17 predicted proteins | sample A23M3SouthBayCA_FD_187732 | JGI IMG/M metagenome (GOLD analysis project Ga0207715, IMG submission 187732) | Aerobic enrichment media from Eden Landing Ponds, California, USA - A23 M3 (SPAdes) | ecosystem: Environmental > Aquatic > Marine > Unclassified | place: USA: Emeryville, California... | reverse complement strand
CCCTGCCACGTCCGCCGGGTCGTCTTCTGTGCCGGTCTGTGACGAGAAAAGCGTCACGTGTCCGGCACCCGGTCCTACCCCCTCCTCACTAATAAGGGTTTATCGCCGTCGCCGGTCGCGGACGGCCGGGAAGGACTCGCGGACGGCCGTCACGGCGTCCGGGTCGGCCCGCGCCTGGAGGAGTTTCGGGTCGTCGCCAGCCGACGCCACGGGCGTGCCCCACGGGTCGTACACCGCCGAGCGGCCACAGAGCCTCGACGCGCCCTGGTCGCCGACGCCGTTCGCGGCCGCGACGTAGCACGCGTTCTCGACGGACCGCGCCCGCGGGAGGACGTGCCAGTGCTCGACGCGGGGGTACGGCCACGCGCTCGGGACGAGGACCAGCGTGGCTCCCGCGTCGAGCAGGTCGGCGTACAGTCCCGGGAATCGCAGGTCGTAGCAGGTGCTCACGCCGACGGTGAACCCACCGAGGGCGGCGGTCGGGAGCCCCTCGCCGGGGACCAGCAGGTCGGCCTCACGCGACTCGAAGCCGAACAGGTTGTGCTTGCGGTAGGCGAGCAGTCGCTCGCCGTCGGCGTCGAACAGCACCGCTGTGTTCGAGAGACCCGTCTCGGCGGGCACCGCGTGGCCGCGCTCTCGGCTGGCGGCGAGGTCCTCGACCACGCTGCCGGCGAGGAGCGCGACGCCGTTGTCGACCGCCGCCGCGGCCAGCCGTCGCAGCGTCGGCCCGTCGAGGGGTTCAGCGGCGGCGTCGTAGGCGTCGAAGGCGAAGAAGCCGACGTGGAACTGTTCGGGCAGCACCACGAGGTCCGCGCCGCGGGCTGCCGCTCGCTCGACGGCGTCGACCGCCCGGTCGAGGTTCGCCGCAGTCGCGCCCGGTTCGACCCGGAGTTGCGCGAGCGCGAGGTCCACTCAGGCCTCCACGGCCGCGCGCAGGCGGGCCTCGAGGGTGTCCATCTCGTCGTCCAGGCTCCGCCGGAAGAAGCGCTCGACGCCGGGGAGACGACCCTCGACGACGAAGGTGTTCGTCACGCGGCTCCCGCCGTCGTGGGCCGCAATCTCGTGTTCGCCGGTGACACGGAACGCGGGCGAGCGGCCGACGAACTTGACGTACCGCGGCGGCTCCCGCTCGACGTCGTGGGTCCGGACCGCGACGGTCCGCTCGACGAGCGGGACCGGGAGGCGCACGTGCCAGACGACGTGTTCGGCCTCGACGTCGAAGTCGTCGACGACGCTGATTGCGCCGGCGCGAGCGGCCGGGTCCGACAGGAACGCCCACACGCGCTCCGGGGGCACGTCGAGGTCCAGCGTGCGGGAGAGGCGGACCGTCACGGCGCGGTCCTCCGGGGCACGGTCAGGCCCGCTCGACGCGCCACGTGGTCGAGCGCGACCGGCTCCACTTCTCGATGTCGACCTCGTCGGCCTCCTCGGAGAGGCGGGGGAGCCGTGCGCCGACCTGTTTCGCCGTCAGCCCGATGCTGCTGGCGATGTTCTTCGCCCTGAAGTAGCGCTCGCCGCGTTCCACGCTGTCGCGGAGGTAGGCGACGATGCGCCGGTCGGCGTCGTCGAAGTCGCTCATGGGTGACGTAGGGGTCCGAGGGGGAAAACAGTTATTGCCCGTAGACGTGGGGCGCGGCGACGGCCGCACAGCCGAGCGCCACGGCGGCAGCGAACCCCCAGGCCGTCGCGGTCTGGGACGCCGCCAGATAGGTGTACGCCGCCGCGCCGAGTGCGAGCACGCCGAAGAGGAGGGTCAGCCCGATGCCGGTGTCCGTCGACTCCCGTGTAGCCATACCTGTCTGGTTCCCGCGGGCCACCTTCGTTCTTTCCGTTGGACGCCGCGCGAGCGTCGCTCGGGCGGGCGGACGCCCAGAAGGTTTTCACCGGCTGGCCGCCACGACACCTCATGAACTTGCGGTCGACGTTCCTGGGCAGCAAACTGCGCATCGTGGGGACAGGGCTCCTCGCCGTGGTCGGAGTCCTGGTCGCCGCGTACTTCCTGGGGGTCATCGGCGTGCCGGAACTGGTCGGCGTGGAGAACAGCTTCGGCACCGTGAACCAGACGACGACGGAGGTGCACAGCCGGATAGCGCTGGACAACCCGAACCCCGTCGCCATCTCGCTCGGCGGGGTCTCGGTGGGCTACGCCGTGGACATGAACGGCGTCGAGATGGCCACCGGCGAGAAACACGGCATCCACGTCGGCACCGGCCGCTCGAACGTCTCGCTTTTGACCCACATGGACAACACGCGCATCCCGACCTGGTGGGTGAGCCACGTCCGGAACGACGAGTCGACGAGCGTCGACGTGACCGCGACCGTGACCTCCTCGACCCTCGGACGGAGCGTGTCGCTCGACCGCCACCTCACCGACGTGGAGACCGACCTGCTCTCGGCGTTCAACAGCACCGAGACGCGACCCGTCGACGCGGGTGTAGCCCTCGTCGACGACCCGGTGCTGTACGTGAACGAGACGTCGGCCGACTGGGGGACGGTGACGGACGCCGAGACGGACGTCTCGATGCGCTTCGTCGTCTACAACCCGAAGAGCTACCCGCTGGCCGTCTCCGAACTCGGCTACGACGTGACGATGGGCGGCGTCGACGTCGGCGAGGGCGCGACAGAGCAACCGGACCCCATCGAGCCGAAGACGACCGAGACCATCGACGCCACCGTCACCATCGACAACAGCGAACTGGACGACTGGTGGGTCAGCCACCTCCAGAGCGGCCAGGTGTCGGAGCTCCGTATCGACTTCTACGCACAGGTCGGCCTGCAGGGCCAGACGATCCAGGTGCCCCTCGACGACTTCTCGCACGTCCAGGAGATACGGACGGACATCTTCGGCGGGGGCGGTGAGCCGGCGGCCGGCGACGGGGACGCCGACGGGACGGCGACTGGAACGACCGACGACGGACCGCTCGGCACCGAGACCGGGGACGGCCTCGTGGGCACGACGGACGGCGGGCTACTCGGAGACACCACCAGCGAGACGACCGACGACACGACGAGCGAGACGACGAGCGAGGAGACGACCACGAGCGAAGCGACGACCGACGACGGCGGGTTGCTCGCCGTCGCCCGCCCCGCGACCTGAGTCGGCCGGCCTACGAGATGGTCGTGTGGTCGCTCTGCTCGGTGAGCGCGAGGTTGGCCGCTATCTCGCCGTTCCGCATCGCGTACTGGGCGGTCTGCTGGAGGCTCACGAGCACCTCGCGGACCCGCAGCAGGTCCTCGTTGGGCAACTCCGGCAGGTCGGCGAGTATCTCGCTCTCGCGGTCGCCTATCTCGCGGAACAGGGCGCGCGCCTCGATGGTCAAATCGTAGTCGCGCTCGACGACCGCGCGGACCCCGAGGGCGGTCATCCGGTCGACCTGCTCGGTGAACTCGCGGATGCGCCGCATCGTCGGCTGGTCGACCTCGAGCGCGTGCCCCTCTGTCTCGAGGGCTATCTCGGCGATGTCCTCGGCGTTGTCGGCGGTCAACTCGAGGTTCTTCGCCACCGACCGGTAGCCGATGAGCGGGAACCCGTCGTCGAGGCCCACGGCCCGCGCCAGACTCGGGTTCTCGTGGGCGGTGAAGATGAGCCGCAGGAGGAGGACGAATATCTTGTTCGCCTGCCGCTCCCGGTTGAGGGCGCGCTGGGCGAGGTCCGGGTTGCCGCGCGCGAGGGCCTTCACCGCCTCGCTCCGCATCGTCGACCCCGTGTTCTCGAGGCGTTCGAGGAGGTTGTCGAGGGTGAAGTCCTCCGGGTCGACCGAGCAGCGGATGGTGATGCGCTCCGGCGTCTCCTCGATGACGCCGAGGCCCATCAACTGCGTCTCGGCCTTGTACACGGCGTTGATGTGCGCGCTGTCGAGGGTCTCCTCACTCGTGACGTGGATGATGCGTCGGCCGAGGACGTACTGGCCGACGATGGCTCGCTCGACGGAGTCTGCGTCGAAGTTCTCGGCGTGGATGGTCGCCTCGGACTCCTCCTCGTGGGCCGACTCCGGCGTGACCGTCAGCGTCCCCTTGCCGCTCTGCCGGATGGTGACCTCGTCTCCTTTCTCTACGTCCACCTCCCGCGTCCAGTCGGCGGGCAGGGTCATCGCGAGCGTCGATGGCCCCAGCCGCTGAATCTTCCGCGTGTCCATACGGAGGGGTAGACGGTCGGACCGATATAACCCTGTCTATACGCCATATTACGTCAGACCACGCGGACGAGCTGGTGCTCGACGCGGCCCACGCGGACCCGTTGCCAGCCCCGCAGGGACGCGTCCAGGTCGGGGTCGCCAGTGTCGACGCGAAGCACGTCCGTCGTGGCGAGCTTCGCCCGGGAGGCGACGACCTGCAACTCGCTGGCGCGGACGATGGCCGGTGACAGCTGGTCGTTGCCGCGCCCGAGGATGAACCCCTGCCCGCCCAGGGGCGAGACGACGACCACCGAGCGTTCGCCGAGGACCGCCTCGAGGTCGCTCGCGCTCCCGTCGCGCACGAGGAGGTCGCCGTCGCGGTACGCGTCGACGCCCAGCGGCGTAGACTCGACGCCCAGTTTCTCGGCCACGGCACCGACCGTGCCGCCGGGGCCGAGCAGGTAGGTCGCGTCGGGGTCGACCTCGCTCGCCACGCCGGCCGCGAGACCGGCGACGGAGCCGTCCACGGACTGCTTGCCGGCCTGCAGGCCCTCGGCGACGGGGACCGACACGACGGCCCGGGGCGTCGCGCGGACCTCGCCCTCGCGGTAGGCCGCCTCGTCGACGTCGCTCACCTCGCGGCGCTCCGTGTCGGTCGCCGTCGCCGCAATCCGGCCCGCCGCCCCGGGACGCGTCGCGAACACCGCCGAGTACACCTTCACGCCGGCCGGGACCCCGAGGACCGGCACGTCGGCCCCGTCGAGTGCCTCGGCGACGTCGACCGCGGTGCCGTCGCCGCCGACGAACAGGAGCAGGTCGACGCCGTGGGTGAGGAGGGCACGGACGGCCTCGCGGGTGTCGGCGGCCGTCGTCTCCCCGGGCCCGGCCTCGCCGAGGACATCCGGGTCGAACCCGGCCTCGCGTGCGACGGCGGCACCCATCGGCTCCCCCCACGTCACGACGCCCGCGTCGGGGGCGGCGTCGCGGAGCGACGCGAGCGCCCGCCGGGCACGGTCGGGGGCACGCGGCTCCGCGCCGCGGGCGCGGGCCTCGTCGACGGTCCCGTCGGTGCCCTTCAGGCCGACGCGGCCCCCCATGCCGGCTATCGGGTTCACGACGAGGCCGACATCCATGTCCCCACCTCCGGGCCGCCCGGGCAAAAGCCGACCGACGAACCAAAGCGTCAAGACGCCGCCCGCAGTCGCCCCGGGCATGGACGCGCTCCTCGCGACCGGCACGTTGCCGACCGAGCCTGCCGCCGCCGTCGTCCTCGCGCTGGGTTTGCTCTGCGTCGTCGGCTGGCTCGCGCTCCTCTACCGCTGAGCCACGCGCTCGCGGAGCCAGTCCGCGGCCTCGGCCGCGGCCGTCGGGTCGGTGCTGCGGACCGAGAGCCGCACGACCTCGCCGGGGTAGCTCCCCACGGCCACGTCGAATCGGTCCTCGGCCTCGGCGATGCGGTCGACGAGCGCGCTCTCGGGTTCGGCGGCCTCGAGCGTCTCGACGTGGGTCACCGCCCCGTCGAACTCGGCGGCCACGTGGTCGAACATCGCCTCCATCTCCGCCGGCACGCCCGGCAACACGTAGACGTTCTCGACCACCGCGCCCGGGGCCACGCCGACCGGGTTCCGGAGGAATCGCGAACCTTCGGGGAGGTCCGCGGTGCCCTCCGCGAGTTCCGCGAACGCGTAGTCGCCGGTGGATTCGAGCCACTCGCGGGCGCCGTCGTGGGTCCGCAGTTCCCGGTCGAACGCCGCCGCGACGCCGGCCAGCGTGCGGTCGTCGTGGGTCGGGCCGACGCCGCCGGTGACGACGACCGCGTCGTAGCGGGCCGCGAGTTCGCCGACGGTCTCGGCGATGGCGTCGACCTCGTCGGGCACCGTGACGACGCGGCGGACGGTGGCTCCGCAGGCCTCGAGGCGGTCGCAGAGCCAGGCGGCGTTGGTGTCGGTCACCTCGCCGGCCAGGAGTTCGTCGCCGACCGTGACCACCGCGACGTGCATCATCCCGGCGTTGGCGGCGGGCGAGTAAAAGTGTCCGCCTACTCCTCGAGGTCGAGACCGGCCTCCGCGCGGGTCCGGCGGAGTTCGCGGATGCGGTGCCGGAAGTAGAGCACGCCGACGGCGCCGAGGAGGAGCAGGCCGACGGCCAGGCCGGTCACGAGGTAGAAGTCGCGCTCGAGGTAGTAGTCGACGGTCACGTCCCCGCCCGGCGTCTCCGACCAGTGGAGGTGCACCCGGCCGTCCGCCACGTACCGCTCGTAGCCCCCCGGGCTCACGCTGCCGAACAGCGGCGCCGCGACGTGCATCCCCCCTGGCAGGATGACGCGGTGGGACCCCTCCGCGAACACGGGGACCGAGAGGCGCTTGTACCCGGTGCTCGCCTTGAAGGCCATCGTGCCGTTCGCCGCGGGTGCGACGACGCGGGTCCGGCCGCCAGACCCCTCCACGGTGAACTGCTCGGCTCCGACGACCGTGCCGTTGGGGTAGCGGAACTTCAGGGCCGCGACGGTCAGGGGCTGTTCGCCGCCGATGTCCGCGCGCCAGAACAGTTCGAACTCGGTCTGGTTGGCTTCGGTGACGTCGACGACGGCGTGGTAGTTGCCGTCGTGGACGTCGAAGGTGACGGTGGCGTTCCGCGAGTAGTCGTAGTCGGCGTCCTCGCCGAGGCGCGAGCGGTCGACGCCGCCGGTCGCACAGCCAGCGAGGACCGTCATCGCCACGAGGACGAGTGCCGCGAGCGCGCGCCGGTTCATGGCACGACGGCGAGCAACTCGGCGGGCAGGTGGGGGCCGACGTCGGCGAGCAGCCCCGGCGGGTCGGTGCCCTCCTTGCAGACGACGGACTGCTCGAGGAGGCCGAGGCGCTCGACGGTGACGATGTCGTCGGCGTGCCCGGCGCGGTTGACCGTCGCCCGCACCTCCGCCCGCGTGGCGCTGTTGACGTTGACGCGCCCGGGACCGCGGCTCCAGCCGTGGAGCCGGTCCCGCTCGCCGTCCGCCAGTCGGGGCGGGTCGCCGTACACGAAGCGCAGCGGGACGTGCTGGACCAGGCCGAAGCGCTGGCGCACCTGCGCCGGACTGCCCGGTCCGAGGCCGAGTTCGTCGGCCGGCACGGCGACGGCGTCGCCGGCGTCGAGGACGAGCGCCGACTCGTCCCAGGACTCGAGGGTGCCGACGTACTCCTCGCCCGCCTCGAGGCGACCCGGCACCTCGCCCCAGCGCTCCCGCAGGACGTTCCGGGCGGCGACGGCGTCCTCGCCCTCGACTGTCACCGACGGGAAGTCGTCGTGGCGGACGCCCGTCTCCCAGGTCACGTCCAGGTCCCCCAGGTCGTTCTCGAGGAGGGAGCCCAGGCCGTCGAGCGCGCGGTCGCGGGCGTCTCCCTCCACGTACAGCTTCGTCGCCAGGACGACCATCTATGCCTCGACCCGCTCGACGTCGAGTTCGTCGCGGAGCGTCTCGATGCGCTCCTCCATCGCGTCCACGAGGTGGGTGTTCTCCATGGACTCGAGCGGCGAGCCACACTCCGGGCACTCGAAGCCACGCTCCATCGCCTCCCCGAACTCGAAGCGCAGCGAGCACACCTCACAGAGGTAGAACTGGTTGTCGAGTTCGTACGACCGGCGGGCCTGGAGGGCCTCGAGCAGGCGCTCCATCTCCGTCTGGAGGTTGTCCGGGATGTTGTCGTACTCGAAGGTCCAGAGGTAGGTGAGCCAGCCGGAGTCCTCGTCGCGGAGCCGGCGGTACGTCGCCAGGTCGTTCTCGTAGAGGATGAACAGCGCCCGGCGGACGTCGTTGAGTTCCAGGCCGAGGCGTTCGGCGAGTTCCTCGTCGGTCACCTCGCCGTCCGGCGGCGCGGCCGCGACTGGCATCCCGCTCGGCCCGACGAGTTCGTGGAGGTACTTCTGTACGACGGGGTCCTCCAGAAGTTCCTCAAAAGCCATTGTCCGATATAGCGCCGGAGACACGGTTAAATCTTGTGAGGCGTGGGCCCGCCACCCGCAGGACCGTCAGATACACGTCACATCCGGCCCACTGACCCGTCGATGGCAACCGCCAGCCTCCCCCGCCGGGTGTGGCGGACGACCGCCGAGCGGTTCCGCCCCCGCGCCGCCGCGCTCGCGACCGCCGTCGTGCTCGCCGTCGGCTACCTCCCGGACGGCACGCTCGCCGACGACGTGGACCTGGTGGTCGCGTTCCTCGGGACCGCCGCCCTCCTGGAACTCGCCGCGGCCGCCCGGCGCACGGACGGCGTGAACGCCGCGTCCGTCACCGCCGCGATGGGGGTCGTCCCGCTGGTCGGCGGTGCGTACTTCCTCTCGATTGCGGCCGGCGTCGGGCCGGAACTCGCGCTCGGGACCGTCGGCGTCGTGACGGGGACCTGGATGGTCCTCGACGGCGCCACCGCCTACCGGGCCGGCGTGGACCTGACGCCGGCGGACGGGGACGTCGACGTGGACGCCGAGGCCGTCGCGATGACCCACGCCTCGCTGCTCGTCCCCGAACTGCGCAAGGGGGGCCCGCGGACCGCCCCCGAACTCGCCGAGGCCTGTGACCTCACCGAGAGCCGGGTCGCGGACGCGCTGGAGCGCATGACGGCCGCGGGACTGGTCGAGGAGACGGGGGCGGGCTACACACTCGACGAGACGGAACTGGGGGCGAGCGGCCTCGCGCGGCGGGCGGTCCGCCGGCTGCTCGCGCCGGCGCGACGGCTGCGGGACTGAGCGCGGTCAGTCCACGTCCTCGACCTGCTTGCCTGTCGCCTGCGGTACGACCCGCCGCTCGGCGTCGGTCCACTCGCGGTCGAGTTCGCGGCCCTCGAAGAGGCGGTCTAAGAACACGGCGAGGCCGGCGACCTCCGAGTGTGGCTGGTTCGTCACCGCGACGTTCCAGTCCGCGCGCTCGTACACCTCGAACGGCACCTTCCCGGCACCGACGGCGACGAGGAGGGGGCGCTCGCGGCGTGCCTCGCGGAGGTCGCCCTCGACGTCCTGCACCGGTTCGCCGTACATCGTGAGGTGGACGACCAGCCCCTCGAAGTCCCGCACGACCGCCCGGGGGTGCGCGGCCGTCTCGACAGCGAAGGGGCCGCCGAAGCGCGCCGTGATGTCGCGGGCCGTCTCGACGGCCTCGGTGGCGTTCTCCGGCATGACCACCCGGTCGGCACCGAGCGCGCGGGCCGTGAGCGCGACGTGGGTCGTCATCCGGTCGTCGCGTCCCGGCCGGTGGGCGAGCCGGCAGACGACGACGGGCGGGCCGTCCTCCATGGTCGGCCGGTCGCCGCCGCGGCGGATAGCCGTTTCGGAGGACCACAACGCACTTTGCGGGGCGGCCGGAGTCCCGTCCATGGACCTCGCGGGGACGCGCGTGCTGGTGACTGGCGGGGCCGGGCTCATCGGGCCCCACCTCGCCCGCCGGCTCGCGCCAGAGGCGGACGTTGTCGTGGCCGACGACCTCTCGAAGGGACGACGCGAGCGGGTCCCCGACGCGGTCGAGTTCGTCGAGGCCGACCTGACGGACCCGGCCGACGTGGCGCGGGTCGTGACCGAGGACGTTGACGCCGTCTTCCACCTCGCGGCGTACACGGACACGAACTTCGACGAGCCGCGACGGCTGTTCGAGGAGAACACGGAGATGACCTACAACCTCCTCGAGCGGATGGACGAGGTGGGCGTCGAGCAGTTCGCCTTCACCTCCTCATCGACGGTGTACGGCGAGGCACCGCGCCCGACGCCCGAGGACTACGCGCCGCTGGAGCCCATCAGCGTGTACGGGTCGAGCAAACTCGCCGACGAGGCGCTGTGCTCGGCGTACGCCCACAGCCACGGGCTGCAGGTCTGGTGCTTCCGCTTCGCGAACATCGTCGGCCCGGGGCAGCGCGGCACTGTCGTGCCGGACTTCATCGAGAAACTGCTCGAGGACCCGGAGACGCTCACCATCCTCGGCGACGGCCGGCAGGAGAAGTCCTACCTTCACGTCGAGGAGTGCGTCGACGCGATGTGCCACGTCGTCGAGCACGCCGACGCCGACCTGAACACGTACAACCTCGGCACCCGGACGACCACCTCGGTCACGACCATCGCCGACATCGTCTGCGAGGCGATGGGCCTCGACCCGGAGTACGAGTTCACCGGCGGCGACCGCGGCTGGACCGGCGACGTGCCGAAGATGCGCCTCTCCATCGAGAAACTGTCGGCGCTGGGCTGGGAGCCGGCGCTGTCGAGCCACGAGGCCGTCGAGCGCGCGGCCGACGAACTCGTTGCGGAGCTGACCTGAGCGCCGAGCGGAAACCCCTTATCCGCCTGCCGACTACCATCGGGCGTGCAGGTAGTGGGCTACGAGTCGGCCGTCGACGGCCCCGCGACGCTCCTGGTCGCTGACGACGAGTACGTGACCCGGACGGCCCTCGAGGCGGGGACCGACCTCGACTTCGCGCTCGGCGAGCGGCACTGCGCGGGGACGTTCGTCGACGGCCGCCACGTCCCCTGCGACACCGCGGCGGCCCCCCACTGTGACGCCCACACCGAGCGCTGGCCGTGCGCGCGCTGTCGCGGCGACTGCGCGAAGCCCATCGACGCCTGCGACGAGGAGCACGCGGTCTACCTCGCGGCGTTCGCGCCCGACGCGTTCAAGGTCGGCGTGACGCGCTCGTGGCGCCTCGAGGAGCGCCTGCGCGAACAGGGCGCGGACCGCGCCGTCCGCATCCGGACCGTCGAGGACGGCCGGCGGGCGCGGCAGATAGAGGCCGGCATCGCGACCGACGTCGGTGACAGCGTCCGGGTCCCGCGGAAGGTGGCCGGGCTCCACCGGTCGGTCGACGAGGCGGCCTGGGCCGACCTGACCGAGGCGTACGCCGTCGAGGCGCGATTCGACCTCGACTACGGCCTCGACCTCGACGCCCGCCCAGTGGCCGACACGCTGGCGCGGGGCACCGTGCGCGGCGTCAAAGGTCGCGTGCTAGTCCTCGACCGTGACGGGACGACGTACGCCGTCGACCTCCTGGACCTCGTGGGCCACGAGATGACGCGGGGCGCGAGCGGCAGCGACCGGCAGTCGAGCCTGGGCGCGTTTTAGTGTCAACACCCTTTTCCGGCGGCCCGGAGAACTGGCGTCCATGTCCGAGAACGGTGACGACGCCGCAGAGGACGCCGAGACAGCGGGCGAGAGCGACTCGGAGGACGAGGAGAAGTCCTTCCGCGAGCGCGTCGAGGAGATCCGCGAACGACGCGCCGAGGAGGGCGAAGCGCCCCCCGAGGGCGAGGACGACCCGCGCGAGCGCATGGAGGAGATGATGGGCGGCGGTGGCGGGCCCGGCGGCATGGGTGGCGGTGGCAACCCGTTCGCGCAGATGATGGGCGGGATGATGGGCGGTGGCGGCCCCGGCGGCATGGGGGGCGGCCCGGGCGGCCGCGGCGGCGAGGGCGCGAGCGACGAGCGCATCGCGCGCGAACTCGAACTCATCCGCGAGGAACTGCGGGACGCGACCGACCACCTCGACCGCATCGCCGACGCGCTGGAAGACGACTGATTATCCCACGCCGGCGTACACGTCGGTCAGCCGGTCCACCGCACGCTCGACGCTGAGCGACTCGCGCCGGGCCAGGCAGTTCTCCGAGAGCGTGGCCTCGTTCGCCAGCGCCCGCTCCAGGGCGTCGCGGAAGTCGCCGACGTCGCCCGTCTCGAAGTTGTAGCCGGTCTCGCCGTCGTCGACCGTCGTCGCGAGCGCACCGCTGTCGGCCCCGACGACCGGCGTGCCACAGGCGTTTGCCTCCAGGGCGACGAGGCCCTGGGTCTCGACGGGGCTCGGAAACGCGAACACGTCGAGCGCCGAGTAGAACGCCGGCAGGTCGTCGCGGTCGAGGAAGCCGAGGAACCGCGCGTCGACACCCGCCGCCGCGGCCTCGTCCTCCAGGTCGGCACGGGCGGGACCGTCACCCCCGAACACCAGCGTCGCGTCGAGGCCCGCGGCCGCGCCGACCAGGTCCTCGAGGCGTTTCTCGTAGCCGTGCCGGCCGGTGTAGCCGACGAGCGGGCCGGCGTCGGCGAGGCCGTGCCGTTCGAGGAAGTCGGTCGGGTCCGCCGGCGCGAAGCGCTCGACGTCGACGCCGTTCGGCACGACCTCGACCGGCGTCGAGACGCCGACGGCGTCGCGGAGGTGGTCCCGCGTCGCGTCGCTCGGGACGACAGCCACGTCGGCGCGGTCGTAGAACCACCTCTCCCAGCGCTCGCTGGCGCGGCGGAGCAGGCCCGCACTTCGGTCGCCCACGGCGACGTAGTCCGCGTACTCGGCGGTGGGCGTGTGGTAGGAGGCGACGAGGGGCAGGTCGCGGCGTCGCGCCAGGCGGTAGCCCGCCAGCCCCAGCGAGAACGGCGTGTGGGCGTGGACGAGGTCAGAGTCGCCGACGGCGTCCGGCACGCGGGGCAGGGCGAGCCGGAACCCCTCGTAGAACGGCAGCGGCAGGCTCCAGACCGGGTGCTCGTCGGCGTCGGGCGTCCGGTCGGCGTCGGGATACACCACGGCCATCCGGTTGCCCCGCGCCGTCCAGCGGTCCCGCCACGCCTGGACCGTGTAGGAGACGCCGTTCACGGTCGGCAGGTAGGTGTCGGAGAAGGCCGCGACGTCGGGACCGTCACCGGACACGGTCAGTCACCCGCCAGGTCGCGGTAGATGCCCGCGAGGCGCTCGCCCATCCGGTCCAGGTCGTGTTCGGCGGCCGTCTCGCGGGCGTTCTCCCCGAGGCGCTCGCGAAGTTCGGGGTCCTCGGCGAGGGAATCGAGGGCGTCGCGGAACTCGCCCCGGTCGGCACAGAGCAGGCAGTCGTGGCCGTGCTCGAACTGCTCTTCGAAGACTGGGATGTCGCGGAGGACGACCGGCTTCCCGCAGGCCATCGCCTCGAGGACGACGAGGCCCTGCGTCTCCTCCTTCGCGGGGAAGCAGAGCGCGTCGCCGGCGGCGAACATTCCGCGCTTCTCCTCGACCCACCCGGTGAACGTGACGTTCTCGGGCGGGTCGCTGGTCCACCGCTTCACGGCGCGCGAGGCGATTGGCCCGGTGTCGTAGGGGCCGAACCAGGCGAACTCGTAGTCGGTCTCCTGGGCGAGGCGGCAGAACGTCGTCAGCCCCTTCCGCTCGAACACGTTGCCGACGGCGAAGGGGACGAAGCCCTCTAGTCCGTAGCGCTCGCGGTACTCCTCGCGGAACGCCTCGAAGCCCTCGAGCGACTCGCGGTCGACGCCGCCGGTCAGGACGCGGGTCGGCGTCCCCACGGGGTAGTCGGCGAGGAGGTCCGCAGCGTAGTTCGTCGGGCAGCAGACGAGGTCCGCGCTCGCGTAGAACCACCGGAGGTAGCGGCGG
>Ga0207715_100334_pt1 | contig 13518 bp, 12 predicted proteins | sample A23M3SouthBayCA_FD_187732 | JGI IMG/M metagenome (GOLD analysis project Ga0207715, IMG submission 187732) | Aerobic enrichment media from Eden Landing Ponds, California, USA - A23 M3 (SPAdes) | ecosystem: Environmental > Aquatic > Marine > Unclassified | place: USA: Emeryville, California... | reverse complement strand
CGCGCCACGGCGACGTGCTCCGGCCCGGCGGGGGGACGTCCTTCGAGTACGCCGTCGCGGCCCGGCGCGGGGCGTTCCAGTGGGACCCGGCAAGCGTGACCGTCGCGGACGCGAGCGGCGCGGTCGAGCGCGAACTGCGAGTCGGCGCGCCGACGACGCTCTCGTGTCTCCTGCCGTCGCTGGGGAACCCCCGGCAGCAGTTGCCGCTCCGGGACCTGACGACGAACTACCCCGGTCGCGTCGAGACGGACACCGGCGGCGACGGCATCGAGTTCCACGGCGTGCGCGAGTACCGCTCCTCGGACCCCCTCTCGCGGGTGGACTGGCGGCACCTCGCCCGGACCGGGGAACTCGCGACCGTCGAGTTCCGCCAGGAGCGGGTGGCCCGCGTGATGCTCGTCGTCGACACCCGGCGGGCGGCGTACGTCGCCCCCGAGACGGGCCGCCGGCACGCCGTCGACCGCTCGGTGGAGGCCGCCCACCAGGTGTTCGTGGGCCTGCTGGACACGGCCAACCCGGTCGGCATCGCGGCGTTCGGCCCCACGGAGCGCGAGTGCTGGCTCGCGCCGGGGTCCGGCGCGGCGCACCGCGCTCGCGGTCGGGACCTGCTGTCGACCCACGAGGCGTTCGGCGGGTCGCCCCCGGAGCGAGAACTGTACGCCGGACTCGCGCCGGAGCGCCGCGAGGAACTGCGCCGGCGGCGCATCGACTCGCTGCACGAGCGCCTGCTTCCCGACACCCAGGTCGTCCTGCTCTCGCCCTGTACAGACGACTACGCGCCGCAGGTCGCCCGACGGCTCGAGGCCCTGGGCCGCGCGGTGACCGTGCTCAGCCCGGACCCGACGCTGAGGACGACGGCGGCCGACGCGCTCGCCCTGGTCGAGCGGCAGGACCGCCTCGCGGCGCTCCGGGAGCGCGGCGTGCGGGTCGTGGACTGGACGGAGAACGAGTCGCTCCCGAGCGCGCTGGCCGGGGCAACGCGGCGGTGGCGATGACCCGGGACCGCGACGGGCGCTGGGCGGCGGCCCGACGGTGGCTCGGCCGGGTGACGGTGCCGAGCGCGACGACCGTAGCGGTGACGCTGGTGCTCGCGGGCGTGACGCCGCTCTTCCTCGGGGGCACGGGTCGCCTCGTCGCGGCTGCGGGTGGTGTCGTGGTCGTCGGCGGAACCGTCCTGGGAACCCGCGGGCTCGTCGCCGGCGGCACGGTCCTCGCGCTCGGCGGCGTCGCGCTGACCGGCGCGGACGGTGGCGTCGCGGCGCTCGACCTCCTGGTCGCGACGACGACCGCCCTACTGGCCTGGGACGCGGGCCGGTACGGGTTCACCGTCGCGTCGCAACTTGGGCGGTCGGCACCGACGGTGCGCATCGTGGTGGCGCACACCGCCGCGAGTGCCGCGGCCGCGTTCGGTGCGACGGCGGTCGGGTACGCCGCGTACCTCGGGGTCGACGGTCGCGGCTCGTTCACGGCGTTCGTGCTGTTGCTGGTCGGGGTCGGCCTGGCGACGGCGCCGTTCCTCGGGTCGCGCTGGACGGCGCTCCGGGACGCGCTCTCGTGACGGTGACTCGGTCCGGTGAGAACCGTGCCGGAATCAGGGAGCCCACGACCGCACCGGCCGGTCGGCTATCAGCGCGTCCACGCCGCGCCTGCCGAGCAGGGACGCCACGAAGTCAGACCGGACCGTCCACGCCGCCACGTCGAGGCCCGCCTCGCGGGCCAGGGGCACCACCCGCGAGCGCAGGCACAGGTCGCGGGCGGCGTGGACCGCCGCGCAGTCGAGGTCGGTCGCCTGCCGCACCGCCCGGTCGGGCGACTCGGCCACCAGCAGCGCGCGGTCGACCCCGGGTGCGGCCTCGCGGACGGTCGCGAGCGCCGAACGGTCGAACGACGACACCGTCACGGCGTTCGGCGCGTCGGCGGCCAGTTCGGCTGTCTCCCCGGCTACGTCCCGCTCTTTCACCTCCAGGACGAGGCCGGTGTCGGCCGGGACCGCGTCGACAACGTCGGCCAGCCGCGGCACCCCCGCCGGCCCGTCGAACACGGGGATTGCTCCCAGTTCCGCGGCCGTCCGGTCGGCCACGCGTCCCGACTCGCCCGTCACGCGGTCGAGCGTCGCGTCGTGGCAGCAGACCAGGTCGTCGGCGCAGCGGCGCACGTCGACCTCGACGGCGTCGGCGCGAGCCGCGGCGGCCCGGACGGCGGGCACCGTGTTCTCCGCGTGCAGGCCGGCGAAGCCGCGGTGCGCGACGAGGTCGGTCACACCCGGGACTCGTGGGCGGCGGGCTTTATTCCCACGGGCCGCCTGGGGTCGGTATGCGCGCCGTCCGCTACCACGAGCACGGCGGCCCCGGGGTGCTCCGCGTCGACGAGGTGCCGATGCCGGAGCCAGGGCCCGGCGAGGTCGCGGTCGAGGTCCGCGCCGCCGCGGTCAACCCGGTGGACAGCTACGTCCGCGAGGGCACGTACGACGGCCCGCCGCTCCCGGCGGTCCCCGGTGCCGACTTCGCCGGCGTCGTCACCGCCGTCGGCGAGGGCGTCGAGCGTTTCTGCCCCGGTGACCGCGTCTTCGGGACGAACCTCGGCGTAAATCGCCCCGGCACCTGTGCGTCGGCGGTCTGCGCCCCCGCCGACCGGACGGCCCACCTCCCAGACGGCGTGACGTTCGTCGAGGGCGCGGCGGTCGCACTCGTCGGCGCGACGGCCTGGCGGGCGCTGGTCGACCACGCGGGCGTCGAACCGGCAGAGACGGTCCTCGTTCACGGCGGCAGCGGCGGCGTCGGCCACGTCGCCGTCCAGCTCGCGGCGGCGGCCGGCGCGCGCGTCGTCGCGACCGCCCGCCCCACGTACCACGACCGCCTCGACGACGTGGGTGCCGACGTGACCATCGACTATCGGCGCGACGACCTCGCAGAGGCGGTACGCGAGGCCGGGCCGCCAGCCGTCGTGCTCGACCACCGCCTCGACGAGTACCTCTCCCTCGACGGCGCCGTCGCGGCGCAGGGCGGGCGCGTCGTCGGCATCGGCGACGAGGCGGCCGACGCGGCCCTCGCCGACGTGCCGGCGGCGCGCCGGAGAGAACTCTCCCTCACCCTGCTGAGCGTCTTCAACACCCCCGACCTGCCGGCCGTGCTGGGCCGTCTCGGACGGCTCGTCGCCGCCGGCGACGTCGTCCCGGAGATAGACCGGACCGTCGCGCTCGACGGCGTCGCGGACGCCCACCGCGCCCTGACCGAGGAGTCGTTCTTCGGGAAGCTCGTCGTCGAGCCGTAGCGGTCGGTCGGCGTCCGGCGTAGCGGAACCCGTCTACCGCGTCCGAAGGCGTTAACCCCGGCACCGCGGTACGCGGGGTCGATGGCCGAGGCGCTCGACCGCTTCGAGGCGTACCGCGACCGCGTCGAGCGCCCGCTCTGGCGACTGTTCAACCAGTACGGGCGCGAGCGCTTCGGCATCTTCGTCCTGGGCCTGCTGCTCTCCATCGTCGAGCGGGGGCTCACCCTGGTGCCGCCCTACCTCCTGGGCGTCGCCATCGACGCCGTCATCGCCGACGAGGAGCCCTACACACTGCCCTTCGTCCCGCAGGCCTGGATTCCGGGGGACACCGTCGGGCAGTTCTGGCTCTCGGTGGGGCTCATCGGCGGCGCCTTCGTCCTCTCGGCGGTGCTCCTGGCGGCCCGCCAGCTCTCCCTGGACTACTTCTCCCACCGGCTGATGCACGACGTGCGGACGGCCACCTACGAACGGCTGCAGGACCTCGACATGGCCGTCTTCGACGCGGAGGAGACGGGCGAACTGATGAGCGTGCTGAACAACGACGTCTCCAACTTCGAGACGTTCTTCGACGACGCGCTCGGGCAGGCGGTGCGCATCACCGCCATCCTGCTCGGGGTCGTCGTCATCCTGTTCTCCCTGAACGCGCAACTCGCGGTCGTCACCCTGTTCGTCGTCCCGTTCCTCTCCGCGTTCACGCTGTGGTTCATGCGCCGCGTCGAACCGGCCTACGACGCCATCCGGTCTGCCGTGGGGAGCCTGAACACCCGCCTCGAGAACAACCTCGGCGGGATGCACCTCATCAAGAGCGCCGCGACCGAGTCCCACGAGAACGAGCGCGTGGACGACGCCTCCTGGGAGTACTTCGCGACCAACTGGCACCGCATCAAACTCGAGATGCTGTACTACCCCGGGATGCGGCTGCTCTCGAACGGCTCCTTCCTCGTGACGTTCCTCGTCGGCGGCTACTGGGTCTCGACGGGCACGGCCCCGCTTTTCTTCACCGGCGACCTGACCGTCGGCGCGTTCGTCACGTTCCTGTTCATGAGCCAGCGCTTCACGGGCCCGCTGCGGCGCATCTCGACCGTCATCAACCACTACGAGAACGCCCGTGCGTCCGGCAAGCGCGTGTTCGCGCTCCTCGACATGCCGGTCCGCGTCAGCGACGACCCCGACGCCGTCGAACTCGACGGCATCGAGGGCCGCGTCGAGTACGACGACGTGACCTTCAGCTACGAGCGCCCCGGCGAGGGTCCCTCGGGACCGGACGCAGCGACCGACGGCGGTATCGGAGCCGCGGCCGGGGACGACGCGGCCGGACCGGCGAGCGACGACCAGGGCCCGGTCCTGACGGACATCTCCTTCACCGCCGACCCCGGCGAGACGGTCGCGCTCGTCGGCCCGACCGGCGCGGGCAAGTCCACGGTGATGAAACTCCTCCTGCGGTTCTACGACGCCGACGACGGCGCGGTCCGCGTCGACGGGCACGACGTCCGGGACGTCACGCTCCGCAGTCTCCGCCGCCACGTCGGCTACGTCGGCCAGGAGGCCTTCCTCTTCGGCGGCACCATCCGGGAGAACATCGCCTACGGCACGTTCGACGCGACCGACGAGGAGGTCCGCGAGGCCGCGAAGGTCGCCGAGGCCCACGAGTTCATCACCGACCTGCCGGAGGGCTACGACTCGCAGGTCGGCGAGCGCGGCGTCAAACTCTCGGGCGGCCAGCGCCAGCGCATCTCCATCGCGCGGACGGTCCTCGGCGACCCGGACGTCCTCGTCCTCGACGAGGCGACCTCCGACGTGGACACGGAGACGGAGGTCCTCATCAAGCGCGGCCTCGACCGCATCTCCGCGGACCGGACGACGTTCACCATCGCCCACCGGCTCTCGACGGTCCGCGACGCGGACACCATCCTCGTCCTGGACGGGGGCGAGATAGTCGAGCGCGGCAGCCACGAGGAACTGCTGGACGAGGACGGCCTCTACGCGAACCTCTGGAGCGTCCAGGTCGGCAACGTGGAGGACCTCCCCGACGACTTCCTCGAGCGGGTGGCCGGCAGCGACGGCGAGACCTAGCCGCGGTCGGCCGCGGCCCGCCCCGCCGACGGGCGGCGAGCGGGCGCGGGCGCGGCGGCGAGGAACGTGCCGTGAGCGCCTCGCGACGCCCGGTGGCGGGCGGGTCGCCGTCGGTTTCGGTTGGCCTAAACTCCGACAGCTTTATCCGGTATTAGGTTGGCCTAAAACCCATGCTTGACACCGGACGCGACCCGTGGCGGTGGTGGGCGTGACCGACGCCGAACCGGACGACGGCGTTGACGTGGCGGTCGTCGGTGGCGGGCCGGCCGGCTGCGCCGCGGCCATCTTCACTGCGCGGGCGGACCTCGCGACGGTGGTCTTCGACCGCGGCCGCTCGTCGCTCCGGCAGTGTGCGCACCTCCAGAACTACCCCGGGTTCCCGGGCGGTATCGATGTCGAGACCTTCTACGACCTGCTCCACGCGCACGTCGAGACCGCCGGCTGTGCGCTCGAACCCGCCTTCGTCGACGCCGTGACCCGCGCCACCGAGGGCCCGGGGTTCCTGGTCGAGACGGACGACGGCGGGGTGACCCGGGCGCGGCGGGTCGTCGCCGCGACGCGCTACGACAGCGAGTACCTGCGACCGCTCGACGACGGCGAGATGTACACCGAACACGAGCACGGCGGCGAGGTCCACGAGCACTTCGACCGCGAGTTCGCCGACGCGGACGGCCGCACTCCCGTCGACGGGCTCTACGTCGCCTCGCCCGTCGGCGAGCGGAGCTACCAGGTCGTCACCGCCGCCGGACAGGGGGCCCGCGTCGGGCGGACGGTGGTCGGCGACGTCCGCCGGGAGGAGGGATACCCGGGCCGGTTCGCCGAGCACGTGGACTGGCTCCGCCGCGAGTCGGCACGCGACCCGGACCTGGACTCGCGGGCGGCGGTCCGGGCGCACTTCGAGGCCCACCTGCCCGACGACCACGGCCTCGACCCCTCGCGCCTCGAGGACCTGCTGGAAGCGGCGGTCGACGACCGCCTCGACTCCTACCTCACCGACGAGGAGGTCGCGGAGCGACGGCGACGCGCCCACGACCGGCTGCTCGAGCACCTCGACGACGACCGCATCCGTGCCTACCTCGACCGCGAGGCCGCCGACGGGGGGCCGGGGGCGGGAGACGCGTGAGCGGCGGCGCGGCGACGGGCCACCAGGAGGGCCACGCCGGGCGTGGCCGACTGGAGTGGCTGCGGGACCCCTCGCTCGTCGGGCTGTGCCTGGCCAGTCTCGGCGTCGTCGTGGCTGGGGGTCTGGTGCAGGTCACCTTCGGCCCGTTCACGATGTCGCCGGCGCGCGCCTGGCAGGGTGTCGTCGACCCGGCGGTCGTCCTCGACACACGCTGGATGCTGAAGTTCCTGCTCGGCGAGGGCCCGATGCGCGCCGTCACCGGCTACGCCGCGCCGGACATGCCGGCCGTCGAGACCGGGTCCCTCGTCGTCTGGACGCTCCGGCTGCCGCGGGTGTTCGTCGCCGTGCTCGTCGGGATGAACCTGGCCGTCTCCGGGGCCATCTTCCAGGCCGTCACGCGGAACGAACTCGCGAGCCCGTTCATCCTCGGCGTCTCCTCGGGCGCGGGGCTGGCGATACTGCTCACCCTCGTCGTCTTCAGCGGGCTCACCGCGCTGCTGCCGCTCGTCGCCGCGCTGGGCGGGGCCGGCGCGTTCCTCCTCGTGTACGCCATCGCCTGGAAGAACGGCACGAGCCCGGTCCGGCTGGTCCTCGCCGGCGTCGTCGTCTCGACGGTCGCCCAGTCGCTCCAGACGGCGATGTTCCTCTTCGCCGGCGACATCGGCGTCGTGCAGACGGCCATCGCGTGGACGACCGGCTCGCTCACCGGTGTCCGCTGGACCCAGGTGCGGATGGTCCTCCCCTGGACGCTGGTCTCGATGACGCTCGCGGTGCTGGGCGCGCGACAGCTGAACGTGCTCCTGCTCGGCGAGGAGACGGCGCGGTCGCTCGGCGTCTCCGTCGAGCGCGTCCGCTTCGCGCTCTCGGGGGTCGCCGTGCTCGCCGCCGCCGCGAGCATCGCCGTCGCGGGCATCGTCAGCTTCGTCGGGCTCGTCGTGCCCCACGTGGTGCGCAACGTCGTCGGCAGCGACTACAAGAAGCTCGTGGTTGGCTGCCTGTTCGCCGGGCCCGCGCTGCTGGTGGCCGCCGACGTCGGCGCGCGCCTCGGGATGGCGGTCCTGGCTGGGTCGGACAGCGGCCAGCTGCCGGTCGGCATCGTGACGGGGCTCCTCGGCGGGCCCTACTTCCTGTATCTCATGCGGCGACAGCAGAACCTCGGTGAGATCTGATGGCTATCGACAGGACACCCGGCTCGGCTGCATCGGCGACCGCAGACGACGCGCCCGCACCCGTCGACCGCGACGGGGCCGGCGAACTCGCGGGCGAGGACCTCGTCGTGGGCTATCCGGGGACCGACGCGCCGGTCCTCGACGGCGAGTCGCTCACCCTCGAGCCGGGGGCGGTCACGGCGCTCGTCGGGCCGAACGGGTCGGGGAAGAGCACGCTCCTCAGGGCCCTCGCGACCCAGCTCGACCCCGAGACCGGCAGCGTGCTCGTCGACGGGCAGGACGTCCACGCGCTCGACGCGAAGGCCCTCGCCCGGACGCTCGGGCTCCTCTCCCAGGAGAGCGCGTCTCCCGACAGCCTGACCGTCGAGGACCTGGTGTACCACGGCCGCTACCCCCACCGCGGGTTCTTCGAGGCCGTCACCGAGAGCGACCAGGCCGCGGTCGACCGCGCGGTCTCGCTCGCCGGCGTCGAGCACCTGCGGGACCGCGTACTCGGCAGCCTGAGCGGCGGGCAGAAGCAACTGGCGTGGATCGCCATGGTCCTCGCCCAGGAGACCGACGTCCTCCTCCTCGACGAGCCGACGACGTTCCTCGACCCCCACCACCAGCTCGAGGTGCTCGAGATAGTCGAGACGCTCCGCGCCGAGAGCGAGGTCACGGTGGCGCTCGTCCTCCACGACATCGAGCAGGCCGCACGGTACGCCGACCGCGTGGTCGCGCTACGCGACGGCGAGATACAGGCCCGCGGGCCGCCCGACGAGGTCGTCACGGAACGACTCCTCGCCGACGTCTTCCGCGTCGAGGCGACCGTCGAGCACGGGCCCCGGGGGCCGACCGTCACGCCGGAGCGACCGCTGCACGAGGACGGTGCCTGAGTCGTTCGTCGACCAGCACCGCACGGTTTAGGCCGACCGAAACCGAAACGGTCTTTGTGTTTTAGGGTAGCCTAAAAACATGGACGAGCACTCCGGCGTCTCCCGGCGCCGCGTCCTCGCCAGTACCGCAAGCGCAGTCGCCGCCAGCGCCGCCCTGGCGGGCTGTTCGAGTCTCTCGGGTCCGGGTGGCGACGACGAGGTCACCCACTCTGTGTCGATGGCCCCGGTGGGCACGGTCGAGTTCACCGGCGTCCCGGAGACGTGGGTCGCGAACAACGGGTCCTGGGCCGACATGGGCGTCGCGCTCGGCCTGGAGCCCCCGGCAGGCGTGTGGATGCCCTCGCGATACCACACGCAGTACTACGACGCGGTGGACGGCGTGTCCGTCGACGCGAGCGACATGACCGCTCTCTGGCAGCAGGGCAGCGGCGTCAGCCTGGAACGCTTCTACGACATCGACGCCGACGTGCACGTGCTGGACCCGAACTTCCTGCAGCACCGCTTCAAGGGCTGGTCGGAGAGCGACGTCGAGGACGTCCGTGACATCGGGCCCGTCTTCGGCAACTGCATCTACGCCCAGCACTACCCGTGGCACGACGACTACCGCTACTACACCCTCTACGAGGGCTTCGAGAAACTGGCGCAGGTGTTCCAGCGCACGGACCGCTACGACGCGTTCACCGAGGTCCACGACGACTTCAGATCGAACCTGGCTCCCCACGTCCCCGGCCCCGCGGACCGGCCCGAGGCCGCGGTGCTCTGGGGCGTCGGCGACGCGCCGACGCAGTTCTACCCCTACGTCGTCGGCGGGGGGACGGGGTTCAAGCACTTCCGGGACCTCGGCGTCCACGACGCCCTCGCCGGCAGCGACATCCGGGACTTCCACGCCTCGCGGGCGGCCATCGACCTCGAGACGCTCCTCGAGGTCGACCCGCCCGTGCTCCTCCTGCGCGGCTACGAGTCGAAGTCTGCCGGCGAGTTCCGGGACACGGTCGTCGCCTCCCTCGCCGAGGACGAGACGGCGAACGACCTGACGGCCGTGCAGAACGGCGACGTGTACCGCGCCGGCGGCCTCTACCAGGGCCCCATCACGAACATGGTGCTCACGGAGCGACTCGCCGGCGACCTGTACGGCGTGGACGCCGAACTGTTCGACCGGGAACGCGTCGCAAACGTCGTCGCCGGCGACGTGTGAGCGCCGGCCCCATCTCGCCCCGGCACCGCTGACTGAACGTTCGTTCAACAGGCTTTTGCCGGCGGCCCGTGTTCCCCCGGACCAGCAATGGTGAGCCAGCAGGCGCAGGCGGGAAGCGTCGGCTCGGCGGACCGCGGCTCCGCGGTGGCCGTCGAGGACCTCTCGCTGACCTACAGCGACGGCACCGAGGCGGTGCGGGACCTCTCGCTCCGCGTCCCCGAGGGCGAGTTCTTCGGCTTCCTCGGGCCGAACGGTGCGGGCAAGACGACGACCATCAAGGTGCTCGCGACGCTCCTGAAGCCGACGTCGGGGCGCGTGCGCGTGAACGGCCACGACGTCGTCGAGTCCCCGCGAGCGGTCCGGGCCTCCATCGGCTACATGGCACAGGAGGTGGGCGTCGACGAGGAGTTGACGGCCCGCGAGAACGTCCGGTTCGCGTGCGACGCCTACGGGGTCCCGCGGGGCGAGCGCGAGGGACGCATCGAGGAACTCCTCGACCTCGTGGACCTCGCGGACGTGGCCGACAAGCGCGCCGAGGGGTTCTCGGGCGGGATGCAGAAGCGTCTGGACGCCGCGACGGCGCTCGTCCACGACCCGCCGCTCGTGTTCCTCGACGAGCCGACGACCGGCCTCGACCCGAAGGCGCGGAACCGCCTCTGGGAGTACTTCCAGCGCATCAACGAGCGGGGGACGACCATCTTCCTGACCACGCAGTACCTCGAGGAGGCCGATTTCCTCTGTGACCGCCTCGGGGTCATCGCCGGCGGCGAACTCGTCGCCGACGACGCGCCGGCCGCGCTCAAGCGCCGCGTCGGCGGGGAAGTGCTGGACGTGGAACTCGACGCTGGTGACCGAAAGCGCGCGGCGGACGTCGCGCGCGAGGCGCGCGTCTTCGACGCCGACGCCGCCGTCGAGGTGACCGACTCGGGCCTCCGCGTGACGGCCCGCCGGGCCCGCGAGCACGGTACCGACCTCCTGGTGGCGTTGCGCGACGCTGGCTTCACCGTCACCGGCTTCGACGTCCGCGCGCCGACCCTCGACGACGTGTTCCTCGCCATCACCGGCGAGGGCGTCGACGACCTCGACGAACCCGACGCCGTTCCGGAGGGTGAGGACCGATGAGTTCCGAGACCGCAGCGACTGGCGAGTCACCCGGTCCGGGCGCCGACCGACCCCGTGGCGGCAACTCCCTCGTCGGCGACCTCTGGACGAACTTCCGCCGCTGGAACGTCAAGGCCGTGCGCAACCCGTTCGTGCTGGTCTCCTCGCTCGTCCAGCCCATCATCTTCCTCGTCCTGTTCACGCAGGTGTTCGGGCGGGTCGCCGGCGGGGCGCTGCAGGGCGCGAGCGGCGGCATCTCCTACGAGACGTACCTCCTGCCGGCCATCGCCATCCAGGTGTCCCTGGCGGCGGCCATCACCTCCGGCATCGGTCTCGTCAACGACATCGAGGAGGGGATGTTCGAGAAGGTGCTGGCCTCGCCGATGAACCGGACCGCCGTGTTCGCGGGGAAGACCGGTGCCGAGTTGCTCCGCATCGTCGTGCAGGGGTCCATCATCATCGTGCTGGGCGTCGCGCTCGGGGCGACCCTCGCGACGGGCGTCCTCGGCGGCGTCGCCATCCTGCTCGTCTGCGTGCTGTTCTCGCTGTGGTTCCTCGCCTTCTCGAACGCCGTCGCCGTCGTCACCAGAGACCAGGAGTCGACCATCATCGCGGCGAACCTGCTGCAGTTCCCGCTACTCTTCCTCTCCTCGGCCTTCCTGCCGCTCACCGCGCTCCCGCCCTGGATACGGACGGTCGCGCGGTTCAACCCGGTGACCTACGGCGTCGACGCCGCCCGGGCGCTGATGCTGGACCGCGACGTGATGACGGTCATCGAGGTGACGCGCTTCGGCGGCATCTGGGACACCCTCGTGCCGGCTGTCGCAGTCCTCGTCGTCCTGGACCTCGCGTTCGGCGCGGTCGCCGTCTACCTGCTGGGTCGGGCGACGAGTTCGGACGTGCAGTAGCGGCCCCGACCTTTACCTCCGCGCGGCCCCCATGGCCGGTATGCGCGCCGACTTCGACTTCGGCGACGACGTGGTGCTCGTGACGGGTGGCAGCGGGGCGCTCGGCAGCGCCGTCGTCGAGGCGTTCGTCGCCACGGACGCGACGGTCTGTGTCACCGACGTGGTCCAGCCGGCGAGCGACGACGCCGAACTCGAACCCGGCAGCGGGTACGACTTCTACCCCGGGGACCTGACGGACGAGGCCGACGCCCGGGACGTCGTCGCCTCGGTCGTCGACGACCACGGGACCCTCGACTGCCTCGCGAACGTCGCGGGGACCTGGCGCGGCGGCGACCCGATACACGAGACCGACCTCGAGACGTTCGACCTCCTGTTCGACGTGAACCTGAAGACGGCGTTCCTTGCCTCGAAGCACGCCGTTCCGCACCTCCGCGAGGGCGAAACGCAGGGTGCCATCGTCTCCGTCTCGGCCCGCTCGTCGCTCGAGGGCGGCGCGGGCGACGGCCCGTATCGCGCCGCGAAGGCCGGCGTGCGGCTCCTCACCGAGACGCTCGCCGCGGAGAACGAGGGCGAGGTGCGCGCGAACGCGGTCATGCCGAGCGTCATCGACACGCCCGCGAACCGCGAGATGATGCCCGACGCCGACCACGACTCGTGGGTCGACCCCGCGGACATCGCCGAGGTGTTCCTGTTCCTCTGCTCGGACGCGGCGTCCGTGACGAGCGGCGCGGCGGTGCCGGTGTACGGCGAGGCCTAGACGGCCGTACGGGCTAAGTGGCCCGCCCGAGCATCGCGCCCGTGCAGCGCGCAGTCCTCGCCTGGCTGCTCGCCCTCGGCCTCGTCGCCGCGACGCTCGGCGTCGCCGTGGCCGACCCGCTCGCGACGCCTCCCGACCGCGAGCCGGTCGACCTCGCCGGCCCGCCCGCCGAGGCCCTCGAGCGCGTTCTCCGAACCACGGAGACACGCGACTACACGGTCAGCCTCGCGTTCCGCGACGAGGCCGGCACCGGCGAGACGCGGACCGTCGTCCAGGTCGAGAACAGCGAGCGGGAGGTGCTCGGGCGGAGCGCCGGCGACGGGCCGGAGACGCTGACCTACGCCAACGAGCACGTCGGCTTCCGCGGCCGGCCCGGCGACCTCGAGCGCGGGGCGGGGACCTGGGACGACCACAACGCGCCGCTCGGACACCTCGACGCGCTGGACGGCACCGACGTGACACGGACGGCGGCGAACGGCACCACGACCTTCCGTGTCGCCGCCGACGCCGCCGCGAAGCGCCTCGTGGGCTACGACGCCGGGGTCCGCGGGAACGCGACGCTGACCGCGGTCGTCGACACAGAGCAGCGGCGACTCGAGCGACTCACCTTCGAGCGCCGGTGGACCGAGGACGGCGAGCGGGAGCGTCGGGGGGCCGTCTGGCGCTTCTCGGACTGGGGCGAGACCGACGTAAAGCGCCCGCCGGGCGCGGGCTACTCGCTCGCCGAGTTCCTGTACGACGCGACGGCGTAGGCGGCGCGCGCGATGGCGAGCAACCAGGTCGCCTGCGCGACCGCCACCGCGAGGCCGACCGGCAGCAGCGCCGCCGTCACCACCTGCCCGGGGACGGCCCCGGTGAGCCAGAACAGGGCCGCGCTGCCGGCGAGGAAGGGGAGGTACGGCAGCGCCAGGACGGCCCAGACCGTCGCCCTGGCCGTCACCTCGCCGGCGAACAGCGGCGGGGCGAGCGCCGCGGCAGCCAGGACCACCGGTCCCAGCGCCAGGAGCGCCCCGCGCTCCGGGGCCAGGAGCGTCCGCGTCGCCGGCC
>Ga0207715_100331_pt1 | contig 13819 bp, 13 predicted proteins | sample A23M3SouthBayCA_FD_187732 | JGI IMG/M metagenome (GOLD analysis project Ga0207715, IMG submission 187732) | Aerobic enrichment media from Eden Landing Ponds, California, USA - A23 M3 (SPAdes) | ecosystem: Environmental > Aquatic > Marine > Unclassified | place: USA: Emeryville, California... | reverse complement strand
AGCGGCGGTGGCGACACCGGGTCGAACATCAACCCGAACGCGCCGGGGGCAGTCATCCTGCAGGGCGCGAGCCTCTCGGATACCAACTGTGGCGGGACGAACTGCCACGTCGACGTGCGGTTCAAGAACACGGACGCGAACGACACCCGCCGGTTCGCGAACGCCCGGTTCAACTTCTACTCCGTGGACCGGCAGAGCGGTGGGCAGGGTAACCAGCGGCTGCCCCCGGAGGCCGTGCGCCTCCACAACACGACCGGTGGTGGCACGCAGATTCTCGAGAGCGCGAGTTCGGGCGGGGAGTACGAGCCGGTCAACGTCTCCATCGGGCCGGGGAACACGGTCGCGGTGCCGATGGAGTTCTACGAGACGAACGCCCTCGCGAACCCCTTCGAGGTCGTCCAGGGCGACTTCTTCGTGATGTCGGTCGTGTTCGAGAACGGCCAGACCTCGACGTACTTCGTCGCGCCCTCGTCGGCGAACACGGCGCCGACGGCCGGGTTCAACTCGGCGGCCACGGGGCTGACGGTCGACTTCACGAGCACGTCGTCGGACTCGGACGGGACCATCACCAGTTACCAGTGGGACTTCGGGGACGGCAACACCTCGACGGCGGAGAACCCGACGCACACCTACGGCAGCAACGGCACCTACACGGTGACGCTGACGGTGACGGACGACGACGGGGCGACTGACACCTACTCGAGTCAGGTGAGTGTGTCCGGGAGCGGGGGCGGGGGTACCGGGCCGTCGCTGTCGGTCCGCGTGGACGACCTCTCGCACCCGGACATGGATGACGTTCGCTACTTGACGTCGTACGAAGTCACAAACACTAACGCCTCCTTCCAGCGCGTCGAAATCGACATTTCGGAGAGTAATGGCGGCTCGTCAACCTCGGCACAAAACTCGGCAACCCGTGGAGGCCTAAACCTCTCGCCAGGTCACGGAACTGGTTCGACTTATGACATTGAATTTAGCGTCATCTACGACGACGGGGGCGGCGAGTACGTCGCGGCCTCCCAGACGGTGTCGGACCCGGCGGACGCCATCAACCCCGGCGGCAACGACGACCTCTCGACTGGCTCTACCGCGACGCTCCAGAGTTCGACCATCGAGGACCGGAGCAAGAGCACCGGCGGTGGGACCACTATCGAATACCGCTTCAGCTACACCGTGTCGGGCTCCGGCGGCTACAGCCAGACTGACCTCCACGTCATCGGCACGGCAAGTGGGGCCGACCGCGCGAGCACAACGCTCACTAGCCGGAGCCCCAGCAACGAGGACCTCAGCCCCGGGTACGGGTATAACCAGGAGTTCAAGCTCGCCATCCTCGTCCGCGGGCCCGACGGCGCCGTGGTGGACGCGCGGACCCTCACGGACGTGGCAGACGGCACGAACCCCTGAGTTCCACACCCGTCGAACCCCACATCGACAGGCCTTAGACCCCGACCGCCGTCCCCACCGGCCATGAGCGGCACACCCGTCGGCATCGACGCGGTGGAGATCTGGACGGGGAAACTCGAACTCGACCTGCCGGGCACGTTCGCGCCCGCGAAGGACGAGGACCCGGAGAAGTACACGAAGGGACTCGGCCTCCACGCATCCTCCTTCCCGGACGCCCACGAGGACATCGTGACGATGGGCGCGAACGCGGCCCACAAACTGATGGAGCGCAAGGGCCTCGAACCGGAGGACGTCGGGCGCATCGACGTGGCGACGGAGTCCGCGTTCGACAAGTCCAAGCCCGTCTCGACGTACATCGCGGGCTGTCTCGAGCAGGTGTACGACGGCGACTTCCACCACGCGAACAAGGGCGAGCGCAAGTTCGCGTGCATCGCGGGGACCCAGAGCCTCGACGACGCGTACAACTGGATTCGCGCGGGGCGGCACCGGGGCCGGGGCGCGCTCGTGGTGGCGACGGACACCGCGCTGTACGCCCGCGGCGACGCCGGCGAGGCGACGCAGGGCGCGGGCGCGGTGGCGATGTGGGTCACCGAGGACCCGTCGCTGGTCGAACTCTCGACGGAACAGGGGTACGGCAGCGCCGACGAGACCGACTTCCTCAAGCCGAACCAGCAGTTCCCGAGCGTCGACGGCCAGCGCTCGATGCAGGTGTACCTCGCGCGGATGCGGGAGGCCCTGGAGGACTACGAGGCCGCCGCGGGCCCGACGCACCCCGACGACTTCCGGTTCATCCCGTTCCACACGCCGTTCCCGGGGATGGTGCGCAAGGCCGCCGTGCTCGGCTTCCGGCACGTCGTCCGCGGGACCGAGGTCGAGGACCGCCTCGCCGACGAGATCGGCCGCCAGCCACGGCGGGGCGACTTCGACGACCGCGAGGCCTTCGATTCGGCCGTCAGCGACTACACCGACGCACTCTCCGAGACCGACACCTACCGGGAGTGGTACGCAGACACCATCGAGCCGACGCTCGCCATCGCCCGCCAGGTCGGCAACTGGTACACCGGCTCCGTCCACGTCGCCCGGGCGAGCGCGCTGCAGTGGGCCCGCGAGGAGGGCCTCGACGTCGCCGGCGACCGCCTCCTCGTCGGCTCCTACGGCAGCGGGGCACAGGCAGAGATCCACGCCGAGACCGTCGCGGACGGCTGGGCGGCCGAGATAGACGCCCTCGACGTCGACGAACAACTCGCCGCGCGCCGGGAGATCAGTTTCGCGGAGTACGAGGACATCCACGCCAACCACACCCACGGCTCGGCGGTCGAGGTCGAGGCCTTCACCGAGCCGGACGGCGAGTTCGTCCACACCGGGCGCGGCGAGATGGACGAGCGGACCTACGCGTACCGGTAGCCGAGCGTCGGCGTCGGTCCGCCCGCAGCCGTGCTCAGGGCAACTCGCGGAGCGCCGCGAGCACGTCCTCGAGGGGGTCGTCGCTCACCGCCAGCGAGTAGCCGTCGATGGCGGCGAGGTCGGCGGCGTGCGGCCACAGGTCGTCCTCGTCGATGCCGTGGAGCAGGACGGCGTTCGGCGTCGGGTTGACGACGCGGAGCGCGACGAGCGGCGACTCGCCGCGCGAGACGCCGGTGAAGGCCAGCACGCGGCTCGTGGACTGGCCGTAGAGCTGGTAGAACTGGTCGCTCGACAGCCGGGTGATGGCCTGGATGCTGTCGATGAGCGTGTGCCCCGTGACGACGTCGCGGTCGCCCGCGACGAGTTCCGTCGCGCCGACGGCTTCGTACACGTCGCCGAGGTCGGTCGTCGCGTCGTACTCCCGCAGGTCGAGCACGACGTCGCCGTCGAAGCCCGCCGAGAGCACGCGCTCGTACTGCCGGATGCGCTCGCCGCCGCGGCGCTCGTCGATGTCGAGGAGGCCGGCGACGAACCGCCGGACGACGGCGATGCCGGGGCTCGAGCGCCGCCCGCTCTCGTAGTCGCTCACGACCGACGCGGAGACGTCTATCTCGTCGGCGAGTTCCGTCTGCGACACGTCGAAGTCGGTGCGCCACTTCCGGAGGGTGCCCCCCGGGTCGTCCGAGAGCGTGACCTCGCCGGCGATGTGCTCGGCGAGGTCCGTGCGGGCGCGTTCGCCAGCCATGGCGCGGCCGACGCCGCCGCCACTCAAAAGGCTGTCGAGAGCGGGGTTCGACGCGCGCCGAACATCCCGCGGCGTCACGCTCAAGCCCCGTGACGCGGTAGCCCACCCCATGCCATCGACACTCGTCCACCTCGCCGTCGGCGCGCTGGTGGCCGCCGCCCTGCTCTCCTGGGCCTACGACGCCCGGAGCCTGGCGGTCGTCCTCGCCGTGACAGCGCTCCCGGACCTCGACGCCATACTCGGAATCTGGGTCCTCGGTGGCCACCGCGCGCTCCTCCACACGCTGTTACTGCCGCTCGCGCTGGCGGCGCTCCTCTGGTGGGACATCCGCGGTCGGGAGACGTCCTGGCTCCGCTCGCGGTGGGGTGCGAAGGGGGCACGGACCGCCGGCGTGGCCGTCGTCGCGCTCGCCGTCGCCGGCATCGGCCCGGACCTCGTCACGAACGGCGTGAACGTCTTCTACCCGCTCCACGACCAGTTCTACAAGGTGGACGGGCACGCCCTGCTCTCGACCCACGACGGCTTCGTGCAGACGTTCGTCGACCTCAGCCCGCCGACGACCGACAGCGGCGGGGGGTCGACCGTCGTCGGCGACCCGGTGGGGTCGACGAACGACACGCACTACGAGACCGGGGTCGACCCCGTCCGGGGCGACGAGTCCGGGCCCGTCGAGCGCGAGTTCCCGCTGGTGAACTCCGGGATGCAACTGCTGCTCGTCGTCCTCGGCACCGGCGTCGCCGCGGGACGACTGCTCGAGGAGCGCTGAGTCAGGTCCGGTGGCCGGCCACCGCGCCCAGCACGCCGAAGACGAGCGGGTAGCCGATGCCAGCCAGGGCGGCGAGGGCGAGGTCCGGGCCGATGGTGCCCAGGTCGCCGGAGCGCCGCAGGACGAACACGCCGCCGACGGTGCAGACGGCGTAGGCCGGCACGACCGTCAGCCCGGCGGTGACGCCGCTGACCGACCCGGACGGGTCGAGCGAGCGGCCGACGGCGACGCCGGCGACGAGCAGGAGGAGTGGCGGGACGACGTACAGGGCCTGTGTGAGCCCGTCGGTCGACGCGACCCAGTTCGTCGCCTCGGAGATGGAGAGGCCGAAGGCGGAGAAGGTGCCCACGGTCTCGACGAAGTGCGCGCTGTAGAACACCCACCCGACGCTGCGCCACGTCTCGGCGGCGGCCGCGTTCAGGGCTCCCTCGCTCGCCGGGCCGCTCGCCAGGAGGTAAGTCAGGAGGTAGCCGACCGCGAACGACGCGAGACCGGCGAGAGTGCCGCGCAGGATGGGGACGCTCGACTGCTGGGCTCGGGCCATGGTTCGACAACGACGCGCCGCGTAAAAAGGCGAGTGGCCAACTGTGATGGTGTCAGGGCACCAGCGTCGCCCGGGTGACCGACCGGTCGGCGGAGTGCTCGAGGGCGGCGGTCACGTCCTCGAGGGCGAACTCGGCGTCAAGCAGGTCGGCGAACGGGTAGTCGTCGTGGTGGGCGGCGAGGAAGTCGAGAGCCTCCCGGAGCACCCACGGGTCGTAGCGCATGAGCGACTCGACGGAGATCGAGTTCCGGGTCATCGCGCCGGGGTCGAACTCGGTCGTCCGCCCGGGGACGATGTTGCCCATCTCGAGGTAGCGGCCGCCGGCGCGCAGCAACTCGACGCCCTCCGCGAACGCGTCGGGCACACCCGTCACCTCGACGGCGACGTCCGCGCCGAGGCCGTCGGTCAGCGCGGCCACCCGCTCGGCGCGCGCGTCGACGGTATCGTACTCGTCCAGCGGGACGACGTGGTCGGCACCGAAGGCCCCGGCGCGTTCGAGCCGGCCGGCCACCCCGTCGACGGCGATGGTGTCCGCGCCGCGCTCGGTGGCGACGGCCAGCGCTGCGAGGCCCAGGCCGCCCGCGCCCTGGACGACGACGGTGTCGTCGGGGCCGACGTCGACCCGGTCGAGGCCGCAGAGCACCTGCGAGACGGCGCAGTTCGCCCCCGCGGCGGCCCGCTCCGGGACGTCCGCGGGCACGCGGTAGACGTACTGGTCGGGGTGGACGTAGTAGTGGGACGCGAAGGTGCCGTGGAAGTGCGGCCACTCCTCGGGGGCCCGCGACCAGTACTCGTAGGCGTTCGCACAGCACCGCGGGCGACCCGCCCCGCAGTGCGCGCAGTGCCCGCAGGTCGCGAAGTACGCCGGCACGACGAGGTCGCCCTCGCTGAGGGGCTGGCCGGCGCGGTCGGTCTCGACGCCGTCACCCAGTTCCGTGACGCGGCAGAGTGCCTCGTGGCCGAGGACGCCGTCGGTGACGAGGGGGTGCTCGCCGCTCCAGATGTGGAGCTCCGAGCCACAGACGTTCGCGCGCACGACCTCGGTGACGATGCCGCCCGGTTCCGCGTCGGGCACCGGGAACTCGCGGAGCGCCACGTCCTCGGGGCCGCGCAGTGCGGCGAGGCGACCGGTCGCGTCCATGGGCGGGCTTCGGGGAGCGGCGGGAAAACGGTTCGGCAGAGCCGGAAATCCCATATAATCGCCAAAAGTGGGTAGGGTTCTGGTGGGGGGAACAGTTTTCAGCCCTCCCCGCCTAGGCCAGTCCGTGACGGACGCCACCCTCGACGACCGCGGGCGCCTCACGCTCCCGAAGGAGCTCAGGGAGCGCTACGGGGACCGCTACCGTGTCGTCGACCTGCACGACGGCATCAAACTCGTCCCGGTCCCCGAGGACCCACTCGAGGCCCTCCGCGAGGAGTTCGCCGGCGTGGATCGGTCGGCCGCGACGCTCCGCGACGAGGCGCGGGCGGCGGCGCTGGACGAGGCGGGTCGCTGAATGTACGTCGAGACGGACTTCCTCCTGGCCCTGGTGAAGGACGAGGACTGGCTGGGCGAGGCGGCCGAGACGGTGTACCGGGAGCACGAGTCGGCGCTCTGGACCTCCCGGTTCACGCTCGTCGAACTCCTGCTCGTCGCGTACCGGGAGGGCCTCGACCCCGAGCGGGTCGTCGCGGCCGCCGCGGACCTGGTCGAGGTGCGAGGCGACGTGGACGGCGTGGTCGCGGCGGCGACCTACGTCGCCGACCACGGGTTCACGCCGTTCGACGCCCTCCACCTCGTCGAGGCCGACGGCGACACCATCGTCTCCAGCGACGAGAGCTACGACGCCGTCGCCGACCGCCTCGACCTTGCCGCCGTCGAGGACTGAGCCGCTCCGGAACACCTAACCGACGGGCCGGTCTACCACGGTCCAGATGCCGGACTGGACGGAGCGGTACCGCCCGACGACGCTCTCGGAGGTGCGCGGCAACGACTCCGCCCGCGACGACCTCCGCGAGTGGGCCGAGGCCTGGCCCGACGAGGGACGTGCGGTCGTGCTGGCCGGGAGCCCCGGGGTGGGCAAGACCTCCGCGGCGCACGCGCTCGCGGCCGACATGGGCTGGGACGTCCTCGAGGTCAACGCCAGCGACGCGCGCACGACCGACGCCGTGGAGCGCGTCGTGGGTCGCGGGTCGCGGAACACGACCCTCGGCGGCGACGGCGGGCGCCAGCTCGTCGTCGTGGACGAGGCCGACAGCTTCAACCGCCGGGACGCGGGCGGGGCGCGGGCGCTCGGCGACATCGTCGCCGACGCGGGCCAGCCGGTGGTGCTCATCGTCAACGACGAGTACGAGATGCCCGACAGCATCCGCCGCGCCGTCGACACCATCGAGTTCCGCGACGTCTCGAAGCGCTCCATCGTCCCGGTGCTGCGCGACATCTGCCGCCGCGAGGAGGTCGAGTACGAGGACGAGGCGCTCGACGCCATCGCGGCGAAGAACAGCGGCGACCTGCGCTCGGCGGTCAACGACCTCCAGGCCGTCGCCGAGGCCGACCGGCGGCTCACGGCCGACGACGTCGTCACCGGCGACCGCGACACCACCGCCGACCTTTGGACGTTCCTCGACGCGGTCCTGAAAGAGGAGTCCGCACAGGAGGCCCTCTACACGACCTACGACGTGGACGAGACGCCGGACGACCTGCTGCTCTGGGTCGAGGACAAGGCCCCAAAGGTCCTCGACGGCGACGAACTCGCCCGCGCGTACGACTTCATGGCGAACGCCGACCGCTGGCTCGGGCGCGTCCGCGCCACCCAGAACTACAGTTACTGGCGCTACGCGACCGACAACCTCGCGGCCGGCGTCGCCGCGGCCCGCGACCGCACCCGCGGCGGCTTCACGCGCTACGGCCGTGCGCCGTACCGCTCCTCGCGCGACGCGACGCGGGACGAGGTCGCCCGCCGGGTGGCCGAGCGTGCGGGCACATCCGTCGGCGTCGCGCGCCGCGAGGTCCTGCCCTTCCTCGCCTCGATGACCCACCACTGCCGACCCAGAGAGCTCACGGTCGCCATGGCCGCCGCCTACGACCTCGACGCCGAGCAGGTCGCCTTCGTCACGGGGAGCGGTGCGGACACGAACAAGGTCGCGTCCGTCGTCGAGGACGCCACGGCCCTGCAGACCGAGGCCGCGACGGCGCAGGCCGACGCGGCGTTCGAGGGCAGTCGGGGGAGCGAGGCAGGAGAGCCGGAGCCAGCGGCGGCGGACGCCGCCGGCGACGCGGACGCCACGGACGACAGCGAGGGAGCAGACGACGCCGACGACGCGGCCGCCGACGACCAGTCGGGCCTCGACCAGTTCATGTAGTCCCGTCGGCGCGCGCGAGGACGGCGGCGCCGGCGAAGGCGAGGAACAGGCCGAGGGCGAGCGCCTCGTATACCACCGCGAGACCCGGGTCGGCGAGCACCTGGCGACCCACGGCGACGAGCACCGGGAGGCCGGCCAGCCCCGTCCAGACTCCGTAGCGGACGACGCGGCGTCCGGGGCGCGCGACCGCCGCGACGACCGCCGCCGCGAAGACGGCCAGCGTGACGGCGTAGTGGCCCGCCTGCACCGGGGGGCTGTAGGCGTCGACGACGAGTGGGCTGAGCGCGACCTGGAGGGGGACCAGCAGCGCGGCGAGCGCCAGGGCCCGGCGGGCGGCGCGGGGACCGAGGCGGTCGCGGGAGACCAGCGCGGCCGCGACGGCGAACGACCCGAAGATGCCCATCGCGACCCAGTAGTGGGCGGCGAGGACCGGCGACGTGAACTCGAGGACCGTCTCGCGCCCGAGGTACACCTGGACTGGCGTGAGGACCAGGCCGGCCGTCGTCGCGTAACGCACACCCCGGCTCGCCCCCTCGCGCCAGGCCAGCGCGACGGTGCCGAGGATGGCGAGGCCGGTGACGCCGGCCACGACGCGGTGGAGCCACTCGAAGGCCGAGGGGACCGTCGCCGGGAACAGGTCCAGGAGCCCGCCGTCGCAGAGCGGCCAGCGGGCGTTGCAGGCCAGGCCGGCCCCCGCGGCCTTCGTCGAGACGCCGAGGAGGACGGTGAGGTAGACGAGCGCCGCCGTGGCGAGGACCGCGCGCCGCAGGTCGACCATTGTCGGGGGTCCGTGCGCCGCGTATTAGTCCGGTTCGGTCCGCGCCCGCCCGGGGGAGCGTACCTTTTTCCCCGCCGACGCCGTGCCCTCGGCATGGGCCTGGACGAAGACGCGCTCGAGTACCACGAGCGCGACCCACCCGGGAAACTCGCCATCCGGACGACGAAGCCGACGAACACGCAACGCGACCTGAGCCTCGCCTACTCGCCCGGCGTCGCGGCTCCCTGCCGCGCCATCGACGACGACCCGGAGAACGCCTTCCGCTACACGAGCAAGGGCAACCTCGTCGGCGTCGTCTCGAACGGTTCCGCCGTCCTGGGACTCGGTGACATCGGTGCGCAGGCCGGCAAGCCGGTGATGGAGGGCAAGGGCGTCCTCTTCAAGCGGTTCGCCGACATCGACGTCTTCGACGTGGAACTCGACCTCGACGACCCCGACGCGTTCGTCGAAGCCGTCGCGGCGATGGAGCCGACCTTCGGCGGCATCAACATCGAGGACGTGGCCGCGCCGGACTGCTTTGTCATCGAGGAGGCGCTCCGCGAGCGGACGAACGTCCCCGTGTTCCACGACGACCAGCACGGGACCGCCATCATCAGCGGGGCGGCGCTGCTGAACGCCGCCGACGTCGCGGACAAGGACCTCGCCGACCTCGAGGTCGTGTTCTCCGGGGCGGGAGCCAGCGCCATCGCCACCGCGCGCTTCTACGTCTCCCTCGGCGTCGACGCGGACAACGTGACGATGGTCGACTCCTCGGGCATCATCACGACGGACCGCGGGGACGTCAACGAGTACAAGCGCGAGTTCGCCCGCGACGTCCCCGGGGGCGACCTCGCGGACGCGATGGCCGGTGCCGACGTGTTCGTCGGCCTCTCCGTGGCCGGTATCGTCTCGCCGGAGATGGTGCAGTCGATGGCCGACGACCCCATCATCTTCGCGATGGCGAACCCGGACCCCGAGATCGGCTACGAGGCGGCCAAGGAGGCCCGCGACGACACGGTCATCATGGCGACCGGGCGCTCGGACTACCCGAACCAGGTCAACAACGTCCTCGGCTTCCCGTTCATCTTCCGCGGCGCACTGGACGTGCGCGCGACGGACATCAACGAGGAGATGAAGGTCGCGGCGGCCGAGGCGCTCGCGGACCTCGCCCGCGAGGACGTCCCCGACGCCGTCGTGCGGGCCTACGGCGACCAGCCCCTGCAGTTCGGCCCGGAGTACATCATCCCGAAGCCCCTCGACCCGCGGGTGCTCTTCGAGGTCGCGCCCGCCGTCGCCGAGGCGGCGATGGAGAGCGGCGCGGCCCGGACCGACGTCGAGGCCGAGGCCTACCGCGAGCGCCTCGAGGCACGCCTGGGCAAGTCCCGCGAGATGATGCGCATCGTCATCAACAAGGCGCGGAGCGACCCGAAGCGCGTCGCGCTCGCGGAGGGCGACGACGAGAAGATGATTCGTGCGGCCTACCAGCTCGTCGAGGAGGGCATCGCCGACCCGGTGCTCATCGGCGACGGCGAGACCATCGCCGCGACGCTCGACGACCTCGGACTCGACTTCGACCCCGACGTCGTCGACCCGGATGCGGACACCGGGCGCTACGAGCGCTACGCCGACCGCCTCTACGAGTTGCGCAAGCGCCGCGGCGTCACGCGCAGCGAGGCCGGCGACCTGGTGCGCCGCGACCCGAACTACCTCGGCAGCGTGATGGTCGAGGCCGGCGACGCCGACGCGCTGCTGACGGGGCTCACCCACCACTACCCCTCCGCGCTGCGCCCGCCGCTGCAGGTCATCGGCACCGCGCCGGACGCGGACTACGCCGCCGGCGTGTACATGCTCGCGTTCAAGAACCGCGTGGTGTTCTGCGCGGACTGCACGGTCAACCTCGACCCGGACGCGGAGATGCTCGCCGAGGTGACCCGCCACTCCGCGGCCCTCGCCCGCCGGTTCAACGTCGAGCCTCGCGCCGCCATGCTGTCCTACTCGAACTTCGGCTCGGTCTCCAACGAGGCGACCCGCAAGCCCCGCGACGCCGTCGAGTTACTCCACGAGCAGGGCGTCGACTTCCCGGTCGACGGCGAGATGCAGGCGGACACCGCCGTCGTCGAGGACATCCTCCGGGGGACCTACGAGTTCTCGGAACTCGACGAGCCGGCGAACCTGCTCGTGTTCCCGAACCTCGAGTCAGGCAACATCGGCTACAAACTGCTCCAGCGCCTCGGCGGTGCGGACGCCATCGGCCCGATGCTCGTCGGGATGGACAAGCCCGTGCACGTGCTCCAGCGGGGCGACGACGTGCAAGACATCGTCAATCTGGCAGCCGTGGCGGTCGTGGACGCACAGGAAGGCGACGAGAGGGCGTAGGCGGACGGGGTAGCGGTCTTTTTTGGTCCAGCTTTTTCGCGCCGTCAGGCGCGAAAAAGGTGGTTGCTCAGTCCCCGGCGCCGCGCTCGGCGCGCGACGGCGGCGGAATCTGTGGCTCGCGCTCGTCGACATCCGGCAGCACGCAGCGGGACGACTCGCGGTTGACGAAGCCGTACTCGCCCGGCGCGTTCGCGAGCGGGTGCGCGGGGTTGTGGTCGCTGTCGATGCGGGCGGCGCGCACGTCCTCGAAGCCGGCCAGGCGGGCGCGGATGCCCCGCCAGTGGTTCGCGCTCGCGGCGGGCACGGAGACGGGGGCGAGGGGCTGGTAGTCCGAGTGGCGGCCGGCGAGGACGACGGCGTTGACGTTGTCCGCGAGGTCGTCGTGGTCGACGAGCAGGCCGACGCTCGCGTCGGCGGGCGTGCGGGCGGCGAGCACGTCGAGGCCGAGGTGGAGCGCGCGGTACTCGGCGACGTTGTTGTCGGGGGCGTCGTCCGGGAGCGAGACGCGCGCCACGCGCTCGCCCGTCCGGGACTCGATGATGGCTCCGAGGCCGCCGCCGTCCGCCGCGAAGGAGCCGTCGGTCGCGACGTAGAAGTCACGCCGGTGTGTGCGCGGCGGGTGGGCGATGTGGGGGGTGGGGGACTCGTCGAACAGGTCGCGCAGGCTCCGGCGGCCGTGTGCGGCCATGGCTGTCGTTCGGTCCCGGTCCATGATAGGCTTGTTGGCGACGCTACTCCGCCGCGTGCTGGCGGTGCTCGTGCCCGACGAACAGCGCGAGGCCGTGGAGCGCGACCAGGGCGAAGGCGATGGTGCGCTCGGCGCTGGCGCCCGGCCCCGCCAGGAGCAGCGGGACGTAGAGGAAGGGGAGGGCGACGCCTGTCCAGAAGCCGAGGGCGGCCAGCGGGCCCCGCAGCAGGGCGCCGCGCAGTCGCGAGTCCGGTCCCGGCGGCGTGCGGTCGTGGGTGGAGTTCGACACGGGGGTCACCTCGTTCACCCCGTGGGCCGACAGCCCCATATAACGGCCAGACGGTTGCGCTCGTTTCGCGGGCCTTCACCCCGTTCGCCACGATTGCCGACGTTTCACGACCGACGGAGCGGCGTCGAGACAGTTTAGAACCGACGCTGAGGAACTCGACGGGCCCGACGGACGTCCGACGGGCGTCAGTCGGTCTGACCGGACTGCGCCCTCACGCGCCCTCGCCGGGCCCGACGGCGAGGACTGGCACCTCGGCGCGGCGGACAACGCGCTCCGTGGTGCTGCCCAGCAGGAGGCGGCGGATGCCGCCGTGCCCGCGTGTCCCCATCGCCACGAGGTCCACGCCCTCGGCCGCGGCGTAGTCGAGGATTTCGGCCGACGGCCGCCCCTCGCGCACGCCGGTGGTCACGTCGACGCCCGCCTCGTTCGCCCGACGGGCCACCTGGTCGGTGGCCCCCTGGGCCATGTCCCGCATGTGGTCGAGCAGTTCCCGGGTCGGCGCGTACTCCGCCGCCGAGATGTCTCCGATGTCGACGACGCTGACCGCGTGGACCCGCGCGTTCGTCCGCTCCGCGATGGCGACGGCGTGGTCGACGGCCGCCTCGGCCCACTCGCTGCCGTCGGTCGGGACGAGGACGTCGTCGTAGCCGTCGCCGACCGCGCTGCGCTCGGTCGTCCGCGCCGTCAGGACGGGGATATCGGCCCGGCGGAGGACGTGCTCGGTGACGCTCCCCGCGAGCGCCCGGTCCACGCCGGAGCGGCCGTGGGTGCCCATCGCGAGGAGGTCGGCGTCGACGTCGGCTGCGTACTCGAGGATGACGTCGCTCGGGTCGCCCCGCCGGACGGCCGTCTCCACGGCCCGGTCGCCGGCCAGGTCACCGGTGGCCGTCGCGTGCTCGCGCGCCCGGGCCTCGATGCGTTCGACGAACTCGCTGTCGACGCCGCCGGCGGAGAAGAGGCCGGCGGCGGCCCGCACGTCAGCGACGGCGAGGACGTGGACCTCGGCGTCGAAAGCGGCAGCGAGCGCGAGGGCGTGCTCGGCAGCCCGGTCGGCGTGCTCGCTCCCGTCGGTCGGGACGAGAATCGTGTCGTACACGGACGAGGCTACGTGGCCCCGGGGCAAAAGCCCTCGTGCCGGGCGGGTCCGCAACGCCTTTGGTCGGCCTCGGGGTCGCTCCGACGTGGCGCTCGACGCCGTGACCGGCGTGTTCGCCGGAACGGTTCTGCCGGTCCTCGCCATCGCGGCGGTCGGGTACGCCCTCGGCGTCGTCAGGGACGTCGATGTCGAGCCGCTCAACACGGTGACGTTGTACGTCCTGCTCCCGGCGCTCATCGTCCACAGCCTGCTGACGACGCCGCTCGGCGGCGGGACGGCCCTGCGACTGTTCGCGGCCATAGCGGCCTTTACCGCGGTGATGCTGGTCGTCGCCTACGGCGCGATCACCCGCGAGCGGGAGTCGGGAACGATCAAGCTCCTGCTCTCGCTGCCCCACTCGCGGGACGACGT
>Ga0207715_100330_pt1 | contig 13911 bp, 14 predicted proteins | sample A23M3SouthBayCA_FD_187732 | JGI IMG/M metagenome (GOLD analysis project Ga0207715, IMG submission 187732) | Aerobic enrichment media from Eden Landing Ponds, California, USA - A23 M3 (SPAdes) | ecosystem: Environmental > Aquatic > Marine > Unclassified | place: USA: Emeryville, California... | reverse complement strand
TGGAGGTGACTCGTTGGGTCGACGCTTACGACGTACGGCACGTCGAACTGGTCGACCAGCTCGGCGAGCTTCGTCAGCCCCCGGAGTGCCTGCACCCGTCCGCCGCCCGAGAGCCGACAGACCCGCCCCAGGTCGAACTCCAGGCGGACGCCGTTCTCGACGGCGGCCTTCGCGAGCACGTGGTTCACGTCGCCGTCGTTGCGCATCGGGTGGGCGAGCACGTCCACGCGGTCCTGCTCGACCGCGAACCGGTTCATCGCGTTCGTCCCGCCGTGGACCAGCAACAGCGTGTGGTCGCCCCGGTAGTTGCCGACGTAGCCGCTCGCCTGCGAGGGGTCGTCCGCACGGATCTCCATCCCCCGCACCACGTCGACGCCCATCTCGTCGCGGATGTGCTCGGCGTCGTACTCGGTTCGGGCGTCGCCGTGGTTGCGAACCACGACTCCATCGAAGCCGTAGCTCGCGGCCGTGTGGGCGTAGCGGGCGACGGTTGCGTCGCCGTCCGGGTGTGCGTGGACGGCCTCGTACATGGCTCGTCGTCTCTCGGGGGATTCCCTTAGGGTTCCGGTTCCGCGTCGAGGGGTTTCGAGAACGTAACTGCGTGTCGCAGAACTATCCACGCGACATCGAGTTTCGACTATCAGCCCACGGATTGGGTGGTATGTCGGTGTGCGAACCTAACGCTGGCGTGTTTACCACCTATCGGTGATGTTGGCATAGCTATGTGGAATACAGGGCGTGAATCCATCAACTACTTTAGTATACGTTGACAAAAATGATTTAAAGAATTATATGAATCAATTCTGTATGGGCGAACGGCAAGGAAACGGGCCAGAATTCAACGACACCGAGCCCTCACCCGCAGAGATCCTCGCCCCAGCTCCAGTCCTCGGGCTCGGCGCGTTCCTCATTGGTGTCGCCCTTCATTTGCTTAACCCCATCAGCGTCTTCCCAACCCCGTTGAACTTCGTTGGCGGCGGCATACTCGTCGTTGTCGGGGTCGGAATTCTCCTCACCGCCGTTCGAACGATGCGTCAAATAAATAAATCACCACCTCACGAGGACGAACCATCGGAACTCCTCACCGACGGCCCCTTCAAGTACACTCGTAACCCGCTTTATCTCGGAATTATCGTGGTATACCTTGGGTTGACTGGCCTTCTCAATAGCCTCTGGCCGCTGGCCCCTCTCCTCGTTCTCGTATGGTATTTTGATCGGGTTGCCAGACGCGAAGAGGCATATCTCGACTCGAAGTTCGGCGACGAGTTTAGCCAATACCGTGAGAACGTACGTCGGTGGCTCTGAAGCGTATCCATCTCTCAAGTCTCATGACTCACAGCCGATTACAAACCGCGTGCAGAACTCATCCGCTGTATTCTGTACGCGGTTCATAACAAAAGGGATGAAGATTGGGCCATGCAGCGTTACATCGTTCGTCTGCACTTACCGGACCGATCGATGACAGAGTAGAGTTCTCCGTCGTTGCCTGCGCTGGCTCACCTAGCGAAGCCCGCGGGTGGTGACGCGAGCGAGCATCGCAACCCGGTGGAGAACCGTGGGGGCGGTTGGATTGCCGGGGCTCTCTCGGTATCGACGTCGGTGTCGGAGGCCCCGAGCAAATTGCTGTCCTCCCGAAACGCGCCGGGGACCTACGTCCCGTCCTCGTCGGCCAGCGTCTCCAGCGTCTCCTCGGCGTTGTCGACGGCCTTCTCGCGCTTGGCCGGGTACGCCTCGACCTTCGCACGGAACGTGATGCCGTCGCCGAGGGCGGTCTCGCCGGAGAAGGCGGCCTGCTTGTCGAGGTGGACGAAGAACTCGCAGTTCTCGGTGACGCGGTCGTCGAGCTCGTCGACGAGGCGGTCGACCTCGGGCGCCTCGGCCAGTCTCGAGAGGACGTGGCGCACGTCGTCGGCGTTCTCGACGCGAGCGGAGAGCACGACGATGCGGTCGCCGTGGTGACCCTTGCTCTCGGCCCGCTCCAGCTCGAACTCCTCGGGCAGGTAGTGGCGGAGTGCGCCCTCGACGCGTTTCTCGTCCTCCGTCGCGTAGCAGAACGCCCGGAGGTCGACGTAGTGGAACGGGACCGAAGCCATGGTGAAAACAGGTGGTGTGCCGCGTTACTCCTCGTCGTCTTCGTCGTCGGCCTCGGCGGCGTCGAGCTGGTCCTCGGGGATGCCCTGCTCCTGACCGTCCTCGAAGGAGACAGTGTAGGTGGCGTCGCCGAACATCGTGTCCATGACCTGCGTGATGGTGCCTGTCTCGCCGTCGAACTCGCTGTGCTTGTCGTTCAGGACGACGGTGTCGTCTTCCTCGAAGCTCATGCCCTGGGATATCCGTGGCGGCGATAAAAAGGGACTGATTCGCGGTGGGTCGACCCGACGGCCCGCCCGGCTCAGGCGGGAGTCTCGATACCGAATTCGGCGAGCAGCGTCGCGGCGGCGGCCGACGACGACTGCGGGCCGCGACCGGTGATGAGGTCGCCGTCGACGGTCACCGAGGTCTCGGACTCCAGCTCCGCGTCCCAGTCCGCTCCCGCGGCGACGACCTCGTCCTCGACCCAGTAGGGGAGCTTCCGACCGTCGGGCATGATATCGTTCTCGTCGACGATGTCGCCCTCCCAGGCGTTCGGGAAGCCGGTGACGGAGCGGCCGTCGACGAGGAACCCACCGTCCACGTCACGGGTGAACGCGAGGATGCCGACCGCGTGACAGACGACGAGCGCCTTCCCTTCGTCGCCGGCGACCGCCTCACGCAGGAGGTCGCGGGCGTGATGGTCCTGGTTCACGTCCCAGGCGGTGCCGTGGCCGCCGGGGAACACGACCGCGTCGTAGTCCTCCGCCTCGACCGTCGCGAGTGGTTCCGGGTCGTTGAGTCGCTCGTCGGTCTCGTGAATCTCCCGGGCCTCCTGTGCGTACTCCTCGCCGACCTCCTCGGGGTCGAGCGAGCGCTCGTCCACGACCGGCGGGTTGCCGTCCGGTGTGGCCACGGTCACGTCGACCCCGGCCGCGGTCAGCGTGGTCAGCGGCTCGATGCACTCCTCTGCCCAGTACCCTTCCTGACTGACGACGAACAGTGCAGAACTCATTCCATCTCCGCTAGGCAACGGAGACGTTTCAGGGACGAGGAAGCGGTCCGCCATGCCGTAACCGTCTCGTGTGACACGTTTCCGGACCGGCGAAACGACGAAGTGAGCGGGCGGACGACGGACCACCATGACCCGCGACTGAGCCCGGACGGGTGGCCCGACCGTGGCATGCCCGTTCACGACGCTGTACCGTGCTCAACCGACACGTAACGGACCGCCACCCATGGAGATACGCGACCCACGACCCGACGAACACGACCGCATCGGCACCGAACTCCTCCGCCCGGGCTATCGAGAGGCCGAGGAGCGCGAACCGGAGTACTGCAACCTGACCGAGCAGGCACGGACGACACCTGGCCTCGACAGCTGGCTCGACGACGACGACCGGACCATCCTCGTCGCCGTCACCGACGACGGCGAGCTGGTCGGCAGTGTCTCCGGTGCAGTGTCGCCGACGCCACCCATCTACGACCGCCCACCCGTCGTCTACTGCGACGGGCTCTACGTCAAACCCGAGTACCGCCGCGAGGGCGTCGCGACCGACCTCCTCGACCGGCTCGTCGACTGGGGCCGCGAGCGCGGCTGCGGCTTCTTCTCGCTCTCCGTCCACGTCGACAACGAGAGTGCGACCGAGTTCTTCGAAGCGTACGGTATGGAGCAGGCGTACCGCTCGATGCGGGCGAGCATCTGAGTCGGACTCGCCGGCCAGCCCCGCCCGCGGTCGGGCCTACGCCACGTCACCGAACGTCTGCCCGTCCTGCGAATCGGCCTTCATCCGGCGGATGGTCGCCCGCGCCTGGCTCGCGTCGTAGCCGAAGTAGACGTCTTCGGCGTACTCGTCGGCAACCTCCGTCGCGTGCGCCAGGCTATCGATGTCGACGTCGACGGCGTACAGCTCGATGGAGAACGGCTTCGAGAGCGCGTCGACGAACCCGCTCGCGATGACCTCCAGCCAGTAGGTCGTCGAGTACGCCATGTCGTACAGCGGAACGACGAACTCGTCGACGTGCTCGGCGATGGCGTTGAGGTCGAGGCCCGCCCGCCGGTACAGGTGCTCCGGGTACGGGTCGGGGTACAGCGTGAAGTACGTCTTCCCGGGGATGCGTTCGGCGGCTTCGGCGACGAACTCCGTTATCACGTCGGCACGCCACTCGAACCGGTCCGCGTCGGGGGCCTCACGGAGTTCGTAGTCGTCGGGGTTGCCGCCGTCGCGGTCGGCCCGCCACTGCGCGTACGACTCCTGGCAGTGCTCGCAGTAGCAGTACTCCTCGCGGGGAAAGCCCACGTCGTCCAGCCGGACGGCCCCGTTGGCGTCGGCGCAGTCGGCGATGGTCTCGAGCAGCCCCGCCCGATAGCGCTCCCGCGTCGGACAGATGTAGCCCCAGTCGAAGTATGGCCGCTCCCGCGTCGCGGGCTCGCCCTCGTCGCTGACGGGGACGAGGTCCGGTTTCGCCTCGCCCGCGGCCGTGTCGCCGAAGCAGGAGACCATGTTCACGGCTTCGTCGACCGGCTCGACGGCCCGACCGGTCACGTCCTTGACCTCGTAGAATCCCAGCTCGAACTCCGCCCAGTCGAGCTCCTCCTCGTTGCGCGTGACGACGCCGTACATACCCGTCGCTACAGGGTGCTGTCGGGGTAAGTGGTTCGAAAGAGGCGGGCTACTCTTCGTCGAGGTCGTAGTCGACTTCGACCGTGGAACCGCCGCTGGTGGCCATCTTGTACACGAGCGCTGCAACGATCAGGGCGAGCAGGAGTTTCACCTTCTTCGACATAGAGATACGTTCGTCCGGTGACTATTTAGTACTTTCCGAACGGGTTTCCTTTCCCATCTCCGAGACGGTGAATTAGTTACTCCCCACCGATGTGGTTCGCGATGTCCTCGCGGACGATCTGCCCGCAGAACTCACAGCGCACGCCGTCGCGCAGCACGGCGAACCGTGTCTCGACCGGCTCGTCGGCGTTGGTGATGCAGTTGTGGTTCGGACACGACAGCACGCCGGTGACGTTCTCGGGGCGGTCCACCCGATGCTTCTCGACGACGTCGTAGTCACGGACGATGTTGATGGTCGCGTCGGGCGCGATGAGCGAGAGCACGTCCACCTCGTCCTGACTCAGCTCGCGGCCCTCGACCTTCACGACATCTTTCGTCGCGAGTGTCTCGGAGGGGACGTTCATCCCGATGGACACCTGCTCGCCGCCGCTGCCGTCGATGCCGAGGATGGCCAGCACGTTCAGCGCCTGGCCGCCGTGGACGTGGTCGATGACGGTGCCGTTCTCGATCTTCGAGACGCGAAGCTGTTTGTCGGTCATGCTGAATCCTCCAGCAGCAGGTCGAGCAGCGCCATCCTGACCGGGACGCCGTTGTGTGCCTGTTCGAAGTACCGCGCGTAGTCCGTGTCGTCTATCTCCGGGGCGATCTCGTCGACGCGCGGGAGCGGATGCATGACGGTGAGGTCGTCGCTCGCCGCCTCGAGCGTCTCGGCGTCGATCTGGTACTCGCCGGCGATGCGGTGGTACTCGTTCTCGTCGGGGAACCGCTCGCGCTGGATGCGCGTGACGTAGAGGACGTCGAGCTGGGGCAGCACCTCCTCGAGGTCGGTGTGCTCGCGCACCGTCGCGCCCGCCTCGTGCAGGTCGTAGCGGACCGAGCGAGGGAGCTTGAGCGATTCCGGCGAGACGAAGTGCTGGGTCGCGTCGAAGTTCGTCAGCGCCGTGGCGAGGGAGTGGACGGTCCGGCCGTACTTCAGGTCGCCCATGATGCCGATAGTGAGGTCGTCCAGCCCCGCGTTCTCGCGGACGGTGTACAGGTCGAGCAGGGTCTGTGTCGGGTGGTGGCCCGCGCCATCACCCGCGTTGACGAGGGGCACGTCGACGAACTCGCTCGCCATCTTCGCCGCACCCATCAGCGGGTGACGCAGGACGAGCGCGTCCGTGTAGCCCTCGACGACGCGGACGGTGTCAGCGAGCGACTCTCCCTTCTTCACCGACGAGGACTCGATGGAGCCCATGTCGACGACGTCGCCGCCGAGACGCTTCATCGCCGCCTCGAAGCTCATCTTCGTGCGCGTGCTCGGCTCGAAGAAGCAGAGCCCGAGGAGCGTTCCGGCGTGTCGCTGGCCGAACGACGCCGGGTTCGCGTCCACCTCGGCCGCGCGGTCGAGGACGAGTTCGATGTCCTCCCGCGTGAGTTGGTTCGCCGTCAGCAGGTGGTCGTGACGCATCGAGTGAACAGGGTCCGGCGTCGGACTTGAATCCAACCATCTTCCGCGGGGCGTGGTCGACCGTTCGGACCGGCACGGTCGTCGGCACGAAAGCGACTTCCTCCGGTCGAATCGCCCGGAGTTATTACGACGCGTTGACAACCGCACGGGTATGCCCTCCCGTCGCCAGCTCCTCGCGGCCGTCTCGACCGGTGTCGCCTCGACCGCTGGCTGTCTCGGCAGCCTCCCCAGCGACGCCGACGTCCGTCTCTGCGCGGTCGAGGTCCGCAACCGCCTGCCGGACGCCCGCGAGGTCAGGCTCCGCGTCCACGCCGACGATCAGACCGTCTTCGCCGACGAGTTCACCGTCGTCGCCCAGACGACGGCCCGAGTCGACCTCCCCGTGGAGCTACCGCCGGCGCTCTCCGTCGAGCGACCCGACGATCTCGGCCTCGAACTCTCCATCGAGGGGCTCTCCGGCCCTGCCAGAATCGACCTGCTGGAGGAGTCGACCGTCGGACAAACCTGACTCGAACCCGCCTTCGAGGTCGGGCCCGAGGCCGAGCTACTGACCGAGGTTGGGTCCACGTCCGACTGCTGAGCCAGAGCCTCCGGCCACGAATCCTTTTATGTGGACGCGACCAATCCGCGGGCATGAGTCTCGACGACCGCGCCGAGGAGCTCGCCTCCGACCTCGGTGTCGACAAAGAGGAGGTCAAATCGGACCTCGAGAACCTGGTGTCGTACAGCGTGCCGATGGACGAAGCCGTCCAGAGCCTCCGCCGCAAGTACGGGGACGGCAGCTCCGGTGGGGGCGGCAGCGCGCCCTCCGAGAAGGACATCGGAGACGTGACCACCGACGACAGCAGCGTCAGCCTCACCGCACGCGTACTCACGGTCGGGAAACGCTCAATCCAGACGCAAGGCGAACAGCAGGACATCTTCGAGGGCGAACTCGCCGACGAGACCGGGAAGCTGTCCTACACCGCGTGGACCGACTTCGGGCTGAGCCCGGGCGACACCGTTCAGATCGGTAACGCCGGCGTGCGCGAGTGGGACGGCCAGCCCGAGCTCAACCTCGGCGAGAGCACGTCGCTGTCGTTCCTCGACGACGAACTCGACGTTCCCTACGAGATCGGCGGGGAGGCGACGCTGCACGAGCTCCAGTCTGGCGACCGCGGCGTCACGGTCGAGGTCGCCGTCGAGGAGGCCGAGCGACGGACCATCGACGGCCGAGAGGGCGAGACGGACATCCTCAGCGGCGTCTTCGGGGACGAGTCCGGCCGCCTGCCGTTCACCGCGTGGGAGGTCCACGAGGTCATCGAGGACGGCGACCCGGTCCGCGTCGAGAACGCCTACGTCCGCGAGTATCGGGGCGTCCCCGAGGTGAACGTCTCGGAGTACTCCACCGTCACGCCGCTCGACCGCGACATCGAGGTCGGCGAGGACGCCACGCAGGTCTCCATCGCGGAGGCCATCGCGGCCGGCGGGATGTACGACGTCGAACTCGTCGGCGACGTGCTCGCCGTGCGGGACGGCTCCGGGCTCATCGAGCGCTGCCCGGAGTGCAGCCGAATCGTGCAGAACGGCCAGTGCCGAAGCCACGGCGACGTAGAGGGTGAAGACGACCTGCGCGTGAAGGCCATCCTCGATGACGGCACCGCCACCGTCACCGTCGTCCTCGACCGCGAGCTGACCGAGGACGTGTACGACGGCACCCTCGCGGACGCCAAGGAGCAGGCCCGCGACGCGATGGACAAGGAGGTCGTCGCCGAGGACATCCGCGAGAACATCGTCGGCTTCGAGTACCGGGTGCGGGGCCACTTCTCGGTCGACGACTACGGCGCGAACTGCGACGCGACGAGTTTCGAGCGGACCGACGACGACCCGGCCGACCGTGCCCGGGCGCTACTCACGGAGGTCGAATCATGAGCGACATTCAGCGCCGCGAGACCGCCTACCGGCTGTTCGCCGCGGAGTTCGACGACGCGACGCTGTCGCATCAGGAGGCCGACGAGGAGCGCGCCCCGAACTACGTCATCACGCCGACCGGCGCTCGCGTCAACCGGCTCTTCGCGGTCGGTGTGCTCACCGAGGTCGAGTCCGTCAACGACGACGTGCTCCGGGGGCGCATCGTCGACCCGACCGGGGCGTTCGTCGTCTACGCCGGCCAGTACCAGCCGGACGAGATGGCCGCGCTGGAGCAACTGGACACGCCAGCGTTCGTCGCGGTGACGGGGAAGGCGCGGACCTTCTCGCCGGACGACTCCGACCGCGTGTACACCTCGGTCCGCCCCGAGAGCATCACCCAAGTTGACGCCGCGACGCGTGACCGCTGGGTGGTCGACGCGGCCGAGCAGACGCTCGAACGCGTCGCCACCTACGCCGCCGCGGCCGGCCTCGCGGAGCGCGGCGAGGACCTGCGCCTCGCCCTGCAGTCCCGCGGTGTCTCGCCGGGACTCGCCGACGGCATCCCCCGCGCGATGGACCACTACGGGACCACCGCAACCTACCTCTCGCGACTCCGTGAGACCGCCCTCGACGCGGTCCGCGTGGTCACCGGCGACCGCGACGAGGCTACCGCCGTCACCATCGACCCGGACGACGAGGGCGACGGCAGCGCGACCTGGGCGGACCTCCGCGACGAGGACCGCGCCGCGTTCGGCTCGCCGCTCGGCGAGGCGGAGCCCGTCGAACCCACGGACACGGACGAGGCAGCCGCCGAAGTGCCCGACGACGGGGCAGCCGAAGAATCGGTAGCCGACGACGGGACAGCCAAACAATCGGTAGCCGACGACGAGGCGACCGAAGAATCGGTGGCCGACGAGCAACCGGTCGCTACCGACGCCGAACCCGCGAGTGAACCGGACTCGGCAGCCAGCGTGGACGAGTCGACCGACGACCCCGACGAGAGGGAGCTGGCGGCGCGCGAACCCGAACCGGAATCCGGGACGACGGACGAAGCCGAGGCCGAGACGGCTGCCTCGGAACCTGCCGACGCCGAGAGCGAGCCCGAGGACGCTGACGCCGGCGGCATCGGCGACTTCGAGCCGGGTGACCTCGGCGACGACGAGGAATCGGAGGAGGATGCGACCGCCGAAGACACCGCCACCGAAGCAGACGCATCCCCCGCGGCTGACGACGGCGGGATGTACGAGATGGACGAGGCGGAACGCGAGGAGATCGAGGACGAGTTCGGCACCGAGTTCTCCAGCGGGAACGACGTGGCCGACCCCGGCGAGGCAGGCATCGAGACGCCCGAACCCGAGGCCGACGCCGAGCCCGCCGCGGAGCCGGAAGCGGACGACGCCGAGGCCGATGCCGATGCCGACGAGTCCGACGCCGAGGCGGACGCAGCCGAGGACGAGGGCGACGAACCCGCCGCGGACGTCGACCTCGAGTCGCACCTGCTCGACGTGATGGCGGAGCTCGACGACGGCGACGGCGCGGACCGCGCCGAACTCGTCGACCGCGTCGCCAGCGAGACCGGAACGTCCGAGGCGGCAGTCGAGGACGCCATCCAGGACGCGCTCATCGGCGGGCAGTGCTACGAACCGGGCGACGACCGCCTGAAGGCGATCTGAGCGATGGCGAGCGTCGAGCCGGTGCCCGGCCGGCCGGCAGCCGTCGTCGACACCGGGACCGAGCGTGCACTCGTCGTCGCGGATTTCCACGCCGGCATCGAGGCCGGACTCAGGGTGGAGAGCGGCGTCCACGTCGCCAGCCGCGCCGAGGAGCGGCGCGAGGTGGTCCACACGATGCTCGATTCGACCGACCCGGACCGGTTCGTCGTCCTCGGCGACTTCATGCACTCCATCGGCAGCCCCGGCGGGGCAGAGCGCGGCGAAGTAGAGGTGTTGCTCGAAGCTATCGACGTTCCGACGACCGTCGTCAAGGGCAACCACGACGGCGACATCGAGTCGTGGGTCGACGCAGCCGTCACCGACGGCACGGGCGTCAGGCTCGGCGATGTCGGGTTCGCCCACGGCCACACCTGGCCCGACCCTGCGGTGCTGGCCGCCGATATCGTCTGTATCGGTCACGAGCACCTCTGCGTGCGGCTGACCGACGAGGTCGGCGGCAGCCGTATCGAGCGCGGCTGGCTCCGCGGCTCGCTCGAACGCGAGCCCTTCACCGAGCGGGACCTCGACCAAGACTGGTCGGAGCCCGAGCTCGTCGTCTTCCCGGCGTTCAACGACCTCTGTGGTGGGACGTGGGTAAACGTGAACGAGAACTTCCTCGCCCCGTTCCTCCCCGAGGCGCTGCCGAGCGCGCAGACATACTTGCTCGACGGGACGCGACTCGGCGACTACGGTCGCGTCTAGTCGTCGGTGTCGGGTTCTACGGCGGGCTCGCTGTCCCCGTCGTGAACCTCGGCGGGTTCGCTGTCCAGCTCGTCGAGTTCGGCCTCCAGCTCGGCGACGTGGTCCGCGAGGCGGCCGATCTCCTCCTGCAGGGTGTGGAGCTCGTCGGCGGCGGCGTCGCCGGCCACCGCGGCGGCGTCGACCTCGCCCTCGACGAGCTCGGTGATAGTGAACTCGTCGCCGTCCGGGCCGGGGAACTCCGTCTCGTCGAGTTCGGCCTCCAGCTCGGCGGCGTCGACCGGGTCGAAATCCGCGGCCAGTTCCTCGAACGTCTCGACGACGTCGTCGATGACCGGTTCGGACGTCTCCTCCTCGGCCGTGACCGGCGAGACGAACACGTCGACGACCTGCGGGCGGTCGACGAGCGCCTCGACGATGCGCCCCGGTGGCTGGTCGGTGACGACGACCACGTCTACGACGTCACGTCGGCCGTCGCCGGTGACCTGCCGGCCGTCGATCTCGAAGGCGTTCGCGAGCTCCTGGGCGACGACGACCGCGCCGCCGCCGTGGTAGCTGTCGCGTGTCTCGACGCGGACGAAGTGGCTTCCCCGCGAAACGGGCTGGTCGAGCAGGGCGTCGACAGTCGCCTCGTCCGGCGGCGCAAGTTCGCCGGCACCGCCACGGACGACCGGATGGGGCCAGTCGTTGTCGGGCTCTGGGAGCGCCTCGGGGAGCGATTCCGTGACGGGCGCACCCGGTGTCGGTCCAGCCCCTGCCGTCGCACCGTCGGTGTCGTCCCAGGTGCCACCCGCTGGCGGGGCAGCGACGGGCTGTGACCCGGCAGCCGACCGGTCTGGTGTGGCGTCGGCCGGCGTCGTGAGCGCACGCTCGACGGCGGCTCGGATTCGCTCGAACGGCTCGTCCGAGGCGAAGCGCCCGTCCACCCGGAGGAGGTCCGCCTCGACGCCGACCGGTCGGAGCGACGGCGCGTTCGGGTTGGAGGTGACTCGCAGGTGTGGCTGGCCGAGGAAGCCATAGATGTGGTCGGGTTCGGAGAGCCAGACCATCAGCAGCGTCACGACGGTATCGCCGGGCGGGACCGAGCCGGTGTAGACGAGCCGGTCGTCGTCGAACGCAGTCCACCCCTGGCCGCCGTAGTCGGCGTGGACCGCGACGTGCTCCCGCTGGACCGACTCGGGGAGTCGCTCGGTCAGCCTGACGCCGACGGGGGCGTCCCTCGCGGACTCGAAGGCGAATTTGACCGACGGCAACGGGAGGGTCTCCAGGTCCAGCCCCTTTCTGACGACGACGTCCTCGACCTCGACGTCGACGGTGTACCCCCCATACCACCTGCTGGGCACACGCATTCGGATGTATCACCGTGGTAGAGGGAGATAGTCGCTTTGTCAAAAATCCTGATTTTACCCGACGAAACGAACCGCCGAGCGACTTATTCCCGTCGCGGCGTTAGGACGGGCGATGACGGAGGGAGCGGCCGCGTTCACCGTCCTCGGAAGCGAGGTCAGGTCGGCGCTGTCGGACAGGGGATTCCAGACGCCGACACGCACCCAGCGGCGAGCACTGCCGCCCATCGCGGCGGGCGAGCACACGCTAGTCGTCGCGCCGACGGGGACCGGGAAGACGGAGACCGCGATGCTGCCGGTTTTCGACTCGCTGGTCCGGAACGAGGACGAGGAGCGGGGCACCTACGGCTTCCGGGCGCTGTACATCACGCCGCTCCGGGCGCTGAACCGCGACATGCGCGAGCGACTCGACTGGTGGGGCGAGCAGCTCGGCCTCGACGTGGACGTGCGCCACGGCGACACGACCGACTACCAGCGTTCGAAGCAGGCGAACGACCCACCGGACGTACTGGTGACGACGCCGGAGACGGTGCAGGCGATGCTCACCGGGTCGAAGCTCCGGACCGGGCTGGAGTCGCTGGAGCACGTGGTCATTGACGAGGTCCACGAACTCGCGGCCTCGAAGCGGGGTGCACAGCTGACGGTCGCGCTCGAACGCCTCCGGGAGCTGGCGGGGCCGTTCCAGCGTGTCGGTCTCTCGGCGACGGTCGGCGACCCCGGGGAGGTCGGCGCGTTCCTCACCGGTGGCCGGGGCTGTGCGATACGGCAGGTCGACGTCGGCAGCGACCTCGACGTGTCGGTCGTCGAGCCCGCCGTCGAGGACGGCGACGAGCGCCTCGCGAGCGAGCTCGTCACCGACGCGACCGTCGCGAGCCACGTGCGGACGATACTCGACCTCGTCGAGCGAAACGAGTCGACCCTCATCTTCGTGAACACCAGACAGACGGCGGAGGCACTCGGCTCGCGGTTCAAGGAGCTCGGTGCCGACATCGGCGTCCACCACGGCTCGCTCTCGAAGGAGGCCCGCATCGAGGTCGAGGACGACTTCAAGGCCGGCGATCTCGATGGCCTGCTCTGTACCTCCTCGATGGAGCTGGGCATCGACGTTGGCCGTATCGATCACGTCGTGCAGTACCAGAGCCCCCGCGAGGTCGCACGGCTGCTCCAGCGCGTCGGCCGCGCTGGCCACCGCCGCGACGAGGTCTCCTCGGGCACCGTCGTGACGACACGGGCCGACGACACGTTCGAGGCGCTGGCAATCGCCCGCCGGGCCCGCGACGGCGAGGTCGAGCGGGCGAACATCCACGAGGGGAGCCTCGACGTCGTCGCGAACCAGGTACCTGGCATCGCGATGGATGCAGACGAGATATCGATGCGCGCGCTCCACGAGTTGTTCACCCGTGCCTACCCGTTCCGTGACCTCGCCGAGTCCGACCTCCGGGCGGTAGTGTCCGAACTGAAAGGCAACCGCGTGGTCTGGTTCGACGAGGCCGCCGACACCGTCGAGACGACCGGCGGTACCTGGCAGTACGTCTACGCGAACCTCTCGATGATCCCCGACGAGGAGACCTACGACGTCGAGGACGTCGCCAGCGGCCAGCAGGTCGGCACGCTCGACGAGCGCTTCGTCGTCAACTTCGCCACCGCCGGCGAGGTGTTCGTCCAGCGCGGCGAGATGTGGCGCATCGTCAACGTCGACGACGACGAGTCGACGGTGAAGGTCTCGCCCGTCTCGGACCCCGCCGGTGAGGTGCCGTCGTGGGTCGGCCAGGAGATCCCGGTGCCCGAGGCGGTCGCCCGCGAGGTCGGCGCGATGCGCGACGTGGCGACGCCCCAGTTCGAGCGCGGGGCCCCCCGGACCGCCGTCGCCCGCGAGTTCGCCAACCGCTATCCGGCCGACGAGGCCTCGCTCGCGAGCGCGCTGACGCAGGTGGAGAACCACGTCGAGACGGACGCGC